>JAAUXU010029639.1_pt1 | contig 26028 bp, 23 predicted proteins | sample 7278151 | NCBI WGS metagenome assembly JAAUXU01 (sample SAMN14350113, study PRJNA611818) | marine sediment metagenome | isolation source: surface marine sediment (1.8m) | place: French Polynesia: Moorea | collected 2018-08
AACCTGTTGTGTAATAATGTAAACTGTGCATCATGGTGAAATTTCAGGACAGAATTCACAGAACTGTAGGAGTTAAGTCTCTGACACTAAACCTCACCTTTAGATAACTGCTACTGTATAAAGAGATACGAATTAGCGTATATATTCAAATCTGTCCTTTATAGGCCTCCAAGTATGTCCTGCTCTTCAAAAAGGCTTCGGCAGAAAATAACTCACTGTCCACACTCTGCCCCAGCTTTGATATCACGTATAACAAGACCTCTGAGAGATTCAAGTGCGTTACCAACTTGACAGAGGATTACTGCAACCAAACCTTGACTTTGGCGATGGAGATTTGGCTAGTCACTGGAAGCCTCTTGCAGGCGTCAACTTCGATTACGGTGAAGTGTGAGAAAGGGTTCCCGTCCGAGCAACCCCGCAGTGGTAAGAATTACTGGTTACTTTTTCAGGCGATCCTTGCGAACATAAATTAGGGAAAATGCGTATATATTGTGTCAACCTTTTATTTACAGACGAGGTTGCAATCAAACCTGCAGTCAAGCGCCAGGATCTGACTAATATCCCTCTATTCCCACTGGCTTTGAAGAAACCCTTTTGCACTTGGTCGGAGTGGAGCAACTGGAGTGACTGTTCAGTCACTTGTGGAAACGAGGCTGGCCTCAGACGGAGGACGAGAGCACAAAGGTAACGTATCTGACAGCACAACAATAACTGCATCGACGGGGGAGCCATTTTTAGCATTCCTTCTACACTCTTTACTATACGCGATGCTTACAGCAAAACAACATTGCCTTGACCAAATTTAGTCACTTCGCTTGCTCGCGACAATAGTTCTACTCACTTCTGGTAAAGATGAAACTGGTGAAACTGATGCACTGATTCAGTGTGATTGACATTGGGCTGGAGTCACTCAGGCATGATGCCAATGAAAGCATAGGTGTGTGAATGTGTATGAGTGAATGCCATGAATATGTACATGTGTATGAATTTTAACAAAAATGAAAAATGACAGTGTGCAACTGTCTCATTTTGACAGCAAGCCAAACATAGTAGTAAAAGTGCATCTGATTGAGCTCAAATCTTTAGTATGAACAAGAGACATCCGGAGAAAGACTTGCTCCACATTTCAGATCAATCAGACATACTTATAGTACATAGCATTGAAAGCCAGTCCTATTGTACTGCAGAGCTACATACGTAAATGGAGTTGGACAATTGATGCAAAAGATGGGTACCTAAAACTTGGAATTTTGAGCTCAAAATTCCAAGTCTTGTCTTAAGACAAAGTGGACCTTGGGGGTCACACTGAGCTCTAACCACGTGCATGCCTGCTTGAAGTTGCTGATGTCTTGGTTTCTAAAAATGAAAGTGGCCAGAGCATAGGTCAATATACGTACTCATACATAGCTTTCGACTGGTTTGATGTACAGAAATGGTGTCCCAGTCTGTGGAGAGCTGCGACTCTCCTCCAAAAAAAAATAATTATGCACATTTGCTCTAGGATCACTCAATTGGCCTGGATATTGACACATCTGCCATGCATAATGTCAGCTGCATACATCTGCATAAATTACTTTTTTAAATGGCTGTAGCATCAAACGTTATAAGTCTCATGATTTGGGCAAAGACAGCTTTAAAAGCTGAAAGTGTCCTCTGGATGAAACAATTGGCCTTTGTAATGGTCATTTTTTTTCTATCCGGAACGGACCTCTGTCGCACAGCGAGCACTTACCAGGACGGTATTTGATAAATACAAGTTTGTGTCCTGAATATCCTCTCAGCAAAGCTTCAACAGCGATCGGGAAAGGCTAGTTTCCTTGGCTTAACGACTTCTCACATTCACCCATAGAGACAGAAAGAAGCATATTATGTCTCAAAACGTCGATATAAATAACGATCATACTTCCAAGTAATCTAGTTCTAATTTGGTAGACCCTGTAGGGTGAGCATGTCCCAACCGTCCGAAACTTTGGCCCCGCCTAATAAATGTACCATTGAACGTCGACACTTCAGTCCAATCCATCCAGTTGTCCCGGTCATGTCCTCCCAAATGTGTGTCATAGATGCAAACATTCAAGTTAACACATGTACGTAGGGGGATACATTTTAAAGTATGAACACTGAAGAGCATCACATCTCATTCTTTCGTTCATCCAGGTAAGCTGGTGGTGCCTGGCTAGTAGTCTTCAAGTGAACAAAATGTTGGTTTTGAATCTTGGTTAAGTAATGGAGCTACACAACGTTTTCTAAGAGAAGTCAGGTATGATTGCGTTCAATGTATAATCGTCGAAGGAAGGGAGAGAAGGGTGAAGAGACTTTTCAAACGGCTGGATGCCGCAGAAGGCGTGTGTCCTTTCGAACTGGTGTCGGCGGCGTGAATAAACTCTCCTCCTTTTCCCCGGGCTTCCTTACCTTACTTATATGATGCACTTTACTTAATCGCAGGGGCAGCAAACTATGTGCCCAAACTGAACAGGAGACAAAACCCTGTCTGGTGAACAAGTGTCCTGTGGACTGCTCCTACGCTGAATGGACCTCCTGGTCCAAGTGCTCGCAGACATGTGGCACCGGTACGAAAGTCCGTCGGAGAGATGTGGCCCGGCAAAAGGCATTTGGCGGCCGTCAGTGTGCGCCGGATGGCGCAGTGGAGCGCGCTTCTTGTGTGGTCAATGATTGCGCCGTCGACGGGGGATGGAGTCAATGGCAATCCTGGGGTTACTGCAACAAAACCTGTGGGAAAGGCACCAAGAGAAGGACCAGAGTTTGCGAATTACCGAGACCGGAAAATGGCGGAAGAGAGTGCGAGGGGAGTGGAGAAGAGCTTCGAGAGTGCAAGATAAAGGTTAGTATAAAATTGTATCATTTTGTCGGCTGTACTGTACAGGCTGTACTGTACAGGCTGTGCTGTACAGGCTGTACTGTACAGGCTGTACTGTACGCCTCGTAAAGAGCTCTTCCATCGCGGCAGGTAGGCATTAAAGACGACATCAATGTTGGAGCTACTGAATTTCTCAGAACAGTCAGACATTGTGCCAGTTTATTATCGCACACTGAGCACTAACCAATTAAAGAAGCACACAGCAGTACTGCAGGGAAGAGTAAGCTGGGAACCCCGGCAGACTCATCTCAACAGGTACGTTAGTTTGCTAAGCTCTTAACATGTTTGTCACTTGAGAAGGAGGAAAAGATGCTGAAAAGGATTACTCACACCCCTGGTAGTGCGCATCAATCGCTCCACTCAGAACTTCTCCTAACAAGCAAGCACACAGCAGCAGATAAGATTGGCATCTTCTACGGTTGCTTGACTCCTCATCAGTGAGATTACGCAGCTTCACAAAAGTGCAGCAAATTTTTGAGCCCAATATAACAAAAAATTTGAACTGTGTCATCGCACCATACTGCCTTACATGTTGTTTCCTGGTCGGTTCTGTTCACTGGAAGGCTGGTCAGATAATTTGGGAATGACCTCAAAATGTTGTGACTTCGCCACTGCAATGACTATCTCACTCCAGTTGAAGGTCTTTAAGAGGTTGGAGTATGTGGTACAAGAGCCATTAATACAAAATGACCACCTTCAGCAATATGGAGCAAGCACGAAGTAATGTCATTGAGGAGTTGTTTAGTGACGACGACTCTGTTAAGGCTATCGAGGCGGGTATTGGGTATGCCTCCTTAACTGTGTGCCATACTGTGACAAAGATCAAGATCTCAGGAGAGGTTGCTCAAAAGGACCACAAGCGCGGGTTGGACAAAAAGCGCAAGCCCCACATTCATGGCTGCCAGGAAGCGCACCGTCACTCCCAGCCCAGAAACCCCGATGCTGACACTGGCCAAGATGAAGAATGTGAGTAGGATGATGATCGGCAGGGCTGTCAAGGTGGACATAGGGATAAAGTCTTATGACAGGAGACGCAGAGCCATCTCCACACCGCACATGAGAGAGATCAGGGCCATGAGATGTTCGGAGCTTCTCTATCAACTGAAGCACAAAGGACGCCAAGTTGAAGAGTTTGTGGATGAGAAGAAGTTCATTTCGATCTGGTGAAATCGAACTCAGAAGTAACAAGAGAAGTCAGACCAGGTTGCTGTCCTCACCAGTTGCAGCAGTAGCAACTGTGGCAGTCCAGAGTGCCGGTCTCAAGAGTACTGACAGACAATGAGGCCAAGTATTCCCAACTGTTGTCGATGCATTTTGTTTGCATGGCAAAGTGTCAAAATACCAATTTCGGCATACTGCACCTCATACGCTACGCTGGGACAGTTTGAGTTGGAATTTTTTTCGTGCGCCAATTTGATATGCATTTACGCAAATGAGCAATTTCTGGGTATCTACATTGACCTGTAAGGTGTGCCTTTCTGTGTGATTGACATTGGGTTAGAATCACTCAGACATTGTAAGAGTGAATGCATAGGTCAAGAATGATACACCGTCCTTGGCACAAAGATATTAGCCATGGGCATGAATTCACCTCATGCTATGCAGGGACGCTTTGAAGCAGACTTTTGAGGTGGAACGTGTAGATATAATACTTAGGCAAAATGTTGAGTACAGATGTTCAATGTCAGGGACACCCATTTTGGTGCTACAGTGCTCAAAATGAGATCAACTGGACAGGGCAGCACCCCAAAGAGGCGGGAAATTTGGCTTTTTCGGGGGGGGGGGAAATGTTGATGAAATGGACTGAAATTTTCATGGGACAATCCCATCCCTCTGGTCCGTCATTTCCACAGGGTTTCCAGCATCATGCGCTACCATGCCAAACCCTATCGTCCAGGCCAAATGTTGGTAGGTTCTATGAGGGGACGAATGTCTCGGTACAGAGTGCATTTTGAATATGACAGTACAGTTTCTTTGCTGCAGGACTGCGATCCGATTAATGGAGGTTGGTCCTCGTGGTCTCGCTGGTCCGCTTGCAGCAAAAGGTGTGGGGCAGGCAGCATTCAGCGGACAAGGACCTGCACGCAACCGGAGCCGAAGTTCGAGGGAAGAAAATGTCAAGGTGTAAATATCCAGAAGAGAAAATGCTACCTCCGGAGGTGCAGCTTGTCGCCGGCACCACAACCAGGGAGTAGCGTTGATGTTGCTGAGGTGGTGGTAGACAACGCTGGTCGTGTAGGGGCAGATGACCATGATGTTGCTGCGGTGGTGGTAGACAACGCTGGTCGTGCTGGGGCAGATGACCCTGATGTTTGTCATCTTTCCCCTCCCTATCTCAAAGGATTTCTTGGTCCTTTTGCCACCGCGCATTCCAGTGTCGAGAACCCTCAGTTGCGAGTTGCCGTGGGGAAATCCATTTTCTACAAGTGTGCAGAAGACAAAGTGCTCGATGTGAGGACGAACCAACGGTACTTGGCGGTCCGTTGCACTGCGAATGAAACCTTTTCTTTCCCTTCTGGAGGACTCGAGTGCCAACAGCCCAAACACTGCATAGGACCAGTGCATCCCAAATACCGAACTGTACCTTCGAGAGACCCCGCCGTCAACAGTGCGGCCTGGTTGGTCTGTGGAGAGGGAGATACCCGTAGAATTGGATCGTGCTTTCCCGATGGAGTCTACCGATTGCCGGGGGAAGGCGTAGTTGATCCCTGTATAGCCTCCGGGGAAATGCTTCAAGAATGTCATACGACTGGGCAGAGGATTGTTCTTGGCGAGAAAGACTTCGGTTGGATTCAGTTCGAAAATGAGCAGCCAGAGACACCTGCCAACAAGATTAAGAACGCCTCCAGCAACGACGAGGTGATCTTTCAGGAAAATGTAGTTAATCCTCTCCACGTCGTATCTGGCGTGTTTGAGACATTATTGGCATTTGCGCCAAGAAATGGCACCGCTCCGGTACTTCTACCAAACCTTGGCGCTGATGTATCGACGACAAAGAAGAAGAAGAATTGCTCCTACATCTTGGAGGCGCCACTCGGGTTTGCCGTCAGACTTGGGATCGAAAAGATGTCTCACTACTTGAGGGTGCGAGACTTGATGCTGCAGGAGCAGGTGACCATACACAGCACCTTCGACATGCGGGAAGGAGTGATTCGGTCAAAGGGAAATGTCGTCAAGATTGACCTTGGCTTCAGCCCAGGTGGTAGCAAGTCCTTCAAACTAAATTATCAAGTGTTCCAGCCTTGAAGAACTCTACGATACCACAAAATATTATCAGAACACTTGAATGCAAGCATCACAGTGGTGCACGATAGCTGGTGAATGCTGGGTAGGTAGGGAATGTATTAAGTTATGTACAGCAATGAGCATGACATAAGTAAAAATGTACAAAAGAGTGGTGTTTCAAACACATTGAAGTGCAGTTCAAATGAGGAATCTCTTGTCAATCAGTGTCTTTCTCGCAAGGTTTCTTTTGCCCAAGGTTTGACGTACGAACTTCACGGACTGAAAGAGAAAGGTTAAGGGGCATCAAAAGTCAATTTTGTCTTCTTCACCTTACCTGACCGATTATAAAAGCGACAATGCCAGCGAGGAGGAAGTCTTGGGCTAGGAGATCAACGAAGAGAAAGACGATCATGTCGAAGACAGCTAAGGAGAACTCGTGACCGTAGAGAAGGACCGAAGCGAAAGAGTATCCAGTGCCTAGGGCGAACGTTGGTCAGAGCGTCCCTGGTTCGTAATTGTCCAACAACAGCTAGAGAGACTCGGTCACTAAAAACGCAGAGGCCACTCTCATTACCTGAGTAGAAGATAGCCTTCTCGGTCATGGATGCGTCTTGGAATTCGATGTCCATTACCTTTTCCAGAAAGAGCTTCTCTCTCACCTCATAGTCCAGATCTCTCAGGGCCTACCAGTCATGACCACATATATTAGTTAACTAATCAGCATCTGTCAAACGAGCTCTCTCACGTGCTCCAAAAATCTTGTGAGGAATTTGTTCATCTTGTTGGAAGCCTCGACCATATGAATGATGCCAGTGGGACCACTGGCACCTCCACTAGTGCTACTGGACTTTTTAGAGCCGGCACTGGAGCCACTGTTGAGGCCACCAGTGCCTTTAATCGAGGTCGTTGCATCGGCCGCCGGAAGCACGATTTTGTCGTAGAACGTGCGCAGTTTGGCGGGTAGTAGCATCACAAATGCCTGAAATGACAGCAAAATGTTCATAACGTAAGTCTCCCAGCAGAATAATTTTAGTGTTGCGCACATGAAGTATCGCAAGTTACCACTCTGTACCTTAGGTTTTCCTACGATACCATCGACCTCTTCGTGCTTTTGAATGTTAAAAGATCATTTTTGCTACACCAACGGTAGTTCAGGCTCATAGTAGTAAAGCTTCGCTGTAGAATGAGCCACTGCTGGTGTTCTTGCCTACAATGGGGGAGGGCAGATCGTCCGGTTCGAGGGCAGAGAGGTCTTGCGAGCATGACAGGCATGACAGGCATCAAAACAAAAATATCAATACAGTCGAAAACGCTGTTTCGTCTACACAACCATCATGCCATCATCATTCTTCAGCCAATCGAGATGGTCCGGAATGCTAAGACAAAAGTGTAGCATTTCACGAGTTTCCCACAGAAAAGTCGAGACGAGAGACCTGGGTCAAAGCCTTCCACAGAAAGGACTGGAGTTCGGGGCCGGGAGTCACAGTATGTTCTGTGGGTTTTTGGGCCATTCGTCAGCAGTCAATTCGTACCCGGTGAATTTGTACCCTGGAGGATTTGTGCCCAGTCAATTTAAACCCGGATAATTGGTACCCATTCGCTTGATTTCAGCTGAGATAATCAATATCAATATGTTCTAGTGCAGGTTATCATCAGCACTGCGGAGAAACTTGACCTTGTCCTGGTTGTCATACCTTTAGGGCATCAATCCGTCCGTTTATATCCTTATACTTCTTCTTTTGAGCAGGGACATCCCCACGATCACATTAAACTTTTTTTGTCCGTGCAAGTGCCTCTTCCTTCTGCAAGGCTGAGATTAGCTTCCATATGTTTGGGTGGGCATTATTCATACTGCTCTGCAAAGCATTATGACAGCCCTCAAGAGCACTGTTTGTCCTTGGGAGCTACTGCCGTATCCGCTCATGCACATTCCACATGGATTGAGCTGCTGAAGAAACATTCAGTCAGTCCAGATATATACTTCCAACTGTACTCAGCTTGGCACCAGCGTCGAATGGCTCAATTCATGGTTGCAGGGGCTGGCAGATCAGCCTTTTCGCAGCCATCAAGATTGGAGATAGCTGTGGCTATTAAAGAATGGGAATGCCTATGGCGTGCGAGAGCATCTGCTTTGCCTGTGATGAGCAACCTGAGGTGATGTCGACATAGGTTGCACAGTGGTTTCACGTATGCATTGGGATCGCGTATAATTGGTTTTGACTTTTTACAAAGGGACAAGTAGCCAATATCACTACGTATGACCCAGGTGGTGACTGTTATAAGTGTGTTCCACTGTATGACTGCATTTGACTGTTTCACCTAGATGAGGCAGCACATGGATTTGAATATTGATTCCTATTTGCCTGAACACATCAATGTACCTGTCTTGCACCCTCTGCTGGTATGGCCACTTAAGCCACACACTGAGCAGAACAGCACCTTTCTGTGCTTCTGACTAATGGATAGGACCTTATGTAGACCTTATTGTAGATATCTGTAATGTTGTCCTTAAGGTTTGTCTTTCTTGTTACTCATCTGTCTGGACAGTCTGTCTGGACAGTCCGCCCAGTGAAGTCGCTATGAGTGTGGATAGTCTGCCTGGACAATCTGGACAGTGATCTGGACGGACTTTGTCAATACGCATTTTGTTGGCAACGTATATATAAAGAGAGAGTGAGAGAGAAGATGCATTTTCTTCCCTCAGCGGAATTCAGCACTTACTTTCTACCTTCCCTCTCTACCTTACGTGGCATGGTCACCAGATGTCATAGCCTCCCTCCTACGCAGGTGGTTACCCAGTGCCTCTGCGTGCCTGAAGAAAATCTTTTGGTTTTATTTCTATCAAATACCTGTTTTTTGCTCTAATTTCATTTCATATTTTGACATGTCAGATACTGCCAGCCATTGTCCAGTCTGTGCAAAAAGTTAGATGTGGGCAAGTAGAAATTATGTATATAGAGCAACTTGTTACTCCCTTCAGTGGATCAGGCAGGAGCTGCTCTGTGAAGTGAATCAGGCAAAAACTTAAGGCTTGGAGGAAAAAATAATTTTGGGTTGAGAATTTCTTGAATTTCTCCTTAAATTATTGTCATGCATGCGGATATCTTGACCTGATATGTGTAGGCTGTATGTGTACCACATATCAAGAGCTTGGGATGATTTGCTGTCCCATCAAAAGGGGCATCCGAAACCACTGCGGGTTGTTCGTTGCTGTAGTGCCACAGTGGTAGCGCTATGCGTGTTTACGTTTTTATCCCCAAGACCCAGAGTTCCCACAAATTATGTCATCTTTCTCTCGAGTCCCATTTCAATACAATTCAAGCGCAATTTCGTTCTGCATTTCAAACACTGTTGGAACATGCAGGCAAAGGCGTACTAATTTTTGCCTCTGCCCACTGTGTCGCTCAAGATGAGACTGCCCTTGTGTCTATTCCTGATAGTTCAACAATGTCTCCATTGGCAAATAAGGAGATTCAAGATTGACAAAGGCCAGTTAGTAATGAGGAGGCACAAGAGAGGGAACTGAGCCGACTGCCTGAACATTTCTGCATAGTTCGCCAGTGCAAAGTGTGCAGTGCTACAATTGCATACATTGAAGAGTTTCTCTGCCATGCATTGTCTTGTTTTGTCAAATGCGGTATCTACCTGGCCAGCTTGTTTCATTTTAAAGAAGACAAGCACCCACAAAGATCACTCCTCTTAATGAAAAATTATTACACTGATGGCAGAGGCCTGAAGTCTCTGTCTGCATCTTTTGCTCCCTACTTTTCCATGCTGACGTTAAAGTGAGGAGGGACTCTCATCAGCTCAAGACCAATTGAGCAATACACATCTTGATGTTCAAAGCTCTACTGACAACAGACAGATCAACTTTTGCCAAGTTGCAAGCGCACCATTGTGTTAACCCTGGAGATGGCATTGACAATCACTACACTTCTCTGGCTCATCTTGTCTTAAAAAGGTACTTTTCATTGCACCTCAAAAAGATTCGCAAAGATGCTGCCTACGCCCAAAAGTGCTCAAAGGGCAATTATTGCCTCCACCAGTCACGAAGTTTCTAGAATGTTTAAGTCCCAAAGTACTTTTTCAAGGCCCATGCAATGTTATTCACTGTATCATTAAAGCTTTAAGGAATATGCCAATACCTTCTCAATTCCAAGGAGAATCGACCTAATGTTGGGCTAGCCATGACTGTCACATCACGCAAACTCCATTCGGTCTTTGCGGACGCGTAAGCAGCTGATTGCTCGTTCTAAAGTGAAACTTTACTTCTGTGTCAGGCGTCACGAGTGAGTCACGTGACACGCCATCACGAGGTAACTGCTTGGCGCACCATGAACACAAAAGACAAAACATGAAGACAAAAAAGGTGTTGTTACCTGTTCATCTGATCCAGCTTGAAGTCCCCTGTGGCCACAAGAGTCGTCCGCCTCTCGTCGTAATTGCTCCATCAACGTTGCCATATCTGTGTCGGCGAAGCCATGAGCGGATCTGCGGGCACGAGGTGAGAAAAATTGTGGATGTTGTACGTACTTTAGGCTGTGCAGTAACTACTCACTTTCCATGAATGTAGTATCCGAAGTTGTGCTGTACCATGACGAAGACGGAGATGTTGGCAAGCGAGCAAACGTCCGTGAATTGCTCCAGCTTATCTTCGATCAACATAGCATAGATCCCGCACCAGAAAATCACCTGTATGGAGGGTGAGACATTTTACCGACCACCCCTGTGAAAACTGGCAACAGCGACGTTTTAACTTGACCAAATGCGTCAGTACCAGGGATGGGTCACGCCCAGTTTTTTTCGGGATCGGGTCGGGTCGAGCTCGAGCTGGCCCGAATTCCCCTTCTCGGGCCAACTGTAAGAGGACTACTGTGCTATAAAATTATTCCAGAAAGTATAATAAACATACGCTGGGCGTCACATTAGCTGGTCTGAGCCCGAAGCCCCATGTCCTTTTTGCGGCCGAAAAGCCCGAAACCCGAAGGCCCCTTTTGAGGGCCTTAAGCTACTAGTTTAGCTACTAGTTTGTATTTTTTATGCACCTTTGGAAGATGCACGAATTGAAGGTATTAGAAAGCACCTTCATTTCCTCAAAACTTTTCGCCGACCGACGGATCGCCGACCAGAGCAACGACACTGAGCCAGAGATAGTAAATTTACTGTAATTTCCGTCATTCCCGCCCCTGGGGTCTGGCAAGCTAGCTGGTTGACCGCAATAACCGGTCGAGATTATTGGCCTAGTTCGGGGTGACCCCACTTAACGTTATGAAGAACCCTGTGTTGTGTGAAGTTGATACAACTTGGACAACATTACGCTGCAGAGTGATGATCTCACTCACCTGTAATATCGCCACTCCTCCATACACGCAAACTCCCAGTGCGAACCTGCAGATGAAACTTGGTGGACTATGATAAAGGCCATCATCTAACGAGAACGAGCTCAAGGGATCGGCAGTAGCAACATTTTCCAAGCCGCATACCTGTGTGAAGTCAATGACAAAACGATGATAAAAGCTAGCGTTTACAGGGTCGCTGGGATATAGCTCTACAAAGTCGCGCTTGTGTCCAGAAGGCCCTCAAGGACATGAACCTGATTTCGTTCAAGGTGCGCGAGGTCACCTTGATAACAGAGGCAGCGAAGAAGAAAAGGTTAGAGAGCTCGAGGATCTAACTCAATCCTTTCACGAAGAAGCCATCCCAGAAGGAGTGAATCTTCTCTGATGAGAAAAACTTTGTCTTGGACTAGGTCATCAACCACGAGAACAGCAGGTACATCTCTCACAATGTCAAGGAGACCTCCCAATCCATAAGTATGCCAGAAAGACCAAGAAGCCAGCTGGCATGATGGTCGTTGCCTCCTGGGTTTGGATGGCAAAAAGTGTCCCCCCCCTCAATCTCCATCAAGGAGGGCGTCACGGTCAACACCAAGGGCTACTTAGACCTCCTGGAAAGCAAGGCCATTCCCTGGATGGAGAAGATCTATGGTCTCGAGAACGTGGTGTTCAGGCAAGATGGTGCCATAGCCCATACGAGCAAGAGGACCCAGAACTTCTTGAGGGAGAGGGTAGAGTGCATTGAGGCCAGTGAATGGCCTCCTTCAATCCTGACCTCAATGTACTCGACTTCTACTGGTGGTCTGAGGTCCAGAAGAAGTCAAATGCCACCTCCCACCGCAATGTGGGCGACCTCAAAGAGGCTGTCAAGACGGAGTGGGAGGAGATCGCAGAAGAGGACATCAAGAAGGCATGTGGCAAGTTCAGGAGTCGCCTGCAAGCCTGCATTGCCGCCCAAGGGGACATCTTCGAATAAAAGGGATTTGGAAGCTTTCCCCATGCCCACGTTGAAGATCTCTTCAAAGTTTGACCTATTTCATGTGGATAAATTTACACAAAATGGAGAAAACTTGTTCAAACTTTCAATGCACATCATTCTTTTAAAAATTATCTCAGAAAGCTGCACAAATTTAGTAGAAATGAAGGTTAATACCAAATGCGTGCTCCACGAACAAACAATTCACCACTGAAGCCACACTTTTGGCTATTTTATTACACCAACATTAAAATCTTGTACCCAGGGCCTTTTGAGCATTTCAGTTCTTTGTATCAGCATATTTTGATACATGGTTTTGCCTCCTAGCCATAGAAGACATGACTAGTCATTAGTTTACCATCACATTACATATGACAGGAATTTCATTTTACAACTGACAGGCACAGGGGGTTGTTGGATATAGATTCTGTGGACTCAAGGTGATTCAACTGAAAAGTGCTCAAAATTGTTTTTCTAAAAAATCTTTGTTGCATATGCATGACTTATCCACAGGATTAATCTGAACCAAATTTAGTGTGGAGCTGCCTTCTTTTGCAGGAAAGCTTTTTGGAAGCTTAATTCTGACCTTTGACATTACTTGAGGTCATGCATTGAGGCCAAAGGCTTAAAATTGCAGTCCAACATTGAGGCTGAAACGTAAATATGTCATTTTGGGCAGAAGGAGGCCTCAAGTCAAAAAAATGTCATAAAAGCAAATTTGCTCAGCACCCCCAAAATAGGGACTGGATGAAGTAGACTGGATCTTGGAGGTCAAATGAGATGGCAAATTGAAGTTGAACTTACTTCACAAACACAAACAATATCTTCAACCTGAAGTAGCAACCTTGAATGGCCTCCCAGATCAGATCTGATCTCATCCACTCCCCTATTTTTGGGGATGCCCCACATTTCTTGATTATAAACATTTTTGATTTTGAGCCTCCTTATGCCTGAAAATGGCAATCTTTCAACCTCGCTATGCTATACAAAAAACTGACATACTCAAAAGGCCCTAGGTACAAGATTTTCATTTTGGTCTTAAGAGGTAGCCAAAAGTGTGGGTTCTTCAGTGGTTTTTCGTTTGTTCGTGGAGCACGCACTTGGTATTTATCTCTATTTCAGCTAAGTGTGCCTGCAATTAGGTGCCATTTTTAGCTTAGACATTTCTCCATCCATGTATCATGAAATTAGGTCACTTAGTCGAACATCATGGACCTGGCGACATTGGTCATGTTGTCGCTAAGTTTATAGAGGGCCCCAACTCTGACATAACCCTGACCCCCAACATGAGCATGGAGGAGGTTTGCAGTTGGTATGCATAAGATCTAAACGTATTAGATTGACATCCCAGAAGATGAGGTTGCTGCCCTTTCCACATCCGAGATTTGGCTCGCGTTCTCCAAGGGGTCGCATTTGTAGCGCTATATCGCAGCGACCCTGTACAATTGCATTACTACCTTCAGCAAGAAGACGACTACAATAATCTGAGTCGCTATGCTGGTCTTTCGTTTTGTCTGTAGCTCGTTCCACTCGTTGGCCACCAAGTATGTCCTCCAGGCCGACACTGCCATCTCCTTTGCAGAGGACGTGGCCGTCGCTGCTACCGCGTGTGGTCTCTCCCAATCCAACAGAAAAACATCCACTGAAATCTGGACAACTAACAGGTGAATGATGTCGACGATCTGCAAGTAAGAATATAAATTCATACAGGTCGCGAATGTACGTGGAGCCGGAAATGTGTCATTTCTTTCTTCACCTTCAGAGCGAAAATGGATACCAGATAATGCTTGACCTTGCTCTCCTGTTCCAGGCTGGGCAAAATGACGTACAGGTATGTTTGTTGCTTGAAGAAAACGAACCTGTTGGTAGTGACACGATAGTGCAAATCATTGATGATCGACAATGGATCCGCATATTCTCTCACCAATAAAGGCTGGCAAAGAAGAAGACAGCGAGAAATACATGCGCCAAAGTGCCACATGTGAAGGCTACCAGTTTCACCAACGTGATTGGGTCGATAGAAACCTTCCCAGATCGGCGAGACCAAGACCAAGTCTCCATGGCAGCCCATAGCACGGCGAATACACTCATCACGCCCACTGAAATCTTCATGAAGGAATTACAACACGCAGAGAGTAAAACATTCATGGCATCTTCACCTCGATGTCTTTCTTAGCTTCTCTCTTTTCCATCTGATAGTCGACTGAGAACTCGAAATTTGCCTCTGCTCCGTTTGCCAGATCCTCTGTGGTGGCCTCGGTATAGGACACCTTTATTACCGGTGGATATATGCGTCCAGCCTCCTTTGGATTCTCCCTCGTATTGAGCAATTGGATCCTACATATACAATATCGAAACAGTCGCGTCACTGCAGAGCAAGCAAATAGCAAGTAATTCCATTTACTTGACGGCCACTTTGGAGAGGTATCTGATGAATGTTGGATGGCCACCTTGTGATCCCATGGTTAAGGCAGACGAAACTGGGATGCCGCCAACTGTATCCACTAGGAATAGTCTGCTCGTGAACGCCCATTTATTGTCGTCCGATGCCTGAAGGGCGAATGATTAGCATGGACTGTCAACGTAACACAAGCCCTTTTCAACATTGAACCTTGTTACTGCCGTAGTTCTCAAGCAAGATTGGAACTGCAAACATCTTCCTCTCTTTGTCCGCGGTGTAAGGGATGTAAAGGTCGTAGAACTCTGGTTCCGGTGCTCTAAAAAGCTTGTGCAGCGGCAGCCTGAAGAAGAGTCGATGGATAAAAATCAATAGAAACAAGTCACCAGCCAACCAGGCAAGTTCTGCTTGAGAAGGCGCATTTTGTATCTTACATCAGTACTACATTCAGAACACCTAGATTTGTGTATGTCTTGCCTGCGAGATACTTGTGCATACAGTCGACGCTTGGTATAGTGAACCCATGGTCAGCAGCATAAAGTTTACAAAAGTGAACTTCTTCCCTAAAGTAAAACTCATCTCTAGGGGCACAAAACAACTCCAAGTATAAATAATCAACCATCAGTGCTAAAATCAATAGGAAAATGCTAATCCCAGAAGAACTCGGTAACTTTAGTCTGATTTTTCTAGTATTACACTCCTTGAGGAACGTGAGGAGCCACCAAACAGAAATACCTTGCCCATGGTCACGAAATTCTCCCTCCACCAATATGATGGAGCAAAATAGCATGAACAAAGAAAATAATGACATCCGTGGCGACGTCGGTGGTGACACCGGTGGCGACAGCAGTCGCAACGTGTGTGGTTATGTCGGTGGTGACACGATGACGACATTGGTGGCAACGGAAGCGACATCGGTGGTGATAGCAGTCGCAATGTCGGTGGTGGCGATGGTGGCGACAGCGGCAACGTCGGTGGTGAAGGTGTCGACGAAGGAAACCAAGCTTCTGGGAAGTATCGAGAGCAGGAAGAGGCGTCTGCACTGACGAGAAGGAGGAAGAAAAGACAAAGTTTTCTTTCTTGCAGAACAGGGAAGCCAAAATATGATGCCACATGAAAGTCCCGAGTTACTCAACACCACATCACAGCAATTAATTGCTTCCGATCTCGGGAGGCCAATGCAGGATTGTCTTTCTTCAGATTCTCCAAGGACAAACAGCGGTGTCAAAAATGGGTTCAATATTCTAGGAGAGAAGACCTTAGAAGGAAAAGTGTGGAGTACTGTTATACAAGACCCTAATTCTGTGTGCCACTTTGAAGACAGGATGTTCATAAGGCCGGAGTAGAAAAATAGTTTGGTTTGGAACACTTTTCCGACCTTATTTGACGTCCCTAGTCCTCTACCTCGTGCCAATGGTACCAGTAGGCAACTGATTTGCTTGTCTCGAGAACCAGAGGAAGCCCCAGCCCCAGATCCAGAGCCAAGTCCAACTTCGAAGGAGAAAACTGTCTACAAAATCTATGGCATCTCTGATCCACCGCGTCTTCTTAAGTGCACACGCAATTGTCTCTTGCACTATAGAAGTCACGCTAGCACTGGAGTTGCAAGCTGGTCTGTCATCAAGAAGCTCTGCAACATTGACAAGCAGCAAAGGATCCGACTCTGTCCAAAACTGAGGGATAGTCACTTCAATCTGCACAAGTTCGGGGCCAAGCTAATGATACGCACAGGAGTGCAGGTTCTCAGTCACTTTGTCGCAGCTGCTCTGGACGCTCACGCTCATCTGAAGACTTTTGGGGAAGGTGAGGAAAGAGACCTTGCGGAGTCAACTGCTCACTTCATCTCGACCATGGATCTCCTGTTTGACACGCTCAATTCGTCTAACAAACCCCAGGTATTTAAAATATTTTTGCAGCCATTAAGTTGATGGATGCATAGTTCACTAATGGCCACTACTGATCTGGCAGGCATTCCTGCCCCCCAATTATTCTTGAGTTGTCAGTATTTTCAGTATATTGAGCCGAACAACATTGAGCCGAATAGAAGGCCATAGGATTGACCTGGTTCCAAACGATACCGCAGCAGGAGGGGAACCGCCAATGTGGTAAAGGGGTCACCAAGGTCAAACAAAAGGCCGCAAGATAGACCTGGTGCCAAAAACGCCGAGAGAGAATAATAATCGAGGTATTATGACTAAGCACCTCGTGTCATACAAAAGAGATGAAGAAAGAATCGAGGAAGAGGGGAACTACCAAAGGGGTCGGGCGGGCCCCTTGAGGCACCCAAATGACCCGGTGCCGTGAAACAGATTATGGTCACGAAACCAACCAATTATAGCAGCGAAGCAAACCAAGGTCATGAATAAACCTTATGACGGTTAGATGACAACCCAAGGGCCGGGACCATCAAACAACAGAGTCGGGAGATCACAGGGAAATGATTCCCAACCTATAAAGCCTTGTCCCTCTTGTGGACACTTGAAATGGCTCTTGGTGACAGGATTCATTGAGCAACCATCAAGGGCAACCAACTTTGCCAGAATGTCTTCCAAGCTCTCTTTCTTAACAAAGATGTCATCTTCACCCACATGCTGGCATTGAACTTTGATGCTTCCATCTCATTGACTTTTTCTTTCGTCTCCAAAGTGAAGCCATGGCAGAACTTCAGGTGGTTGAAGAGACTAGTAGTAGACCTACCAGACCTCTTCAGAATCTTGCTGCAGATCTGGCACCAAGCTTCTGATGGAGAGACTTCTTCCCAATAATCCCACACTTGGGATCTGTTGGCAAGAAATAGCATTACTTTTGTGCTGGTTGGAGAGGATGACGTCCAAAATGCTGGGTGCCGTCGTCGCAGAGTCAGTTAACACCACTAATGTTGCACATGCAGTCATGACAGGAAGACAAAACCTCTCTTAATATCAATGCTGTGTTCAACTCTGGAGCCACATTTGGCCCAGGCACATTCTTTGGACACCCTAGTATTTGTTGAAAATAAAGTTGGCCAAAATGCTGACCATGTGTTCGGTTGAAACCTATACTGTAAGGACGTGGTGACACTTACTTGCATGCCCTATGGTACCGCGTGGCAAAATTGAAGGCCGCATCCAGCTCGGAGAAGGACCCATTGCACATTTGCAGGATGGCGCCGTCTAACGTCGTGACGGAAAGCAATTCCCCACGAAGAGAGTACTACAAAATATAACGTGATTACATCCAATTTCTGAAAAAGTGAACCAGATATTGGCACCTTCGCTGCTGTGATGTTGAGCCTGCTGTCACTTCCTCGCACGTTGTAAGTGTTCAAGATATCCTTCCTGGTGATGCTCGAACTCATGGGCTCAGAGAAATACAGCTGTGGGATATGTCTGAACCGAGAAAGAAGGAATCCTGTGTTCATTCACGAACATTATGATTAATCATTACGGTCAATGAAGCATAATTATTATGTATATTTTATTGACCATTTTTTCACTCTCTTGCAGTGTGCTATATCTGTTGCAAGGCTCCACTTGAATGCATTCTGGCCAAACGGAGCAGAGAACTTGTCATTTTTGGGGCCCCTTCTCTGCCTTCAAGTAGCAAATGTATGTTTGCGCAGTCCACGCTCTTCTAGTAGTCCTTGAACTTCACGCAGTCGACATGTTCATCACACACCTCGCATTCACCACACGCTTCCAGGCAGTGGTCGCCATTTTTAAGTGAACCATCACCCATGCTACACAGATGTCCGTCCGCATAGGAGCACAGGACAGAAATCTCATGAGAGACATCATGTGGAAGAGATCCTGATGCCAAGTTATGAGATAGCTTTAGAAGAGATACAGGTCAGGCTCGTTCCACCCATGGACTCACACTTGGTGAGAGTAAACTTCCGCAATGCCTGAAAGGAACCATATTAAGGCAATAGGTCCCTGTCCTTGAGAGCCCACCCAGATAACACAGCACTCCTGGAAAAAAGGACAATCTCGGCCTTATTCTCTAGAGTCCAATCTGGTCTGTCTTTTCGCCACTACTGGACTGTCAAGATCTGGTCTGCCTTCCCTCGCTACTGCTGGATTGTCAAGATTATGGACTGCATTCTCTCGCTACTGTTGGACTGTCAAGATCGACATTGGCGACTGTCGTCGATGCGAATTGTTTGGAGGTCGGATTGTCACCTTCTCGCACCCTGTCGTGCTTTTGTCTCCCCTCACAGAACCTACCAACCTTTGACCTGGACGATAGGGTTTTGCTTGGTAGTGCATGGGACCAGAGGACCCGGCGAGTGAAACCCTGTGGAAATGATGGACCTGGGGTCGGGATTGTCCCATGAAAATTTCAGTCCATTCCATAAACATTTCCCCCCCTGAAAAAGTCAAATTTCCAGCTTCTTTGGTGTGCTGCCCCCCTCCAGTTGGTCTTGTTTCGAGCACTGTCGCATCAAAATGGGCGGCCTTGACGTTGAATGTCTGTACTCAACATTGTGCTCAAGTATCACATCTCCGTGTTCCACCTCAAAATTCCAACTCAAAATGCCCCGGTATAGCGTATGAGGTGTAGTCATGCCTGTGGCTAAACTTTACGCTAAGGACTGTAGAACAAGGAGAAGGTGATCGACGACACGGACGAGAGTGAGGAGCATGCTACAGTGCAATTTTGACGGCACAGCGATTGCACAACTATTTCTGGAGTCCATTACAGATCCATGTTAGATCCGGATCTAGACCAGGCTAGAATAAAACAAACATCAAACCTCAATCCCTTTCGCTTTGTCCAGTCAAAAATGAGATCGCAAGCCTTCTGAGTTTTGTCGTGAAGAGCCAGAGCACACAGGTTGGCCAAGAGCTGGCAGGAGGTGGCATTATGGTGCGTCTACATGCACAGAGGGAGCATCATGAGCAGGAATGCACATCAAGGATAGATCTGTTGATCTCATACGTAGCAAAGGTAGGCGGCGACTTTGACGTGCTCCTTGAAGAACGCTGATCTGACCTCAGAGTCCCCATATTTGACTACCTCGTCGGATGGATTGGGGCTGTAGATGCCGTCCATGCCCTGATAAATCAGCCGTTTCGGCACCGAAAAGCGTTCATTAAGAGCAAGACGAAATGCATACCAAATTTCTCGGGAGACAGACACCGGCAGCCATGGTGCAGTTGCAATTATGGTGTGCACCACTCATTATTGGTGGGCGCCTGCATGGGACGCACCGGGTAGCGTCGAAGTTAGGTTCGAATCCGGGAGCGCACTTTGCACATTGCATGGCGCTCAGTGCAGATCCGTCGTCAGATCGCTCCACTGTAAGAGGTGACACTGTCTTAAGGATGAAACAACGCTATGGTTAGGTTGACTGATTACCTGTAATTTCTCCCGCCATACATTCGCAGCTGCCCTCACGGAGACAACGGATGCAAGAATCCCTCTCCTTGGTTGGCGTAGTCCCCTCCGGACAGGGTCGGCAGCGAAGCAAAGAATCCGCTGTCATAGCGAGATCGCCGGGATCGTAACTGCCGGTGTCCTGTTCCACTATCCATCCTGGCAGGCACTCGCACCCGTATCCTGAATGTAGAAGATGGCACTCTCTTCAACCCGAACCATGTGATGCGTTCATATACATATATATATGACTAGCGCTTTCCTGCTCCCCACTTCGTTGGGTAGAAGGAATTGCAAAAGTATAAAGTGTCACGTGTCTGTCCGTCTGTCTGTATTTCACACCACGTGCTTCGCGCTGAAGGCTGGAAATCGGCCAAGAGCTGGTAAAGCTGGAAACCGACCGCCGACAGACGGACAGAAACGCAGCCGTAAGTACGGGCCTCGCGCTTTATATAATAGAAGATATAATGCATAACACTAACCGTTTTTCTTCGGTCTGGAATCCTTCGGACAACGGTAGCACGAGAATGAGGTAATGTCGAAAGTGCTGTTGGGCCGGCACTCATCCGGATACTCCGCCTCGATGGAAGGCCAGTGGAAGGAAGTGTATGGCTCCACCATGGGCAACAACATGAGGCAGGCCAACAAAAGTGGAAGATGCATGTTACGGCCCTTTTCGGTCAGATGGAATTCGTCGAAAGTCACTCTTCACATACTGTGAACGCAGTGACTTGGGCTGCGCTGAGCCAGGTAGCAAAACTACGCGCATGTCATTACGGCAGGTAATTTTTCTATTGTAGCCAAAGAGAAAGCTTCTTGCCAGTTCTAAATGAAAGTGACTCGGTACTTTTTCGTACACGCGTGTCTTATTTAATGGAAGTGTGCGGGCAAATAGCAAAATACACGCGCTGGGTCTCAACATTAGGCATGCTTGATGATACGATGTAGTGTCAACCAAGGTCCACCTCACTTTTCTATGCCAGGAAATACACTAGACATTGAAGGAACTTTGTGAGTGTGAAAGAAAAAAAAGTGTACGTCTAACGCCAAAAGTATATCTGGGCTAAGCCTAAACACACACACTCCTTTTGTATTTTGAACTCTCGAGGCCTTGACGACCCTCGGGCCCACCTAACCTCGGGCCTCTGGGTTGTCACTGCCCTCGAGCTTCAAAATACAAAAATTGTGTGTACAGTGTTACTTACTTCTGCCATTACAACTACCATTACATTGTGGGGATCAGTGGTGCTCCGGTCAAATTGTGGACTCTTCACTGTGGCATTCTGCCCCATGTGGATCAATGGGAGCTTCACTGCTGCCCGGCGCAGCATTTTCCGTCTCTTTGCTGACTGATCTTTATCAGCCAACCTCTGTGCCCTCTTCCTTCACAGCTGGGTGCAACAGAGGAAGCAGGCAGCATCACCACCCTCAATGGCTTCTGAGCAGGTTGCATGGATGGCATCATCACAGTACTTGCATGTTTTCTCAGCTCCCGCCTCTCCACACACACTGCTGGGTTGAGGGGGAGTGGCTGGTTTCTCTGCCGTTGCTTTCGACTTCTTTACCAAAATCCAGTCCACCAGTGCTTCTTCCATGTTCTGTGCCCCCAGCTTCATCCAGTGCCTGTTCCAGTGTCTCTTCAGTGTGGATATTGGTGAGGACATTCCCTGTGAGAGCCATAGAATGCAGGTTGAACTGTGGTCTTTTGCCAAACATAGCCTCATAAGGAGTTGTGCCAGTGGTAGCATGTGAAATTGTATTAATTGTGAATTGCACAACATGGACTCCATTTGCCCAGTCCTTGCATCCTGTATCTACCATCCAGGTCCAAAGCTTCCGTACAGCGGCGTTGAGGCTCTTTACTGCACCTTGGCTCTGTGCGTGGCGAGGGTGGCCATAGACTAGTTTCATGCTACTCCATTCTGCGGCAAGGGTGGTGATAATGCCATTGACGAACTCCCCACCATTATCTGACTCGAGAATAACTGGAGGTCCAAGTAGCAGAAAGATTTTATGCAAGTGAACTGCTACTTCCTCTACCTGCTTTGACTGAAGTACACAAACACAGAACACAAAATTTTGTAAAGTGGTTGATGTACAGGGTCCTCCAGGTAAATCCGGACTGATTTCAGCTGCAGCCAGAACAATAAGGGGGAAAAGTAGAGCTAACTTTAGAAGCTTGTCACCTTCAGGATTCACTCAATGTGGCTGCCCTCGGCAGCAATTATCTTCTCCAAGCGTGACCTGAACCTCAAGGAGGCCCTGGCGACCTCTGCCGGGTCGACAGCCATCCAGAACACATGTGTAAACATCCGTGTTGACCCTCTGTCCTGCTTGGAAAAAGTGGGGAACCAAGATGTGGCCCTTGTTGGAGATGACCCCAAGGGTCATGATGGAGGCAGGGTTCTTTGACCGGTAGACATACCAGGTAGGGCACGTTGGACTTGTCAGCGGCCAGAAACCTGTCATTTTGAGGATTTTTGCCGGCGTCAACATTCAATAACTTCTCGTCACTGAAGAAGATCAAATGACGCTCGTTGTGCGTGTGGTCATTGAGAAGAACCTTTGACCTCTCTAGTCTGATGGCCTTCCGCTTGTTATTAAGGATGTGCCTCTTGGAGTACATGTAGCTGGTGTATCCCAGGTCCTCTTTGACGACCCTGCGCAATGTGGTAGCATCCATACCCCTCTTCCTGGCCAAGATGCAGATGGGTGTTGACGGAGAGGCCTCCACAGACCTTTTGAGGCCTGCCAAGAACCTGGATGTCCGCTTCTTGTCACTTCTGGTGCAATGCTGGCTCCTCATTGACACACCAGTATCCTTCCAGCGCTTGTAGATGTCATAGACAGTGGACTTGGGGTACTTCAGGGTTTTGAAGATGACAGCAGGACCATGCCCGGTCGCGAGCCATATCGATCACAGCCGACCTTCTCTGCACCATCGTTGATGTTTCTTTTGTAATGCAGCTGACCAAGAGGAAGTTTAATTGTTTGTCCAAACCTTTCCTTGACAAGCACAAAAATAGAGCTATTTGTCCCCGTCATTGTTCTGGATGCAGTTGAAATGAGTCCGAGTATACCTGGCGGACCTTGTGGACTAGTTTGTATGTGTAGCCTTGTTGGCCTCTGTCACTGTAACGTCACGACGGCCATGGAGCACATCTTGGTGAGCAGAATGGATGGCCACATAGCCGCTACGAATGTGAGCAATCTTCCTGATGGGATCAGAGGCTGCCTTCCTCTTCTTGATAAGAATACTGCTGCCACCAACAGCGAAGAGCTCAAACTGGGTGTGGAGTCGGTAGTCACTTTGGGGGGAGGCCCAGTAGTCTGCAACCCTAAGGAGATCATCGAAATCATGGGATCATCGAAAATATGGGTGGAAGAAATGCTGGAATTGATACCGTATTTCACCACAATCAAACTCAGTGCGAAGTCACGGTTTTGTGCCATTTCTATGGCACAAATTTTCCTGCAATTAAGTCCCCCCCGCATTGAAGCCCAGGGGGTTGATCGTGAGGAAAGCTTGACACAATTTCTGGACCGTACTCTTCTTTGCTCTTTCTTTTTGACGATTGTTTTGCTCATAGTGTAAGATCTGACCTTAGCAGTATCTTTAAACAAAACTTTTTTTCTGCAGTTAATCCCCCCTCCCGCAATGAAGCCCTTGTGCTTAAGTGAGGGGAGGGGCTGGACTGTAGTGAAACACAGTAGTCAAGAAAGTGACGTTACACTTCCAACGTCCGTTTCGTAAAGAAGCCTCGCACCCTCTTCAGATTTTGCGCCACTCAGGTCGTGAGGACCATCGTTCCAACCCCTGTTACCCGCCCACCCACCCAGTTCAGTTCCACCGCGGAGCAATCTTCGAACTAAACTTTGGTCTGGCAGAAATCGGAAGATTCGCTGAGCTTGAGCTTGCAGCTATCACTATTGTCAACGTACTAAGTATCAATTATCCTGCGATGTAATTTTCTGTTTTCCCGATTCCCTACCCCAATACGTACAGATCTCCCAGCGAATGGCGATGACGAGCATATTGGCATGTTTTGCATCAAATCTAATCATGACGACCTCATCACAGAATTATCGCGGTGTCTCATTTCCGTTAGTTGGCGAGTCACCCTCCCATTCGTCTTCATTTGGGAGAGGGAGAGAGGCAGATAAACGAATACGACGTATTATCAAAGACCCCCAATAACAATTTGCATTGTTCTTCAGCGAAGGAACGCGTTATTCCTGCTACTTTTGGGGGCAGCTGCACTTACGGGCACACGTACATAGGTATGGATGGATGGCGGGAAAGATCAAGTTTCCGTACGACCGACTGGAGCATGAGAGGGAAATGACATCTGATACATTGATAACCACAACATGTTGGTGGAGGAGAATCAAGAAAACTTTTCCTCTCCTTGTTAGAACGTCTGAAAGAGCTTCCTTTACTACAACAAGAAAGGCTCTTTCATTCGGGAATTTTCCTCATTTATGAACTTTTCACACTTTGTCGCTTCTTGCTACTGTTGGGTGAAATTGGAGCCAGTTACGTGCAATTTTGGCACTCTGAAAAGTTCAATCAGCGCTGTTTGGGGTTCCGGCTCATAATGGGTTCTCCACTAATGCAGTACGCTCACACGTACAATTTGAGTGCATTGTACGGGAAGTGAATGCATCGTGGTATTGTCTTGGGCGGTGACGTCGCTCCAGAGAAAGTCGAGCAAACTTGAATGCACATTTGTTCGCAAGATTGATATCTCGATTCCCTCTGGGGAAAGCATGAGGAGCGAGTTGACAGGCACAGGAATTGAAATGCGAGAACTTATCCGGTTTCCTCCGGGGAAATGGAGATAATATTCATTGCGTGGTTTCTATGCGGCAGAATGAGAAGAATGTGAGACAAAGAATGGGGTCTATCTGTAGGGGTGTCACCTCGACTCGCTCAACATTTTGTGTGGCTTCAGGAAGACGTCAGGAAGAAAAACAAGTCCTGATAAAAGTGCAAATATTTCCTTCCCTGGCCAAGGAGATGAATTATCGTGAACTACTTAATCATGGCTGGTCGCCCCGCTGTGGTGTGACCAAGAGAAACGTGCTGCAATAACTGTTCAATCGTAAAGCAGATGGAGGTGACTGATAGGGTCAACCAACGCTTTGTCCGGACACTTGGACAGTCGGACACGCTGGACACTTTCTCAGAAAAGTGTGCTTATACCCACAAGTGTGCTCAACATCTAAGTAAGACCACGTACGTCTTTGGGGCTGTTGTCGTTGTCCATTTTGTGATTGGACAATCTTGTACTCCCACAAACTTTGTCATCTGTTCACTGATCGCACTGTCTCAACACCCTGGAGCTACAACGGTAAAGACATGCAAATGCAACCCAGTCTTCCAGGAGACAAAGTTGACACTTTCTGGCGGATCACAGCGGTTTTCAGTTCACGCAAGAAGTTTCTGCTGCCTAAGAAAACACCTTTTCTGCCTGTCTAACCCAAGGAGGAAAGGGAGAGATAAATGACGGAGAATTGTCGTTAAATCCTCTGCGGGATTCCTTCCAGAGTCAACAAGGAGGAGAAGAGTGTTGGCTGGCACACCCTGTGCTTTATGTGCTACGCTACACAGAGATCTTAAGTTCTGCCTGTCAACTCGTTCGTCACCCAGAACATCGATTTTGCTCTCACAGTCTTGAAATGTCACTTCTTGTTCCAATGAGCTCTGAACGTGTGTTTAAAAGATTGGCTTATACAGTCCTTGGCATAAAGATTAACCATGGGCATGACTACACCTCATGCGCTACACTGGGACATTTTGAGGTGGAATTTTGATGTGGAACATGTAGAAACGATACTCAGGTACAGTGTTCAG
>JAAUXU010006207.1_pt1 | contig 26024 bp, 25 predicted proteins | sample 7278151 | NCBI WGS metagenome assembly JAAUXU01 (sample SAMN14350113, study PRJNA611818) | marine sediment metagenome | isolation source: surface marine sediment (1.8m) | place: French Polynesia: Moorea | collected 2018-08
CCCTATCACCATAGTACGATCCATCAAACTTTACAGTAGAACACACATGTAACGTACTGTACAGTGAGAACACAACTTAACCCTTGTACTGCGCACGCGCGCGTACACACATTGGCTTTCAACTGATCCTCAGAAAATATTGTCCAACATAATTGCTGTATCACGTCTCATTGCCAACTTTCCCACAGTTTGCTTGTAAATAAAGTTATTGTTACTGTTTGTCCCTGTTGTTCTGAAAACTTTTTTGTTTATTTTTCATGTATACGCAGAACAAAAGACAGCACAGTTGGAAGTGAAAGTTTTCTTGTTTTTGAATTGTTTGTCTAAATTTTGACCATGCTCACATCTCAAAAAGGTATTAGTGTAATTTTGCCCCCCTGCCCCGAAGAATTGCAAACCACTGTGTATGGATGAGAACAGCACTGTTCACAGAATGGATGGAGGTGTGGGATAGAGAACTTCGGCAGAAACACAGCTCAATTCTCCGTCGTCCAGAAGACGCATCATCTCACCTTATTGATCTGACCCTTAGAAATATTAAACTAGCCTACGTCATGCCACAGCTCTTCTCTAACGTATCGGTCAGGGATTCATCTTGGTGATTCAAGTGATTCATTCAGGTTTGCAAGTCTTGCTTCAGACGAGATATTTGCCTCTTCATTCTGCAGAAAATGGATGCATCAGAAAGTGCTTTTGCCTCGGATCCCTCCCAGAAAGTTACGCAGGTTGCTTCATTTGATCTGCTAAATGAGGCCTCCTGGGCGCCTGTCAAGTCAGGCTCTGTTTCCAACTGCTCGCGAAAATTAAGTCTGACGTCAGATTCTGCCGGGCGTTTTTCCTTATGCTGTCTGTGTCCGTGCCACCGGAAACTTTCCGTGAGTGGGCTGAACAAGCAGATTCTGAGGCACCAACATGGGAACCATTGATGAAAGAGAACATTGTCGAGAGTGTCATGGAGGCCTCTTTTTTGCCAAAAAGCTGCTGCAGAGGATGACAACGACGAAGAAGAGGAGGTGTCATGCTCCTCTTCAGGACTTTGCTCTGCTTGCCACCTTTAAAAGCACCATTAATGTGGAATAAATTCTTGAAGCAGATACCCATGCTTCATAACAAGTCATATGTCTCTTAAAATCCTGGTCAAATTTATGTAAAAAGTCCGTCAATGAATAGTCCGCTTAAGCTGACCACCCTCTCAAGTCGCACAAGATGTCCTGATGCAAGGTGTCCGACTTATCCGGCAATCACTGTAGTGTACTCAAAAGGCGGAGAACAATGTGCTCGTCTTCGCTTCAATTTTCAATCCTTTTAGCGCAGCTTTTGAGCATGCGAAGGGCATCGACTGGGTCGTTATTAAGATGAGACTGCACCTTTTCCACAAAGAGTCTGGTGGCTGAAAAAGCTCTCACTTTCTTCTGCTGGCTGATGGTTTTGTGTGGAAAAGTGCTGCCACACTGCGAGCTCCTTACACATGCAGAGCCAGGTAGAAAAAAAATCTACTCTAGCCAAGTGGAAATGATGAATACAGTGCGCTCAGGAATAACTTGGGAAGTGCAGTTACTATTTAGTGTTGTATGTTCAGATGAGGTCATCAATCGAGGGCGGTTACGGCTAGAGTTATGAGGGGGGCAGCATAATTTGTCAGTAGTACAGAAACACAGTGCAGTTCAGGTGAACAGTGTGCCCTGGGCTGCAGGGCTGGGTGTGTGCAACACACACACAGCTCACAGCAAATGTAGGAATACCACTAGCAACGTAGTAATGAATACTGAACTGAATAACGCAGCAAAGTTCTTCATGTCCTCCTCTACAGTGCCAATGCATGTCTGGAGCATCGTCTTGGTCCTATAGCTAGATGGAAGCCTCGCCTCAAAGCGCTAGCTGGTGACGAGCAACGCAACGCTCATGTGCAGCATTCATTGCAGTTCAACGCTGCTTCAAAAAGAATACATGGAGTACAGCTTGGAGCTCTGACGACCAGGAGATGGAAGTGCGGCCATTTGTGATCTCTCGGCCCAGAAGCATCAGATTGCTCTTAAACTTTGATCAGCTTTAGATAAGTAAGGCCCAGTCAAGATTTCAAACCAAATTAGAACAAAATTGGACATTCGGTTCAGCTTAGACAGGCCCTCAAAATTTATTACGTACCGTATTTTTGGGACTGCAAAGCGCTATTGAAATCCTTTCAATTTCTCCGAAATCTGCAGTGAGCGTTTTGATCCAGTGCACCTTACTACATTAGTATGTACATGACTTCTGCTTGTACTGACTGACCCTTTATGTATTTTTCGACTCTTACTTCTTATGTGTTACGCCTGAACAATACGGAGAGTTATTGTGAATGAGTCTCATAAGGTTTCGTTTCTTTTTACACGCCTTATGATTCGGTGCACCTTTTGCACGAGAATGGTCTTATTCACTGATATTGTGTCTTATAACCCTTTAGTCCGAAAATTACTGTTAACATAACGACGCCTACTGTGGCCAAAAAGCACTACAACTTGGTAAGAAGGCATTTTTAGAGGAAGTTGCTTAACATCAAATTCAACTAACTTTCAATGCCAGAGGAACCTAATCTTGTGAAATTTTTAGATGCTTACTAGTTGACCTCAAACTATACAAAAGTAGGCCCAAAATTACTTCCACCTCCTGGTCTTCAGAGCTCCATCAGTACAGTCGATCATCTGCACGGTAGATGTGCCAAGGTACCACTGAACGAAGCTTCCACCTGCTGTCTTCCCTGTCTGGTGACCTGGTGTGCTGCTTACTATTGCCTACAAGTCCACCAGAGATGCGGTTACCATTTGACGGTGGTTATCGTTAAAGTTACTCTTCAACGACTTCGACATCTGACCAACCGTGTGCAACGTGAGGTCTAGCATTCCCAGAATCTTCGCTCCCAACATGGCTAGAAAGGCTGGCCACTTTTGAAGCAACAGGGCTGCCCACCACTTTGTGCTCTGTTGTTCGTCGATACAAGTCTTAACTGACCTTGTTCAACACATTAAAATGCCCAACAGCGGGTGGGGAAACTGAAGTTCTCTTTAGAGATGAAAACACTTACGTCTTGGTAGGCATCGTATGTGGCCTCGGTGCTGGGAAACAGTCTGGCGTTCTTGTCTTGATTGTGCTCTCGCATGTTCGTTTTCCACACTTTCACATACTCAGGCAGCTCCGAATACCACTCGTCTTCATCGTATTCCCGTATGAGGTCAGCAGCAAAGATCGCGGGCTCCGCAAGGTTGGTGAATCCGTTGGAGATGTCACAAAGCGAACTTACGCCTAGATTCTTTTCGCTGCATCTTCTAAACGGGAGAGTGGTGACGGACGCGCTGTAGCTCGTCACTTCGCAGTCTGGAAGGCAGTGAACGCAAGCTGTATCAGGGACGCTGCGGATCAAACGAGAGAACTTCTTGGCCTCCCAAGGGTCACACATCGGAGTGAAGGTTTCGTCCATCACTGGCAAGAACCTTGCGGGAAAAAAAGTCACTGGGTAGAATGCGGAAACCCGACCTTGTTGCACTCGTTACTTACCATGGAATGCAGGGAGAGCCTCCTGACTGTGTCATGTTGTTCTGGGCATACTCAAGTTGACATTCAAGCATGCAGCTTGCTTGAGAATAGTCCTTGTTGAGTTTCAGAGGATGCTCATCTTTGAAGTAACAGTTTCGGACAACAGAATCGAGATTTCTGATTCCGTCATCTGCCTTGATGTCGGTGGCTGCGAGTGCGACAAGGTTGTCAAAGCCCGGCCTCAGGTAGATGCTCTTCTGTTCCGTTAACGGAAAAGAGTCGATAGCGTCCACCACAGCAATGAAACCTTTAAAATCTTTCTCTACTGACGCTGGGGAGATCAAGTCAGTGTGAGCATCAAGGATCAGTGAAAGACCCTTGTTGATGCCAGCTTGAGGAATGGGCTCATTGTTATCGGAGTAGCTCTTGGGTGGCTTCTTCTGTTTTTCCACAGAATATTCTATATCTTGACTTTGCATGGCCAAAATGTTTTTTTGATATTGGCTCTCCTTAAAAATCTTGTCGGCAGCTTGCATGTTGAAGGTGCAACACATTCCGCGATCAGTTGGGAATGTTTTAAATATGGCTCCACAAGGGATCGTCAGACTTTTCCACGAGCACTTCTTTAAGAGGGACTTCTTAGACTCCAAAAAGATACCCCCAGCCCGGGGGGGCACCACGGCCGTGTCGAAACAGGGCAGCTGCGAGTACCAAAGAACCTCGAAGAAACTGTTATAAGCTTTTGCTAGGTCGATCTGATTGAACAAAGTCTTATACCAATCTCGCTTCTGCATAACCCCCTTGTTTAACATGCCCTTTAGTTTTGGGTTGATGAGATTGTCCAATACTAACGCTGATCGATTGTTTGAATTTTGATCTGTCCCCACTGTGGAGTTTTCGTTCCATTCCTGAGTGCAGTCGATATTCGAAGCAGACATGCAGACCACGCTCAGCCCCGCGTCGCAGGGGATGTAGGTCCCAAGAAGCTTGTCGAGGTTGGCGTCGTAGCTCATGGCCGGACAGGGGTCATTGTAAAGGATGTCATCATGCGGTTTGACGTACGCGTACTCGGATGCTATCCACACTTCTTCATCATTTTGCCAAGCGACGTCTTCAACCAAGAATTGGGATCCGCCAGAGAGAAAAGACAGTGGGCCTAAAATACAGTCAATCACATTTCCACGGTGAGCCAGCAGATCGGGTCAAAAGGCTAGGTGTGGGTCGGACGAAAATAAGTTTGAAGATTACTAGCAGTGGCTTGTAATGATGCAATGATTCATCTGTGGCCAACTAAAAAATGAATCAACAGAAGAGCTTGATTATGTCACAGACAAACGAATTTTATATACGTGACTACACCCCAATCTAACCGTAGATGACTTCAAAGGTGTTATCGGAAAGTCATATTGAAGCGTCAGCACTGAGTTCGCAACTGATTCCCCTTGTCATGAAGTTTGGGCTACACTCTCGACTTAAAACTCTTTGACGTGGTAATGGAAAGTTTTACCGTCTTCACTTTTGATCAAATTCTTCAGTCCCTGCAGCTGTTGAGCAGTGGTGAACTCTATAACCATTTCTCCCATGTCTTCACACCAATAATATCCGTTAGCATAGTCTTCATTGCCCCAAATTTTATAACAGGCTTCTTCTTCGGGATCATAAGCATAATCGGCACCATTGCACGGCTCAAACGTTCCGTTGGTGTTGCTGTTGTCTCCAGTCTGAGCCAGGGGATCAGAGCAGGGGTTGAAGTTGTCCCATACCACTTCGGACGTAAGGACAGAATCGGGGTTCTTAGAAATCTATTGGCGGATGTGATCCACTGTGAAACAACCCGGCGTGTGAGTTTGCAGAGAAAAACTCACCATAACCGGAATTGCTTCTTCAGGATTGACGGCCAGTCCGGGATATTTGTCTGACAGGAACTCGTTCATATCGAGGCCGACTGATTTCAGAAGTTCCGGCAGATCGTTTGAGCTTAGGACCTCACTCACCAGTGACCTCCCCAACTTCTTCTCGGCGTACTCAAAGCCCTGCAAGTACATGTGTGACCTCGATGACCAGCGATTCCAGCTTTGCCACTTCTTTCCTTACAAACCTGTCTCCACGTGGCTTCGTACACGACTTCCTCCACGGTTCCCATTCCACATATAGTTATGGCCGGGAAGGAAATGTTCCTCACCGGCAGGGCGGTGGTGGTCATGGTTGTGAGGATGGGATGATCCTTCCACTTGACGTAACTCTACCGGGCCAGGAAGAACAATTCAGTCAACAGCATGGGTAACAGCAACAACTGCTATTGCACTTGCCTGAATGATCAAAATTGCTGCCAGTACTTCCAGAAGCAGAGTGATAATTGTCCACAACAACCTCGACATCCGCCCGTACTTGGTCTCAAAGATATATAAGAGCCCATGCATCGTCGCCACCTTGGAGTACTCAGTGAGCACGTCCGTGAAGGTCTCCTTGGGCGTCGCCTTGACCTCGACCCCATGGTGCCACTTTTTCCTCTGGTGAACCGTGGTAGAGTTCATCTTTCCTAATGCAACTGCAACACGCAGACCTAACGAGTGTGGTCGTTGTTCTTTGACTTGGCTGCAGTGGAGGACCAAGTAAAACTCTTATCTGCTGTGTTAAGCTCAGAGCTATGACATCAAAGACTTTTTAATGGGCACCTTTTCAAGCACCTGGGACTTTCTTTGAAAACTTCCTTTCTCATCAAAGTGAAAGTACCGCAATCGTCCGTCTGTCTACTACAGTCCACCTATAACCCATGCTCGTTGCTTAACAAAAAGAGTTAGCACAAGTCCGACACATAATTTACCTCATTTCTTTTGATGTAGCGAGTGTCACGTAAGTCGGGGCTAACATTTCATTATGCCTACACAATCCTCCCCGAAAGTACAGGGTTTCCGTCAAATACGGTACAATTAGAAGGGCCTGCGTCCTTATTTGTTCCTCGGCAGATCCCAACACTTTTGGCTTTATACCAGGTTACTAGTAAAAAAAGACCATCTCTAACTCGTTCATGATGGCACCGAAATTGTCACAATTGATCAAGATACCAATCTGGACAGCCATTTGACAGCAATTTTTCCGGCAATTGCCTTTCGATTGATTCAAAGCATCTTAGAATCATCCCGGCAACCAGAAGGCCATTACTTTTCCGATAGACAATGCTTGATGGCAACCCTGCAATGTCAGGGAGGGGAATGCATGGCATGCCCTGCATGCTGGTGTGGAATCTGGGCCTGAAATCGGTCGTTGAGACATCTCACATTAACGTCCGGTTCGGGGAGCAACTGTGTCACAGCCCAGTTCGATGTCAGAGCGACCCAACCGGGCGCCCCGTGCTTGGTCGGGGCTGACCGGGTCAACACCTTTTTCCCCACATTTTTGGACCACAATTCTCTCGCTACCCCGAGAGTCTCTCGTCCTTCCTGTCAAAAATCTGCCAAAAATCAGCCCCAATCGTGCATGTCCCAATAGCGCTGGAGGGACACCACGTACTTCCTCTTGATGTTGTACTTTTAGGTCCGCACCAGCTTCATGGCCTGAACTCGTCCAGAACTTTCATTCAGGTGACGCCTGATGAATGACGATACAATGACGATACACACGTTAAGTGCATGACTTAATTAGGCATTCTAGAGAAGCGAAGAATGAAGGTCGTAGATTACACGAATGGTACATTTAAGTATAATGTACCTTCAGCGAATCGTACCGAGACTTGTAGTTTCGTACTGGCATTTAATGTTTCGGACATCATACGTGTGTGCCACGGATGAAAAAAATGAGACCTCTTATGAGACGAAAGCGAACTTTTCGGGCGGACACTAAATGAAATACATGTGTCGGCCATTCCAGTTAACAGGTGAATGAGTAATGAATTCGACTATAATTACCCCCTGTCCCCCTCCCCTTGAGTGCGTAATAATAATTAAGGATGATTTAGTGCTCATGAGGACTTTCGCGTAACATGTGCACAAGTAAGAAGACGCTGGTGCAGCATGAACGAGCACGTAAGAACGCTCCATTGCTTGTCATGCCTCATTCGCTGGAATTCGTCCGAGCTCTTATTTGCTCCCCACAGTGGCCAACAGCTCCTGGACAAAGAAAATTCGTGGGTAGGTAAAAGCTAGGGCAAATTTTAAAATGCTTCTGCCATCTTCGTGCGCACGTTCTGCTCCGGCTGCAACAGAAGCGATGTCATCCTTGAGGAAGCATCAGATTTCTCTACTTGCAGACAAGCGGTTGGGCCACCCTGGCTGCTCATGTTGGAGCTCAGTCCTGGCATTACAATCATTGTTAGCTACAACCATCTTTATTAAACATAAATAAAACTGAACGTGAGACTTTTTGTCTACCCTTATCAGTCTTTCTTTATATTTGCAGTGCAACGCGGATACAACGATCACATTAGAACCAACGAATTTGATCGTTATATGTACATGATCACTGCCATCGTGTTAGACCAGAATGACTGATTTGGGCCTCATAAGCGATTGCATCTCACAGTATCAGTTATGCTAACATTTTAGTGCACTTTTCATGGAAGTGTCCACACGTGGGCCAGACTCAGAATATAGTTGACACTCTCTTAATTGTCCTTGGAGAAGCCAGAAAAACAACGATTGATCTAGACCTGACTCCACTTTTGGCCCGTGGTAACGTTCCCAGCACTTTCAGCCTGATCGAAAAGAGCAGGTCAATCAAAAGCACGATGAAGAAGCCCCTCGCCATCAATTTCCAACAACATGATCGTTATACCTGCAATGCAGGCTTCGAATGATCACCATATCTGTTAGGAATTCATTGCAACATAGTATGCTGAAATTTGGACATTTTGACCATTTTATCGGTGTGATCATTGTACCGACAGGTAGAAATGTTCAAGTTATACATTGTTCATCTACAGTGGAACACGCTTATAATGATCATGTTGGGACCAAAGAATTCGACCGTTTTATCCGTGTGACCGCATTAACCGTGAGACATTGAGACAGGAATTCTTGACCGGCATATCTGTATGACCGCTATATTCGGTGATGGTTATAGGCGCGTTCCACTGCATTCATATGGTACAATTTTGCCGAGAAGAAGTTCTTCCTTGTTTAAAGGTTTCTTAAGTCGTCTCGTGTTTATTTACTTATTCAGCTTATTCCTTTTCTCGCACATTTATTTAGTTACGAATCAACGCTCGACACGGATACACGACATCTTTCCCGCAATCAGCCTCTTCGGGGCAAATAGAAACGACTTATGTTTAACTGTTTTGCACAGAGAACTTAACTTTACGCCCGATGCGAAGAGCATAAAATTTTCCTGTTCCAAACTTTCCTCTCATTCTCAATTCCTCTCATCAAGGACTTTTTATGAGCAAAAATTACGTTTTGCAGATTTCTGTCCCCTTTGGCCGATTTCCCCCTCAAGCGATTTCTGCTGTATAATTTTTCACGAGATGTTGGCAACATTAGGAAAATTGCGTAGTTTTCTCCACTATGCGATTTCCCTTTTCAATGCGATGCCGCATTTTGCCGCAGCTACAATGAGAAGAATACGACGCATTCGCCTGGGGTTTTTTTTGGGGGGGGGGGGATATTTCGAGTTTGTGAATCGACCCTGGGCAGAAACTTACAGCTGAGGGACTCAGTGATACTCTTCCATTCAGCATTGAAGTCCAGGCCTGCTTGTTCAGGACCGCGACCTCAGTTCCGTCGCCACCAGTGCTGTATGTAGCAGTCCATGAGTACCTATGTACGCATCTGTGACATTTCTGCGCGCTTTCGGTAAGGCAACGTGCATTGCTCACATGTCGAAGGGATCGGGCGCTGGCTCACCACGTCATGTCTGCATACATGAACGTACAGACGTACGCACTACTATGGCAGGTCCGACTGCTGCCGGTCATGCGCGTACTACAAGTGACATTTGGGTCCTTTCGCAATAACATCCGCGAAAGTCACGAAACTTTCCTTTCTTCTTCAAGCGTAGTAGCAAAGATCATTCATTGCATGAGTACAAAAAGTGACGATTTGGTCTTGCAGCACGCATCAGCACCGTCCACTGCGAGTCCTTGCTCAACTCAAAGTTGAAACCTGACCGAGGAGGCGATTCATCCTCCCTCTTTTGTGGGTCGCTGTAACACCAAGATGTTATCTCAACTCAACTTTAAAGTTCTCTTCTGTGTGAGTACAATTCAGTGGACCTTCAGGTCGGTGCTGCGAGACCAACACTTTACTCAACTAGTGCCGGGGCAAAGATGATGCTGATATCTTTCTATCGACTGTAAAAGCAGCACCAACTGACGGCCAGTCAGTGGTTCTTCCATGGTTCGAGCAAGCAACGTATTCAGGCAGCCACCGACGACGACGACGACGACGACGGTGACGACGACGACGACGGCGACGACGACGGCGACGGCGACGGCGACGACGACGACGACGACGATGACGACGACGACGACGACGGCGACGGCGATGACGACGACGAAGACGAAGACGACGAAGACGACGAAGACGAAGACGAAGACTGGAGCTGCTGCTGAGCTTGACCTACATAATTTCACCCGAGGAAACCTCTTCCTCTGCTGCTGTTATTCTGACGTCGGCGGTGCGCAGTTCGGCTCTCTTCTGGCCTACTATGTACGTTCTAAAGCAGAGGCCACCAATGCAAACACCCTGTGTCAGGTAGAGTGGATGGAAAAGAATCCACCTAAGAGCAGGGGAAAAATGAGGGACTCGCTGAGGAGGCAGGGCCAGGAGCACCATCCTTGACCAAAGTCAAAAGAGACATCAACGGTGCAGCGCTGCTCCGCCGCTCGGCTGCTCCGCTGCTCGCCCCCCACTTACTGGTCGGACAAGTGATGATGGAGGTGGCCTTGCAAGCACCGTGCGATCAAGGCGAGCAGCGGAGAAAGAAAGAGGCTTCAGACACCGTGGAATCGCGTGAAAATGGACGCCAACTGCCCCGAGGTGGCCAAGATTGCACCTTCACAATTTCCTACCGAACGAGAGAGCCAAAAGCGCGCCCGTCCCTCGGTTCAAGTGAGAGTGAAGCCAGGGAGTGAGGGCCAAGGGGGGCCTCAAACTGGTGGACGAGGTGGTGGTGGAGGTGGAGGAGGGAGGATCTTGACAGCAGCGGTGGGAACTCCAGAAATGGAAACGTCGAAATGCCTCCGCCGTCGCCGCCACATATGCCAAATAGTGAAAGTTTGCACACACGCGCGCGCACGCACGCTGAGCAAGTGAGGCAGAAACCTGATGGACTTTTTTTTGGTTCTTCGAAGCGTGAAGAGGCAAAGGCATGTGACGAATTTTCGTAATACCAAAGTGGAGGGAGGTTAAGCAGTCGTGGCTCCTTCACTGGACACGCGCGTGTGGGGGAAAATGAATAGCATAACTGCGTGCGCACGCGCAGGACAAGACTCTCTCTATGCAACGCAGGGGACACAAACACAAGTAGATTTATTAAAACAATGGTTCTCCTATGACACAACTATATAAATATAAGTAATATGGAATAACGGGTTTAGATACAATAGCATCCTAAACAGGTAAGAGAAGCAACGATACGTCGGCAGCATAGGTGTTAACTTTTTCAAAATTCGAGCTATATGTTTCTTTTTTTTTTCTTTTTTTGACTTAATGAGCTATGATACCGTGAGAGTGACACATCCACACTCTTGTGTCTTCCCCGATGGTTCTTTATGTTTTCGCGGTACAGCAAAATCGTCATCACTGTCGTCGTCGTCGTTTTTTTTTTCTTTTTTTTTCCAAAAAAAAAAAAAACAAGCAGCGGATTTCCATGGTAACTTTTTCTTGTGTGAAACGCCAATTTCCTTCTGTAGCTGCTTCTGCTGTTGTTGTAGCTGAGTTGGACGAAAATTACTTTTGATTCTTGAGCAAACAGTGGGTGTGCGCGCGCGCACGTGCATATATGACATTGGGAGTTTCATCGGAGGGTGTGATCGCGACATCAGCGGCAGCAACACCAGCGCAGCGGCGACTCGACTTTCTCCTGTGGGTCTGCTTGCTGCCGCACGTCCAACAAGAACAAGATGGAGGAAAATAAGTGGGTGGTTTTTTTTTCTTTTCCATTGCAGAGGGGTGGTTTTTGTGTGTACGCGCGCATTTGCAAAAAGCGCGCGCGTGTGTGTGTGTGTGTGTGTTTTGTTGGGTTTTTTTTGTCGTTTTTTTTTGACGATTGGCGATTATGGTGATTGGAAAGAAGTCGGCGGCTGTCTTGATGTTTCTCTTCTCTGTTTCTCTCTAGTTGCTACTCCTGAGGAGGCGCCCCTTGAAGTTGATGCACACGCTCTGTGTCCCCAGCCCAAGCCAGGGGTGTCATTCTGACGCGACTCGTTGCTGTACGCTCGACAATACCCAGGTGTAGAGGTCAATTCTTCGGCTCATAGCTTTCTTGCAAAAGAAATCGTCGTTTTGTTGCTTCAATGCTCGCTGTCTCCGCTTGCTCGATGGATCGTCGCTTTGATTCTTTTCTCTCTCTCTCGCGTGTAATTCTGAATCTCTCTCTCTGTTGCTGTCAGGATTTGTGCCATTGTACTAAATAGGATGCAGGGTGAATGAATATAACAATACACAGACTGGGCCCACCGTACTATGATGGATGCGGGGAGGATGGGCCAGCCAGGCAAGCTGGCCATCCTCCCAACTGGAGTCTTCTTTTTTTGGGCTGGCAGAGCGGCGTGGTCGAGTTGGGTTTTTTGGGTTTTTTTTCTTCTTTCTCTTTTCTTTTTGGGCGTCGAGTTCAAAAATCTTGCTTGCTTTCCTAACTTTTTCGCACTGACCGATGACGATGGGCAGGTCTTGGGCAGGGCGAGCATGAAAACGGAGGTGGCACACGAGAGAGAAAATAATGTCCTTCCACTTTCATTTTCGCCCGTGCAGACAGAGCTGCTTTTTCTTTCATGTCACATAATCACACTTGCTTGCTTTGCTTCTGGGGTGGGGTTGATTCTTCAACTGTTGTTCGCTTTCTCTGTCCGTCCGAGGCAAAAAAAAGAGACCAGGTCCGATATTCTTGTTGTCATCCGTGGGATTTCAAGTTGCAAGTTGAAAGGGCGCGTTTGCCTTCAAACGCGACCCTTTTTCTCCGTTCTCTCTGCTCTCAGAGAGACGTTGGAACGTCGTTTAAGTGTGAATGTCACATACGCGACTGTGTGTGCTATGTCTCCATTCCCGGCTGATTGCTCGTCAAGAAAATGAAGTGGAGAAGAAAGGGAAGGAGGGGGTCACACACGGAAAATAAAAGAGGTGAAGCGTCAGGTGGAACAACAGCTTGAGTCCGCTGAAGACTCCCCAAAGCACTTGACCAAAGCCACAGAAGAGAGGAGGATGAGGAGAAATGTTAACTAAAGGGAGAGGTAATGAGAGCAACTCCTTGCGAGGATTTTCGCAATGATATGGTGAATTCGTGTCCCGAGATGCAAATCTGCCAGAGCAGAGTGAGGTGGCTTCTTGAAAATGAACGTCGCATCTCCATCCCAATATGATAGAAGAGTTCGGTTTGTCCTCCTTGCGATTATCAGAAAGAAGTGATAGCGGAGATCGCTCGAGGTCTGTCGTACTTAGATTCTTTCCGTTTTGCTTCTCTTGGTCGTTTCTATCCGGATTTCTGTTCTCTTCTGTCCTTGGTTTGGCACCTTCTTTAGAAGACACCGCACTTGATCTTGTGGCAGTTCTGACCAGACTGGAACTGCTTGTAGTAGGCCTTGTACCTGGAAGGCACGAAGGCCTCGGCCATCCTAGAAGAGAACAGAGAGAGGGGATTGAAAATTTGTACCTTCAAGTCTCAGGCGCCGGCAGCGCGGTTCGATCGTCAGGGACTTGTTGCAGGCGAACAACAGGTAGCGAAATGCATAAGCGCGCCTGATAATGGTGGTGCACGTGTGAGAGTTTCTGCCAATGAAGCCTTCTCCCTATGTGCGTACGTATGTTGCCTTTTTTGTCAGACCTCATATCACTCTCACTTTTAAGCTCCGGCTCTACATGCAGTGCAGGCTGGCACGCGCACGCGCACGCGCACACATTCACACGCTGGCACGCACGCCACGTGTGAGGCCAAAGCTATAATAGGCGCAATTACATCCACCTCAGGGTTGCTCACTCTGTGGATTACGTTCGTCTTCTTTGGAAAAATGTTGCGCCATCATATCTGGCGTCACCGGACCAGTGGACGCTATTCTGGCTGGACTTTGTACAGTTTGACAAGAGGAATTAAAGACTGCACGAGGGCGTAGAGTGCCAAAATGCTTAGGGGAGGGAGAGGCTGTGCAAAAAAAAGAATTTGCCATCTTATGCTAACAAGTTTCTACCCCGGTACAAATGAGCGCTACACAGCAGCCGAGTATTTGTGTCTGAACAGTTCTTACTTGGCAACAGAGTTCTCCCTAAGTCCAACATCCTCGGCCAGTCCACCGATCTCACAGGCAATCCTCTCCATGCACTCCTCGCTCTCCACGACGGCCATGTAGATGTCGTTGACGCGCTCCACAATGTCGTTCATCGGGTTGACTGAGGAAAACAACAAATAATTATAGTAAGTTCAGCTAAAAATTCTTGCCTGTCTGTTAATGTCACTTGATTACCTATATAGTCACAACTAGCTTCAGCTACCTAACTATATTCAGACATGAAAATGTTGCTCCCTCCTGCTTTGTGCTATGAAGACAAGTGCCTGTACAATGAAGGTTCAAGGATCATCCATCTTGCGGGAAAAAGGCCCATTTGGCTTATCGGCCTACAGCGCTCACACACGCATGTGCGTGGGTATGCCAAGGTTCACAAAGGGAAAGTCTCGGCCTTTGAGGAGTGCGAGAAATGATGAAACGTCCTTATCAACAATGATGAAATCTGTTGAAGTGCACAATGCGGCTGCACGTGGCAGGTCTTGCTGGGAAGCCAAGTCGCTACTTAACAACTTGCAGTGCGATCGTCTCAAGCAAGAGATAGCAACACTTTTCAGACATAAAAAGCTTTTCATAATAACGGCGTGTTCTCACATGCCTTCTTACATCAATGAGACAATTTTTTTTAGTGTATAAATCGGAGTGTCTATCTAGTCTACTTATAGGAGACTGATTATTCTGATTAGTTCCTCCACCAGTTAACCAGCCATCACCGCCAAGTCACATGCTCATGCTTCTCTCACGGTGCAGTACTTCTCCGTTCTCATATTGTTCGTCAACAGTAACGTTATCATCCACTTCTTCACTTCCCTGTCGTTGACGGGTCACAACACACACAGACACGAAGAAGCGGGAAGAAAATGGAAGTGGCGACGAGAGAGGCCTCAGATAATGAAAGACATTCACAAAGTTGGTTGGGTAAGAAATCAGTTGCCTGTGTAACTGGAGACAACTGGTGCCGCTGGTGCCTGGTCGAGAGAGGGGGCGGCGACAAAGAACCATGTGTGTGACATTGTTTTGTCTGCAAACTGCTCCCTTGGCTGGTGTTTGTTCGTGGTGTGCAAGTACAGTTTCTCAAGTGGTGTAGCAAGTGAAGCTTTGCATCACTCTTGTTGTGTGAGGATGTCGTTTGGTTGTTTGAGACAGTGGAGTACAAAGGGATGATGAGGGCACGTGCACAATCGCTTTATCACGGCTTGCAGTGCGTACAAAATTGCAAGCGTATGTAGAGTGGTGGTACTTGTGTGGGGCGTGAATGCATGTCTGCGCTCTGACTGGTTCAAGTTGTCTGACCTTGATGGTCATCACTGTTTCGTGAGACATTTCGTGTCTTCTGGCATGCACGTCCTACTCTAGCAGTACGCACATGAATCATGTAGTAATGTTGCAATGTGTTAAGCAGTTCGGATGAGTTCATGCAATAAATAGTGTTGCCTGTTCATTGTGTTAAGGTGTTATGTCAATGTACTATGTAGTGCTTTGTGCTGAGTGTCTGTCTTACCATCCCCGTCAACATCACGCTTCCTCCTGCCGTTATCATCAGCCTCAACGAAGACAATGCCAGGGAACAGGAGAGCAAGGCCGAGCAGGATTAGGAGAGGGATAATGAGCACAGACAGGTCAAAGTCGTCCTCTGCTTCGTAGCCCACCTCGTGGCCGTAGCCAGTAGCGGGCGCAGAGTAGCTGGGCTCGTGCGAGGGGGCACCGTAGGAGGGGGCGGGGGCGCTGTATTGGGGAGCAGGGGCACCATAACCCTGTGCCGGCGCGCCGTAAGACTGAGCAGGAGCGCCATAGGACGAGGCAGGTGCAGGTGCACCGTAACCGGCTGCAGGTGCGGGAGCAGGATGGGCATGGGGTGCCCCATGGGAATGTGAGGCTCCTCCGGTGTCCCGCCTTACGAGGTTGGCACCAGAGGCGGTACTGGCTAGCACGGAGACCACGACAGCCAGAAAAACTTTCATGTTGTTCATGTTGTTAATGGGGAAAATGCGGAAGTAAGAAGCGGTGCTGTGTGATGGTGATGTGGTGCCAAGTGAGTGGCGTGTGGGTGTGCGTTGGTGCAATGTGTCTTTGTGCGAGTTGCTGTTGCTGTAAGAGAGATATGTATATGAGTGGCGTGTTTGTATCGACTCACCTTCTGGCTCTTCGCCTGCATCACGACGCCTGCGCACCGACGTCAACGAAACATACGTCGGGAAGAGGAGAGACAAGCCCAACAAGGCGAGCAATGGGATCAGGATTGAGGTCAGGTCCAAACCGCCTTCCGGCTCGCCGTAGCCGGTGGACGGGGTGCCATAGCCCGTGGAGGGAGCTCCATATGAGGGTTCTGGAGCTCCGTAGGAAGGCTCAGGAGCACCATAAGATGGGGCAGGGGCGGCAGGAGCGCTGTAGGAGGGGGCAGCAGGGGCGGGAGCGCTGTAAGAGGGGGCGGGGGCACTGTACGATGGGGCGGGAGCAGGTGCACTATATGATGGGGCCTGCGGTGCGCCGTAGCCACCGCTAGAAGAAGACGATGGAGCAGAGCCACCGCCGCCGTGGGAGTGGCCTCCGGGGCCATCGCGGTTCACCTTAGTATAGATGCCGGCATCTCTTGTCTGGATGGAGTGAGCGACGACCCCCGAGGTGACCAGGGCGGCCGCGCAAAGAAGCTTGGACAGCATGCTGTGTTAAGGCTAGACGAACGGACGAATTCTGCAAGCCAGGGAAGCAAGTGGATGATGAACAAGAACACAACGGAGAGAAAGAACATGTGAGTTATTATGGAGGGTTAATCTATAGGACCGGTGAGCTTCTACTACTCTTCTCTCATCTGGGTGGAGAGAAGCACTGGAACTGCCTCCTCTCGCCTTGCATACTGTACCTTCTGACTCTTCGCCCACGTCTCGCCTTCTCCGACCGGTCACATTGTTAATGGATACAGTTGTAGGAAAGAGGAGTGACAGGCCGGTGAGCACAAGCAGGCCGATGATAAGAGGGGTGAGGTCAGGAAAATCGTCGTCCTCGTAGCCAGAAGACACGCCGTAACCGCCGCCGCCGCCACCGCCGCCGTAGCCTGCGCCGCTACCTCCGACCGAGCTGCCGCCGCCGCCGTAAGACTGGGCAGGCGGGGCGCCGTAGCCTGAGGACTGGGCCGCGGGCTGCTCGTAGCCCGACGACGGAGCAGAATAGCCGCCGGCACCACCGATTCCCCCGCCAAAGCCACCTCCGGCAGCGGAGCCACCCCCGCCGCCGTGAGAATGGTCGTGACCACCAGCACCAGCGCCGTCACGCCTCAAAAGGGTGTACGCGTCAGGCGCGGCGGCGGAGAGGCCGATAACCGTGGCGGCTACGACTACAACGGCTGTTCGAGACATCGAGAAATGGGTGGGGTGGCTTTCTCAGGTGCGTCGTTTCAGAGGAGGGTGAGAGGAGAATGTGACACAAGAGTAAAGGCTCGTGCGAGAGGAGTACTGAAAAGACAATTTCTGATCAGAGAAAAGACCGGAGTCTCATCGAGGTTACCGAGGTGTAAGTGTTGTGCTTAAGGCTGAGGAGAGACAGAGAGGCTTGCGAGTGAGAACCATTGAAGCGACCACGGACGGTTCAAGCAAGTGTCCGTCGTCCTTAGCGGAGCAGCGGGCACAGAAGAACAACCTCCTATCCTACCTGAGGGACGGGACGAGCTATGCGAATCAGTGAAAGTTGGTCTTCTCTCTCTTCCCTCCCCCTCCAACTAGCAGCCAAACGCCGCCAGTCTTTTTTCTATTCTCTATCTACAGTTATGTGCACGCACTCACGCACTCATACAGTGGAATGCACGCTCTGTCCGAAACAACCTGTTTGTAGAACTTTGCTGAGAGGTAGGAAAGAAGAAGGGTCGATTGAGGTTAGGAAACCTGGACACACACGTATCCGGTTGAATTTTGACAGTGGCACTGCTACAACTGAAGCGCTTGCTCACTCAGATCAGGTCAGAACGATCCCGCCTGCCAAAGACGTGGGGGCGCAAAAAGAGGTTCTGCTCTTGCTCAGCTTATACGTAGTGAAAGCTGCACTTTGCCCCCAAGGAAACCTCTTAAGAGCGACAGACATATATGGATGCAGAATCGTTTTTCGCTAGTCATCAGTGCAATCATGACGTTGCAGCAAGTGACTGCCTTTAAGAGAACGGGACGATTGAGAAATCACGTCAGTCAGATGCTATATTTCCCCGCAGCTCTGCATCCACTGACTAATGCAAAAAAAGTTTTCTGTCCGCCTGCTGGAACGAGGAAAGATGTATGAAATATTTGCTTAAACAGTTTTCTATTACACGTTTCACCTACTATGCGAAAATTCGTCACACTTCGTTGGCCTCTGCCAACCGCAACAAGGCGTGTCCAAGCAAGTATGCCCATATCATATGTGTGTAGGGCAGTGCTAACTTACTACTGAATGGTTACTTTATCAGTCTCTACGAACCAATATTCCTGAATGAGAGAGCGACCAAGCAGAGAGCACGTACTGATCAAGCACACTGCGGAGGGGTAGAATGAGAAAGACACGAGGGTCCAGCTTCCACAAAGACGATGATGAAGAAGAAGAATGAGACTTGTGTAGTATGCGGAGCAACGATAGTCAAGTAGTATATGTATGTACAAGAAGAGTGAACTTATTTCTTGGATCACTGCAGGTCTTTTTCTTTTTTTTCCGATGTTCGGCTTACTTACAGGCTGCTCGCTTGCTGTCCTGCCAAAGGGAACTGAAAGGTGGAAAGAAGGATTTCTCGCCTCCGACTGAGAAATCCACGCTCCTACCACAACCACATATGCTCGCACGCGTATGCAGGCGAGGGCGTCCGAGCGCGCGTGTCCTGGGCCGGACTGGTGGGGGGAATATTATGATAACTGTACCGGCTCGTGAAGCGCCGGAGTGCGCACGGGTGCTTCTCCACGCGCGCCGCTGCCACGCACGCACGCACCCGCGCGCACGCACGGACCCGGGCAAGCAAGTAGGCGCAAGGCCGCCAAAAAGAGCCCGCCCGCTGCCTCCGGTGCCAAAGGCAGTGAAATTTTGCCCCGAGCCTTTTCCAAAACGCTGGCCCGTCATTTCGACGGAGGCAGCAGCAGCCAGTGCCAAGGAAAAAAGAGGCTTCCAAGGTATCAGGCAGCTACAGCGTAAGAATGTTAGCGTGTGTGCGTTAACCTGTACGTACCATACATAGGCGGCTGTGGTAGCAGCAGCGTCGCTTGACACAGATCCTTTTCGACCGAAAGCCTCCCTCCGGCCGCCTGAAATGCCTTCGTGACAGACTAACCTAGAGAAGGAGCGAGAGTTCTGGTTGCTGGTGACCGGCGGACCGGCGGACGCGCCGCCGAGGCCGGTTGGAGAAGGCAGCGGCGGCAGCAACTGTTTTTCTCTCTACTACATTCCCGTCAGGTCCGTATCCAGGTCATCGGAGAGAGAGGGGGGCTGGTTTTTCGGCAGGCAGCGCACAAGATGTAGGAACAAGAAGGTTTTGAGCTCTCAGAAAAGAGCCACACAGGAAGGCAACATTCATACTACTACTACCAAGGCGTAGTCGCCGCCGATGTCACTTTGCCTGAATGAAGGGTCTCTCTCTGTACGGCGGAAGCTTGAGTTTGTCTGGGCTGTGGTCGTGCCACGTTACCACGACATGTAGCGCTAACGTTGCCTGGTGCGACTGGAACTACGACCTCTGAAAGTAGATGCATGCACACCGCTCTGTCTGTCTGCAGGCAGTGGAAAGCGGCCACGCTCAACGACCGCTTGTACAACTTGGAGAAGGACGCGTGCACATGATGTACTCGTGCGAGTCGATGCCCGCGCTTACCTTCAGCTAAGACCCAGATTCAGGTTGCGCGCACCCCGACAAAAGAGGCAATTAATGTGGACTTGCAGTCCTTTGTCAAGTATTGTGCTCCGACTTGCCACATAACGCATTGTGAAGCCCGATGTCTAACGTAAGTTCAACGCCCTAGAGGCAGCCATCGTATGAGACACCTACTCTATTCATTCCATTATGCGCTCCGGAGCATAAGAAAACAATTGCTTACCTCTTGCTTGAAGCGGCTCCTGCGAGTGACGATGAAGCTGTTGTAAAACTTTGCACAGAAACCTAAAACGGCCGAGCCTCTCTTGCTCCGTTCACACGCAGAAAGAACCCTCCTCACGCCTGTCAAGCTTCGCTCTGACTGATCAGAGCAGCCGACACCATGGAAATATTAGGCCAGCAAGAGTACACTGAACTATAAAAGAGAAACTGATACAGCCAGAAGGAGGGAAGGAGAAAAGGGCTTCCGAAAAATGGCACAAAATGCCAGTGTTTGATTATTGCTTCACGGTATGTGTGTGTTCTCCGCCCTGCACGAATACTTGCCATATTGTGCGTTCAGATATTAATTATACTGATTCATAGTGTGACAAATATATAGGAGCAGTGCGTAAAGTAGCGGTGTGGAAAGAGTCGAGCGGATGTTTTCTCAATTTTTCATTACGCTCATTCATGAATCTGATATAAGTACGTATGTTGGTAGACGTGCTCAGAGTACCGTTTTTATGAATGGAGGTCCGTACAAGGTCAAAGATTCTTTAAGGCAAAATTAGGAACGCGCGCGCTCGGGTCCAAGAAAAAAAAGCCACGCTAGAGCCATGACACTGGTTCTACTACGAGCCCAAGCTCTGGACAAGCCACGGCAGCGCTTTGGAGTGCAATTCCTACCCCCCAGAGCTCCTGCCGGTGAATAAGAATCTGAGTGGTGTGTTGCAATAACCAGCGATCGAATGCCTAAATGTATGGGCATTGGGGGGGGGGGGACGCTCGTTTCTAGGCCTACTCCAAGTAATTAGCCTCATTTCGTCGCATTACATGGAGAAGGTGCAAGCGTGATCCGGGGTGCTCTCTCTCTCGTCGGTCCACACGCACTCAAGCTCACACATTCGGTGTCTGCGTAGACACCGAACAGCACATTGGGAGAAGCAGACGATCCAGAGGACGGGGGGGGGGATAACGGATAAGGCGAGCTTTTTTCATGGTCATACTCTGCCATACTCTGCCCTCGAACCTCTGAAAGCGCTTGGCTGTGACTTTGAATCGGTCAAATGCGTCAGTTCGTACGTTGCATTAGTACTAGCACAGTACGATAGGGGAAATTGCTCCATTTTGTACAGGGTGCGGCCGAAATAGCATCCCATTTAAAAGACTGTCTAGAGAGTTTTAGGGTGAAAGTACCTTCGCTGGTGACAAGGGACAAACAAAAAACGAGTCAACATGCAAACGCCGCTCCCTGCATAAGATGAAGGAGGGAGGTTACAGGAAAAAAAAGTGACTCAGTTCCACTGTTGTTTTCACTTAGCTCAGGGTTGTGGACCGAAAAAAATAGCACTGACAGTGTCATTTTGCAACAATTTTCTCTGTTAAGTTACACAAGAATGTTGATGCGAGTGAAGTGTTGACAGTGCACGCTACCGTTGCTTTTTTATGATTTTACATGTATGCACGTCCTGGCGAGCAGCAGTGACGCAGGTCCCGCTTCAGCTTCAGCCAGTGTCCATAACTACATGTTTGGATGGATTGGATGTCATTTGACAGCACGTTCTCTTATGAAGTTTGAAGTCCAAATTTGCTTCACTGCTGTAAGACGAGTTGCACCACTCGAAGAGAGGCTTTATGCAATGACCTCACTCAGTAGGTGTGCAACAGTGTACGAGTAGAACGTTGTGGTGTCCCCCACGACGCATCGCTGCACTGCTCACCCTCCCTTAATATTCCCATGGCCCTGTGACCCACTTTTTGAGAGCGCCCATGTTGCCAGCCAATTCATCCTAAATTGCCTGGCCAAAGAGATACAAGATAGAGAGAACTGAAAAGAAAAAGTAAGAGAGAGAGAGAAGCACGACGGGTTTTTCCGTTTCAGATGTCTTTTATGTAGCCACTTTTGCTGGAAGCCCAATCGATTCAACGTTGCTATTCTTTTCCCTTCTTGCAATGAAAGAAAATGGAGGAAAAAAGCGAAAGTGGCGGAAAAGTCATGGCATTCACGTTGCCTTATTTCTGTGAAGAAAAAGAAATGCTGCCATCAACTAAGGTTGTTGGAGAGTTAAGAGATCAGTAATGTTGGACGAGCACGCCACAAGGACGGTATCAACCGTTGGGAGAATGGACACAATGAAACAGGTTCGACTGGACGCCTCCCAGTTTTCAGTTTTTGCTGAGCTAATGTTGTCCTGTACGTACGTTCAAGCCTAACCTTGGTCCACAAACTTACTTTTCCCCCTCCTCCCCCCACCCCGTACTTTATTCCACAGTACAACATGAAGTGGGTCCAACGATCATGACTCATAGGATGTCGATCCTTGAGACAGGAGTCGTCTAAATCCTTTCCAGAGCACGACGTAACTGCATGGCCGATAAAAACAGGGAGAAAAGGAGCCACCGTCAATCAGCCGCGCATACTACGGACGTGCCTCGGTGTGTCTGTGAGCCTCCACGGACGGGCTCGACAGACTGCTACATATGTATGCGTGTGTGTGTGTGCAGTGCAGTACACGTAGCAAAGCTAAGGTGATGCCTACATACGCACGCGGTCACTCCGGAGAAAAACCTTGAAGAGAGGGCAGCAAGCAGCTGCGGATAACAGAAGTTGCGAAATCTCCTGCACAGACGCCTCTTTTTGCACCCCCTTCTCTCTCCTCCCGCTCTTTTTACCTCGATCAGCTTTGGTCCAGTCTGTTCATGGTCACACGTCACTCCGGGCCGGCCTGCAGGATCTCCTTTTTCAGCCCCCCCGAGCAAACCAATTCCCTACCCAACTATTAGGTCGCACTGACGAATTGTGGTAGCTATGAACCGGGCACAAATTAAGGTACCCGTCAATTCCGGACCTGATTTATACCCAAGTACTTCTGAAGAACGTGTGGGGCGTAGACAGGAATTCGTATGAATGAAAGTAGTGCAGCAGATATGAAACCTCTTGCAACATCGTAATGTCTAGAAAAGAAATTAAAAGCATAAAAAAGATCAGTGCATACACGTGGCATGCAGCAGATCGCAGAATTCCATGCTTTGCTGTGAGAAAGTTTTGCGAAACACACCTACCGTACGAATTCATACGTGTACATCCACTGGCATATGTCTGTACGTACGTACAAGTGTGCGGTAACACTACGGTACAGTGAGTCGCTCGTCCACAGTGACAGTACATATGAGCACAACCTCTGGCTTTAGATTGCAAAATGATACCTCACAGTACTGGCTGAATCTGAGAAGTCTCTTGACAAATATAGCGTGTTTGAAATGCAAGAAATTCAATCATCCTTTCCTGTCTGCCAAGATCCACTTTTTTGGCCTCAAACAGTGTTGCAGAGGAATTGAACTAATTCTAGGTATGAGGACGAATGGCAAGCAAGTGTCTTTTGGCAGGGACTTTTCTCTCATCAGCGGGGTAAAAGGGAGAAAATTTCACGCCTTCCCGCTTCCGTCTACTGTGTAATTCGCCGTAGAACGTGCACACGCATGGCGGACGAGTGTGTGTGTGTGTACGAGGGACTGAGAGTGAAAGTAGGACCTCCTGTAGGCCCTCCTCGTCTTGCCTGGGATTCCGGCACCGCCACCACCGCCGCCGCCACCACCTTCGCCATCGTCGCGGAGAAAAAGGCAAACAGGCAGCATATGGCAATGACAAACTTGCGCTTTCAGGGGAGGTTTGGCGGGTCGTCTATGGTGCAATCATCATTCTCTTCTTTAAGGATCCGAAGAAAAGTCGGCGCAGACATAAGAAAGGCATGCTTATGTCCGTTACGTGCACATACTGTACAATGTACACGCATTTATGCATGTGGCGCGAAATGCATTCCTCTCAAAAATTTGTGGTTCATATGAACATATTGTGTGCGCGTGTGCAGTGTGAGGCGCAAAAAGAATACGCCATGGGAAGAAAAATTGTTCAGAGTAGGAGGCAATTGGATCCTAGGTGGTCAAGGGCACGCTGGAGTTCAAGATTGGCGACATGGGTACTGCAAAGTGGAGGGGGAATCAACCGCCCGAAATGAATGGCTCTTGTGGACTCACACTGTACGTATGCATGGTACGCGACATACACTCGGTGTTCACGTACATAAACGCGTTGTAGAGGCCATCATAAAAATCGTTTTCATGGCTGCACTCAGCATAACCAACGTACTGAGGACATGCGTGCTGCTGTGTTCGTCATATTATGCGTTATGTGGCACTTTCAATTCTGAAAGGATTTCTCTTTTAGAGCTGGAGAAAGTTGGCGTCTGTCAGTTTTTGCGTTCGTCGTAAATGGATTTATGCAGATTTGTCGCCTTGTTCGTACCAGGTAATACTTTCCATTTACAGGGAGACGAGATACTTTCCAAAGACTTTCCGGCCCATCGCAAAAGTCTGTCTCACTTGAGACGATCATCTTTCAACCTTGGTTTTTCCAGCCAGACACATGAGTATAGCCAGGATGTTCGATACTTGGGCAGGAAAAGGAGTGATGCATAGTAGTGGCTACGAAAGTACCTGACGTCGCCCCCAAGCAGGAGCCAAATCCTAACGGTTCCTCCTCGCTTCCCTTTGCGTAGACACTACTATGTAGAATCTGCATTAGCGCACATGCGCGTGAGCGCTCGCTGGCACACGCGCATGTCCTGGCCGAGACATACGCACGTGGACAGGCTGTCCAAGGGAAACTGGCTTCAGGTCCAACAAATTATCCGCTGCGCTCTTCAAGGATGAAGGTTTTTCTCTCAAGAGACACATTTTGTCAGACCGCCAAAGTCAAGGAAAATTCCACGTCGATCTCGACCCGGACTACTCGGCTTACTGACCTTGGACACGACGTCACACTTGGCAGATACAGGGCTCGATTCGAAGACCCCAAGGAGGAAAGTCTGCTCGTGTGTGTCGACCCCATCCCCTCCTGAATTGCTCGACCGATCGAGACGAAACTGGGCACAGGGTCCCAGACCCTGCCTGCCGGCCCGCCAGCCTGCCTCTGCCTGGAAATGGCCGGCGGGAACCAAAAAAGGGATTTATGCAATAAAACTCATGTAGTAAAACTTGCTGTTTGAGCCTATGAAGGGTGAGTAAGGCGGGTCGGAGAGGAAGGGGGGGGGGAAGTGCCCACGGCCGAGGAGATCAAACTAACGACGACGCGTATGACGACCAATGTCATCTACACCGGTGCAACAATGACCCACTCGAATGCCAAGTACTGGATGTCTTCGTAGTCAAGAGCATCCCCTGACATTGCCCTTCCACCCATTCTTGAGTCATGCGCCATGAGTCAACAAGCCAACACATCTGTTCGAATCCCAAGCCATCACCACTGCAGGTCTTCGCTGTTTACTTCAGGTGTGCCACTTCCAGCACACTTTTCTGGGTCACGGTCAGCGAAGAGAACGGACGACTGACAGAGCAGCACAGACGTGTGGTGGTAACCTAAATCTGAACCAAGCCCTCCCGATCCCCCCGGGGGAGGGGGGGTCCGCAGTAGTTCAGATATTGATTTGGAAAACTTGAGAAAAAACCTTCTCTCTCTCTCTCTCCCTCTCTTGTGGTGATAATGGTGTCGGTCGGTGTGGTCAATTCCAAATACATTCCCTCCCTTCACTGCTCCGAGGCGGCCAGCCTGGCCATCCGCAGGCCAGCCAACAAGGGTCTCCCGGATCTTGTGAAATCTTTCTTCCTTCCTTCTCCTCGGTCGCGGAACGCCAAGAATGGTCGACCAAGTCTGAGATGGAAGCAAGGTAGAGCTGAGCTATAGCCAATTGCGCCCTAATCGGAGAGGAACGATCGGCACGCCGGCCAAAGCGAACGTGTCCGTACTGTGGTGGGCTGACGAGGTCCGTGAAACAGTCGAATGGGCATTGCATAACTATGCAGACAGTCTGTTGATTCACTTATGCGATTGATATTGCAATCACACTTGGCATTTTATTCTGCCTGCCTCGTGCGACCCAGAAGATCCACCAACATGGGGCTGGCTGGAGCCCGAGGCCCATAGGCCACTTGAGGCCAATGAGGCCCAAGTGGAGACCGAAAGTAGCGCATAGGTGTGTATGAGTGTGCGTGTGTGGGTGGGTGCATGAGTCCGCC
>JAAUXU010048915.1_pt1 | contig 26009 bp, 28 predicted proteins | sample 7278151 | NCBI WGS metagenome assembly JAAUXU01 (sample SAMN14350113, study PRJNA611818) | marine sediment metagenome | isolation source: surface marine sediment (1.8m) | place: French Polynesia: Moorea | collected 2018-08
CAGGAGGCTGCTTCAGAGTGCAGTGAGGCTACTCTTTAAAATTGAGCCTGGATCAGACATCAAGCAGATCTTCATAAAAATGACTGCAGGAAATGGTCCACAATTTGACATCATAGTAAAGCTCATCTCAAGGATCCACATGCTGTTTAACACACGACGTCCAGTGAAATCATTTATTTTGACCCAAAAAATTCTGAGGCTCATTTGCAAGACCTCGCTTCTGGGAAGTTTGGATTTTATTGGAGGCACACTGAACATATTTTATGTACAACTTTCCCTTATGGTGCCAAGTATCAAGGTTTCCATGCATGACTTTGACAGATTTAAGGCATTGATCTGATTGTCCCCATCAAAATCATTTTAATGGTTTTAAGTTAAGGGAAAATTTTGAAAGGTAATGGAACATGCATGAGAGAATGAAATAAGTCATTGAATTGATAATATGACCCTCTTGCTTTGTTTATTAGACTAGAGCTGTTGCACTGCTCACATTGTTGGGTACGAAGAACAAGAAGTCTTGCAGACATTTATATACAGGCCTACTCATAAATAATCGAATGGAAAGGCTGTAATGTCCCTTTTTGAGTGAAATTTTCACCTGAACTGAGTTCGTCAGACAGTCACATTTAACTTTGACTGCTTGAGCTCACAGTATTGAGTCATCGTAGTCACAGTAAAGCACTCAAACTGTGGTGATCCCATATGGGCCCATGCTGATGCTGGATCTTTTTCACTGTTTTTGGCCACTTCTTTTCTGGTGAAAAGTGCAGAATTTTTTGTTGGGTGCTTTTGCCCCGCCTGGCCCACCTATGTCACAGAGGGGGCACATGCTGAACCCCCTCACATCACTCGCGGGACCCAATATCCTGTATGTCAGGATCGTGGCGAGTGATGGAGAAAGTGGAGAGATCACATGCCAAGAACACCGGATGAGACAGTGATCACAGGCACCCAGGTGTCAACTCTCAATTTGGGCAAGTTCAATTCCTGGAACAAACTCATAGGGATGCTACCTTTGTATACTAGAATATTAGAGATCAATTATTGCGAATCAATTCTTTTAATTGTAAATCAGTGGGGAGTGAATCCCACTGGAAATGGTGGGCCAGGGGGTCAGGATTCTTCTGTAGAAATTTCAGCCAATGTCATCCATGTTTTCCCCCCATAAAGCAAAATGTCAGTCCTGTTTGGCATGGCCCCCCTCTAGTTGTCTTCCTTTTCAGCATTCTAGCACCAAAATGGACAGCCTTGACATTGACCCTGTCTACTCAACATTGTGTCCCAGTCTCACAACTTCACATTCCACATCATATTTTCACTCCATGCTTCAGTACAGTGTTTCGGGTCTCGTCATGCTCGACGCATTTACCCACAGCAAGGACTGTATACATGGGAAAGGAAGGAATCTACCTAAATAATTCAGTGTTTCCAACACTTTGGTTCCTTGACCCACTGGGTTGCAACCACTGATACAGTGGCTCCAAGCTGCTGCCCCACACTGAAGGCAACAATGTAACAGAAAATATCATTAGCTACTCTTAGAATAAAATATTTTCAGCCTCCTGGTTTATCCTGACCCTCGGAACATGAGGCAACACTTTATCTGCCTCAGCTTCACTCCTACAGATGAAGTGCTGCCTTATGCTCCTTACAGTCAGGACAAAAAAGTCACCTCCACAAGTATTCATTGTAATTGTGGCGGAAAGTCTATCTGTGGACCACCTAAAAGATGAGCTTTCTCATGAATGACAGGAACCTGAACCTACACAAGCAATGGCCATGCTTAGGATGTCATTGAGAAGGCTGTATACACTATCAAGAGCTCAAATGGGGAATGGAAGTGGGAAACATTACAGTCGTTGTTTTATACTTTGAAATCCTGCACCTGTTCTAGACCAGATCATTGCCACAGCTGCCATCACTTTTTTTTCAGTAGTGCCGGAGGCATTGGGGGACACCCATGATATATTGAAAGCCCAATGTCTGGGTGCTGCCAGAGGGGCACTCCCATCACAGGACTGACCATTGCCAGACCTTGGGTGACATTGCACAAGGGGTTCGGACGTGAATTTTGAGGTGGTTTTGAGGGCACTCAAGTTGGAAAGCCTTTGTCACCTGTCTTGGTTACATTCCTGGGTAACTCAGCAGAAACAGGTAGTTGATTAGAACTACTCAGTGTACTGATTCTGTTGGAGGAGGTGGTATAATTACACAGTCTGCCAGACCCTACTTAGTTTCAAATCAAAAAGAAAACCAACAAAATCATTTCACAAAATGATCGACAGTCGCAGTTGCTGGGATAGAACATATGGCACGTCACGTCTGTGAGGGCAAGACAAATGCACCCTCTTTTGTATTTTTAAGCTCTTTGGCCATGATAGTCAATGAAGCATCCTGAGAAATCACTTTCATACTTTCATATGTCCCCCTAGAGGAGTCAACCATGTTTCTGATCTCCCCTTGTCCACCACGACCTTCGCCGGCCTCGCAGCCAGTATGAGCACCAGATTTCACACACCATGTTAGACCACAGGGTCAGAGGGGACATGCAGGGTACCTGACTGTCCTGAAGATTAGGCAGTCGACCCCGTAGGCATCTGGAGATGGGGATGAGATCGATCCTGAGTTCTCTTTCCCAATGCATGCCTCGCCAGATGCTGAAAAGAGGCTGGGGGACAATTTTTGCTGGAAATGGTTCCCGAGCAAGACGCAGAAGCCGCACTCCTCTCCTGGTACCCGCGCCATTGACAACACGTTGTGGTCCGCGCTGGTCAAGGAGTTCAACCATGTCCCCAACAGCAATCTGGGCAGCCTCAAGTAGGACCAGCGGATCACCTCCATGAATGACCAGTTTCAGGAGAAACTGCAGAATGAAGGGAAGGACATCTGCTTCCTTCTGAGCAGCTGAAGCTTTTGGTGACCTTCTGGCCGACACCGATGTTCCAATAGGTCACGGTCGCAGTTCAGACTCGTCTTTGACGAAAAATGCAGGCGAATAAAGCGCTTTGGTTGCCATACTGGATGACTCAAGTGCAGCCAAGTTTGTATTTGATGACAAGGAACAGAAAATGCAGAAAACTGTGGTTCCACGAAGGAATGATTTGTAAAAATAACTGTCCCCAGAGTGATGGTCCGGAATGTGGCTCCATTTGTTCGTTCAGATTCCTCACCTCAGAGCTTTTACTGCCTTTTGCGCTGCGTCATCCAAATCCGTAGCACTAAAGAGAGAAAGTAAATAGAGGAATAAAATAAACTCTGGCAGACAAGAAATCAATGGATGCTGTGAAGCTTTGTTGAGAGCTCTGTGAGGCATCAGTTGAACTATTGGATTTGCCGCTGCATGCGAGATATAACCAATTTTGGGCGGCTGAGGTTGGGGAGGAAAAAATTGGCCAGTGTAATCGCGTACTAAGATTCCTGGCCGAGAAAGCTGCATTGAGGAAGGAAAAAGAAAAGTTGCTTCATCATGGGTTAAAATGGTCGCGGCTTTACCTCTGAATGGGCAGGCCTGAATCGGAGAGGATCTTCTTGGCCGCATCCACGTTGGTGCCTTCGAGTCTGACGACGAGCGGCAACCGGAGGTTGATAGTCCTGCACGCGTTGACGATGCCGTTGGCGATGGTGGCGCAGTTGACTATACCTCCGAAGACGTTAACGAGGATCGCCTTCACCTTTGCGTCCTCGCTGATGATCCTGAACGCCTCAGTCACCTGCCAAACACAATTACGAATTATTATGATGATGACCAGGCTTCTTGTGCAGGTGGGAGCGGATAATGACTCGTAATTAATTACAAAGTGGATAAGGCCTCTCGTGTCAATGATGACGCGCAATTGCTTCAATGGCTGCAGATAGCTACGCACACAGTCCTTACAGAGCTAAGTCAAGCCTGGGGTTGCACAGGCTCGAACTAGAGAATCATTTCAGCTTCTCTGGCCCGATCCACCTCTAACTTGGTCATCATGGTTCACAGTCTAAACTTGTGAGACGCCATCAGCAGCCCGAACGGGTCCAGCAACGTCGACAGAGCGCTTAAGGATGAGCGAATCAGTACATCTGGAGTGGTAAACACAGGGTGTCTCAGCAGTGCTGCAACTTTTTGCACCTCTGCCCAATCGTCAAGGCAATTTTGCAGTTGGTTAGAACAAATCCTCAAGTCCTCTTAGTTCGAACTAAGTTTCCTGGATGTAGCTTGTCTAAACACAATGTGGTGACTATCAACAGTTTGGCAACGACAATTTATGAGAACTTTTCGAACACAAATCGTCGCCAGAAAAGCATCCTGGTCGTGACTCGGGCAGGATGGACGAGGACAAGTACGAAGGCCAGCGGAAAAGCGAGTCCAGATCTGCAAGAATCAGCACATTTCTGCCATCAGACGTCGTGGACTGGCTTAAAAAAGTCATTTTACCCCTATATTACAGGCTTGGACAGAAACAATTGCGAAATACCTGTTCAAAAATGGTAAAATCTTTCCAAAAAGAGCAGATCTTTTTCGACACCTGAATAATTTACTGCATATTGACATTTTTTTGACCTCTCCCTAGAAGAATTGTCACGAAAGGGTGATTTTTTTCCAGTTTTGAAGTTTCACTCCCCAAAAGGGGGGGGGGGGGAATCAAAAACGGGGAAAAAACAGTCCAGAAGCTGCGAATAACTCAAACATAAATGTTTAACAATGGGGGAAGCAAAAATATTTTTGAGAAGTAATGAAAAATGTCACCCTGATACGCTTTTTTTTCACTCCTTGCACCCTTCATCGCACTTCATAAATGAACATGTAGAAGTTGTCACTTGATGTTAGGTCAACAACCTTTGTCGTGACGCGGACAGACTGATATCAAATATAAATGCCAGGTGACTTAGAATACCAGGGCTTCTTAATGTCTGGCTTGGGTTTAAAACTTCTTTACGTACTCGCCTCATATGGTGAAGCTTGTACACTTAAAACTGACGTTATTGAAAGAGCATTTGACTGCATACGCATCACTTAGTCTGAGACAATAATACCCTAGTAAACTTTCGAAATTGACGTTGCCTAAAAAAAGTGAACAGGGCAAATCGTACCACGTCGCAAGTGCTAAAGGCGCGGTGAAGCTTTGACAAATAATCCCTCCCCCGGTCTCTGCTACACACTGCACAAACACAAATGCGCGAGCACTGTTTAAAATAAATTTCAATTTCATTCCGAATACAAAAGGTCACTTTGCCGTCCAAATGTGAGCGAAGCCATTGTAGAGTTATTGACAAATTTATTTGGAAAGTTAATTTCCGGACACTGTGCACACTCAGCTCGACAGACGAGTAATAGAAGTGTGTTATTGACACACACGCACGCGCGCGCGCTCACCGTCTGTTGCGCCTCCCACGAACAGATGTGATTTTTTGGGCGACAAAGTGATTTTTGAAAGATTACTCTGAATCGTCCTTCACATCCGACAAAAAAGTAGCCAAATATTTGAAGAGCAGCATAAATGGACTCCTTTGATCTCAGCCAAATATGAAGAGAAAGCAAAGCCAAAAGCAGCAAGCTACAAAAGAGTTGCGGGAAAGCAGATGTGGCGAACGCGTTATTGCGTTTTTTTGGCTCAGACACTTCTGTACATGCCTATAAGTTGTTAATAGCACAGCAGCAGCTACTGCTGCCCTGTAGGAGGTCACGGCCAATGGGGCCGCCGGGGCAGGCACGACCTGGTCCGGGACTCCTCTCCGTACCTGGGTGAGTGTCCGGAACGCGACCTATGTGGACGCCCCACGTCAAGACTCCCGGACTGACCCGGATCACGCACCAGGAAACAACGTCTCGAGGGATCCAACAGCCTCGAGAATCTAGCGGATCAACTTTCCAACTAATGAAGTCGGCTTAGGTGCACTGCTGAACTGCTTCAGGGCAGCACCCACATTCTTCGAACTATGTTTGAGACCAATTGCATGCTGCACTGACAGTGGATTAGACTGACAGCGCATTACACTGCGAGTGTATCAGACCAATTGTGTCTTACTAATACACGTAAAGATTACTTAATCCGTCTGTCAGAGGTCCAGCTTGTCGAAGGGTCAGCAGGGGTTGATGTGTGCCAGGGTCAGCTTATGCAGGGGTCAATGTGTGCCAGGGTCAGCTTATGCAGGGGTCAATGTGTGCCAGGGTCAACTCGTGCAACGTCTGTGACTCCACCAGCACAATTGCAGAGCAGCAACTGGTGATCGACCGAAAGCGACCTCAACTGTAAATCGCCAAAATCGAAGTTTTGGTCCAAACTGCAATTTTGACTCATGCTTTTTCACTTTTGACCATGCAGCTGAATTCAGTACGGACCTTGCCATAAAGAAGGGCCACGGGGATAACTTCACGTTGTACCCAGCATCCGGAGCTTCTGGAGCAGAATTGCCACCTCATATCAGACATTGAGACTCTAAAACACAAAATTGAGCACAGATGTTCAATGTTATGACTGCCCATTTACTACATACAAAAGTGGTCAAAAATCAGCAAGATGGTGGAGGAGGCACGCCGGATGGACTAAATGTTTACCTTTTTGAGGGCCTTATCCTTCATGAATTTTCCTTAGTTTTTGGGGGGTACTTCCTACCCCTAAGACCCTCATTTTTGGGAGGGAACAGCAACCCAAACTTAACCGCTGGGTGCTCAAGTGCCCCAAAACCGTACGTTGCTGACTTTTGACCACTTTTTTGTTTTGTATGTAGTAAATGGAGAGTCATCGCATTGAACATCTGTACTCAATATTGTGTCTAGGTATCTGAACTACACATTTCCGGTCAAAATTCATCCTAAAAATGTCTTAGTACAGTGTACACGGTGAGGTTATTCCCGCGGCCCTTCTTTACGGTCAGGTCTGCATCGTAAGGTGACAGTTCCGAATTTGTCATGTCTGTTAGGCCATTTGCATTTCAGAATAGGTTCACGTCACAACTTAATAACTGAAAGTGACTGCGCAAAAAGCAGTTTTTCTGCATTTTCTGAGGCCAACAAATCCTCTCCCTTGTAATTGTGCTAATTAGCAGGAAATTTTGGTTCTGACTGCACAATTATGGCAGAAAATGCAACCGAAATTTTGGCAAACCATTCGGTCAGCCACAAGCAACGACCACGTGTGCAGCCTCAAGTGCGAGGCCTGTTCTGCAGAGCTGCAGCTGCTCCACCACTTTTTGCAGTGTTGACGGCAAAAATTGCTCAGGTGCGAAGCGGAAAGAGGCATTTTCAGCTGCTGCAGCTGCTGTTTTGGGGCCGGAAATGCAAAAAATATAATTTCATTAGGTCAATCCAGACCCCAAAGTTGACTCTGCAGCAGAACAAGAAAATGTGTTGAACTAGCAAAGTTAAGTTTGACGAAAGTTCATTGTCTCCAAGCAGAAGAATTTGACGATGACGCACGCGAGTGCTTTCTTCATTTCCTGGGGGAAAGCGACAAAAGTGGGCCTAAAAGGAAAACAGGCCCGATTTGGAAAAGTTCAATACTGCACAAAGTTAACAGAGCAGCCAAAGTGGACTAAAAAGTCGAATTTATGCACATTTTTCGCCTCGTGCACAAGAGCAAATTTAGCTCCCCCACCTTTAATGCATCCATCGGCGTGAATGAAGAGGGTAACTTGACTTATGCAACCAACGCACGCAACAACGCGGACCACTGAGACCACGCGGACTCAGACACCCATGAGTTGAGGAAGTTCCGATGGCAAAAATAGTCAAGCTGCTCCCTTGGCATTTTTGCAAACTTCTTTGTCTCGCTGGGACCAAGGAAATGAAAGAGGCAAAAGTCAAGCAGTGTCAGCTATTTGTTGGTACTTTTCAAGTGCCATCTTCTTGAGGAATTTGGCACTGGTCCGTGGATTACCCAGATTCTCAAGTGAAACCAAACGGAGAGGGAGGGATGTCAGAGGGTTAAAAAAAAAGGAAGCCGGGTTCGGGTTACTTCGGGTTACTTCGGGCTCAGGAGAATCCTCTTTGAGTCGGGCTGAGCGGAACTGGGAAACCTTTCGGGTTGGGTTGAAATGAGCCTCAAAAACAGCCCCCATTGAGATAACGACTCTATCTTATTGTCTCTCTAATTGTCCGCTGTCCCATTTAAAATGCAAAATGTTTTTCCCCCCTCATCTGGCCGAGTCCAAGTCCCTCCGTGGAATTCCACCGGCTTGACTTTGAGGGAAGAGACCGGGCTGAGCCCGGAGTGCGGAAATCTGGTTCGGGCTGGCCCAAACAAGGTGGTTTTTTTTTGGGGGGGGGGGGGGCTCAAGCTTGATCTGATGACATCACTAGTTACGGATGACTGGGGCGTGGTTGGAGTGCCTGGACCAGACGGAGCGCGTGGAGCACGCCGACGGCGTGGAGTGCTGAGCCAGAGTCCGGGCGGCTCCAGCTACACAGATCCATTTAGCGCTCTGCCGAACAGCCCCGCCTCTGGTTACATCAGGAGACGACATCATTTAAGCCCAGCAGAAGCTACCAAGGATGGCTGAAATTGCTCCAAACTATTTTGCTGCCACTGTCAAACAGCTGAGGCTTTCCTGAAGACGAAAAAACAAGCACTCAAAAAGCCTCCACCTGCAGCCCCGCCGCCCACGTCGCCCTCTCCGCCGACCCCTCCAACTCCCCCGATTAAATTACTCACTCGAGTGAGCGAAACGCGACACTGCCAGAATAGCAGCAGGAGCCACACATGAGGCGATTTTTTTTTTTTTTATTTTGGCGCAGTATAAATTTTTCTGTCTCTGTTTGCACACAAATCCTTTTTACTTTCCCCTTGGAGGAAGAATAAGAAGCAGCATCTGAGTATCTGCGTGAAATTTGTCACAAAGAATCCACGATGACCTCGAGCAAAGTTGTTCCCTCCCCCTCCCCAACTCCTCCTCCAGGCGAGACTCCTGATACGAGTTGCTGCGATGACACCAGAACGCAGCCTCGGGCAGCCTCGGCTGCCTCAGAGACAGTTGAGGGCCATGATTTAGGGCTTAGCAAAATAACATTTTGGTCTCTGGGGAAAAGGTGGCTTAAATAAGGTGATTTCAGGGGCTGCAACCACTCTGGCCTGGCTTCATGGACGCGGGCACGCAGGCGCGCGCACGCAGCACAAGAGGAAGTACAGAGTCCGGACTTGGAGGACGTGGACTCCAGCCGACGAAGACAACGGGGGAAAGTCCTGGGTCCCCTCAACGTTTGGGCGTCGTTCAATGTGTGTTCGAAAGTTGCTCCTGCCAAAACAAACATCAGGGGGAAGAGTCCAACCCTTTGAAACTTGCGCAAATAAAGAAACTTTTTAATCAATAATTTTGGTCAAAAAGTCAAAAAAAGGGGAAAAACTAGTACGACCACGTCGAGATCGCCAATCTCAACCACACCCAAGTCGAAGTGGTCATTGATTCCCCACCAAAAAGTATCTTTTCCTCAACAGTTTGCCTCTTCTCATAGAAATTTCCCGAAAAGTGACTCTTTAGCTCTTGGCAGAACCTCGTGATGCTCAAAAACTTTGACTTAACGCAAAAAGTTCCCTGATCCCCGGAGCAGGAGTTTTACAGCTGCTCATGGCTTCGTCGTGGGTTTCAGGACTGCGCAGACAAACTGTCGAATGTATCTACTACTTCGAAAATGACAATTTTGACTTTTTTTGAGGTGTGAAATTGACGTTAAACATTGCTTTAGCTCGCTCAAGCCTCATTCCTTGAGAAAAAAAAGGATGTTCTACTAAGGGCACTTTTAACTCAGAGTTTTATAGCAAAATGGCCGTAGTAAATGGAGTCCTCAATCTTTCTGTTTTAACCCTAACTTTTGAATGGATTGAGCTACTGAAGTGTTTCACCCCTCCTTGGAGAGCAAAGAAGCTCCTCTAAAACTGAACTGATTTGCATGTTTGCCCTAGGACCACTCATTTGTTCACCACACACTCAAACTTTCTTGTAGTAAACTCGTTACATAACTTTGATCCCAGGTTGTGGAAAAATGAGTAGTCCTGAAGTTGAACTCGTCGGCCTCGTCAGCCTTGAGCTTCTTCCTGGACAAGCAAAGGGTGAGGGTGTCCGACAAGGAGTTCTTCAGGCTCCTCTGCGCTCTCTTAAACACCTTCCTCAACACACACATTAAGCCCTCAAAGTATATATGGACATAAGAAATTTCTCGAAAGTCTCTTCCACTCTTCACATCTATGAAGAATTTTTTGATTTCCAATTTGTCCAGAAATTCCGAAATTCCCCACACCACTGACGTGATTCAGCAGAGCAACTCAGAGCCGTCATATTTGTCACGGGGAAGTGTTCAACCGTGCCACGTTTGCACGTTTCATCCACCCTGTGCTTGTCCAGCATCATTGGGACCAATATCCGGATACGAGCCCAGGTGCTGATATTCGGATGCCCCTGTCGCATATCTCGAACTTCTGAAGACGGCGCGAAAGTCTGGCAACTCTGTCTTCAGACAGACAAACTCATCGGTCTGGCCCAGTGACTCACTCACGTACTCTGGCGACAACCAGGAGACCAACGTCCGCACTGCTCACCTGATTCTCCTGCACGTTGCCTCCCACATCGAGGAAGTTGGCGGGCTCCCCGCCGTACAGCTTAATGATGTCCATGGTGGCCATAGCCAGGCCGGCCCCGTTCACCAGGCACCCGATGTTGCCGTCCATCTAGGCCAAGACGAAGAAGATCTCAAACTTTCATCCTGGGGAATCCCGGAGTTTTTTCTAAGCTTTGTTCTCTGATTCAGAAGAAAAAAAAATGCCCCAAGCAAAAACGTCCCTTAGCAGAAGTAAAACCTCTTTCAAGCAGTAGAAAAATCCTGTCCACTTTTTCCCGCCAGAAATATGTGGCAGGATGGAATCAGTGTTTTTCCAGCTGTTTGTCTGCGTCTCAATGAGTAACTTTCCACAAAAGAGTCCGTGCAGAAAAGCCGAAAGTCAGTGGAAAGTTGGTCCTTGTCTGGTGCTCCCGCATATGCAACAAGGTGTCGCAAAAAGAGGGATTCGTGTCAAGAACTTGAGGGGGAAAAAGACTTTCCATAGCTGGGGGGAAAAGGCGACTTCGGAGCGGGAAAAGTGCAAAAAAATACCGAACACTGATTTGGCAAAAGATGGCAGAGAAGGGTCGAAAGTGGCCATTTTCGAGGCTGCTGCTTGATCGAGGCCCCTCCAGCCTCGTGGGCTGGGGCGATTCCTGTTTTGCTTTTGCTCTTATTCACTCAGAGGAAAGGACTGAACGAATGCAGGAGAAAAGCAGACTTTCCATGAAAGAGACTTTCCAAAAAAAAAGGCGGGGGAAAGTATCTGTCAAAGTAGCAACATCCGAATTTGCACGTCTTTTCATGCGGACACAATAAGAAGGACTTTTTTTGTTTTAAGACAGGGTCGCGGATGGTGGACACGACATTCTCTGGTGCGCACCTGCACATAATTGAGGTTGAAGGACGCGGCCTCCACCTCCCTGGGGTCGCTCTCGGTCGTGTCCTCCATGTCGAAGATCTCCTTTTGCCTGTACTTGGCGTTGTCGTCGAAGCCCAGCTGAAAGAAGAAACTGTCATGACCAGGGGCAGCAGCGAAGACTATATTTGAAGTCAAAAATGCTGCCGTCATCTTTTGGGCAAAAACACCAAAAGGGTCTGAAAAAGTTTCGGATGATCCTCATATTCCGGTTCTCGACACATTTTGGGCCTCAACAACATATTTTGGGCCCTTAAAACGTAGAGAAAAGGCCCGGATTTAACCGCATTTCCCTGCACTTCCTCTAGCGATGAACGATTCAGAGGCAGCCAAATCGTTGAATGGAGACTTCACTGTCTTTTTCTCTGAATGAGGGCACCGACTAGGACCCATTTCTGGCACCTGGCACCACATTTTGGCACCTGGCACCGCTCTAACACTGCCATTAAGCGTGTGGCACCCAATTTTAGTCCACTGCAGAGGAACGAGGAAAAGACTGGTTCATGTTAGAAGTAAACATCATTCATTTGACGAAGAAAAAAGTAAAATTATTCATAGTCACCACCTAATTTCATTGATTCCACTAAGGTGCTCAAGGCTCACGAGAGGATCAGAGTTGAATATGCGAGTCAGAATAACTGCCGATTTTTCGTGGAAATTGTAATTTTTTTTAAATGACTAACTTTTCCTAGTCCATTTACAAAACACAATCATTCCAGAAGATACAGAATATTAACTTTTGCCATATAAGATAAGGCTTCCTCCCCCTCTAATACAACAGAGTGAAATAAAATAGCAAATTCGTAAGAAAAGCACTCTTTTTTCACTGATTTCTCAGTTAAAAAAAAGTCGATCAGTAAAGGCAGAAGTCATTTTTTTTCACATTTTTTCAGTGATTGGATGGATCGGGCCCAATTTGATTCACCAGCTTTTTAACCCTTTCTTTTTATCAGCAAAAACTCTGAAACGTTGAATGACCAAAACGTTACGATAATTTTAGAACTAATTTTTATGGCCAAGCTCTAAATGTCTTCACCTGCAGTTATGCAGAAGGAGGAGCAAACTTCAATTGAGTTCTCTACTTTTTTCACCTGGGCTGCATTGGTGAAGGCCTTTAGGCCCACAGCTTATATGGGCCTAAAAAAAGCAACGAAGTCCTTCTATAATCAGTTTTCCTCCACCTCCTGCGTTGTTATCACAAGAAACCATCCCAATATGGGCAGTTAAGTCAATGAGCAGGCAAGAATGGGCCATTTTTTGAAAAATGCCCGGTAAAAACCTACAATGAGGTAAGCGTGTGCAGCACTTATAGCGTTAGATCAGCTGAATGTGCTCCATTTTTAAGTGACTCTTGGCTTCTACTCCCGTGCACTTAAAGAATGTGCAATTTCTGGTGAAATTGCAACTGACTTTGCTCAGTTAGCATTTCCAGTATACTGAAAACATCAAGTCCACTGACAGGGTGATCAAAGGACAAGGGAAAGAGGTAAAACAAGAGTTTTGACATTTCAATTTCATGAAAATGCAGATTTTTTTTTCACTTTGTCAGCATTGTGACATTTTGTCCACTGAATGACTACAGATCCTGACCCCCAGCATATATGGCCATCCTGGTCAGACAATACAAGCCAATGTGATTTACCCACATGGGTCATAACTGCAATCTTTGCTCAATCCCCTTGAGCTTTGCTTTTGGGTCAGTGCGTGCACAAGCAGCGCTTCTCTCGACATTGCTGGTGTAGCCAAGCAGTGAGCATGGGCCAAAATAGGCTGAAATTTTGCGAGCTCATCCAGATGTCTCTGAAAATGGGCAGAGAAGCCTTGAGCTGCGAGGGTCACAACAATGGAGTGCCAGAAACAATGGCCAATGCTCCATGAGAAAAAAAACCCCGCAAGCCTCAGCATTAAAGGGTGGGAAAAACATATGAGATCTGATAGTGCAAGCCCTGAAGAAGATTGCAGCATTTTGATTGTCCTTTACTTCTTTGCTAAACGTCCAGATATCAAGCAATGCTTGTCTCCGGATCCCACTGTACCTTTGCATCGGCAGTGTAGATGAGCCCCTCCGGGGTGAGGGCCAAGGGGTTGACCTCGAGCTGCAGGCAGTCCACCTTGATGAACATGTCGTACAGGCGCTTGACCTGGAACAAACAATGGTTTAAAGGCACAGGCTGTTCAAGCGTCTGCTCAGTGTTCTCCTCTCGCCCCAAGTTACAGGTTGGGTGAGGAAAAACTGCCGCACGAGGCACCAATGGCTCAACGTTCGCCAGGTGAGCAAAGTCTATTCCTGACCTGCTCCGCACACTGATTCTTGAGGTCGCCGGCAAAGCCGAGGAAGTCGGCGACCTCGAGGGCGAGGTCGTCGCTCACGCCCGTCTTGATGTCCACGGGGATCTTCTTAATGCGGTCCGGGGTCTTCTCGGCCACCTGGAAGAAGAAAATCAAGAAGGTCACACTAGTCACGTCCGGGGCGCATAAGTGATCAAGAGTGACCTCCTCTATGTCGATGCCCCCGTCCGGCGAGCACACGATCACGGGTCCGTTGTAGGCGCGGTCCATGAGGATACAGAAGTACGTCTCCCGGTCGATGTCGATGGCCTCGGCGACCATCACCTTGAGGGGGGAGGGACGAGAACAGCACTGAAACCGACGATTTCATTAAGTGAGTCCCTCGCCCACCTTTTGAACGGGAATCCCCTCCGGTGGCGTCTGCTTGGTGATCAAGCGATGTCCGATCATGTTCGTCACCATCTCGGACACCTTGGCCGGGTCCTTGGTTAGGTGGACGCCGCCCTGAAACAAGTCGTGGACGCAATCGAGCAGGACGAGGGGACAACAAAAATGACCCCACTCACCTTGAAGCCGTTGTCGAAATGTCCCTTTCCCCTGCCGCCGGCCAACACCTGCGCCTTGATCACGTACTCGTCGCAAGGGAACTCCTTGGGGATGGCTGACGCCTCCTGAGCGTTGGACGCCACGCGGAACTTTTGCACAAGCACCTTGGGGCGAGTAATTTCTCTTATGAGGAAGCAGGGACAGGGTGGAGATGCACACAGGCTCGGCCAGGGTGGTGGTCAAGTGTAACTACAACTGCAACTACAGCTGCAACTGCGACCTCAGCTACAACTACCACCTCGGCCAAGTGGCAACTCACGTTCACAACTATGAAAATTAGGTAAGAAAAGTTGGTTTGCAACAGACAGAAAGTCATTGACGAAAGTCAGCCATGCTGGGAATGCCTCGGAATTGGCATAATAGATACCGAAAATGAATGTTAAAGTAGAAAGTGAAGCTGTTGACTTGATTCGGCTGCTACTAGTTGAGCGAGACCCTGACTAATCCGTGCTTCACCTTGTGGTCCTGGAGCAACCCTTTGGCCTGGTACTCCAGCAGGTTGAGGTTCCTCTTGGGCACGTAGGCAGAGGTCCTGCGGAGTGCAAGGGACAGGAGGGGCGACGAGGCGATGCGGGGAAACATATTGCGGCGGTCAGACAGGGGGACCTTCTCCTACTTGGTCCACGTCTTTTCAGGCAGCAACAGCAGCAGCACTAGCAGCAGCCTCCAAGACCTAGCAGCAGCAGATGAGGCAGCGAGCACTCAAAAACACCGGCGTCACCTTACGGTGCCAGCGAGAGACATTTGAAGTGTGCCAAATTTTCTGGTCGGTGCCAACTTGACTTGGCCAACTTGACCTCCGTTCAAGTCTGAGTAAGTACAAGACTGCACAGCCACAGCCTCTTTTTGCAGAAGAAGCATGAACGACCAGTGAGGACAACAACGGAAAAAGGGACGAAAATCGTCTTTGAGGTTGCGTGAAAGCAGCCTCAAATTGTTCCGGACACCGGCCAGCCAAAACAGGTCAGTGGAGCGCTCGCGCACGCGCGCGCGCCAACGCAGACACGGGCGCGTCGACCAAGACTCGGAGCGGCGGCTTCGGCACTTGTTGACTGAGTCCATGAGAGCAAAGTGAAGAAGAAGAAGAAGATTGTTTGTGTGAGGACAGACAGGTGATTTTGGGGTCGGTCCCTGCCCTCTCCACGCCTGCAGTTTCTTCCAACAAGAAATAATCATGAGTGAATAAATTGTCTTGTGTTTGTGCTTCATCCTCTCCGTCTCCTCCGTGTCCACCCCCGTGTCCATCCCCGTCTCCATGGCGTACGTGAACGTGAAGGAGTGGCGCGCCGAGCAGGTTGCGGAGTGGCTCAAGGGTAGGTCGACAATTGAACGGCTGTTAAGTGTGTTTAACAATCCTGGCTGCGCATCTGCATTATAGACAGATGGGTAAATATGAGTGTGTGCGTGTGTGCGCGTGCGTGTGTGCACTGTGTCTACACGTGCGTGATCTCCCTGATGTGGGCGCAATCGCACAGCTCTGATTCATGCGTTGGCACACAGCAGTACCCTTATCTTCTTCTCCAGACAGAGATGCTTTTTTGCGGTGTTTGGCCCTAAATTGTGCCCCTTTTTTTTCCACGTGCGTCTGAATGGCAGCTCTGGACGTTGTGGCAAACCTGAGCAGAGGCCAACCTTTTTTTGTCCAGTTCCTGACTGATGCTGCGCGTCCGGATCGATTTGTCAGCCATTGAGAGCTGCATCTACGACTTCTGCGTCCACTGCCCCAACTTGGGCTGCCTCCAGTTCATTCAGATTAGCGCTCTGCTCGCGTGACGGCAGCTGCACTGCTCACCTATGAGCCATTATCGAAATTGGATCGAGGCCGCGGCCTCGCCGAGGCCGCTCTCGTGCGCGCCAGAGATCGATAACAGAGTCATTCTGGAAGAAGAGGCAGGAAAAACCCACCTGCGCTTGCACAAATCTGGACTGAATTCATAATAGTCAAAATGGGCAAATACCCCTTTGAGATGGGCCCAACTGGGCCCAGCTGGGCCTCGAGCGTCTGAATGAGAGATTCGCATTTGGTCTCTCGAACGGAGCAGAAATATCGGATTTCCACATTTCTGTGTTTCTGCGTGCGTGCGTGCGTGCGTTCGTGCGTGCGTGCGTGCGTGCGTGCGTGCGCACTCGTTCGCGTGCTGTCAATTCTCCATCAATCTCTCCTTCTCCCCCCTCTTTTTTTTCGCGCTCCCCCCTCTCCTCTGGCCCCTCTTTTCAACCCCTGGGGCGGGGGCGAAATCAGCTCACCAATATAGAATCGTGGGAACGCCGATGTCAGCAGACAGGAAACGAGCGATCGTTTGAGAGCTCCGACGCTGCTGCCGCCAGCCCGGATGGCGACGACGACAGCAGCAGCAGCAGCAGCGACGACGACGACGACGACGACGACGACGACGACGACGACGACGATCGCGCCCGCGTGTCCGCCGGCGCGTTCGCCAGCGCCGGCCTCAGCGTCAGCCCAGACGACGACGCCAACTATGGACTGAATGGAGGAAAGACAAATTTGTGTGCAGGCCTGAGAAAAAAAAAAGGAACTCTGGCAGAACAAAGAATGAAGATTGGTTTTTTCTTCGTCTTAATGAGGTTCAGAGGAATGATGATGATGATGATAATAATGAGGAAGAGGGGGTGTTGAAGAGCGAGGTAACTTATACTTAGCTGACTTTAATCTTCATGCTTATTTGTGTTAAAGAAAAGCAGCCTTTATCAGGTGTTCTCTTCTCTCAAGCCCCCAAATCGTTCATTTGGCCTCGGGTGAACCCCAAAAGTTGGGAAAAAATGTCACAAAAACAAGATAATATTCGAATTAGGCCCTGTTTTTTGTCCCCAATATAACACAGTTGACTCATCTACGTCCCAAAGACTCGAATGTGACTCGATGAACGTGAGCTGCTCAACACTGGAAGCCGCAAGTGTAAACGCGCCTTAAGTGACTCCAATCCTGACCGAAGCGGGCGAAAATGATGTCTTTTTCCGGCTCAAAACTCGAATGATTCGATGACTCTCGAGAGACTCAATTCTGCATTCCCAGAACGACATCAATGGATGCAGCCACAACTTTTGTCACAGGTGGCGGGCAGAAGGGCGAGGACGACGACGACGACGACGACGACGACGACGACGACGACGACGACGACGACGACGAAGAGAGCTGACAACAACAACAGCAGCCAAACGACTGAAACTCGCGCTTTGCAGCAACAACACAATTGGGGAAAAGTGTAAAAGCTGAGTCGGACCCGGGCGGGATTTGGCCGGTTTGCCAACGCAGCTCAGCTGAACCTCAGCTGCTCCATGGAGAACAGGCTGGAGTTGGCCACCACTTGTCAAGGGGTCCCCGAAGGTGGACTTGACGGTGTTGTAGCCCGAGTGAGATTGACCAATCAAAAGACTGAACGCATTTACTTCTCGTCCGCAATTTGCACTTATTTGGCGGGTTCGATTTGCCCTAAAATAGGCATATGAGACGAGACCAATTTGGTTAATCACTTAATCGGCCTAAAGGCAAAACACTCCTGAAGGAGAGAGATTATTTGTTGGACAAAAAGTAAGAAAAGTTATTCCCACGAGCAAATTTCACTGATCTTTGAGTGATCCTTGAACACTGGAACGAGTGGAACTCGATCAGATGAAGCTTGTGACTCAGAATAAGTTTTCTTATTTTTTTTTGTCAAACGTGTAATTCTCTTCTACTGATCGACCTTGTTTTTCCGCTCAAAATCAGTGAGAAAAAGTCTTTTTTTTCACTGCTTTTCTACTTTCACAAGCTTGAGATGCACTCAGACATGTTTTCAAACGATTGTGTCTGGCCTAACGCGTATCGATTGCGCTACTCAAAGCTTGATATCGGCCTGTCGTCACCCGGAGGGTTTCGACTCGGGTCTCCGGTGTCCTTCGTGGCCACGCTGCTCGTCAGTGTTGCCAGGCCTCTTTTCGCCATCGCCGGACACGAGGCGGAGGCCTAGGAACACTGCTGTCCGGCTTGTTTTTCCTTCTGTCCCCGACTGCGTGCAGGAGCGCCCGGGGGCCGAGGAGGGGTCGGTACACAGGTTGCTGAGCTCCTCCTCGTCCAATTGTTCACCTGGGATCTCCAGCTGTGGCCAGGAGCGACGGGCGGGGGGGAGGGGGGCAGAAGGGGGTAGAACTGCGCTGAGATGACGGCTGATTGATTTTTAGCAGCCCCGAGGTTGGATGCACGACGAGAATCACCCCGAGGCGCAGGTTTCCCACACCAGATAATTCGTGTGATGTCACGCAGAAGATTTCAGAGCAATTTGGAGCTGCGGCCTCGAGGAAGAAGCCTCGGAGGCTCTCTTTGTCTCTCAGCAGACGAGGCGAAGCGAGGACGTCCTCATTTCGAGGACGTTCGATCAGAGGACGGAACAGTCCCCAAAAGGAGACTTTCCGCAGGCCCCAAAACATTTATTTTTCTGGGAGTTGGTGACAAAAAACTGCTGAATTTACTGCTTCCTTCAGTTAATGAGCGGATGTGCCCTGGGAAACATTTCTCACCAAGCTCCGGACGTTCTTCTTTGTTGCGAAGAAATGATCGCTGTTGTTTGCCGTGAGCATTAAGACACCCTGTAGCTGGAGGAAGCGGGGACAGACGCACCGGCAGACAAGTGATCACGAGGCACGAAGAGCATGCAACACCCGGTAGTGTCTGGAAGGACCAACCTGGGTCTACCGGCGAGTCACGACCAAGCTTTGTCTGCGACACCCTGTATTGTGTTGGCTCCAGAGCTGCCCAGATTCACACGTTTGGTGCCCACTCGACCACGTTCATTCATCCACATTGCTGTGTCATCCTGACTTCCTGCTTCAGCTGCAACACCCTGTACACACGTCCCCGCTCCGCAAGCCTTTGACGGAGCCCATTCCCGGCCTGCAGATTGGGCCCATTAGGCCTGGCGGGGCCCCTCGACCGTGCTAATTTGGTCCTTTGATGCCGGCAGCAAAATGCACTTTTGAGTTGGTTGCATCAGACCCAAAAAGACCCAAAGCTTTTGTTTTCTCCAAGTTGTAGTTTGTGGAAACCATCTCTTCCTCCTCCTCCTCCTCCTCCTTGTCCGCTTCCGCCGGCTGCAAAAGACCCCGAGGCCAAAATCGTGCGCACGAAACTTGGTGGAAGAAAATCGAGTAGGAATTTCGGATTCTTCGTCGGCGTCAAAGCCTTATTAGGTTGAGGCTGGAATAGAAAAAGCGACGCTGCCGACGCCGTCGTCGTCATCAAGCCCTGGAATGTGTCGAGAGTCGCGTCGGGGCTTTGATTGGAGGAAGAAAAGAAAATGTGGACTGATTTTCTTTGATCGTACTACAGGGTGATGCAGTAAAGACAAAGGCTTCATTGAGACACGCTGTAGACGCTGCGGGGCTCTCAAAGCTCTTCCACCGCGTTGTTTCGAAGTATGCGAAGGTTCTACAGCCAAAGCTCAAAGATGTTGTTTCTGGGGATCCTCTTTCAACCACACTGTACGAGATTACCCCGAAGGTATTTGAGGCTGTCATTTGTGGTCTCTTTTTTGAACCACACTGTAGCAGATTACTTGGGAGCCGGAGCACAGGATGTTATACTCATGTTTTGAATGGGGGGGTAGGGGGAGGAACCCCCATTCCTCCCTTTTCCTCCCTTTGTTGACCATATTTTGGTCTTGGCTGCTGCATCCAGGGGGGACCCTGTCTGTCTGTCTGTCTGTCTGTCTGTCTGTCTGTCTGTCTGTCCGTCCGCCAGTCTGTCTGTCAGTCCGTCTGTCTGTCTGTCTGTGTCTGTCTGCCTGCCTGCCTGCCTGATTGTTGCAGCCCCGATGAATTGACGTCGTCGTCCCCTTCCAGTTAGTCGACGCAGCTTTCTCCTATGGGGACAATCACTCTTAGAGGGGGGCTTTTCAGACCAATCCTCGACAGGAGATTGAACAGCCTCCACCACCAACAACAACTTATAGTCAGCTACCACTGTCAGCCTTCGTCATACCTGTTTGCTGCCGTGGAAATTCGCTCCTACCGCGGTCCTAATCCGGGGAAGAGCAGGAGGAGAGAGAGAAAAGAAGAATATTCCTATAATGCTTTTTATCTGGAGTCGCCACCGACGACGCCCTTGGCAGACTCGACGCCTGCAGTAGAAGTAACGTATGTTTCTCAGCAACTTAGCTCGAGTCGAGCTTAAGCTCTTTTAATGCCAGTGATTATCCCTTCAATTACTCAGCCATTAGGACTTTTTACTTTTCTCCGACAACAATGAATGCGCGGTGGAGGCAGAAAAAGAAATGCGGCAGTGGCAACCCTGATTTCTTTTCCTCCTACGTGATCATGTCTGGTTGAGTCCTGTCTGTCAGGGGTCCCGATCCAAGTGTCCCCGTTGACTGGTCGAGTCGTGACCCTGCCCGGTCGAATCATGTCTCGTCGAGTCAGAGGTGAGGCAGTCCTGATCACCTTACCTGATGTTGAAGAAGCGCTGCTTGTCGTGCCTCGGAGCTGCTTCTTGCTCTTCCTCAGCGCGGACGAGTCCGTTCCAGTATCGACAGAAAACGGATTCCCGTATTTTCTTCTTCTCTGATCCTTCTCTGCTTCTTCTCTCCTCCAGACACCAAGACTAGCAGCAGCCATTTCTCGTGCGCGCGCACGCGCCAGAGGCTCTCCTCCCTCTACTTCTTGTTCCGGCACACCCACGCAATAATAAAACTGCTCCGCCAGCGATGAATCAGAAGCAAAAGTTCCTTACATATCAAGCATTCTGCTCATGGAGCCAAAGAAGATGCTGCAGAGAGAGAGAGAGAGAAAGAGAGAGCAGACACAGTGTTCAGGACACTTGAGCCATGCCTCAATTCAAGGAGGGATCGTTCAGTCTCAAACTGCTGGCGGAAAATCTTGATGGGCGCTTGTGTATGTGTGTGCGCGTGTGTGTGGGTGTGTGTGTGTGTGTGTGCGGCGACGTCCCTCTGGGGGACAGAGTAGGAGAGAGGCGGCTGCTACTTCTTCATGGCCACGACGACGACAACGTCCCCAGTCACGGGGCAGAAGTCCAGTGTGTGCGGAAGAGGGACGCGTGACACCCTCACTGGCGGCTGCACCCACACACCTTCCCTCGACGCAGCCGGTGTCGTTGTGGTCGCCGCAGTTCTTCTTCTCCCACTCCTTGCAGTCCGAGACGTTGGTGGAGCTGTAAAAGAGGCCCCCTCTCCTTCCCTCTCTCCTTTCCTCACAACTAAAGAGCCGCCACCAACTTGTGTTCTGTAGCACACACACACAGAAAGGCCCCAACTTGCGCTCTCACTCTCGCTCTCGCTCTCTGCGACAAGGCAGTGGACGCACGGACGGACGGACGGGAAAGAGAAGAGGGAGGGGGCAGAAAGGCAGAAATAAGAGAGCCGCCGAGCACCAACGGAGCCACTGGCGCGCGCGCCGCGGCCGCGGCCGCCGCCGCCGCCGTCGCCGACGCTGCTGCCGACGCTGCCGACGCTGCCGACGCTGCCGTCGTCGTCGTGTTTTAGTGATGACTTGTCTCTATAGTCCCATCCTTCCTCCCTCCTCGCCGTCGTCGTCGTCGTCGTCGTCGTCGTCGTCGTCGTCGTCGTCGACGTCGCCGTCGTCCCTTGTACGCACTCGGGCGCTGTTGGTGAAGACACATTTTGAAGGGGAGGAGGAGGGCGAGGTGGAGGAGGAGGAGGAGGAGGAGGATGGTCTCTGTCTGTCTCTCTCTCTGTCTCCCTCTCTCGCTGTTTCCTGCCACCTTTCTCTTATCTGATGCTGGTTTGGCGCATGCAGAAAAAGTGTTGACATTGGGTGTTGGAATAGGTAGCGAAAGGGTTGAAATTTGTGTGTGTTAGTGCTTAAAGGCATTATCTTTAAGTCGATACTTTCTGCCCAAGTTGCTGGTTGTGGCAGCGCCTCCGTCACAGATTTTTAGGGCACCGAGAGAGTTGGGAAGAGGGGGCAGAATGAGGGAAGAAGCGACGGAAAGTAAAAGCCAAGCGCTAGAGCAAAATTGGGAAGAGAGCAAAGCAGCAGCGAAGGCCTCCAAAGGTCTCTAAAGTTGCTGCCAGACAGCATTGAGAACCCTTTTTTTTCCTCCTACGTACACAGTGTTTGTGGTCTTTTTCCCTGCGTAATAAGGGAGAGACAGCGAGCAGGGAAAGAGACTCCTCACGTTGTAGCGCCAATGAACGATGTAATACTAGGAGGTGTGGTACTTGTGGCACTTGATCGTGTCCCCACCATACCGACATCAAGTGCCGGCAATTTGAGCACTACTTCATCCTGACTGCCGAGTGGGTCAAAGGACAGTGGAGCCCGAATCAATGTCAACCTGGCACAATTGGACGCATCAAGTCAAACAACCCTTTTACATGGTCGTTCTCTATCATACTCCTTATGTAGCAGGGATAGACCTAAAAGTGTATTTGATGCCAGACAGACTTCACTGGAAGACATTTTAGTCGAATGAAATGATCACTTTTTGCGTCCCTTCTCTGCCTTCAGCACTAACGTTAGGTCCACAGTGCAAATTCGACCCGCTCAGTTACTTTCCCCAACCTGCAGTCAAATGAAATTGAAAACAAAGAGTGTGTTTTTAGCTTTGCTTTCACAATCTGAGCACCTTCTTTAGTACTGAACTTATGCAGTAAAGTGATTTTTGCAAGGGTAAAAAAATGTTCTTTGGAAACCATTTGACTGCAACTTTTTAGCAAAAGGTAAGAAACCTCAGGTGGACTTAAAAAGTTCCAAAAATTTCATTTGTTGGTCTAGCCCAATATATATTATATATTGTATATCTGTTTGCGGATCGACTTTTCAGCTGTGTCGTGCCCACTTGAATCAATAATTTCTTCTACCTGAACGAAATCTAGTGAGAAGGCAGATCATTTATGAATTTTGAAAGAATATTCACGAATTTTGAATGCTCAATTTCGTCGTCACGGCCCGCAACGTCTACGACGACATCGCCGACGTCGTTGTCCGATGTCATCACGCAAATTGCTGCAATTTGTTGGCAACTCCCCCCCCCCCCCCCAATGTGAAGTCTGCTCTAGTCACTCACACGAGCTTGAAAAAGAAAAAAAAGGAAAACTTTGCTTTCATGGCTATCATTGTTTTCCCCAACCAGAATGAAAGTGTCTTTGGTGACAACACCTGTTTGAGTCAGACTCCCGCATGAATCAAAAATCTCATACACAGAGCTTGTCAGAATTGGTGCGACAGGTGCAGCGCAGCTTGGCGCATTGATAGTGCAGCACTGCAGTGACATACACGTGTAAATATTCATAAAATGACCTGACTCACAGCCTTTCCGGCATTGCAGGGGCACAGGACTTCCCGGAAGATGTAGAGGTTGGCCGGCATCAGGAGTCTGTGCACTGACTTCAATCTGCCCTTCCCACTCATGTTCGGGTTCACTTCTTTTGAGCAGCTGCCAAGCGGTCAGAGCGACCTTAGTCAAACTTAAGTCCAGAACCACTGAACTTTGTGCTAACGTACTAGTCACACCCATCCAGCATAAGCGTGCTCCACTGCACTGCTTAATAACGCACTCGCAGCACAGAAAGTTGGAAAGTTACAATTTTTATCTCAGACCTCTTCTTGCGCCCTAGTCGGGGAACGAAACTTTCCAGATCTGCATGGGGTGGCACAAGTCGGCTGGATGAGGTTCGACCGCCACGCAACCTCTCCGGTCGAAGCTTAAAAGTGATGATCTTTGTGCCAAGTTTCTGGCTCGAAGGTAAGTGCGCATGCCCAAGCACGCGCCATCTACATACACCTGGCACACTTTGTACGCGCACACGTAGCAAGGCAGGGTGATGGTGGAAACGGCGTGAGAGGAATAGAAAGGAATCTCGTGCGGTTCTCATACCAATGTCACATAAGAGCACTTTCTGCTTTGGCTTCTCCTAATACTTCTGCTGCTGCAGCTACTTCTTCCACTTCTGCTTCTTCTGCTTCTTTTCCTCCCCTCTCAACGACCCGAGGAAAGAAAGAAAGAAAGAAAGAAAGAAAGAAAGAAAGAAAGAAAGAAAGAAAGAAAGAAAGAAAGAAAGAAAGCTGGGGAAGAATAAAAGTACCCCTATAAGGGATCCCGTGAGACAGCAGCATACGTTTACGATCGTCGCACACTTGCCATTCCTATGAGGTTCCTCGATCAAGAATGGCCAAAGAGCCTCTGTGATCCACTTTGAGTTAACTGAGATTAGGTTCTAAACCTTTACCGCGAAGCCTTGGGAAAGCCTAAAAGCATTCTGCAAATGCTCCAGAAATATGAGAGCTTCCTGGAATTCCCACTTTTTTACAGCTCAGCTCACACTTGGTACATAAGGATATCAATTAAGGCGTGCACTATTGTCACAAGTAAACAACTACCTTCTCTCTCGTTTTTTTCTGGGGAAATGACATTAGTACATAAAACATCGGAGAAGAAGTCATAAGGTTTTCCTCTGCTTCTCCCCCCCCCCCCCCGTCTAGGGTGCAGGATTAACAACATGAGGCGACTGAAGGCAGCTGGAGCCCATTTTCATCCAATGAATAGGCCACCATTAGTGAGGGGTCTGGTCTGGACTCGAGCCAGATTCAACTCAAACGAGTCTGGATTTGGGCCGACGACATAGTGGTAAGCCAGACCTACGTAGAAGCCTCCGACTCAAGCAAGAGTCACATTCACATTCACAGACTCAAGCTGGGGCCTCATTGGAGTGTACCAGGTTCAAACCCGAGTCATAGTGGAGTGTACCAGACTCAAGTCCGAGTCACATTCAAATTCAGACTCAAGCCAGAGCCACATTGGAATACACTAAATACGATCCAGAGCCATATCTGACTTTGTCAACCGCTGCTCCAAAATAGTCTGATTTTTGTCTATAAATTTCGTGTTGTTTTCGTGTGGCTTTGTGAGGACAAAAAGCGCAACAGCTGTCAGATAAGAATGCATGCCGGGTTGCCCTTTGCTTTGGAGTGTGTTGCGAAAAGGAAGCAGCTGCCTTGTGACAACTTGTGGATGGGAATAAATATTGATCCTCACAGTCCTTGTAGCAGTTGTTGACTCCATCTGTTTGTTTGGACCAGCCCCAGATTCGGTTCATACTTGGCGAGCCTCGGCCTCGACCCGGACTGGATGAATGAAGATCGCGCCTGACCCGGTGAATGAGCCGGACTCGAGGTCTCCCGACTTAGGCGTGAGCCTCATTCGAGAACTCCACTTAACCCGAGTAGCAGCTCATAGTTGGGCAGGAAGGAGATGAGGGTGTGTGACGAGTCCACTTCAGTCACCCATTTTATTAAGGGATGCCTTGAAGTTGATGTCAAAGCCTGGCTGTTGGCGATTGTGTTTTCACCAGTCCAGCCCCTCTTTTTCGGGAAAAAATTTGTTAGCTCTGTCATTGTCACATTCGGTGGAGGCAAAAAGTTTGCACACGGTTATTGGAAGAAAAAACAAAATTTTATTCATGTCATATGACCGATATACAGTGCAGTGCAAAAGTGAGCACCTGCTTGAAAGACAAAAAAATCGCATTTTGAGGTCATTTCTCAGTAGTGAAATGCAATTTTTTTGCTAGGAGAAGGGCTCAGCTCCCCTTTCTCCCCTCTGGGGGTAGGGCCCCCAGGACTCCTGCTGGGGGTGAGCCCAGAGACCCCCGACATTTTTGGGGGCAGTTCAAAAGTCAGCATACACCACTTTCAAGTATCATAACTTCCTTAATACTGCAG
>JAAUXU010097051.1_pt1 | contig 26004 bp, 31 predicted proteins | sample 7278151 | NCBI WGS metagenome assembly JAAUXU01 (sample SAMN14350113, study PRJNA611818) | marine sediment metagenome | isolation source: surface marine sediment (1.8m) | place: French Polynesia: Moorea | collected 2018-08
CAAGCAGCAGACGGTCAAAGATTTGCATACAGAGCTTCTGCCGGAGCTCAATCGTCCATCTGTTTCAGCACCACAGGACCTTCCTGGAGTGCAGTGCAGTCGTTGCACTGCCCATCCTCACGAGCCCATTGCTGTCCAATGTTTCGTTCAAGAAAGAAAAAAAAAGACAGCCATAAGAAGAATACGTCGACTCCTCAGGCCAGTCAGTTACATCAACCTTTACCACACAAGCGTGTGCAAACTTTTGCTGTCAGTGCATAGTGTGTGTACCTTACGTACACACACCGACGTACGTATGCTGCGCATCCAAGCTTATTTGTGGCCATAGTTTGTCGCACGCGTGCTGCCGTAATGCATCACGCTGCCGGCCAGGTAAGCACAGGTGTTAAGTAATTGCCCACCAATCTTGAATGTTGGATCAATTAGGGCCGTATTGGCGAGGGAGCTGAATTATTGAAGGAAATCCTTGCACAGAGGCCATAATTTGACACGCAATCTCGATAATGTATCGATCGTGCACGCATTTTTTCCGCCCTTAGGGCGCAATTGCAATGGAACATTTCAGCTCCTGACAATTCCAAAGCTGTTCCAAGCTGACTATGTCGTGCTCGTGCACTCTGTGCACTTCTGCAAGCAAATTCGCATGGGTCAGCGCACCCCAACGCAGGTGTTGGTTTCCGGCCAATACTAACATGGTACGCATCAGAGCAACCGGGCCCTGGTAGACCTATGGTTGAGGCCACGTGTGAAGTGACCTTTGTACCTATGATTGAGAACCCGCACATGAAATCTTTTAAAATTCGTCCTGGCCTCGGGTCTCTTTTTAGCACCGAGGATTATTTGCAAACTTTAGCAGTAGGCGCAATTTTCGTCTATCTCTCCAGTGGCCGCAGCCCTACGAGTTGTCCCCGTTGTAGGGGGAGGAGGGGGGGGGAAGTTGTACCTCGCCAAACTTATCAGTACGTTTAGCAAAGGCTGAAGGTCTTTGAAAGGCTCTTGCTGCTCTTTTCCAGTGCCCAACTGCGTCCTGCACACGCTGGATTGACCAGAGACCTCAGCGACCTCGAGAGGATGAAGCCGCAGTTCTTTGAGGCAAAGGCTCGTCTTGTTTTCAGTAAATCTTCGTGACAAAATAGGCGGGAAAACGCAGACCGTTTAAAGGCTGTTGAAGTGACAACTGGAAAATGTGCGCCCGAGGTCAAGGCGGCAATTTACTGGTGACATGCGTGACCACACACACATGGGAGAGAGAAGACGCGAAGAGGAAGAATTCCAATCTCTTCACCATGTTTTCGCGCAATTATTTTCCTGGGTTTTACGATAATCGAAAAGCTGCACGAGGTCCTGAATTAAGAGAAATGCTCGGTCCAAATCGAATCGTGCGCCTTATAGCTTTTACTCGGTCAGGCTGACCTTGAAGTCGACCCACTAAAAGTATGAGGATAGCACAAGCATCCCTGAACGTAATACTAAAGGTCCCGTCCATCCGAGAGGATTTTCTTCCCGTCGCACCCGGCTGCTGCGGCCAGCAGCTGGAGGTGGCTGGAGGTCGCCCCGAGGTCGCCCGGAGGTCACCCGGAGGTCATCTCCCTCCTGCCACCGACCTGGCGTCACTCATCCAAAGTGCACACGGACCTTAAGAAGGACCTTTTGTTAGGGGGAAAACGTGTGTGTAATTTTCCTGCCTCACTCGTTGGAAGCCGCAACAACAACCACCGCACAGACACAGTAATATAGGCTGTCATCACCCACACACGCACATACGCGTACAGTGTGAGTCAAAAGGACGCCATCTCAATGGAGGACTGTTTGCTTCCGCGGCCTTTTTTTGCCATTCGCCCTGTGGCGCGCGTTTTTCTGGACCCCAGTGTATTTAGAGAATTTCATTATAGGCGAGATTGCGTGCATACATTGCAAAAATGAGACTCGCTGGTTAATGTTTCGCGTGTCCTCCAATATAAAAAGTCCCCGAGGAAAAAAGAAACAACCCCTGCAGCTGCTTTGCATGTCTTAGACATAATAGAGTAAGAATTTTCCGTTACCTTTTAATAACAAATTTTGGCAAAAATCCTTTCTCAGCCAATTCGACTTTTTCGCGATGATTTGAGAGCCTCTGGGCGATGAAATTTGCATGGTTTCCGCCACCCAAGTCATGCATATCCCTGGAGGCCTCTCTCTCATTGCGTGAACTCAGGGTCCTTTCTGTGACGGGGGGTCAGGCATTGTGGCGGCGGCGGCGGCAGCGGCAGCGAGGAGATTTTTATCTCTATCTCAATAGAAATTATACGCAAAGATATTGCAACTGCTCGTAAATTTTCAAAGTCTTCCATGGCCACACAAATGTTAGCACAACACCTGCGCAAACACACATTACACCTCTGAGCTGTAACAATGTTTATTTGCCGCATAAATTCATCTTCCTCCATTGCTGGAGCGTTGCGAGACCTCCTCCTCGCCGCTTAAAAATGGGATTTCGCCGGCTGGATGAGATGCCCATCAAAAGACGAGGCAAGGTCAAAGCCACGAAATTACAGGGTGGATGAAAACGTCGCTTTTGCTGGCATCGAGGTCTCAATTTCTGGGCTCTCGCGCAATGAGCGCAGGGACACGCGAAAGACTGGGGGTAGCACGCACAGGTCAGCCAGGAGTCTCTGTGCTGATGCATGGGTAGGCAGGAGTGCAACCAAATACATGGGTGAGGCCGAGGAAGAAAGGCCAACTTTTCACTACGTAACACATGGTGAGTAGTGTGCATATCTGCGCCAACAGCGTCCGGGTGATGATATTTGCTTGGTGGAGGTAGAGAGGCTGTATCTCCGGCGTCTGTAGATCTAGTGGATACACCGGGGTATGCTGTGTGCAACAAATGTGTGGTGGAGGCAAGCATTGAACTCAATTACATTCAAAAGTTGACATATCTCTGGGAATAATAAGCCCAGAGATGTCTTTCACCATTGTGCGTGTCATCTCGCACTGATTGGTTCGTCAAAAACCTAATGATTCATTCCAGCATCCTTGATGAGTCCACAGTCGTCATGACGGTGTTATTACCGAGCATTAAATTGTGTGATTCTGTCGTAGATTCCTCATACCACGACACTGAGTATCAGGCACTGATTTCAGAACGGCCAGTACAGTGGGTTATGAGCAGTCTCGGCAGTCTGGGACGAAATTACATAATTTTTCTGACTCGAGAACTCATTAGTAACACAGATTTTGTGGAATTATCACATTGTCAGCAACCGGTGCCGATGATATTTACATACCTTGTTGCACGTCCTCAATGCACTCTCAGCAGGTTAAATAGACACTGAGGCAGAAACTTTTTGTGTGACCTTGAAAGAGGAAAAATATAGATCAATTAAAGTGTCAGACCACCAGAGGGCAGCCAGAGGATGTCAACGTCTTGGCCATGAAAAATGTGTCAGCAGAATGTACTTAGAGTCATCAATACTGATGTGATCATGAAGAAGAAGAAGAAGAAGAAGAAGAGGTATAAAACAATGACAATGGCAGATTCCTTTTCTGCAGTGGGCGGACTTGAGATGACCTCAGACTGATAGGAAAGAAGAAAAAGTCTTCTTCTCAGAGTGGAATTCAAATAACAACATTCTCAGAAAAGTTGGTGGCAATGCTGAGAATGTTGATGACGAATTGTCTTCTAAATGCTCAGACACTTAAGTATGTCTTCTATTGCAAGCTTTGTGTTACTCCACCAGACCGCACTGATTTATTATAAATACGATTCGGTTATTATACAAAAAAATGCTCTCAACGTGTGCATGTGACCAACCAGTCACTACCTCGTCCAATCTTTATTCCTCACACTGCAGAGCATGATGAGTCATAAAAAGATTTGTGTTTTTTGTACTCAAAAATATTCATTGTGTGCAAGTGACTCACTCGTTCTTGTTCTTTCTCCCTCACACTGCAGAGCACTGATTGATCGTAAATAAGATTTGGGGTTTTTTTTACCAGAGAATCATTCATTGTGACTCACTGGCCATTGTTCTTTCTCCCTCACACTGCAGAGCACTTTTTGACAATATAACGTTACATGTATAACAGATGCTTTTTGTACTTGAAAAATCATTCTTAGAGACTTACTGGCTGTTCTCCTTTGTTCTGTCCGCCGCATAATAAAAGTTTAACAATATCCCATTCAATTTGGTGTCCCCCCCCCCCCCCCCCCATTAAGACAATTGCATCTTCTTTATTGCCCTTATCTAATGCAATCAATGATGACCTCCGTCTGTATTGTGTGTAGAAGCTAAGTACGACTCTAAATCAACTCACGAATGACAGCAGCAACGGCCAGAGCTGTGAACTCTGTCTGTTTGTCCGTCTGTCCGTCTGTCCGTCTGTCTGCCTGTCTGCCTGCCAGCAACCGACTCAGGGGTCCTGGGAACGGAAGATGACAATTTCCAGGCCGTCGGAGTCTCTCCCTGAAAGCCTCAACAACAAGTTTCGCGTGACAAAAAGATGAATTTTTCCTATTTCGAAAAATTTCCGTCGTAATTGGGCAAAAGCCGTGGGAAGAGAAAATCTGGTGGAGCAGCAAAAACTGTGAATTCCCATCATTCTGGTACTAAAAGATGGGGAGTTATTGATAGTCTTTCTTCTTCAGAGTGAGAGGGGGATGAAAGGTCAATAATCCTCTCTTAGACATGTGGGAAAAGAAACGATTTATCGACTGTTTTCTGAAAGCGCCTGCTTTATTTCAGGCTCCATGGGCACTTGTCAAAACTTTGTACATGCTACATACGCACTGTACGTGCACTTACGTACACTAAGAGGCACAAAGGAGCGGAGAGCCTCAGCAGCTGGGATTTTTTTTGCTCCTTCTCGTTGGCACACACGGCCTTAATAATAACGGGACAGGAGAACCTTCAAGTTCATCGGTCACACCTTCCACAACCAGGTCAAATCCTCAATCATCCGAGCAGTTGACACCACCTAAGCCCGATCCAAAGGAAACTCGCGAAGTGAGCGCGCTCCTTCAATAAAAAAAAAAATTAAATGTTGATGAACTTTTTTTGAGGGCGCTCTCAGACTTTCACGCTCTTGAAGGCGGGGTTGGCGTTGGCGAATCTGTGGTCTGACGCGCGCTCGCGCGCTCAGTGCGCCTGCATCCAGTCCAATTTGGGAGAGGTCCTGAAGTTATGCCCGGGTAGATGAGTCTTTAACCCAGTTGAAATTAACGCACGGTTAAACTTCCGCCCAGCGAAGTCGTGTGAGCCTCAAAAAGGGTCGGTGAACGTTTTCGCATCTTATTCCAGTCAGGGCAATTCCCATTGACTGCACACTCCTATTGGTGCACGAGGTCCATTTAGGCGACGCTTCCAATGAAAGCGTTTGAAAACAGCAAACACGATCTTGAACCTTTGGCCTTTTTCACTTCCTCCCTGACACGCACGCGCACACACAGACGCGCAAACAGAGACTAAATTCGGCGAAAAAGAGCTTTTTTGACGCCACCTTGTTTGAACAAAAAGATTCCAGGGTCTCAACCCTTTTTTTTCTTCTTTCGCACTCATGTTTCTCCGAAAAAAGAGAAAGTGTCAGCAAGACCTGCTCAGTCACGGACTTTTTCCGCTCTCCTCCAACGTCTGCTACTGGGACAGAAACCAATTTCGCTCCATAATTTCCCGAAAATTTATTTCCAGGAGAGATTAAAAAGGAAAAAAAGCTTCTTCATGTTGTTGTTTTTCCTCCCACAGCTGGTAGGAGGTCTTCACGCTGCAAACGAACCGTGGCAACTGACAGGGGGGGGGGGATTTTCCCCCTTCTCCACTCACTCACTCACTCACTCACTCACCCCCTTTAAAAAACCTCCTCCTTCTTCCCGTCCAGGAATTTTTTTTCTCATAACGAAGAAGAATTCCTCCCTGAGGAATTTTTCCTGCTCGTTCTTTTTCTTCTGTCGGCGCGAATTTAATTTTCCTTCATCGCAGGACGAGTTTTTTTTCTTCTTCTTTATCTTCTACACCTAATTCAGGCTTGAGCGTTCATTTCTGGTCTCGGCTACCTCAAGCATCATCGAGAAGAAAAAGTCACCTTGGAGGGTATCCCTCTATACAATCTAAAAATAAAAAAAAAGCCAGGCTCATAATCAGTGTTTATACACCGACTTCCCCTATTCTGGTCTTGAAAGTTGGGCTAGTGCAAACGCACCTTCAGCACATGAGAGTCGACAATGCCGCGAATTTGTTCCCAGTCGCATTTTTGCGTGTGTGTCTCACACGGTATTTCGGTGTCGTCTGGACGAAGACTCGGAGCAAGTCTTGAGGACTCAATGAAGGTCTGTGGTCAACGCCTGGAAAAATGTGTGTATGCGTGCGTGTTGAGTCCTCCGCGTGGTTATCGCTAAACAGGAGGGGAGAAGAGGGGGGGGGGGCACAAAAAATGCGAAAATGGGTTCTGACTCTAATGGTCAGACCAAATCCTTGAAAAGTCTCGTTTTTCATCTGTCGTATGAAAAAAAAGTCTTCGTCGTCGTCGACCACACACACAAAAGCAAATTGCGGAGGCGGGAGGTTCCAGATCCGATTTACCAAGTTTTAAGCTCTGTGTGTGTGTGTGCGCTGATAAATAAAGGGCACTTAGTGGGGGCCTCTAAAAAGGGCCCTGAGAAGCAGGCCCTAACAGAGACAGGGATTTTTCCTCCTTCTCCCCCCCCCTGTGCGCACATGCAGAGTTAATGTGACAACTGTTATAAGTCAGTTGGGTAAGGGCGCGCTTGACCGTGTTGTTCTGACGCTGCATTGTGGCGAGGGCAGACGCGCCCTAAGCGTGATTGCGTCACGTACTCGGTGTAAGTTTGAGGAGGTGTCGTAGGTCGATCACTGCAGTCAAGCGCCAGTGATGCTTGATTCACCAGTGACGTCGTTAGTGACGCAGAAGAGGAGAAAGGACTCGGTCTTGCTGGACTCTTCTTTTTTTCCCACCCTGTGGGCCTGAGAGCAGGCAAAATTCTATGAGTCAGGACTTTTGACTCTGTCGGCTCTTTTCTGCTCTTGTTGGCAAATTTATGGCAACTTTTGTGAGCGAAAAAATATAGCCAATAAAAGCCAGCCAGCCCTGGTTTTAAGTAGTTTTGTTGTGTGCCATTGACCACTTGAGCTGACGACTCCTTCCGGCCAGCAAGGGCTGATGGACGTCTTCAGGCAGGACCGGGGGGGAGGGTTGCAAAATTATTCATCAGCAGCACATTTTTGGCAAGTGAAGCACCGAAATAACCCCCAAAACCACGGTGATTCTTGCCGTTCACTTCCGATGACCAAGGGCTCTGTTGTGTCATTCTGCACGTGACCTCGTCTTTTTGACTGACTCATCTATGTGACTTCGAGGTTTAGCCATGCCTGAAAGTGGCGTCGTGGAGGATTTTCTCCACCTGTGGACAGATCCTGGCCTGGAGGAGGACAAATCTGGGCCAGAAGGATGACAATCAGGGCCTGGATGGAGAAGACGACCTTGGCTCAGAAAAATACCTTGATGTGGAAGGGAGAAGATGAGTTTTGGCTGGATTCCTTTTGTGGGTAATCTGGTAAGCAGACTTGACAAGCTGGACAAAGAGAAGTGTGAAGTCAATGCCACCATTGCGAGGAGGCATCCCAGAAAAGGGTTAAAGAGCTCGAAGGAGAAGCCGTTAATTTCTGTCCAAGAGCGACTGCTTCGAGAGGAACTGGACGAGCGCGGCCGCCGACCGCGTTGCCAAAGCGTGATGGATTCAGGCAAAACTTGTTGCAGACGTGCAACAAAAAAGCCCCAACCCCCCCTTAGTCCGTAGCAACCCTGCCCAAAAATGGCAAGTGTCCAATCTGCAAGTGTTGACAAAAGGGGGCTCCTCCTGACCGAACAAGCGAGCCAGCCGTCCAGCCCTAATGAACTAAGGTCATCTAAGAGCAGTTTATTGTGTCCTTAAGGAGCAATCACAATAGCAAAGCGCAGGAGCTGCGGATGCGTGCACGTTTTGCCGCGTAAGCCTAGACGCGTCTTTAGACATCGTGACCGCAGGTTCTTTCCTCCTGCTTGTTTCTTTGGAAGGCAATAAATGGGCGTCAGGACTTTTGCCCCCGAAAAGATAATGTTATGGTGGCTGCTGTTTAATTCCCTGAATAGGATTAGCGCGCTAAGGTCAGCATGGGATTTTCCTCCCATCTTTTAAAATGGCTGCAGCAAAAATTCCTCGTTGACGATATTGGTGTGCAAGGAGCACTTCCGACCCTCGCCGACCGCTCCACCAGACACTCGTGGAGACCGGACGGGTGCGTGGAACGACCACGGTTGTGACAGGTAGGGACTTTTGTCAGTTGCAGTCCCCAGTCCACCAACGTTGCGACCCAGCACGATTAATCGAGAGGAGACAAAAAAAGGGCTGTGGCACTTTGGGCCGGACGTGCCGCTCCGGATGACTCTGGCTGACTGCGTCGACCTCCGCTGTCTGGTGGAGTTGAGGAGGTCCCACCGCCATGGCGCCCCTGACAGATCCCATCTTGGTCTGATCTTGACCTGCATCGCAGTACAGAATTGGGAAGAACTTTTACCCATGTCCCATCTACATGACAATGGGCAGAAGAAGAAGAGTTGGGCAGAAATGTGAGTCATTCCAAGTTATTTAATTGCAGGGCTCAGATGAGCGTCATTCCTTTGGCGATTGAGTGGCTTCCTTATGCGTCATCTCTCCCCAATATTCCAAAGTCCCAACTGCCAAATGGCGCCTGAGCAGCCCAGACGTCAAAGGAAAATTCTTTGCATGCTTCAAGCGCGTCAAGACTCATACCTACAAATGCATTCGGACAACTTGACAAAGAAGAAAAAAGCACAAAACCCCCGGCTTCCTGGAGGAAACCATTCTCGAGTGACGGTTTACACACGCGGAATATTTGAGAGAGTCTCTCACAAGCCCCTTAACTGGGGCTCAAGCTTGCAGAATTCGTACCCGACTTTCCACCTCCTCCCTCCCCGACTTCACCCCACATGTGCGTATGCATGGGAATGTGGAAAATGCCACCGCGTGTGTGAGCATCAGCTCGTTGGTTGCCAGTATCAAGACTTGGCGGCCACAAAAGGCATGAAAAATGCCCTTCTGAATTCATCCCTGCAGCCGCAGCCACTTACGGAAGAACAAGAAGCATTTCCCTGAAAAGACACGTCTACACCAGCGCATTTTTCTTCCGTCCCGGGCTCGCTGACTGGCTCGAGTGCACTATTGGAGTCCGCGGACCTCAGCGTAGCCACTTACTTAATGTTCGTCCGTCCGTTGGTTCGGCAATTTGCATGATAATTGTGTCCTCAACGAGCGAATCCGAATGCGCAATCCCTCAACTTCTTCAGGAAGAACTTGCCCAATTAGCGCTGGTGACACAAGGCCAACTTGGCGGGGGTCTCGGCCGCGACTCAGGCCGCGCTTGCCCGGGCGGCATTTTTGTTTCCCTCCTCCAGCCGCTGCCAGCCGCCGCCGAGCCGGGGAAGCGAAATTCCGCTCGTTCAAACGGGGCCTTTCTTAAGGACCAGACCCCTCCGAGAAAAATCGCCAGCAGTCAGCAAGGGGAAAATTTAGCGTCGCTTGTTGGGCAATTTATTTCGTAGCAAACGAACAAATCTCTGGTTACCAGTTGTAACTAAGCCCTTGACTACGTAGAATCGCCGACATCCCCTGTGTGTGCGTACCGAAAAGCTTTTACTACTGTTCTTTCCAGCCCTGGAGTCTCATTGCTCACAGGAAGAGCGGTTGAAGCTGCACTAAAAATCATGCCCTATTCAAAGATTCATGAATACAACGGAGCCCCCAAACTGGGCTGGTTGACAGCGGCATTTGTCTTCTGGTTTCCCCCCAAAAAAGATTCTCTTGTGTCTCTCTGCTGTTGCTCGTCTCTCTCTCTTGGAGGACCCTTGGTCACAGCTGCTGCTGTTGCTGGTCCTGCCCACGGTGCTGCCGCTGTTGGCCACTCATCCTGCGGCCAAGAAGATTTATTTAGTGATCTTCTGCGCCTGTCGTACTCCGACTGGCTCACTGCATGCGTACGACGAACGTAGTGTCAGTACTCTCCTCCAAGTACTTCGGATACCCTTTGAATCTCCTGGTGGGAAGAGAAATGCATTCGTACGGACTGTGTGAATTAAGAAGAAGAAAAAAATAAATGTCCGATGCCATCGATTCCCTCGGTCACTCTCCTCATGCATCCCTCCCTGCTGTTGACCTCAACGTGACAATCTGGGACTCACTCACCCTGTACGTACAAAGGACGATCCTCAATGAGCCACTGTACAGGGTGGGTGAAAAGAAGGCCGTGTTGACACGCGGCGGGAAGAGCAACACACGCAGGAAGAATGCGAGTGCTGTATTTGCAACGGTGTTCGGGGAATCGTCGTTAAACCAACGGTCGACGAATGGCAAAAGCCTCCTTTGAGACGTTCATTACAGCCTCATTGTCTCATTCTTCCTCTCCTCAAGGCTGGAGCTGCCATCAAACAAGGCTGCTACATTTATAGGACCCCTGCACTAAAGGTTTGGACGAGATAACGTTCTCAAAAAGACATGCGATTATTCCTCTCTCTCTCTCTGGATCCAGTACTTAAGTGCAGGTTTGGAAGTTCACCCTCCCTGGTTCATTCAAATCTCAGTGATGGATTAAAGCCGTCATTTAGCTTGTGTAAACGCACCCTTAGAGAGGGCATCACAGTTTCTCCGTCTGTCCGTATCATCGGTGTGCGGGTCCAGCGTTACCAGATCCTGCTGTGAAATGGAGCCGTCGTGGATGTGAGGGTCCGAGGAGGAGGAGGGGGGGGGAGGAAAAACGCCACTCGTGTCCGTCCGCACGTACACGAGCAGGTCTCTGACCTTCAGGTCAATTTAAGCTAAAGGAAAACTTATGCAAAAACAATTTAATGCCTCTCTCGAATTCATCACTCGAAAGTCCTTGGGGACGGATTTGATAGGCGTAATTTGTAGCCACTTCCTCCCCATATTAATAGCGAACGAGAAAAAAAATGTGACCGCGCGAATAAATTGCAAACGCTGAATTTCCCGTCGGTTAGGGACCGATTTTCTCTCCGCCATTATGTTGGGGGCCACCAAGGGCCATTAATATCGCCCCCTTCCCGTCCCTCCCTCCCTCCCAAGCTCCAGAAGAAATTGCCTCAAGCAGCCGCTATCTCACTTTGCTGCAAATTTAGCGAGGTGTCGATGATGTTAAAGAAGGTAATTTGCCATATTTTGCACGCATGTTGATCCAGGCAAAAATCCCTGTAATGGGGGCCGCACATGCGTCGGATGAAATCAATCAGGAACATCCTGGAGCAATATGAGGCTCGCACAAAAAAGGAGGGGCTGAGAATATCGCCCTGTTTTTGTTCTTCCTGACGTCCCTTCCTCTCCAGGATTAAGCTGCGCACTGTGGAAGACGACAATTGCATCCATTGCTGAGCACCAAAGCGGCGCTGAGTCGAGCAGGACTGCGCAAGCTCACAAAGTAATGGATACCGTCATAGTCGATATATCGAGACCAAATATCGCGATATTCGATACGATGCGTTGAATGCCCAATTGATTGCCTCATGTTTAGGCAAGATGATGCGTTGGCTCATACTTCAACGATGTTTGATACTAGGATTTTTCAGAATTCACGCATCTGATCCAGGGGCCCAAGGTTGCCGAGGAAATTTCATGAGCCAGCCCATGATTTTTCTGTGTGACATCGCCGAAATATCGCGATATCTTTTTGGATATTGCGATATTCGATATTTTGCAAATATCGCGATGTTCGATGCCGATGCGATAAATCGCACATCTTAATAGGTAGTGCGTAAGTGAGGTGAGGGAGGGCCTCCCCATGGCTCAGAACTGGCACCATTTGAAGGGGGGGGGGAGACTATGTGATAATCGAGAGGGATGTGGGGAATCGTGACACCCCGAATCGGGACATCTGACGGAAATTCTCTTGATAGATGACTCATACGTGGCGGCAACAGAGAGACGGGGAATTTGCCTCCATTTGCATAAGTAATTTCGTTTGGAGGCGAGCGAAGCCGTCAAGAAATTGATTAATTCTCTTCTGAAAAGTTCAAGCCAGTTCCTGCTTAATGCATTTGAGTGCAATTTTCCAGCGGATTTTATGCAGTTCTACAGGGTGCGTCTGAATTATGGGCAGTTTTAAAATGCATTTTACTTGAAATGTTATGTAGCAAAGGAGGGACGTTTTGACATTGATGTAAGGCAAATTTTTAAGCGATCAGTGTTATTTACAACCATTTTGTCTCCAAGTGCCTCTGTTCGATGCTGCTGAGTTAAAAGTGTGGCAAGGTCACGTCTGCTTGTGCCGCTTCTTATCAAGTAGGAAATAGAACCCCCCAAAATCTTGTTTTGGTATAATTTGCTAAAAAAAACCCCAACCAATTCTTTTAAGGTGCCATTGCCAAGACATTTTTTCTAAAAAAAATTAAGTGCTCAAAGAAGTGATAGAATGAAGTTCGTCTCTCGATCATAGATAGTGTTCATTTGCTTTTAAACGCATGTATCCACCGTCAAATAAGCGAAGCTGCAGGGATCCAAGTTGAGCTCTGACCGGTCTGTTATAAGAATAGGCTGTAAAATAATGCATGAATTAGGTTTTTACACGAAAACGTTCATCCGAAGTCAGTATAACTTGTCCCCATCTGTATTAGCCATGTCGTATCCCAGAACTGCGTATTCTTAACGAGAATGAGGCTGCCCATAATTTAGACGCACCCTGTACACGGATCCGAGCATCTGAGTTATGACTTATGGGCTGTCGAGAAACCTCATGCAGCCGGACTTTTGGCATCAGGAAGATCAAGCAGTGGATGATATTTCTGGCATCGTTGGAGTTTGCAGCCTTAGCATTTTTCCTCCTTCTCCCCTTCCCCTGGGTAGAACGCGAACACTGCGTCATGAGATAAAAGCAGCATCAAAATCAACATCTTTGCCAATTTCCACACAGTCAGAGCTAGTAATAGCACAATGGGCAGGGATATCTCCGACTTTATCAATTGAGTGGATACGAAATTTTGAATATAAATGAGTTTAATGGCTCATTGTGCATTGTATCAGCGCACCCGCTAGATCAATGAACGCAAAGATACAGCCGCCACCTACGTCCATGAAATATTATCAGTCTGATGCTAATTTCCGTGGATCCTACGCAGTCTGCACAGCAGTCTGCATGCATGTTATTTTTTTCCCGATATCCTTGTCCTGTGTGGAGACGGGTGAGCCGTCACATGTGTGTCACACACATGACATAGATAAGTGCTTTTACAGGATTATGCTCCTTAAATTCCTCCCCTCAAGAGCGTGGACACAAAGCAACAGTTTTTACAACAGCTTTTTTGTCAGTGGTGCCAATGTTGCAGGACTAAAAGCTTTTTTTCCTGGTGAATGGGATGATGGCTTTATTGCTGGCTGCAGGCGTCAACTGTCAGCGACTCCATTGGCCCAATTGCTTTTTGTAGGCCTCTACGAATGTGGAATATGGGGATGGGCGAGCTCGGCCCAGCAGCACCTTTTAATCGTCATACGAGTGACAAAGTGGGCACAATAAAACCATATACAAAGACTCGCCTGTGCACGATGCACACACAAAGAAGGGTTTTGCAGGGAGACAAAAATTTCAGCTCTCCTTTATTGCTCTCCTCAAGATCCCGGCGTGCCCGCACACGTACGTGGGGGTCCCAAATGTTGATGACTTGTAAAATATGTTTATAATAACACAAAGTCCGGCAGGGGGAGGCTTTGTTTCTCTCATCATCACTTAAAATGGGGGGGAACTCTGGGCTTTTAAAAGGATCCCATTTTTTGCTATGTAGGCATGCTGGGAGTGGCCCTCGAAGGCGCGAGATCTCATTTGCTGAATTTACGGCGGTCGCACGCTACTGTGGATGTGGGCTTTTTTTTCTTCACACGGCAGACAATCAGTTCATTGTTTCCAGACCCATACGGTTGCAAAACGCTGATGCTCAGATCGGTGGAAGAGAGATCCTGCAACGTCTGGGCAGAATTAAACGCCCCCTCACTCTCAGTAGCGGCAAATGTAGTCATTTTTTTGCGATTTGATCGCCGGAGCCGCCTTAAATATGCAATTTTGTCCGAAAGTGAAGAACTTAAATTACTTAGGCCTCCAGCTTTGCAAGGGTATTACAAAAAAGTCTGCGCAACTGTTGTATTAAGAGAACTTCATCTCGTCATGTTAGGGGCTCTAGCGGGCCAGTACAAAGCACTGCATGCATGTAGATAGACAAAACTGCAGGCGCCACCTTAAATGCGCAATTTGGTTTTAAAAGTGAGGTAAATAACTCAAACTGCTCAGGTCCGCAGCTTTGCAACAGCGTAAAGAGGACTCGTGGAGCCGCAATATTAAGACATTTACATTTTTTATGCATGAATAATACATTTTACAAGACCGTCATTATACAAGAACTTATTAGTTCCAACCCTCGATTTCTGCCAACTGGGGGAGGGGGGAAACGCTCTCATTCTTGCATTTGGAGTAGGTGGAATGACCATATCTGGAGTTCAGTCCACTTTGTTCAGACTTTCTCTGAATGTTGACACCTGCGCACTTGCCAGAAGAAGTTGCGCAACTCAGGCTCAAAATTCCTGCTATATCAGATACATGAGATAGTGACTATGGTAATGGCAGAGTGTTGCTACTGTGATCTGCCATTTGCAGTTAGTTTTATCTCACGTGTGTGCTATGAATGGGAGAAGCCACGTGTGTGTGAGCGCGCGCGCGCGCGCGTGTGTGTAGGCAGCCCACAAATGGCAGTTTGCCATTAGAGACGCCGCCCAAAGCCTCTATCAGTTCTCTCCTCCCCCCCCCCCAAACTGCCAATTTAGAACATTTCAGCAGAAAAGCCTCTCTTGATATTATTGACTCTTATCTCGCTCGTTCCCATGCATGAGAAGGCTCAAATTAAGCAGGGCCTTCCTTGTTTTTGGTGTTGCTTAGGACCCGTTAACAATGGCAGATTTTTTTGGTCACACCGGCTGACTGGTCCGACTCCAGCCAGGCCAAACACACTTTTAAAGCTAAGAATTAGCAACTTATTTACCAACGACGATGGCAGCAGGATTTTTGCACCTGGACGACAAAAGCAAGTGCACAAAATTGCAAAATTATGAATAAAATCTTTAAAAAAAACCAGCCAAGCAGTATTTCTTCTGTTATCTCCGCGTCAGATCAGTAATGCGAAGAGTATGGACACATGCAAAACAGTAGTAAGATTTAGTGCATAAAATAGGAAGGAGATGTAAATCAGTAGGCAGGAGACATTTGCGGTGGACACATTTCTTCCACTGAAGAAGACGGAGAAAAAGGTCTTTTAGAACAAAGAGTGACCGCGACAACGACGGCGGCGACGGTGACGGCAACGACGACGATCGGGAGGGCCCAATTTATGGCCACTCCCCGGCAGCTCCTGTAACGGCATCGAGACCACGGCAGAATTAATCTATTATGTGGAGGCAGAAGTGCTACAGCGACCCCCAAGACACGTGTAAGGCGACCCCGAGATCGTCGACAGCGTCCGTGAGCTGTGATCTCACACATCAACCTGAACAATGAAGTGAATTCTCGAATCCTTCGAGCCGAAGCCCGCGCCCTTCCTGTCAGTGATGCCTCAGAAGTGAACTGATTAAGTGAATTCTTCTGATTGCGAAGTCAGTCATGAGCCCCTGTCCAGTGATTGTCATCGTCGTCCAAGCTCTTGTCTCAGTGAAGGTCTGGCTGGGGTGAATGGGTGGGGTCTGCATAGGCATAACGAGACGTTGGCCAGAAAACTTGGGTAACCAGACCGTAAAATATGCGACCGTACAAGGTTAGAATGAGCTCCTGATCAGACAGGCCAGTGGCAGAGAGGAAGGAATAAAGTAACATCTGTATAGCTGCGACTTTTGTCTGACAGAGTTCTTCCAAGTGTACGCGTTAATTAATGGCTGGGGGAGGCTCGCGCAGACAACAAAAGACAACTCAGTTTCCTGCAGCAAATTTGCTGCCGCTGCCCGTTGCTCATTTTTCTGGCAAATGGCATGCGGGGGATACGAGGCAATTAGTTTTTTTACGATCTTTACTTCTTCATCTGGCCGCGGCCGCTTTTGGCAGGTGAAGGCGCCCTTTGCATTGTGCATGCCAAAACTTTTGGGGCGCTTGATCCAGCGTGCAAAACTTGCGGTGCAGCAGCAGCAGCAGCATCGTGCACACTCAAGGTGGTGTGGGTTAATGTATCCTTCTTGGTGTCAGTACCAATACAAGGGTATGACTCGAAACTTTCTGCATTTAGAACGTCTAAGCATGATGCACTATTCGCAGGCCCATTCGATGCCCAGCAACATGGACGTATGCATGTATATTTACTTCCTGCATTCACTTCATACGCCATATGGCTCGGTCGTACGTATGTTTATGAATGCACCCACCCAATGGCCGTGACTCTCAAGGGCCACACAGACTCTGAGCTATGTCATAAATGTGGATGGATGCACTGCAATGCCAGGAGAACTGGTATTTGGGGACGCAGGTCGACAAAAATGCAGCAGCAAAATATGCACGGCTCCATTGGCGTCAGGGTTCTTTTCGTGTGCAACATCGCGTGTGTAGTTTTGAGCGTCATCTCGCTCTTGCATGGCGAAGGCTCACGGATGTTGTTTCATTTTCTCGCGCAACCTCCATTGATTGAGTCTTCTCTCCCCGTTACGTGAGGCGTATAGAAAAGTTTATAACGGCGCCTCCAGCTTAGCACTTTATCCAACAAATGGACTCACTGTTCTCCGGCACTTGACGGAAGTGCGTAATTATTTACTTTGCGACATCAACTATGCATAATATACTTGGCACAGGACGTGTACAGCAGAGAAAAAAAACCCACGGACCAAGTATACTGTGTGAATTTGCCACAAAAGTTTTTTTGGTAGAAGGAGAGTTTTGTGTTCACTAAATAAGATAACCGGGCCTAACCCAACGGGCTTTGTGCACGCTCCTTCGGTCTCAAGGTATTTTCCCTTGGTCCCCTCCAGTTCCTGTGCGCTGCGCGCATAACTCATCGAAGCCCAACTTCCGCGTCTAAACCAGCAACGACCTTACAAACGCGTGCACTTAAATAGGTAACTTAATCATCATAAAACTCGTCACCGGCGCTGTCTGGATTGAGGTCGCGTATCTTGACATCTCGAGACGGAGCACCAAATGTTCGTGTACGAGTCAAAGCGTCCACCGGTCGTACCCCAGCAGGAAGGAGATCTGTGAGACCACAAGACCTCCATCGGAGCAGAAGAGAGAATAGAAGATAAGACTACGATTGTGCGACGTCGATATTTCACTTACACGAGACGTCTCCATCCACTCAGCGGCAGGAGAAAGTGCACAAACAACTGCGTGTGTTTGTGGATGTGCACAGTGTACGTGCACGCCGTCTTTCAGCACGTGCGCATGGGGAGTCCGCTCGAGTACAGCTGCAGAGCAGTGGAAGTATTAAAGGTGTCTCACTTAGTTTGGAAAGTACGCTGGACGACGATGGAGACTGAATTAGCTCTCCGACAACACCAGAGCCACTCCTGTGTGCGTGAAAGCGTGCGTGCGCGTGTGCGTGCGAGTGGGTATTTTCGCCGCCTAGACTCCCTTTCTCCCCCCCCCTCTCCTTGCTGCCCAACCTTGGAGACAGCATTTTCTTATTCTATGGTAGAGAAAGCAGCCAAAGTAGAGGTAGGTGCACGAGTACGTTGGTGTGTGCATCATAGGCTGTCAAAGGAGCAACGGAAGAAAGTAGGAAGAAAAATTGTCGACCTTTTTTCGGGGCGGGGAGTGACACACACGCACGAACGCTCACGACTCTTAAAGTACTTGTGTGCAACAGGCGTCTTCAAGTCCTGCCTGCCTGTCTGCCCGCCTGACAGGGTGACGAGAGCAAAAAGTCCAAGAAGCCCTGATATGGTAGAAGTGCTGAGGAAGCAAATGTAAAAAAACCTGAGGAAAAAAGCCTCTCTGACTAGGGATGGAGAGTAGGCCTTCAGAACTAGAACAGGGCCTTCTAGCCTTACTCGAAGGCCCTGTTTTAGTTCCCTGCGCTGTCCTTGCGCTGCCATTTATCAAGGAGGCCTAAGTGTGTGGCTTTGGGAGGAAAAGTTTCCTAATCTAACTCACAATTGCAATCCCGCACATAAAAATGATACAGTAGTCGCAGCTTATTGCACCAGCTTTGCCAAGAATTTTCGGCTACATTAAGAGGTCAGCTATAATAGGCGGTGAAACGTTTGTGAGACCTACCCAGGCAACCGTCAGGCCTTAGATGGGCAGTGAATGGTGAGGGACAGCTAGAGAGGTGGCAAAGGCATAGGAGAGGTGTGGCAAGATGGGCACCAGATGAAAGGGATGGCAACAAAGGTCATTTTAGTGGCATTTAATCGGGCCTGTCGAGGGCCCTTCCCGACTCAGGTTCTTCTGACTCAATCAACATCTTAGGTTTTCGAGAAAAATGGTTTTCAGCAGTGGGCAAAATCAGTTGAATGACCAAACAAATGTCAAATTCAGGACTGGGGTTTTCCTAAGCCGTAACTTAACGGCAATAAACAGTAGTGACTTTATAGGGCAATCAATGAATTCAATGGAGCAGAGTTGAACCGGCCATTTTCTCTACGTTAGGCAGTTTTCCACATTAATCGGTGACTATTGTATGCCCTTTCTCTGGTCAGACTCAACGAGGCTCGAGCCTTAACCTCGGAAGCCTTGCCTACTGCTACTGAGTGGAAAATCCTTAGAAGTGAAGAGTTGTTTGGGGGCCATCCTCTCTTAAGGGTAATTGCCGAGGTTACCGTGCTCAAACAGTCAAGCTCATTCCGCCCCTACGTCTGATTGAACGAAAAGCGACTGTATCATAGGTATTGATAGACATTTCATATAAAGTCTATTATCTGAGTAAATCATTTGAGAGTCCTCCTAGAGTCTTGAGGCTTGGGAGAAATTGCGCAGCAACTTCCGGAGTAACTGAGACCCCCGCTGAGGCAGGAATTAATGAGAGTCTCGCGCACGAAGTCAAGGCCAAAATATTTGGTGGCAGTGATTGAGCGCTATAATAACAATAATGTATTGAACTATCGATTATTTGACGGGGGAAACACGTCGAACGGAGGTTTATTTTACTGGATACGTACAAAACTTTCCCATGGGACGGGTGAACCTTGTTTGAATGTCTCACAAAAGACGTCGAGTAGATCATGTTCTACTAGGAGAATATTGGGAGAATAAGTCCGCACAGGGTGAGTAAAAAAAGTTGTTCGTATGCGTCGAGCATCCACATAGATTCAAGACCCTACACAAAGATGTCTCGAGACAGATCTGTGGCTGATTGTTTCGCGTTTTCTCATTGCATTTGTGTCGTACCTAAAAATTGTACAGAGAACACTCAAATTTCAATCTGCACACGCAGTCACAACATTTTGGAAGAATGAACGGGTGGACTGGATCGAACGCTTGTGAGTCCGGGGGAGGATTTATCTAGTGAAGGAGCAGCTATGATGTTTTAAACGTTCCTCATTGTGAGGAAGGTGGGTACATCGGACGTTGACTGTAGAGAACTGAAGAAAAAAAAAGGATGACGTGATTAGGAGAAGCACTTGAATGTCAATGTCAGTGCTAGCACTACTGCGTGTTATCCATCTACACTACAGTAGAACTTCGATACAGTGAACTCGACGGCTGCCCTAAAAAAGTCCACCATATCGAAGTTCAACGAAAACGATCTCATGTATAAAAAGTCATGAGAAGTGTTTTGAAGAACTCGGTTTGAAAAAAAAACCCTTCACATTCCAAGTATATGTTGGACGAAAAAATCCCACTTCCAAGTTTTTCCCTGTCCAGAAAACTATGAGAAGTTCTTATGTTTCACCAATTTCACAGCTTTTTTTAGGCTTCTGCACTTTTTACCAAATCAGCTATTCTCTGTTTCTATGACAGCCTTAATGAAGCATAATGTCTTCAATTACTTGGTTTCTCAAGCAGATTCTTTGTCATGTGACTAAGTTTCCTCAGACAAAAACACTTTGTTCTTCTTCCCCATTGGTGGGAGGTTCACAACCAAAGCTCTTTAATGGGAACTTTGGGAGTTGCTTCGTAGATTCGGGGAGACTCCTTTCTTTCTTCAGGAAACTTTCGTGGCAATCGGGTATTCGCTTTGAAAACTCGAGTTTTTGTCTTTATAAATCGGAACAAAATCCGCATGAAAACCCGTTGGCCATGGCCAAAGAAAGGGAAAATTGACACCCTCCGTGTCGTTTGAAGGCTTTTGGTCGCACAAATTTACTGCAATATAGATAATAGTACAGGAGCTTTTTATCCCACGAATTTAGAAAGGTTGTAAAAAAGTCACTCAGGCCTCTCTCCACCTTTGATACTCGTCTGGGATCTTAGACGTGTCCTTTGGAAAGCCTCTTGGTCGCTTCGATCTGCCGGTGCCGAGAGTCACTTTTCTCCAGTCGTGGAAGCAGCGGTCAAAATGGTGATCATCTCCTTCGCAACCTCTTCTCTGGACAGATTGGAATATCCTGGGATGAAGCTGTGATCAGCATTTCACCTGTAATTGAAGAAGACTTAGAGACTTAGCGAGTCGTGACTTATCGAATGAGAAGTCCAGCCTCATTGCCATTGAACCTTGGATTTGTAGCAGTCCCCAAGTAACACTTCCGCGAACCATTTTGTCTCCTCCTTCTCTATGTGCATCTCGACTTTCACCACAACACCCTCTCGAACTTGACCTTGAAGCATTTCTTGAACATATCAGATCAGTCAGTAGAAAATGAAATGACGTGGAATGATGATGACGGCCCGTCAACGCCTGGAGCGATCTCTGCAATCAACATTGGGCCATCACGAGGGACTCTTTGATTTGTCTTTGCCCCAATTCAGTTAAAGACATGTAGCTTCACCAATGTTCTTACCCAGACTGAATCACTGGAAGGCCTGGACCTGGTCGAGTGGACCTGGTCCAGGGTATGGAGGAAAGTTTCTTTTTTCTTCAAATGCTGCTGATCATGGACTAACAGTGCCACAGTGAGCAGCTGTCTCGACCTGCCCGAGGTGAGGCCTCTGGAACAGGATTATGGCTTCTTTCTCCATAAAAACACAAAGTGTTCCACACCTAAAAGTATCTGACGATATCGACATCGACTTTGCTTCTTGCAGAATCTCGTTCGATTTTGTGTTCCCATGCCCAGATTAACCAATTAAGCTGCTCAAAACGAGAAAAAGTTGTTGGTGTTTTCTGACGGCTGTAAAAGCGCGCGCAGTTCAAAAAAGGGGTTGGGAAACAAGTTTGCAATAACGAGCTGGGAACTTCGCCACAATTAGCTACAGGGGATTTTTTACTTAGTGAAAAAAATCGATTGTCATCGAAAAGTTCGCTATCGAGACAGTAGCAGTTCACTATATCCAAGTTCTACTGTGCCTGGTAAATTTGAAGTCAATGGCACATCTTCCACAAGATGGTAGATTGTCATTGATGTCAAAACTTTACGAAGTGGAGGGTGACAATGGCGTCGGGTGTCAACTTTGCACCATGTCTCCTAAAACTGTGCGATATCAAAAATTAATTGAGATCGCGGTATTCGATATTTTGACACCAAATATCGCGATATTCGATACAATATGGTGCATGCCCAATCAATTGTCAAGTTGACATTTTTGTTGGTATTTAAAATATGCACCATATATATTTCATAGATTCAAGTACTGCTGCTTCATCACCTGGAGGTCATCACCAGCAGGTGCTACTTCTTACGGCTTCGCATCCGCTTACATAGCATTTTGCATCTGAGGCCTTTTCGAGGTTGAAATTGAGGTCCAAAGTTAAATTTTGTGCATTTACTACATAAATCATAGATAGCAATGCGAATAGGTAGCTAACTCCATTGGAATAGCTGTGCAGTATCACTATCTATCAGTGGCGATTTGTGGTGAGAAGGGAGGAGACGAGGATGAAAAGAGTTGCTACGCTCTGGACAGAAAATTCGACGAGTACTTTCGAAAAGTAATGCAGGTTGGCAACCCTGGGGAGGCGAAGTATTGAGGAAAGAGAACGGTTGAAGGATATATGAATTAGCCAGTTTCAAAAGTGAAAACAAAATGGATTGGGGTGCACGTCGCATGGTGAGTGTGAAGAGCGTGGTGAGCGTGAAATGCATGGACTGTGCCAAGTGCGTGTACAAGGCGTAAGACAGAAATAGCGCTCTGGGGCATTCTAGAGAGCTGCGTCTACGAGAGCTATGTGACCAGCACGAAGCGCGAGGAGGGCGGTTGTGGCCATGACTTCGACGACAGACACCCAGACATGGCATGCATATGCGCAGACATCCACACCCACACACGCACGCACGCACACTCACACGCAGCGCATATGGTTTTGCCTCACTTTCCATCCACCAAAGCGAGCAGTCTGCTAGTTGCATGAGAAACGTATTGTATGAAAAAATAACATTTTTTAATATTTTGTGACATTCGATATCGACACTCTATATCGCACAGTTTCATTTTCTTCCCCCTTAGCTTTGATCCTCACCACTTTACGCAGTTGTCTAATTTATTGCTAGCTTTTGTCCTGATGGCATTGAGGTCATTTGAATCCGAATAACAAGCTTACTGCTGGCCTTAAATTTGGCACAAATCCCAAGGTGCATCTGTGTGTCTTACCAATCTCCAAATTTTAAGTGCCAATGCTTGGCACTGCCTACTATTACCACCTAAAATTTTAGCTCAATTGGAGACACTTATATGACAGCATATCTGGAAGTGTGAATTTGGGCAGTTGTCTTCAAGCCTTGTCATGTTGATGCTGGCGAATTTTTTGTTTTGGTTTGCCGGACCTCGTCCAGAATGCCAGTGCATTCCATTTCACTGGTTGCTCCCACTGGAATTTCTCAAGGAGTGAATTGGGTAGACCGACTCAGCACAGGGCTGACTGTCCAATCGCCAATGTTTCGGTGAGCCAGCATGTAAGGTCTTTGTAGAATGTTGGTTTGGAAGCATGCACTGGCCGGCGCCAATCGGACCAACATTGCATCACCTTAATGTTACGTCAAGATCTGGATCTTTAGCCATAAGAACTACTACATAGAGATATTGTTAGCTGTAACATAACTAAACCCTAAGGTATAGGTCCGCGTGCTTATAGAACTAATCCATGTGCTAGTTGTAAGGCCTTAGATTACACTCAGTAGACTGCTGCAGGAGTAGACTGTGCATAGTAGAGCCAGCCTACTGTACTGGAGGGAAGAAGCTACTGCCCACCCAGGTGAAGCAGCAGTAGCTGACCGACAGCAGCAGGGAAGCTGCCCTGCAGAGGGCACCGGCCCAACAGAAGGGCAACAGTCAATACAGAGCAGTTGAGCAAACAACATCTCAGACTCCATCATTTCTTGGGCTAGAGCTGAGACTAGATCAAAGTCCACCAAAGCTTAGGGAATTTCACCAATGCGACACAATGGCTGCCAGCAGCCTGCTTCATCGACATGAAAAACTCCTTGCCCTCATCGAGGTCTCTGATGCAGGGCTGATCAGCTGAGGCCCCCACGATGATGTCGCTCTTTCTGATGTCTCTGTCCAAGTCAGCGCAAACTGTGCCAATCTTGAGGAATAGTTTAGCCTCTTGGGACAATCTGCAGGCTTCTTCTTCGGTGACTGCAGACATCCTGTTGCCTGTATGGGACAGCCAAAAGGTGATTGTTGGAATGTCATCCATCATACCAACCAAGGCATCCTCGATGTATGGTCAAAAGCAGTTGGCGACACTCTGGCAATAGTAAAATGACTGGCAGATAGCCTCCACTTTGATGGGGATTTCGCAGAAGATCACTAGCTTGACCTCTTTGAAGAAACCCATTTGTGTCTTCTATGTAATGCCGAACCAGGACCATTTCAGGTGGTGTTTGTTTCCTCCCCTGTCGGACACAGGGTTTCTTCATCCAGTGGGGCAATTGTCGGTGTCTCCATAGCTGATCATGACATCCATTGCCTCACGGTGGTCGATCTGCAACATAGCCATCACCTTGTCCAATGCAATCCTCCCATTTTTATTCACTTTAAAGTCTCCATTGCAGCTCTTCCAATTTCGCCATTTTCAAGCTTCTGCCAGTTTGTCACACGTGTCCCCTCGCTCTGGGTTCACGTCACTGGTCAATTCTCGACAACCCACAGTTTCACATATTCATCTGACAAAAACTTAAACATCCAAGCCACAGCTTGATGTTAACTAATGTGATAATGTAACTAACGGGAAAGATGTGACGAACTTTTTCTTCAAGGTGGCGATGGCGCCAGAAATCTTCATGCAGCTGTAAATGGTGCCATGTTTGTGTGCCCTGCTGCAGCGGAAGGACAAGGCCACCTATGTTCGTATGTGGCAGTACATCGGGGAAGCAGCACTGGCCCTCTGCATCATCCTGGACCTATCATCTGTTCTGATCGACCTTGAGGCAGTGGAGAGGAATGCCATTCAGCATCACTTCCAAAATGTGCATATTGCAAGGTGCTTCTTTTAACTTGGACAGTCAGTCTGGCATCATGCCTGACTGACAGTCAGTCTGGCATCATGCTCCATCCTCCTGGCATCTCTGCCAGGAGGGGCGGAGGGCTCTCTACCTCGAGGATGCAAACTTCCGAATGTATGTCAAGATGATGACATGCACAAGCTTTCTTCTAGTGGACAAGGTCATTACAGGTTTTGAAGCCCTTCAGGAGTCTCCTGCATATGAGCCTCAGATGGACGTTATCTTTGACTACTTAGGACAATTATGTAGACCAGGTCCTCTGGAATGGCAACTGTCATGCACCATTGTTTGCAATCGACATGTGGAACACCTTCATCTGCCTGGAGGAGGATGTGTAACGCACCAATGATGTAGTGGAAGGGTGGCATTCTGCTTCCCAAGGATCCCTTCAAGGTGCCCAGCCCACCATGTGGAAGCTCATTGAGGCATTTTAGAGGGAGGAGACACGACATTGCAGCAGGTCTGTTCCTGGGGCATCCATGATGGTGTGCCATAGCCACAGAAGCACAATTATATGGCTCTAAGTGCCCAGATCCGGAATATTGTCGAGGATTGGGCCAATCAGCCGGTCCTTGATTACTTGCGCAACAGTGCTCACAATACTGTCCTTGGATAAGTCATGGAAGACAAATATGTATAGGAGAATACGTATCTAGTGATAGAGTAATTATTATGTATAAGAGAATATATAAGGATAGCTTGAAATCCTAAAGTCACCCACAAGAGACACTGACTTACATGGGACTTGGATTTAAAGGTGCTAAGTGCTGTCCTGCGTGTGGCTCCATGATACCACAGGGGAGGGGAGACAGACGGATCAAGCCACAGACAGACATTTTTTCACCTTGTACGTTCACTATTTTAGATGTAGAAAGATTTCTCATGCCATGAAAAGCTGTCCAGGACGTGGGTAATCTTTCTATATTCTATACTAGCTGAACCCACACCCGGCTTTGCTGGGGAGAATTCTGTAAGTTCTCCTCGTCCACCACGTACTTCACGCTGTCCATGCACCTTGGCCTCACCACACACTTCACGCTCACTATTTTTGTTGTCACTTTTGGAACTGGCTGATCTGGACACTCGTCCTCTCCCCAGCTCGTGGCAGTGATGGCAGTGGGCCGCCAGTTGACAAGTCAAGCCCCAGTTGGGCTTGCTGGGTTAGTTGAGCTCATTGTCAGTGTGAGTGGGTAATACGGGGGAGCGGGGGAACAATCAAAGAAAATAAAGGAGGGAGAAGGCGAACGTTACCCTGGATCGCTCTGAGGATTTTGAGGCAAAAAGTCAGCTGTCGTGGTGGTCCTCTCTTTCACAGATAACTTAAGGCTGCATTCACACATGGAGGCAGACTCAGCTGCTCAGTTGCACTGCAGCCTAAAGTTATCTATGAAAAGGGGGCCACCACGACAGCTGACCTTTTGCCACAGAATGCTTGTAGTGAGTCTGGGCATCATTCA
>JAAUXU010136950.1_pt1 | contig 25996 bp, 33 predicted proteins | sample 7278151 | NCBI WGS metagenome assembly JAAUXU01 (sample SAMN14350113, study PRJNA611818) | marine sediment metagenome | isolation source: surface marine sediment (1.8m) | place: French Polynesia: Moorea | collected 2018-08
CACACACACACACACACACACACACACACACACACACACACACACACACACACACACACACACACACACACACACAGTTAACATACGTTCATGACAATAGGTTGCAAACTTGCAATACATTTGTATCCTTGGCAAAAGCTGCCAAAGTTGGACTCTGGCCCATGGAACAAGCAGAATCACACACAAGTTTCAGACCTGTTGGCAGCTTGACCATGTTCAAGTTAGAAGCAAGTCTAGGTCCAGGTCAATTCGGTCTCCACCTAAGACTTGAGCTAAAACTTGAACCTGGTTTACAACAATGACAATTTAGGTAATTGGTAAGGCTTAAATGACTTTTCCTGTGGCATTGGAGATCCATTATTTGCTCCTCCATCATGACAGCGACAATTCCACTGCTTCTGGAAGGCCTCTCGTTTGTAGGTGATCATGAGCAGTGGGATCAAATGCTTCCTTTTCATTGTCATGTCCAGCATGTGCGTTGATCCACCTGATTCATGACCCATTGAATGTCCTGATGATGGACCTTGTGTCCATCGCCCTGGTCGCAGTTTGGCCGCACAAGGCTGACATTGCGAACCTATCGGGCCTGAGAGCAACTTCCACTGATAGCATCGATACTAGACTACTTCCAAAGTGTCCATTTTGGGTTTGGGGGCCGGAAAATTGGCGACAGACACTGTTTTAGCTTGTACAAGTCTCATTTTGGGAAATAAAAATGTTTTACTATTAGTTCAAGCACTTATTTTTCCACATTATCCTTATCAGAAGGCAAGAAAGCATACGAATCTGGCTTTGGAGGAGCTCCTTAGCTTTCCTTAAGTTTTAAAAGTGCCTCTTCGAGCTAGCCTAACTCCATATTTTTTACATATCGATCTATTCCGTTACCCTCAAAGTATATTTTCTAAATGTATACTTGGAGGTCCCGGGGACTGTCTTTGGTGTTGCTGGCTTCCACACCTTAGCTGAGCTGAAACATGCAGAAAACGCCGAGGGTATTGAGGGGTTTGCTGGTGCTTTTTCAAGCAGAGCAGCACAAGGATTATTCACACGTTTCCTCCCTGCCGAAGACTACTGTGAACCGAGGTATTTGGAGGAGGACTTGGACTTGCTTGCCTCTACTTCCACGTGCAGGAAGTGATCATTTTAAAAATGCTCCAGTGTTGTCTGGAGTGTCTCCAGTGACGCCAATAGTGTCGAGGTAGTTTTGGTCGGTGGTGACGTGGAAGGGCGAAGACACCAGGGTGCGACCGCGACTTTCAGAGACTTGTCAAGGAAATACAAATTTGTAACTGGCGTGTTCATACTGTTATAATGTTCAATACGACAGTTCATTCCAATCATGTTGCTACACTTTTGTCCTCCTCATCCGTCCGTCTTGCCTTCTTGAGTCCCCTGTAGGCTGCTATCACCCTCTCTCTCTCGTCCTTCAACATCTGCTGCTTGGCCAACGACATCTTCCCCACGTTCTTCTTGGGATTCACGAGACCCTTTTGCAACTTAGCCTTGAGCAACAGATTGTCTTTAGCTCCGGGCTTGCGGCTGGCTCGGCCCAGCTCAGGTGGGGCCAGAGCAACCTCGTTAAACTTTGGTGCCTGAGCTTTGTCTGACGGATTTTGCCCTACACCTTCATCGTCTTGCATCTTCTTCCACTGTTTCCGCTTCTTTTTCAGACGCTTCTCCTTCTCCTTGAGCCTCCGGAGTTGCCTCTTATTGGCCTTGGCCTCTTCGGCCGTCAACTGGGTAGAGGAGTCTTTAGCCTTCGCTGCCTTTGCCTTGTCCATTTCCACCTCCAGCTAACCGCGAGAAAAAAACCAGACTCATCACGTTGGTAGCGCGTATTTTTCCAAGAATCACCACCTACCTCGTCCTTGTTCCTCTTCTTGGCAATGGTCTTACCCGTCTTCGAGTCCTGCACCAAGTCCACGTTGAACTTGTTCTCATATTCTCGCCTTTTCAAGACGTCCTGAAACGGCAGTTACGGTTGTAAAGACAACTTTGGCATTCAAGCAAAAGGTCCACCTACGTTGACTGTATAATGCACTCGGGTCAGGAACTTATTGGTGGGCTCCCCGGGCTTCTGCTGGAACACTGGAACAGGTCTGAGTGGCTTCATTCCAGGAAGCCTCATTTCATACCTATAGATAGGAGTGCACCAGCCAACATGAGCTACTTCATTCTTTGTACAGCCCCACACACGTACCCCATGTGCTTCGTGGAGTCGATCAACCCCCTTTCTTCCGGATGCTCCTTTAACCGGGTTCGCTGAAAAAAAGCATCCGACGTCAGTACCTTGCACTCAAGCCTGACTACACGCTCACCTTCTCCCTCGCTTTTTCTTTCTTCTCCTTGAGCTTCTGCAGAAGTTCTTGTTCGCGTTGGAAGAGACCCTGGAGACGCCGAGGGACCTCTTGCACGTCTCCATCCTTGGGAGCAGCGTTGACCTGCAAACAGCGTCCGACGTCGACAGTCGTTCGAGAAGGCAACGTTTCTGCCCACCTCACCTTGGTCTTGACTTGCAGTTCTCTCTGTCTCTTCTGATCCTCCGGGTCTTTGACGCCGCGGTGCTTCTTGCCCGGAATCTTCCTCCGTCGCGCCATCTCCTTGATCCTCTCCGGGACTCTGTTCAGTTCAAACCTCACCTCCGTCAGCGAGCAACACGTTTTGTTTACCTCTCTGTTGTGTTTTGCTTTTGAGTCGCTGGCTGCTCCTGCGCAAGACTGTGACGGTGCCGACACAGCTGTAGGTGGACGACAGAGCGAAAAGGAACTTGCTCATGCTCACGACTTCGTCATGGGCAACATGGTGATGAACCGCCGAGTCCAGCGCGCCCTTGAAGGCGACGACTCCAAGGGAGCGAAGCACGTGGAGACCAGGATTTTCGCCGACCATATGTACACGGTACTGCTGCAAATGTGGTCAAGTCGTCACTTGGAATAACTTTACTTCCTCCAAAGGGTCCACTCAAGTTGGGTGACCCCAACTATCGCGGGCTGTCCAAGATGGAGTTGGACCCGCTCATCACCCAGAGACTGAGGGACAACGCCAGGACATCCTTATGCCAAGAGCACGTCCAGGCGTTCGCCAAGTGTAGCAAAGATAGCGTGAGAGCTGACTGTGATCCTTCTCTCTATGTGGCACGTATTAGAATGTCTCTCTCTGTCAGGGCCTCGGCATGTGGTTGAGGTGCCGCAAGCACCGGGACGCGCTGGTGAGCTGTATGCAGAGGTGGTTCGAGGACCCCGATTTTAAGGAGCGCGTGATCGAGGAATATCTGAACGAGAGGAGCCACTACCGGGAGACAGGCATCAAGACGAAGCGTTACGACAAGGGGTCCATGGTTCCTCGCGACGAGAACGACCCCCCTCTAGACTCGGAAGGGCGGTATCGGCCAAGGAAGCCTACAGGATGGGACGAAGCCTACAAGGACAAGGGCCTGCCACGCTGGACCTCCTACAAGTACGACTGAGCAATGAAGTACCCAAAGGGAGAGTTGAAATACGTTCAGATCATTAGTCTTCGGAGAATTATAGAGGTGTTTGCAGTATACTTTATTGCGCTTAATTCTAGGGTGGACTTGATGGTGTTGTAGCACAGACGTATCCGTACGTACAGTATATACATTATAGCAGAACTTACAACCTAACGGTACAAGAGATACATTCGCCTTGTATAAAGGAACGTCAAAATCAGGAGCAGCAATCATTTTGGCATCTTAAAACTAGAGTTATTGACAGTGATACGACACTCGGGAGAACAAAAGGAACATCTTCGACTCTTATCAACTATGACTATGAGCAGACACATTGCTCAGACATGACATCCTCAGATGACTGATCCACCTCGGGGTCCCCTGAACTTGACTATGCCTTCCTCGGCCAACTTGGCCCTCTCATCTGCCTCCTCCAGCTCCTGCTGGGCTTTTCGGTACTTGGCCAGGTTGATGGCCGCAATCTCCTCCGCTTCCTCAATCTGCTTCTTGTAGGACCTGAAAGACAACAAAGTTTGAGATCCCTGGATCCTGGATTGGTGCTATCATTCCTGACCTGATCTTTTGCTGCAGCTTGTCCACGAGTTCGTTGATCCTCTCTTGATTCTTTTGGTCCTCCTCGGCCTGGAACTGCAGCTCCTTCACCCTGCGCTCACCTTTGGACACCTAAGACGGGCAGTTATGGTCATTGGAGCACCGACGGACATAGAATATGAGAAAACTCATGTACCTGCTTGTGGTAGTCTGACGACATTTGGACGGTCCTACTGAGCTCGTGCTCAATCTCTCTGGCGCGCGCCTCCAACTTCGCTGGCGCGTGCTGCGCCGCCAGGGCCGCCTGCGCTGCAGCCTCTTCCGCTCTAGCTGACAGCTCGCCCAGTGACATCTCCGTGGCACGGACGGCTCTCTCCTGCACAGCCGAGTGGTCTTGCTCGGCGCGCAACTCGTCAGCCAGGCGACCGGCGTCGATCTGCGCACGGCGCACCTTCTCCTCAGAGTTACGCGTGGACTGCGCCAAGTTGTCCAAGTCGGCACGCATCTGACCCTAGGGTATGATACAGGTACAGGTGCAAGTGCAGCCTTCAATCCCACCAACTTTGACCACCCAAGTCCTACCAGATCTCCTTCGAGTCTCCTCTTTGCTGCAACCAGACTGGAGTTTTCAGAGTTCAAATCTGCCGCTTGCTCACGGGTGTCCTGAAGCTCCTGTTCAACTTGACGCTGGCCGCGAATTGAAGCATCCAGCAGAGCCTTGGACTCCTCCAGTTCTCCGGAGAGGGCGTGACACCTGAAGCAATTTTTGTTCTCACGTACATCATTGCTATAATAAGAAGCTGCAGAGATCTTCATCTTAATCGATAACGAATACCAACACGTGAACAAATATAAAGAGTTCTGCAGTGACAGCACAGGAGGAACTTACTTTCTCTCTGTGAGTCCCAGCTCCTCCCTGACCTCTGCCGCGGACTTCTTCTCGTCTTGCAACGCCTCGTTGACCTCGGCCAAGTTGTTGTGGGTCCGCTTGACAGACTTCTTGGCCTCTGCGTGAGCTTTGTTCGCGTGGTCAAGCGCAATCTCCAGTTCGTTGATGTCAGACTCGAGTTTCTTCTTGATGCGCAAGGCCTCGTCCTTGGCTCGAGATTCGGCCTCCAGAGAAGCCTGCATCGAGTCGAGAGCACGCAAGTGATTCTTCTTCGAGTGGTCAAACTCTTCTTCCTTCTCTTGAATCCTGCGGTCAATCTCTTGGCGCACTTGCGCCATCTCCAGTTGGGCTCGCGCGGCCTTGTTCTCCTCCAATTCAAGCGCGGCCTCAGCCTCCTCCAAGGCAGTTTGCAACTCCTGAACGCATGCAGTGAGTTTAGAAAAAGTGACACTCACAAGTCACAACCTCAATGAATATGTCGACTTACCTGCTTCTCTGCGTCCAGCCTCCTCCTGGACTTGTCCAACTCGTGGATGCTTCTTCCACCCTCACCAAGTTGCTCTAGCAGGTCCTTAATCTCTTCAGCCAAGTTTTTGTTCTCCCTTCGCACGGTGTCCTGAGGTTTCATAAAAGTTATACGGATTGCTCACCTTAGCGTGGTCCCAATGATGTATGGAATCTCACGCAAGGACCACTGTTAATGACAAGTTACCAGGTGTTCGTTGGCCTCTTCAGCAGCTGCTCGCACACGGAAGAGTTCTGCACTGTAGTTTCGTCCCTCAACTCGACTGGCCTCCAGCTCGGACTCGAGGTCGGACCCCTTAGCGCGCCACTCACCAATCACGCGGTCAAATGTCTGGGCCCGCTTCTCCAGGATGGCAGCGTTTGTAGAGAGGCGCTCAGCCTCTGAACTCAGCTGAGCAGAAGCAACAAGTGCTATACAGCGTCTTCTACGTTATAAGGTCCTCATACCTCGTCCAGTTCTCCCGTCAACTTGACCTTGTTCTTCTCGAGCGAAGACAACTTCTCGTGAAGAGCTGAGATGGTCTCCTCGGCCTCGGCCAACCGGGCCGCAACCTGACGAAGCATAATACTTTCTGACTCTCGGAGTCAACGCAGACAATGACGCCACTGACACGTACCTTTCCCTTGTCTCTCTCGATCTCCTCGATCCTAGCGAGGCCCTCTGTCTCGTATCGTGTCTTCCACACATTCACATCAGCCAGCGCCTTCGAGAGCTGCCTTTCCAGGTCTCTCTTGGCATCGTACTCCATGTCCAGATGCTCACGCATCAGCTCCAATTCGTGCTCCAAGTTCTTCATCTTGCCGAGTAGAGTAATGCGCTCCCTAGAAGAGTCTGACGTTAATCGGCATCAGTACAGCTTCTTGTGCTCATACCTCGTCTCAGCCTCCGCCAGTCTCTTGGCGTCCTCCAGACGAGTGCTGAGACTGGTCCTGTCTTTGCTGAGGGCGGCAGCAACGCGCTCGGCTTCTTCAAAGTGATGTTGAAAGTCACAATTCTCAACCATCAGCTTCCTCTTGGCGCCGTCGGCCTCATGGAGAGCGCGTTGCAGCTCATCTAGACGTTGTTGTAAGTCTGCGATCTATAAAGGACTCTCGTGATTTCTCTCGACTTCATCTTGGCATCACAAGGCTTCACCTGTCCGTTGATGATCTTCCCATTCTTCTCCATCGAGGCCTTGTCTGCAATATCCTGCTGGAGTAACACTTGGTTTTCGTCCAGCTCCTGGGCGATAGCGTTGCGCTCCTTTTCAACCCTAACGACGTAGCAAAGCTTTATTGACGGCGCACACCATGGTACAAAGGATCAACTTACTTGGCTTTCTGCTTGTTAAGCAAGTCGATTTGCTCTCCCATGTCTGCGATGGCAGCGTTGTGCTTTTGCCTGAGCGCAGCCAGCGTGGACTCGTGCGCGATGTTGGCCTCGTCCAGCTGTTGCTTCAGCTTGAACAGTTCTTCCTCCCTGCGCTGGTTTAGCGCGATCTGAGCGGCGGTGTCGCTTCCGGTCTCTTCAAGCTTCTCGTTCAGGTCGTCCAGCTCACGGCGAAGATTTCCGCGCACCTGCATACCGCAGAGCATACCAGTACTCATAGTACTTATGTAAGTGGCAAACATTAGTACAAATATCAACAACAGTGAACAGCACCTTGTCCGCCCTGGCTCTGGCACATCTCTCCGTCTCCAGCTCCTCGTCCAACTCTTCCAGTCTGCTCTGGAGCTCCTTGATCTGGGTGTTCATCTTGGTACCCAGCGACTGCTCGTCCTCGGTTTTCCCGCTTAGAGACCCCAGCTCTTTCTCCTTTCTCTGGACCACCTGCAAGTCCGAGGTTAGCATGCAACGGTTGCAATCTACTCACACTTACGGACCTGGCTCAGTTCCTGGCGCACGCGCTCCAGCTCAGTCACTGACTCCTGCGTGAGCTTGAGGTTCGACTCTGTCTGTCTCTTGAGCTTCTCCACATCTCCTTTGGCTTTTTTCTCTCGCTCCCAGCTCTCCTCCACCTCGTCCAACTGGCGCTCCAGACGCTGCTTCAGCTTGGCCAAATGGTTGCACTTGTCTTCATAAGCCTGGAGGCTCTCCTGAAGAATGAAGGATCTTGTCTGTTGATAAATCTGAGACTACATCAAGAATATTAATTGCATCGCACCTCCTCTTTCTGCTTGTTGTCCCCGATATTCCTCTTCTCCCTGGATAACTTGGCGAGCAGCTCCTCTTGGTGAGCGACCTCTTCTTTGAGTTGTCTAATCTGCTCGTCCTTTTCCCGCTTCTCCTCCTCCGCCTGCGCGAGTCTCGCCTCCGCCTCTTGCAGCTCCTTGCCCAGACTCCCCTGGCTGGTCTCCAGCTTACGCATCGTCTGTGACAATGAGTCCATCGTCTCCTGCTCGGTGGCGATACGCGTATTCACGCCAGAAAGCTCCTTGTTGAGGCCCGTCTTCGCTTCCTCCATCTTGGCAATCTTGTCAATCAAATCTTGCTTGGCATTGGTACCACCAGCCAAAGAAGTCCGAACCTCATCCAGCTCACGCACTAGATCTCCGTGCTTCTTCTCCGCCTGTTCGCGTTCCCTGTTGATAAGCGTTCAGTTATGTGTATTTACAGAAGTAACATTCCTACAAAACATAATGACAGTCATTTCAACGTACTTGATGACTTCGTCCAGATGGTCTTGGGCATAAGTAGTTCTCTGGGCCAGCTCCTGCTTGAACTCCTGGAATCGTCCGGCCTTGAGCTTTGGCTTGATGCCGAGCCAAAGCTGCCACCAGAGCCACTTCTTGCCCATAATGTAGTTCCTTATGGTTCGCTGGACGCACAGAAGTCCGCGCTTGTGATCCCACAGCTTCTTGTAGACCTTCCTGGCGAAGTATCCTCGCACCCATGACTGCAAGAGCCCGACGAGATCGTTGACGCGGTCGTCACGGAGCTCCTCCATGTGTCCCAGAACGCCGGCGCGGAAGAAGATCTTGGTGTGACCATACTGAAACTTTTCCATGCCTAGCTGAACCTTGTCCATAACGGCATGAGTGGCCGCGATGTTCTTTTTCTCGTCCGTCACCGGTCGTTTCACCATCTTCATAGCCTTGTGAGCTTCCCGCGGCGCCAAGATGGCGTAGCGCTGGCGGAAGTCGGCGTACAGCACACGATTGGGGAACCCCTTGCGGCAGATTCTACAATGTTAAAGTTGGACAGACTGATGAAACAAAGTTAAACTTGTACATTTACCTTATGCCCTCGAGGACACCGTTGCAAGTCAACTGGTGCATGACGAGGAAGGGGTCGACGTGGCCAGGCTTCTTGATGCCGTTCGGAACGATGCAGCGAATAAAGCTTGGCTCAGTCGTCATTAGCATGTTAATGAGGTTATTGAGCTGATCGCGGAAATACGAGCACACGGTCTTGAAGTTGGCCATCTTGGCTGCCGTCTTGGACTTGACCTTGATGCGCTTCTTGCCACGGCGATGACCTGGAGGCGGCGTGTCGTCCTCTTCCTTAGTTTGTCCAGGATGATCTGCATAGATCTCGTTCAGAAGGGTGCATTTAGTGGCCTTCTTGAAGAGATCGACGACAGTGTCGTTGACAGGATCGCGGTTCTTGTCCAGCCAACCTGTGACGTTGTAGGAGACGGTTCCAGCGTAGTGGACGACGGCAAAGTGCGCGTCGCGGTCTGTCTTGCTATTGGCGCGCACGAAGTTGTTGCTCTTTCCCAGATGATTGGCTTTGAGCTTCTCCTCGAAGGTCTTGTCGCTGGCCTTAGGGTAGATGGTCTCTTCTTCCAAGAGTGGGAGCAACCCCATCGGCTTCTCAAATAGGTCGATGCAGGCAGCCAGATCCATGCCGAAGTCGACAGCGACCCATTCGATGCCCTCGCGCAAGTATTCCTCTTGTTCCAGGACGAACATGTGGTGGTTGAAGAACTGCTGAAGTTTCTCGTTCACGAAGTTAATCATGAGTTGTTCGAGCGTGTTGAACTCGAAGATCTCGAAGCCGGCGATGTCGAGTACGCCGATAAAGTTGACCTTCTTCATGCTCGGATCGATGAGCGTGTTGTTGCACATGTCTACCAGGTAGCGGAACAGACGTCCAAACACGTTCTTGATGATGGAAGACACCGACACAGTAACGGTCCCGAGATTTTGCGACTTGGTCACCCACTCGACTCCAACCTAATGGACGTGTACCGGTACGTGTACTTGTACAGGCTGCACTAAAGATCGACACCAAGTGTAAAGATCGTCATACCTTGATTTTTGGGTTGGAGAACCTATCGTATAGCTCGTCCGGAGCCTCACAGTAACCAAACAGTTCAGCCAAGGTGGTTCCGGCTTCGAGATTCTTGGCCGTAGTTATCTCGCCATGTCCGACGAACTCCATCCTACTGAGGATCATGCACATCCCAGACACTTTGTACACGTTGAGCTTCTCTTCAGCGGTGAAGCCCAAGATGTCAAACGCTTCCTGCAATTAAACGGACTGCATTTTGTGGTGCAAAAGGTCAGGTGATCTCTTCACTTACGTCCATGATCATCATTTCTTCTGCGTCGTCGATGGATTCTACGCTGACTTTGCCCATTGACATGAGAGGATAGTCGTAGATGTCATCCCTGAGCAGGCAGGGGCCGCGCAGGTCGATCTTGTGGGTCATTATAAAATAAAAGATGTGATACGAGCGCTCATTGGGCGACTGGTAAGTGACGCGCGACTTCTCCAGCAAGTACGTCTCGATGTCTCCACCGGCCATTTTGCCCATGTTGTTGAACCAAACGCGAATGAACTTGCCCTAAGCAGTGATCAAGTTCACTGAATCAGTACGATCCAAAGCTTGTGTGCGAACATGAGGTAACTTACAAATCTGGAGGAGTTGTCGTTCCTGACTGTTTTGGCGTTCCCGTAGGCCTCCATGACGGGGTTGGTCTGGACTACCTGATCCTCAAGCGAAGCCTTCTTCTTGTCGTCCTTTTTGCCGGAAGAGCCGACGAAGGCGAAGTACGTGATGACCTTTTTTGTGTTCTCAGTCTTGCCTGCTCCCGACTCACCAGTGATCAAGATTGACTGATTCTTACCCTCTGCAACAGTCAACTTGAAGTCATTGTGCTGAAGTTGGGGATCACGTAGTTCTTACTAAGGGTCATGGCGTGATAGGAACCCTCAGCGATGGCGAAGATGTGCGGCGGAACCTCGTTGCGCCTCTTGTGCCGATAGAGTCCGACCGTGCGCGCGGTGTAGATGGGGAAGCGCTTGTACGGATTGACGGCGATACAGAAGAGCCCGGAGTAGGTCTGTGTACAAGGGAAAAGCGTCGCTTTCATCCCGCTCGTTGTCTCTTCGAGGGTGCATTAAGCCCCGAGGAGCAACATAAAGACTCCGCCTTACTCACGTAGATCAACTTCTCGACGTATCTGACTTTGAGATTGTACAACACAGAAGCGTCGTTGAGGTAGGTGAGGCCTGACATGTCCTCGCACATGTCGAATTTGGGAGGATTCACCTGCGTAACTTGATCGGCCTTGAACTCTTTCACCTGCCAATCCAAGAAGAGATCCATCAGCAATCACAGCTACAGTCTGAAAAAGCTGCCAGTACGCTCTCACCGACTTGTCCTGAAGAATCTGGACCTTGATCTTGGCCCCATTGTTCTCCTGGATAAGGCCTTGGATGAACTTGTCCTCCGGATCGGGGACCCAGCAGGACCTCTTCGGGTCGTAGGGCTTCTCGGCATTGCGCTTCTTTTGCTCTGCAGAGACGAACAGGTAAGGGGACGGGTCCGGGTCAGGCTCGTTCGACTTCAGCACGATCCTGGTGCCAGGCATGATGATGAAGTGCTGCTCACAACCTGAAAATGACAAGACTGTAACAGTCTATGTCATGTTACAGTTCTACTCTGCTACTGAACCTGATGCTTCCTTCCTTGGTGAGAGACCCCAAGGAGACTGAACTGAATTTGGACGTCTCGGACATCCCTGATCGATCCTATTTTAGGGGAGAAATTCGCTTCGGTCAGCAGTCTCTATTTCGATCTTTCCTTGACACCGCGACTACGAGAGGTTGAGTACCGATGGGGCCGGATTCAGAGATTTCGCTTAGGCAAGCACTTTCAAGTGCTTTCCATCGCGTGTGGCGCATGAGTCACTCCGACCTGCGGAAGTACTGGCTTCTACCGTACCTCACGATGTCCTCCTTAGGGATGGACGTCGTGTAGCTCAGCACGCGTGTGCTCCCTCGTCATGATAAAGCGGTACAAACCAAGCTAGGACGGTTACGTACATATACTGCATTGTATTTGTAGCTTTGGGTATACAAGGATCTAATAGTGACAACACAAGAGTCTCGGCAACGATAGCTTTGGGTGATGACAAGGTGTTCGTTAATGGTTGACCGTTTCACAGGCTCATCCGGGAAGTATTCCTCCGGGGTCTAGGCGGGCAAGTCGCCGGCTTTTGCCCACTGTTTGACGGCGTCGTATACGTCCCCGTGGGTGGACACGGCCCGCTTCACTTCGGCAGTGCTGACGTTAAGCACACATGGGCGGTATTCCTTCTGCAGGCTCTTGTCAACATGCCTTAGCAGCTCCAGGTGGATCAGGTTCTCCCAGCACTTGAGCATGACGTCGCGGCCGTACCTGAGGATGGAGCACTTGCGGCTCACAAAGCGGTGGAAGGCGGAAAAGGCCATCTCGAAGTTAAAGACTGTCTCGTTCTCATCCAGTTGGATGCAGGCCACCAACAAAGACAGGTCCAGAATGGTCAGCGACAGGATGGGCGACTGCTCCATGTCTGTTAAGTAGAAGGAATCACGTTACATGCAAGACAAAGACTTCAGCCTTCTGCTCTTCCGAGATACCTTGCGTCTGATCAGTGAGCGCCTGTTGCCAATGCTTCAAGGAGACGATCCCAAAGTCCTTGATCGAGTTCAACAACACCAGGTAGGTAAGTTGCTTGAGAAAAGCTAGAAGTGGGTTCTTGTTAAAGAGCATCTGGAAAAACTCCCGATATGACAAGACTTCTTCTTCGACGAAGTTGACCCAACGCGTCGAGTCCTTCTTCTCGTCGACAAGAAAGTGACGCACGAAGTCGAGATACTGCATGAAGGACGCGGGCTTGTTCAGGTGAATTGAGCGCCGGCTAAACCTGCGTCGAGTAAAAGGGTGTGATTTTGGGAGTTCCATTTATGGTACCTGTGTTTACCTTGACTGGACCCTCTTCTCCATGATCTCCACGAAGTCGATCCTGGCAGTGACGCCGATGACGAGCAAGGGAACTTTGTCTGCCGCCTGCGCCACGTCGAATAGATTGTACAGAAGCGTCTGATTGTGATGATCGCAGAACAGATCAAACTCCTCAAGCACAAAGATGACGGCAGCTTGACGGTGCTTTTTGGAGCTCTTGGCCGCGGACAGCCTGGAGAGGAGAAAGTCCAGGTGCTCGGCGAAACTGTTAAATGTCTGAAAAGAAGAGGTTCCGAGATAGTCGAGGAAAAGAATCCGCCATCTGGGTAGTTTACTGGCAACAGCAAAAACAACTATTGAATTAACACCGGAGATGAGCTTTACGAAGCTCAGCGAGACTACACAGTAGGGGAGGTGCGGGCCGATGATTTACGGGCCGCCGACCTCTGCGGGCTGGAAATGTGGGGGTCGGGTCAGCATGCGGACTGGCCCCTACATTAGTCCACAGACCAGCATGAATCCAGACCCTGTACAGTAGGTCATGCTTACAAAGATCACTTTGGAACTGGGCAAAATGATCCCTAAATCTATACTAGTGGCATTCGATTTGCGTTCTATTTCGATGAAATGATGCTCATGAGCATCATTTCATACATCCAGCGAGCTGTACAGTATTATTTCATTGCCACATAAAGTGCAGTGTTTATTGCCCTTGATCTTATTCAATAGGTATCAGACCCTTTGTCATACGGCATCACTAAGTTCTTTCTGATGCATAAGCTCTTAACCCTTGACCAGATGGCTTCATTCTGTCAATTCTGTCCTCAAGTTCATCCACCCCCTGATGTTTGTCAGCACAGAAATAGCCAGAATTGTCAGACATGCCAATTGGTCACTGGTGAGGTCACTGTTGCTGATATACTGAGCGGTCCTTATTAGCATCACGGTCACCTTCGCAAAGATTGGGCTGACTTGGCGTTGGTGGGCAGTCTTCTAGTAAGAAGTGGGTTCACTGGGGGCTTTTTGAAATTTGAGTGCAAGATCGGACCTGACTTCGAGCCTGCGGGCTGCGGCCCGCACCAGCACTACTAAACAGTCAACTATGGACCGAATCGAAGACATGAAAGTCGTCAAGTTGGAAAACTCCAACTACGTGAAGCCCATCAGGCTTCACTACAAGCAAGTGCGGACGTCGATCAACATCTTGGCAATGCAGCTCCTAAACTCATATTTCTCCTCCAGGATCAGGTGGAGAAAATTTGGGACATGGTGCTGACTCACAGCTGCGTCTTCATCATCCTCTTCAATGTGACCAGGAGGAAGCTGGTCTTTGTCCAGCAATTCCGACCAACCGTCTACTTCGCCTCAATTCGCCGTGGAATGAAGGTTTGGTTCTGAGTTTGGACTTGGCACATGCATGCGAGGTTCACGGTCAAGTTGTTGACAGAACGAGGTGAAAGTCGGGGACACCCTTGACACATCGCTGGCGTCTGGAAGGGGAGGAGTGACCCTGGAGCTCTGTGCTGGAATAATCGACAAAGAGGGCAAGAGCGCGCACGAGATCGCGCAGGAGGAGATCATGGAGGAATGCGGTTATGAGGTCTCGGCGGATTTCCGTCTCTTTGGAAGAATCTACTAAGGCTCATTGATCCCAATAGGTTCCACTGGACAAAATCGAGGAGGTCCATACTTGCTACGCGTCCATCGGCATAGGCGGCGAAAACCTGTCATATTTCTACGCGGAGGTGACGGACGAAATGAAGACTGGCAAGGGAGGAGGCGTCGACACCGAGGTCATAGACGTAGTAGAGATGAGCGTGGAAGAGACGAGAGAATATCTCAACAAGAAGTCCGTCAACACCACTCCCGCCACACTCTACGGCATGATGTGGTTTCTGGCCAACAAAGTGTGACGATGAACTTGCTCAATGCAGACCATATGAATAAAACTTTACCTTCTCGCCGACTTCGTCCTCCATCCTGAGCTGGTTTGTGATTCTTTTGAGCGCTAGTCTGTCGTCCGTCTGCAACAAGCCGTTCAATCGTACGAGGATCGCGTCACCCTCGACGCTGCTAAGGACGTCGTGAACGAAGGCCGTCTTGCCCGTCCCTCGAGGACCAACCACAACCACGGAGTTGGACTCTCCGGAGGATACGGTTGCTCGCACCAGAGCTGAGAAAAAGAGAACCCGTTTGGACAAGTAGAGGACATCTCTTCAGAACCTCCTCACCCTGTAGGTTGCCCTTCTGCTCCTCGAAGCCGAAGAACGGTTTGTTTTTGAGCGCTCCCAAGGCCCGCATCGCGTCCACCCTGAGGTCCGCGGCCGGCGCCCGAGACTTCCTGGCCTTGACTTTCGGCATGGCCCTTCCAGTCGTAGACCTCGAGTCTGTTCGTCCAGTGACTGATCCGATTTTCTCCTGCCTTAGTAATTTAGTTCCTGTTCATCCTTCTCTCTCCCGCCACCGCTTTTTAAAAACAGGGTTGCCAGTCGTTTGGCAAATCCGCTGAGCTGACACCTCGCATGTCTGAACTTAACTGCATTAACTTATATTGTAGCCCTGGAGCATGAAGTTATGCGTTATAGTCAGTATTTAATAGATATTCGATATAAACCTGATGAAAGTAATCCCACATTTTGCTGAGTGACCAACACTGAGGTGAGGACGACTGGCAACCCTGTGGTCGGCGTAGGGTTTGTTTTGTTTTGCGGTATTTATTTATGTGAAGTCAACACGAGCACCACGCGTGCTTGCGACTGGCGATGTCGTGGTCCGGAGACGCCCAGATGGAGACCGTCCCGGCTCTGTGGTCGCCGTCGAAGACGACCAAGTCCCTCTGTTCCCCCGGGATAAGACCTCAGTGGTTACACGATGGTTTTGTCACCAGAACGAACACGCACATCCTCTACCTCAAGATGGACTCCGGTAAGCTCAGAGTGGTCTCGCGGGCCGAAATTCCCGAGGAGGATCCGGTCACGTGCTTCTCCGCAAGCAGTGAGGGCCCGACGGTGTTCACCGCGCACAAGAGCACGTTGGTGCGCCAGTGGAGCGGCCAAGACTTGGCGTTCGTCGCGGCATTTAAAGCTCCACACTCTGGTCCTATCCTTCACCTGAAGCAGAGCGACTCCTGGTTGTTTTCTGCGTCCTCCGGCGGAGACTCCACCGTCCGCGCCTGGGACTTGCGCAACCGCACCTGCGTCGGTGTCCTTAGGGGCCTCCCGGCCAGGGCCTCGTGTCTTGCCGTTGTCAGTAAAGAATCAGAATCTGCTGCCGTGGGCACAGTCGAGGGACACGTGTTGGTTGGGACGCCCTTGAAAGCAGGAGGAAATATGAACGTCCTGCCCAAGAAACACGCGAGCCCAGTGGTTGACATCTTGTCCAATGAGTCTTTCCTGGTCTCTCTGGGCAAAGACAACGTCCTACTCGCCTTTGAAGCTGCCAGCTTGCAATTGCACAAGGTGATTGCCTTATTTGAGGAGATGACGGCCATTCAGTGGTGGTCCAGGAAAGACAGTGTCGTGTTGACGGGCAGCAATCGGGGCGAACTTTTCACCTGGGACGTTGAGAAGAACAAGAGACGTAAGTGGGACGACGTGAATCTTTTACAAGGAGTACCTGTCGACGACCTCCACGTAGACATAGATGAAGAACGCAGTGAAAACGTGACGTCTGTGTTTCAAGAAGGCGTTTTGTTTCGCCTTGGAGAAGCTGGTGAGAAGAAACTTCAATGCCATTCGCTCCACAACGGACAAATCTCGGACGCAGACGTCGTAGGTGAAAAGTACCTGGTCGTGGTTCAGGGTAACAGCGTGGTCAAGTGTTACGACGCTTGTGACATAGATGTTATGGCGGCCGCGGCGCTCCAGGATGATGATGCTGTCTCTGTCAGCAGTAGCAAGCAGGTAGACAGCTTAAGCTTCGCCACCACTGGCCGTAGCGCCGCTGTCACCATCTGGGAAGTCCGTGAAGAACCTGACCTGAAAGTAGAGCCCAAGCTAACCCTCCGGGGCCACTCGACTAGAGTTACGGCACTCTTCTTCGCTGGCTCGAGCGCCGTGACCGCGGACCAAGACGGGATCCTCAAATTGTGGCGCGTTGACGGCACGGACCCCAGTACCTGCGGCGCCGTCTCCACGGTGCGGGCGCACGAGAAGGAGATATCGTGCTTGGCTGGGCGCTTCACGCCATCCGGATCGCTGCAGGTAGTATCTGGATCACAGGACAAGACTGCCAAGGTCTGGGAGATCCTCTCCTCCGCTTTGTTAGCCAAGCTCTCCGGCCACCGACGCAATGTGACCTGCGCGGCTTTCTCCTACTCCGAGCAACATCAGCTGGTGGCCACAGGATCGTCCGACCTCGTCGTCAAATTGTGGAACTCCCGCTCGTTCGAGTGCGTCCGCACCCTGGAGGGTTTGACTAGTTGGCCCACGAACGTGAGCTTTCTTGCCCATAAAAACAACTTTATGCTTGCGGTGACCACACACGGGGGCGTCCTCTACATCAGCAGCGGCGTCGGCGTCAAAGATACTCTCAAGCCCTTCGAGGCCGACGCCGATGAGTCCATCTGGGGCCTTTGTGTGCATAATGACGAGGTTGTCACGTTGGGTGAAGAGGGAAGCATCGTTTTCTGGACTGAAAATAGCGAGGAGATTGAACAGATCAAGCTGAAGAGAAAGCAGGATCTTATCCATGAGGAACAAGTTCTTGCCAACTGCATCCAGAACAACAACTTCGCCAAGGCGGTGAATTTGGCAATCAGGTTGGACCGTCCCCGGATCACGCTCAAGCTGCTGTCTCAGGCTCTGCAGAGTCAATCTCTGGACTCCGTCCTAGACAAGATCAGAGAGACTAACTTGGAAAGGTTGTTGGAGTACGTGAAGCAGTGGAACACGAAGAGTAAACTAACCGAAATCACCCAGACCATCCAGAAGTATTTGTTGACGCGAGAAGTCCTGAGAGGAGAAAAGTGTAGGAACGACTTTCCTGTGGCGGGATTGCGCGCCTTCAACAGGAAGCACTACGACAGGTTGAGCGCGCTCGCCACCAAGCTCGTCGTCGTCGACGCGTTGTTAATGGGACGTTAAAGTGACTCAGTTTGACCACAGCAAACACCAATGTTAAAGCCAATAAATAGTACGAGAGGCGTACTCACGAACGAGACTATGAACTTATATTGAAACCTTTAGCTGTGAACCTTTAAGCTACTACAAGCTATTTTCTTCATGTTTGCTGGCCTTTGACGCAATGCACACTTCAAGAGAGGTGTCCTGCAAAGCACCTGCTCTTGTACGTGAGAGAGGCTGCGTCCATGGGGAACATGAAACCTGCGGACATTTAAGCTTGCATGCAAGTTTGTCAAGCCGGATCAATGAGTCTCCATCAATGACTTACATCAGGTCATCACTTTGCGGTGTATGCACATTGTCGTGACAATGATAGACACGCTATGTAAGGACTAGCATGACTGAGAGCCCCTGGCTTGCATCTCAAGATTGTTAAAGGATAGCATCTTTTATGACGCGGTGCTTTGAAAGGACCTGCCAGTGACGTCCTACCTGCTGCTTGCGTGCTACATCTGTACCGTGTTTAGTAATATAAAATGTTATTGCGTAAAGAAAAATACAGTAGTTATGATATTAAATGTGGGATCACTTTCATCGTGCCGTGACACCTCTTCTTCTAAAGAGACTGAGACTTTCGCTGAACCTCCTCTGGAGGCCATCCTCTGACTTGACGCTGCTCGCCTTCTGCTCATCTCTTTTAAAGTCTTGGCTGCTACCGTCTACTTTCTTGGGCCCCAGACTTGAGAAAGTCCTGACCTCATCCATGTTCATCACCAGAAGCTTCTTGTCTCTTTCATCCACTGAGCTCTCTTCTTTCTTCTCATTGATGTTGCTCTCCTTTAAGACCCCTGGAAAAGACGTATTGCCCAGGTGTAGGGTTGCATTGCCCACGGTGCGGAAGGTGGCGGTGCCCACTTCGAGGGACGTGGAGCCCCTGCCTCTGCTGGCCGAGCCCACCAGCTTAAGAGAGGAGCCTGCATCCAAAGAATTTCGGCACTTGGAGGGCATATTTCATGTGACATCTATAATGCTTTTACCTTAGTATTCCGAAGAAATTGTGCATCCATCACCTCTACCTTTGATCATTTTTACCTGCAAGCTTGGTGGGAGCCATGCTTAGCTGGCGTGCTCCGCTTGGCATGAAGTGGGAGGATTTGGGAGGCGAGATGTACTTGATTCTGGTGGAGAAGGAGATCTCTACTTTGCCGTCATTCATCAGCAGCTTGTCGTACTTGAGGTACATCTCCTCCGCAATCAAGATGTCACTGATGGCGATGCTGACAGAGTCAATCACGCTATCCTTGCAATCAATGCCGACGTCGAAGTTTAATAGCGTTCCCTCAAAATTTCTCAGGAGGAAGACAAAGCCTTCCTGGAAGAAAATCGACCCCCGAGAGTCTGGGAAACTCGATTTTGTGGCCTTGTGCTCTTCATGGTCCAGGGACAGGCATAACTTCACCGGCTGGGATGACGGACTTGTCAGTTTGCATCCTTCCACGTAGACAGAGAGCAGTGCTTTGACCTGGCCTTCACCGACTTCTCCAGCATCGACAGACACCGGCCACCATTTCAGTTTCAGGTGGATTTGCCCTTTGTTAACCCCTTCCAAGTCTAGCCAAGAATCCACAGCTCCGGCTGAAACAACAGGGGACAGGGTAAGTCTAGCATCACCAAGGAAGTCATCTGTGGTGAATGTGTCCTTCTCCATCACGGTAAGTGTCAACCCCTCAGTCTCAGGGGCTTCAAAGGGCAGCTCGATAGTCTCGTCCCATGTAGGATTGGTGCCCTTGGCCACGGAGGTCCGCTTCTCTTGGACTCCCTGCTTGAACACCACGTAGGGCCCAATGCTCGTAAAACTGGTGTCGGTCTGTATCAGGTCCCTGGCCTCCAGCACGGTGATTACGAGCAATCCTGAAGGCGTGGGCATCCTGAGCTCTTCGATGGAGACTTTATCAGAGAGCACCACTGCCACACGGTTAGGGAGAATGAGGTGGGCAGCAATCTGGTCATGAATAGCAGCCTTCACAAGTCCATTGAGGCCAGGGACCTCCAAGAGATTTCCAGCTCCACCCAAGTTGAACTCCAGCTCTGGTTGTCGCAGGAACATGATCTGTATGCAGACGAGAGACTTGCTAAAGGATGCGATTATTGCCATGACATGCGGCACTTTGAGCAGGCATGCATGCTCGGCACGTGTAAAGCGCACACCTTTTTCAAATGGTTCATCCCTTCCCTGCACATACGGTACACGTCGGCCAATGAGACTGTGATCCGTCACTTTCATCCTTGGGTCTGGACCAATCAAGAGCTTGACCAAGGTTTTGCGCTGTGACTCGTAAGTTACGTATGAGCAGGAAATCTAGCTTACTTCGTTTGCGCCAACCTCACCTGAATTCCACCAATGATGGGGATGTCGTCGATGAGAGGCTTCAGCACGATCCTGATATTGCCCATGAGCTGCAGGTTACTGATGCTGGCTGGGAGGCTCATCAGGCTGATGGCAACCTCAGCATCGCCGGCGTACTCCAGGTCCGCGTCCAGTATTATCTCACTGACCAGCGTGGACTCGTCGCTGGTCCTTGTGTACACACGCACTCCCGTTATCCGAGGAGAGATCTGGCCCAAATGCACGCGCTCGAAGGAGAAGCCCCACAGCTATAGAGCGCATAAGAGTATGCTCATCCATGATATTTGTTCATGCTTGATTGCTGAAGGTATCCAACGAAAGATTTGGACCAATCAAGGGTTTCACCTTGTAACCTTCCAGTGCCTCAACCGCAATGGGCTCAACCACTTCCCGCAGGACCTTGTTGGCGTAGAGACCCACGTGAGGCCATATCGCGGCCACGATGCTGTTTATCCACTCCACCCTCTCGACGTCCGGGAGGATGAGCCAGGGAGGCAGCTGCTCCCTGGAAGTGCTCCTCAGGAAGCGCTCCTGGCCCATGACGGCCAGTTCGCGGTGCAGGAGTGTCTGATAGAGCAGGAACAGTGATACCAGCACCATTTGTTGTCACACTTCAGCACAGGTTTTTGTTGTTTCTCGTTGTTGTGGTCATCTCAGATTGGTGCAGTGGGCAAAAACCTGAGGGATCCTCTCACTCTTTTGGCATTCCTGCCTAGGGAGAGTTTTCTTCCAAAGGCAGAATCAAAAATGAGCCGCGTTTTGCACCTTCGGACGCTCTTCAAGGTCAATGTCTCCCCATGGAGATGGACGAGGTCAATACGTCATCGGTGACCACCTAACATGCGAGCTCGATTGGACTTTAACTATTCACCAGCAGTGTCAGTAACAGTAGTAGTGTCTGAATGTGTGACTTCAAAAATGCTTTGCAGCAAAGTCATGTCTGATGGAGGTAAAGGAGTTTCAGGTCGTGACAGAAGACAGTCTTATAAAGTAAATACAGACACCCAGCACTTGGACTTCGTTCCACCGGGACGACGTGGGTCGGGACACGTCATATTAATGAAGTGTATGAGGGGAAAGAACTGAGTATTCGTGCTAATAACTTGCTTAACGTCCTTGGAGTCATTCCTTAGTTTGCAGCAGAAATGTTCCTGAAGTTCAGGTTCACCTTCGGCAACTTCATCTGTCTCCGGATGTGTCGCGATGTCGCTGCTTACCAAGTACATGTACGACTTGTGTGTACATCCATTTACTGCATAACTAGTCCATTTTTAATCATGTCGCGCCGAGGTCCAACTTCACATGTGTCAGGTGCTTCAAGTAAGTGTGTTTAATCAAAGACATTGTTATTGACTTGGGCCAAGTCGATCTAGGGTCAATCGGCGACTGCAAGGAAACCCTTCACCGCCATTCTGGCTCGCTGTTCACCCAGGCAGACGACCACGAACTACTTCTTGATCGCGTTTCCATAACAGAGGTTGCGCGCATGGGGACCATGAAACCTTGATCAGGGAGGACATTTGAACTCCTCAGCAACGTTGTCAGGATCAAGGAGTCTCCATCAGTCATTTACGTGAGGCCGCCTATTTGTGCCGCAGATGAGCGGGTCTCATCCTCTTTGAAGACGTGAGACGTGAGTGCCTTTTTGAAGGGGAAGCAGTCTTGCATAATGCCTCTCTTTAAATGCTTGGGGATTGACTTATGTTATAAATCAGCTGACATAAAGTAAGCAGGAATTGTTGGGACAGACTTAAAGATTCTTCACAAGTAATTCATACCTGAAAGTTTTTATATATAAAGTCATACAAAGAGTGATCTCGTCCTTGCTGAATGGTCCCTCGTGCACGATTGAGGTCCTTGATGCAGGACATGGAACGGAAAAATTGAATTGTCACGCAACCTCGATTTCGGTTTCAGACGAAGGAGAAGCAAGTGCCAACTCTGAATCCTATTTGTTTTCGTTTTGAACGTCGTGGAAGCAATCATGACCGGCGGCCCCGCGGACTCCGAGCCCTTCGCCACCATCGGCGTCTCTGGCAGAGTCTTCGCCACCGAGTTCTCTTCCTGCTGTGCGCCGACGCTCCTGGCGCTGGGGATGCGCCAGAGCATCGTGATCCTCCAGCTGACATTTCCTGAGGACGTCGGTGAAGAGGACAACGAGCAGAGCGGACTCGCCGTCAAGAAGATCAGAGAGGTAAGAAGGACTCGTGAGCCGACCTGATGATGACCCAAGGTTTCTTCTTTTGTTCAAGCTGAATCACGATTGCCGCGTACAGTGTCTGGCATGGCCGGTGCCGGCGGCGCGATTCCTCTCCAACGGACGCTTCAGCCTGGCGTCTGGCGGCGCCGACGGCTGCGTCAGGCTCTTCACGCTGGTAGCGGCTGCAGTGGGGTCGGGTATGAAGTCATCCTGGTTGTTGTCGAGAAAATTGTTAAAGTTAAATCGGTCTAGGCTCCGGCGGGGACTGCGTGGAAACCCTTTACCGCCATTCTGACTACGTGAACTCAGTAGCTTTTCAACCAAGCAGAGACGACGACGACGACGACCCCCTGATTGCTAGTGGCAGCGACGACTGCTCCCTCGTGCTGCTTTCCAACAGAGGCAAGAAGAGACACGTCATCACCTTCGGATCGCCAGTCATGACTGTCATGTGGCATCCGGCAGAGGAGGCGAAGCTCATGGCAAGGATCCACTCAGGCATCTCAGTAAAGTGATTCTAATCTTGAACTATCCCTTGCCTCTCCAGGCAGCTGAGAAGAGTGGCACCATCCACATCCTCAACTCGACCACTTTCCACGTAAGTCCTTCTGCCCACAAGCTCCAGAAAATAAATCTGCAACGATGTCCGTGAGTCTGCCGAAAATTTCAACCGCCCTGTACCGCATGGATTAGGCGTTGAATTGTGGTCTCATGCTGGAAATTGTCCCGAGATTTTGTAGCACCCTGTTTTGTCCTCATCTGGTCCAATGTCCTTTACTGAAAGGGCGAAGTCCTTCCCCGGAAGGACTTCCTTCGCCTTGTTGAGCACTTTGTTGCAAGATTTACCGTCAATCTACCAGCCTCGTATTCAGTTGACCTAGAAGAAGTAGTAATAATTATATTATAACATGAACTCTCAAAATCTAACCTGACAACATAATGCCAATTCTACGCCTCATCCATGCAGTACAGGGGGGTTAGCATTCCTCACCAGCTGACGGACCCCTGGATTGTGGAGCAACACATAGCAGATGCTCTTCCGCCAATGATTGTGCATCATCCCGTCACTTTGATGTTTTTTCAGCCGATCCAAAGCGTTGCGAGCAGCACGCTGGGCCCGCTGTCCTGCGCCGACTGGAGCCTGCAGAACAGCCTGTTGGTGTTGTCGTGCCTCCGGTCGGAGGTGTTGGTGTGGGACCTTTCTTGTCCGTCGACACCGGCGCTGGCGAAAACCATGCACGACGAGGGTGTGACGACGGCCAAGTTCTCCTCCACCCACGAATCCATCATCGCCACCGCCGGACAGCCAAATTACTCAGTCAAGGTCTCTCCGAAAACTGTTTTGGGCCTCACGGCAGTCTCAGCTGATAACGTCGCCTTCTTACAGATCATTGACGCCAAGGCTTCAAACGTGCTCTACTCCTCCTCGGAGAAGCCGGTGGGAGGAATCTCCTGGCACAAAAGGCTGGGTTACGTGGTGAGACTTTGCTGGTGCAGGCACAATCTTTATTGGCTCACAAGTTCTGGTTGCAGGCGATTGGACGAGACCTCTGTGTGACGATCCACTCCATCCCGGGGTAGGCTCTTCACCGATGCGAGGCACCTGATCTTGGAAGAAGCTCTTGTGCAGCGTTGTCGAGATCGTGAGCACTAACGATTGTGAATGCATTATTGGGGAGTAAGTAAATGCGCGTCTTTTTTATTATTAGAGTCACATTATTACTATATGGTACTATTATTATTCGTGTGTACTATGTATGTAGAACAGAACGATGAGACTTGTACTTCATTATTGATACAGGATTAGTGGCAACAGCAGAGGCTTCATAAGGAGGAAGGAAAATAATTTCTTTGGGTGTGCAACAATCTTCAAACAACTCTGACTAGATCATGTAATTCGACGGCGTGGCAGCCGCCGCCGCCGCCGCTGCCGCCGCCGCCGCCGCCGTCGTGGCGGACTCTTCATCTTCTCTGTCTTCCTTGACCGCGGCCGCCGTCGACTGCTTCAGTCGCAGTGACGGCATGTACGAGATGGACCCGTAGCCGCCGCCAGTGGCGTAAGTCGAATATGTTGTGCACGAGCTCAAAGACGACGAGGAGACCGAAGCCGCCGCAGCTCCCGTGGTGACTGCGGCCGCTGCAGCAGCAGTCGACATATTGAATCCCTGGTTGTGATGCATGGCTCCCAAGCCCCAGGTGAAGCCGGCCTTGGTAAGGGCTGGTGTGGTCTTCGCCGCCCAGTTGTTGTAGGAGTAACCGGAGTAGAGAGAATCGTCGAACGGCTGCATGAGGCCATTGAAGTTTGTGCCGAAGGAGCCCGCGGCGGCGGCTGCCGCGCCGACAGCCTTGGAGAAGTCTCCCGCTGCGTTGATGAGATGGCGCTCTCGCTTGCGCCACTTGGCGCGTCGGTTCTTGAACCAAATCTGTAAGAAGTCGGGTTAAGTAATTCCTTAGTCCAGTCCTTGTTGGGGCTCAACTTCCTCACCCTGACTCTTGGCTCAGTAAGATTTGTCCACATCGCAATCTCCTCCCTGACGCTCATGTCCGGGTATCTGTTCCTGGCGAAGAGAGCCTCCAGCTCCTGCAGCTGCTGTGAGGTGAAGTGCGTACGCTGTCTGCGTTGCCTCTTGTTGCCGCTGCCCTTGTTGGATTTCCCGTCCTTGGACTCGTCCAATTGACTGTCCGGGTTGTCCGGGCTCTGACTGGGCTCCAGACCCGTCGAGCTGCTGGGATCTGTAATAGAACGAGGAGGAGGAGGCTCATATCAGTGGCGTCAGTTGAGCAAACAGACTTGGGCGCCTGCGATTGACGCGTCGCTTCCCCCTTGAAGGAAATCTCAAGGCGCCGCCGTCGCCGCCGCCGCAGTCGCCGCCAACGTGGTAAACGTCAGCAACAAAGCGCAACGGGAGCATCCGGGTGCAAAGGAAACGTGCTGAATTCGTCCAGTGCAAAAGTACGTGCATGTATGCAAACATTCGCATGGACAGACAAACTTGAGTGGGTTTACGGTCCTGCGTCCAATTCTTCCGAAATAGTGTGCAAATTTGTTAGGTTAGGCCAAATTTCAACCTTTGCGGATTGAACACAGCCAAACTCCCGCCGAGAAGCAAGCATTCTGGACGTGAACAACAATGAGGAAGACGTGAGGTCCGCCACCACTGTGTCGGACTTCCCACTGTAGGAAGACTGGAGCAAGGAAAATCTCCTCTAGCATGAAGATTCTCGCCACCCTAAGCTCCTTGTTCCCCTCTCCTCTCATGCTGTCTTATATGAATCTTGGCAAAGTCCGACATGTTTTCATTATAGCATGGCCACCCTAGCTAGCCGGGAGTGTCGACACACTCAAGAAGCCAAGTTGTGCCCCCCTCCCCCTGCCCCTCATGTCTGACTGCTACTTGACGTAGCACGTGAGACCATCCAAGTGGGAGTTTGAGATGCCCGTCGTGCTGGAGCGCAAATGGCGCCTTGGCGCAGGTGTGAGTGGGACTCACCTGCTTTGATCTTGACGGTGGAGGTGGGGAGATGAGTGGTGGTTGTGCTGTTGGGCGAGTACTGGCTGCTGTGCAAAAGCGGCGGCGGCAGCGGCGGTGCTACCGCTGGAGCCGCTGTTGCTGCCGGCGCGTGAGGAGTGAAGGGTCTGTGCGGCGGCAGCGGCTGATTTGGAGGGTGGTGAGCAAACTGGTGCGGTTGATGGTGATGGTGGTGATGTCCATGCAGAGCCTGAGTCGACGGCA
>JAAUXU010087479.1_pt1 | contig 25992 bp, 20 predicted proteins | sample 7278151 | NCBI WGS metagenome assembly JAAUXU01 (sample SAMN14350113, study PRJNA611818) | marine sediment metagenome | isolation source: surface marine sediment (1.8m) | place: French Polynesia: Moorea | collected 2018-08
CGGACCGGCGGACCGGCGGACAGGCGGACAGGCGGACAGGCGGACAGGCGGACAGGCGGACAGGCGGACAGGCGGACAGGCGGACAGGCGGACAGGCGGACAGGCGGACAGGCGGACAGGCGGACAGACGGACAGACGGACTCACCTTCTCCCTTCATAATAATTAAGAAGATAAAAGAACAACTTGATCGTAAGCGAGGATTACGGAGTGAAGTTTGTAAGCGCATTAAGTAAGTAGTTGAGTCTGGCTGAGTCTGAGCGCAGCAAGAACGAGGGCTGCACGCCAAGTGCGACGAGATGAGAATTTGCTCCACACCCATAATGCACATGAATTGTTGGGACGTTCATAACCTGCCAAGTACACTAATAGTTTGCTCACATTCTTACACGACAGGAGAAATGGTGTCTATAAGAGCAACCGGTCGAGATGTGTCGAGATGCGCCATGCACGAACGGCGTTCTCTCTACTGTGCAAATTCTCCTAAAAATGCGAAGGACAAGAGGTTTTTTTTCGCGGTCCAGTGCTGTGTGGCAAATTTTTGTGCTTATGTCACTTGCTCTTGCCGTGTCTTTTCGCTTGATTCTTGGCCTCCGTCCAAGTGAGACAACAATGTATTTCAGCTGGCCACGTACCCATGTGCACATACAGTGTGAGTGAAGAAAAAATGTCCCATGGCCTAGAATGTAACAGGTCAGCAGGAGGAAGGGTGTAATGAAGAGGTGGTTAGGGGGTGGGGAGTGCAAGAAGAGGATAAAAGAGGTGCCAGAACAGAAGTTACGAGGAAAAGAGACCCAACTTTTTCCCTCATCGACTGGAAGGTACAGTAGCAGCTGAACCCAAGGCCGCGAGGCTGCCTTTCTCCAGCCTTTCTGAGGCCAAGACGATTTCGTGGAACATTTGTACATTTGGTACATTACCTACAGCTGAGTCTGAGACAACGGCTCTATCGACATGTGTGTCTGTCCGTCCAAACCAGCACCAAACCCCATGTACGTCATACATTTGAGTCATCACATTATGTATTTGAAGGGGCTTTTTTTCTAAATTTACTCCCCTCCCTAGTGATGCGCCTGCAGTGACTTTCTACTGTCTCTCCACTAGAGATGACCTATGCACGTACACAAGAGGAACCGATCTCATATAGACTCAGAGCACCTTCTGTGCATACTGTACATCTCCAGAGATTTATTTGACTTTTGCTGCCTCAGGTCGCCCTCTCTCCAGTGAGTGACTGGTGAAGTCACTTTGTGTGCAAAAATCTCTCTTCCCCCCTGCAAACATTATACGTTTATTACGATGCTTTTCATGTCCTGCTCACCCTTAACTAATCTAAAAGTCATTTTTCACTTCAACCACGTAGCCTTGTGTGCACTGCACAGCCTATCTACTACTCGCACTTCGTCATCGACGCTCTGTACCAGTGCGGCATGCACGAACTACACTAGCCCGGGTGATAACATGGGCGAAGAAATTAGTCTGCTGTGGTGTCACTTTCCGCACGATTGCTTAGGATCGCGTGGAAAAGAAACATACACACACAGTCGCTGTTGCTGCTGCTGTGAACGCAATGCTGACCCCACGCACCTAGGAAAGTTCTCCGTTAATAACAACTTTTTTCCCGTGCATTATTAGAAAATTCAAGACTTTCGAGACGTCTCATTTATCTTTTCGGCACTTGCTTTCTTCTATTCTCCATTGAAACGCTATTCCTTTCAAGTGATAAATAGCATCGAGTGCAGGTGACAAACAACTTCTTTCTAATCCCACCTGCTTCGTGATTGGACATTAAGGAAAGAAAGTACGTGGAGAATCTCCAAGCAGCCAATTATTTGTCTCATTCGCACAAGGTCAATGAATTTACCTGATCCAGGCTGGGCTCTTGCACGCTCAATCGCTGGCCTTGATAACGACAATAGAGTCAAGGGTTTTTTAATTTTTTGCTCCTACTCCTGAGAGAAACAAGGATGCATTTGACGGTGTAACAAAAAAGGTGAAGAGTGTAATGCAATCTTTTCAAAGAAAGACCTAGTTAAAGTTAGTAGCCGTAATCTCCGTCATAAAACGACCGGCATCCTATCAAACTTTTTCAATCTTTCCCTCTTTCTTTCGGTAGTACGACTACACCTAAGTCAAGTGGATTCTTCGAGCTCTTATGGCATTACAAAAGTTGATGATTCTTTCATCAAGGAATTTCATTCAAGAAATCTTGTAAGATTTTGCGCCAGAAATAGCGGTGTGTGCAAAAAGAGGGGGAAAAATCAACAACAATTTCTGCTTATCTCTGCCCCCGCAGATGCCCTTTTTTGCCCTTTTCAGCTCTAGGCTACAAAGTCATCGCGTGGTGCCAGAAATTAGCAACAGATATCCTGCATTCTTTGTTTATTCTATCCCTTGAGCGAACTTGGAGGAACGATGTCGAAATGCATCCAAGTGGAGAATATCCTGTTTGGAACTAAAATGCGCAGCTCACCAAAAAAAGTAGGGCTTTCAATCTTTATGCAGTGAGCTCTGCTTAAAGAAGCAGGGAAACTTCTCTAATAAGCCGTCTTAATCATCAGTGCATATCGCACGAGTCGCAAAAAAATTGGCCGGTCCAGTCTTGGGAGGCTCTGTACGTTGCTCCTAGATGAAACATCGATCAGATCATGTCTGAGAGTGGCGGTATGGCTGGGAATGCGCGGGACAACGGTGAGACAGTTACACGTCGTCCACTGTATTTCATGACTCTTGCTAGTCTGGCAACGATGCTGCTCACTCGGCACCATGTTGTTACCTCCGGAGCACAATACTGACAACTAAGTACAGTTACCGCAAGAATGGACAATCTTCTTAGTCAAGAAAATCTGTTCAAGTCTGTCTATAGCTGAGCAGTGTTCCCAGATCGAGAGAGTTATTGCCATGTGAGAAGCAAATGGCACCAGAAATAACTTGTGGCGCCCTTTGAGGCTACTTTTTAGAGCTTATGCCTATATCTTATATGAATAAAATGTACCATATGTGAGACATGAATAAGATGTAAAATTTCAAAGCCTTCCAAATACGAACACCTTGTTATGTCCGGCAGTGATGCAGTAGAACTTTATTGCAAGAGAGGAGAGTGAAAAACATTCCTTCTTTGAAGAGCATTTGACTGCAGCTTCACCATTTGGCCGTAGGTAACAAAGCTAAAAGGCAAAATTTCAAAATTTTTGTTTTTTGAACTAGCCTAGTAATCATCAAGCATGGACACTATCATACTTGCTTCTTTGGTTGCTCCACTCTCTGCTGTTCAGCTCAACTTCAATTAAACACACTACAGCCTGAGGCTAAAGAGTAGGGCTGCGGGTATCCTTGGCTTCTTTTAGGCGCACTTTGTGGTAAAATTGGGCGATGTGCAGGTTTTGCGATCTGGCAGCACTGCTGCTGACTGGGAAGGGAAAAGGAGCAAGAAAAACTTTTTTTAGTAGATGCTCGCTGAAGCATGCGTACTTTCTGCATATATTACAAGTCTGGGGAAAATTATCAAAAGCGTTATGCAATCACATTTACCATGCTTGCTAGCATTCTGCAGTCATCGAACATGTTCACCTCATGGACTTCTTCATGATAAATGAAACCATAGATTATGGATCATTGGTTTCGTACTCTGGTTAGATGTTCACGTGTACGATTTTCGTAAGTTTTTGTTTTGGGCTGTGACACGGACCAGCACTGCTTACCTAGGCTAGAAGAAAGAAATTTTATCTTACAAATCGGGGGCGCTGATCATACATGTCTTCTAAAAGAAATTTTGTTTTGAGTCAAAAACTAGCGTAAACCCAAGTAAGTCAACCCAAACCTTTTTTTTTTTTTTGGGGGGGGGGGAGATAGGAGGTTGAAAGCATAAACTCGTTTCATCCATTGAGGTCCTTAGTAATCCCTGAAAGTTTCGTCAAGGTCGGTCCAGTGGTTTCTGAGATCTGGGTGGAGACAGACATTGGACAGACAGACAGAAGCTCTGTGATTGTTAGAGATATAGCGGACTGCGCTTGATGGCGGCAAAGAGGAAGTCTAGAAGCTGTGGACGCTGGAGAATGAAACCGAAGCAAGAGTAACGAACCCACCAGCATGCCAAGCTGCAGTGCCTGCTAATGCTCCACCACGTCTTCGAGCAAGGACGACATCTCATTGCAGACATGAGGAATTGATCGGACTGCGAGGAGCTCAGATACTCAAAGTTGCGACATAACTCCAAAGTTATGATATATTATGATTCACCAATCCATATTGGTGTAGGACATTCATTCGGTACATATTTCCTTTATATATACGTTGATGATCGTGACAAAGCAAGATTTAAGAGTACCAGACCGAGGAAAGGTCACAGTGAGGAAGAGTCACCCCATCGGGAAAGATTGCAGAACTTGGTGGTGGCGTCCATGAAAAATGTGAATGTCTTACTTATGCATAAGTAGTTAAAGTATTTCCATTGCTGAAGTCATTTGTATCATTTCATACCTGCTGGACATATGTACGGCAGACACTTCTTTTTGGGTTCATTCTACTTGGGACCACTTCTACTCGTGCGCTCGCGATCAAGGTAAACAGTGCAGGTCCACAGTCTGTGGGTTTTTTGTTTGTTTGTTTACTTCCCTTCAGTTTGTATCAGTGCTGATACTGTAGAAAGCATAGAACAAGAAGTCTCTTCAGACCGCGCACGTGCAGTGCGCTCTATCTCTGACAGACGACTTATGTAGGAGCGACAGAGTTGACTTGGAGTGTTCATCCAGTCGAGTTACCCGCCAATGCCGAGGAACGACTTAGATTCGAGTATGTTCGCTTGGCAGTGCACACTCGTTTCAGTCCAATACAGTTTCGAAGTTTCAGGACCCCCCTAGGCAACAGTCGCTACTTTCAGCTGTCGTCGGCTAAGAGAGCCCTCAATGGACCTCTCTATATTCCTTCTTCTACGGTTGCTGGAGAGATTGCCACATCTTTTTGACAGCACCTCTGGGTTTCAGATAAAAAACCTCAGGACATGCGCTCTCTTCCACTCGGATCCATACGAAGTCCCAAAAAGCGCATTCGCTGGGTCTCCATGTTCACCCAACCTCATTCCCAAGTCTGGGTCATCATCCATTTCGTCATCGTCACCGAACTCTCATGACCGACATTCGGTGTCGACATTTGGAAAAGTCAGTGGTGGAAGTGTCAGTACGAGAAGCGTGGTGGCTTCAATGCAACAGCTGCGTCGCCTCCACAAATTCAATTGAGTTTTTGCCTTCTGACTGACGAGAATGGTAGAAAAACTATCCAGTTGTAGACGACACAGAATGACAAATACTGCGCCTCAGCTACGTAAAAGATTATGAAGGAGTTTCACTACTAAAGTTTTTCCGGAGACCCTGAACGACTTCAGCCACATTCACCAGTGACTGTTGTTAACTAACTACGGGGTTATTGGAAAACTTTGTCGCGGAGCTTTCGTAGTTATAAGTTTGTAAATAATTGAGCCATGTGTTTGAAAGTTACTCCAGATGTGACCATTAAAATTAGGCAACTGCTTCACGCAATATTCGTGGCAATGACAGACGGCATCGTAGCTGGCATGCACATGGTCCGTGAAAGTGGCGTCCTATAAGTACGCATCAATGCTTCTAAGCAGATGCAAGCAGATGCCAATTAAAAAAAGAGACGAAAAATCCAGTGGAAACCGTGCAGATAACTGGAGCAAAACTGGCACTACTGGAGGACTGGCCCTATAGGCGGGTTGCATTGTATGAGTAGGTTTGTGAATGGGGACCAGGAGAAGCTGGCATCATCAGGGGAATGGCATCAGAGCATGTTATGAAAGTCCTGTGGTAGTTTCGAGAGGCTTGACCTATCGCATGTCGTGTGGAGCTGATTTTGGTTCCATTGGACTTGTGATTTTTTAAAGATTTTTTAGATGAAGGCACAGACTGTGGCAATGATACTATGTTCATTTACTTCACCTAAGCCTCTCTTCTTTGCCCAGAATCCTATGTCCTCCAGACGCTCTGATGTCACACAGAAAAAGAGTATGGACGATCAATTCAACATGTCTACATGCACAGAGATGTCAGGTGCATTGTCAGATACTTATACTTAGAGACATTCTTGACATGCTATGAAAAGCTAATTATGTCAACAACCATTTAATGCAGTTTCTTGCTCAGGTAATGAAACCTTGAAAAATCAGAAGTCCAATGGTGTCCAATCAGCTCCGACTGACACAAAACAAAGTCTAAACATACAGCCTTTCAAAACTAGCACAGGACTTTAGAAGTATACACAGGTATACTGTGTACAAGTGTACACAGTTGATGCTCGATTTTGTGAAATCATTCCTTGTGAAAAACCCGGATTTTGTGGACACTTCCCTTCTCCCCGACTTTTTCTCCGGAAGAAGCTCCGGTTTAGAGCACCTTACATATATTAAACCTTGATTCAGTGAATATGACTTGACCGAAAGTGCAAGCAGCTAACGTTAGGTACATGATTTCCTGCGTGATCCATGAGTGGAGTGCACACAACTCATTGCTCATTCAGCATTCTTCACAGATGACATCCTTCAGATGTCTGGAGGCTCTGGGCACTGTAACAGAGCACTGTCAGAGCCATTGTATTAATGCTCATTGCACTCCATATTAATGAACGTCGGGAATGAGTGTCTCAAGAAGTGTAACGCAAGAAAGAAACAGATTGAAATTACAGAGTTCTTTCAGGATTAGAATTGTTTAAGTACTGTTTTAAGCATTGACAGTTGACCATTAAAAATTGCAGTTGTTTCATGTCCCTAGATATAAGTTTTACTTTAATGAAGAGCCTCAATTTAGTGAACTGAGCTGAACGATGGGTTCACTAAACAGAGCGTCTACTGTACTGTACATCTTGCGACGCCAGAGCTACGTTCTACTGTCTTTTTAGAGAAAGATTTGACAGCAGAACTTTCCGATAACCCCGTACATACTACAGGCAGCATCTGCCAGGGACCTCTGACATGCGGACTTATCACGGATAGGAGCCGGCCGATGATTAATGAAATTAGAGCTGCCAAGGAAACTAAATCTAGGAATAATTTCATGCCCAGCTTAGCCTGGGTGCTGGTTGCCAAATCTGTCCAACGGGAAACTATTAGAGAATTCCGTCAGCCCACTCTTAGGAGTCCGTCATCATTTGGTACTGCAGAGGTCCCTGCATCTGCATGTGATCACACAGTAACCTGTGCACGCATAAAGGAGTAGCAAGTACGCTGGTACACAAGAAAGCTGCCAATGCAGAGTCTAAACTTGTACGTACAGGGTGCGTGTAAGTGAGTATCACCTGAAGCAGATTTTTATTCGACTTGTCTCAGGACTCACATTCAAAGTTTTCATCCCTGTTTTGGTGTGAAATACATTATAACCTGTTATTCATCGTCTTTCAATGCATCTACAGCAGGTGAATGCAGTGGAGTGCTTGCTAGCGGACATCTTATGCAAGACGTCCACTCAATGAATGAAACCCCAACCCATAGGGGGAAAAACCTCAAACAGGTGTCCCACGCAATCGCCACTCATGCAACGAGTTTTATTATGGTGATAGCAAATATTTTCTTGCTCCGTAGGGTGACATTCACTGGAACCCACCCTGTAGTGCTGTATCTGCCATTGCCTCAAGTGTAACTGAGTTGGCACGTCCATGCAGTGCAGATCCAGCAGCACTAGAAGTCGGCTCTGCTGTGTGAGCATCACAGATTCTGCACTCTGCCCCCATTCGTTGAACCTCCAGTACTAGCTACCGTAGTGAATGATGGTAATTTCATTTCCCAAGACTGATTGGATTCCATTGGCAAGAAAACTGCAATTTTCCAGGCGCAATTTCCCGGCGGCTTCCTCGTCTGAAGAAAGCTGGAACAGCTGATGACGCGTGTTTTGCTCAATTATCAGAGTTGGAGGCCTCGATTCTGTTCACCTTCTGCTGCCCCCTTTTTTCAGCTGATAAACAGGTAACAGGGAATCGGACGAATTTGGTCTAAAAGGAGGGAAGAAAGACTTTATTCTCTGTTGCTCAGCTTCACACTTGCTCGGCAAGAAGTTCAGACAAGTGAGTCACCGAGGAGAATTCCTCACGTCTGGTATTCTTCATCTTTTCTCTCGACTTTTCTTTTCTCAATACCCTTTGAAGATTTGATGAGAGAAGACGGGAGAAACAATTCTCTGACGAAGCAGGGACGAAATCTTGTTTATGCTTGAAGTTATTGGCAAATGAGATTCCCTCGCCTCTTTTGAAACCGCACGTTCGTGGATCTTCCTGAGTAGAAAAGAAGGCAATTTGTTTCGACGCCCACGTCATATAAGTAATACAGGACGCAGCTCCGACCACTGAGAGTAGAAGGCTCGTGTGGCTTCTGCTGTCATCTGGATTGTAATCTGTGTCATCTATCACAAGTCGGTTGGACAGCGTGAGATTCTTCATCATCGTTTCCATGATTCTCTTCAGGTGCTGCCCGTACGTGACTGCATACATGGGAAAGGCTTCTCTGGCGATAATAACGCAAGACTTTAGCAGTCTCGTTGCACGCCAACTCTGCCATGATGGAGAAAGAAAGAAGATTTACCCACTTTGTGGCACATTCTATTAAGATAATCTCACCAATGGGTTCATATCGCATTACCTGTAGTAGCACCCATATGGCTTAGGTTTGTATGCATTCTGCTCTTTATGTGCATAGTCCAGCTTCAGTGAATCGGTGGAACCCGTTGACTGAGACATGGGCACCTTAGAGACAAAAATGGGGCCAGAGTTAATAGAACTGGTCCATTAAAAATGTCCCTGAACCTCAGGAAGTCGGGCTTCTAAAGTCCATAGTCCCAATTGCCAGGTCCTTGTATCTGGCCTCCGGAAAAGCTCCACAGAGAGGTCAAGCGTGAATGAAGACACGCATTGATCATCAATGACTCCTCATTAAGATCTCTCTAAATGCATTTAGCTACGTCATTCTTTTGATGTCTTGCGGGAGCTGTATTCGTTGCAAGACTCCATTTAAAAACAGCCTAGTCAGAGGGAGCTACTATTTTTGGGGGTCTTCTCTCGGTCTGCTACATAGAACATTCGCTGGTGCGTCAGTTTTGTGGCACTGGAGTCCATAGAAACTATGATGAGAGAGGCAAATCATTTTCTTCTCAAAAACCATTTAATTACGTCTCCTCTATTTGGCATAAGGCAACAAACATAAGGTGGACTCCGTCAAATTCCAAAATTTTCATTTTTTGACCTAGCCCAACACGCATTCATGGATACTCCAAAAGAATTCACTGTACTCATTCTCATTTCCCTCATTGTTTCTAGGAGAGTGGCCAAACGTGGGTGCAAGGGGCCCATGAGGCCTCGATCTGGGCCTATGATGAGATAGCGCTTACCAGGGAGAGGAAGAAACCTACAGAGGAAAGACCGGAGTAAGTGCACAAAAGATGCGAAAATTTCATGCGTGGCTCGAGGGTATGAAGACAGCCTCACACCATGGAGTGGCACTTCACTTTTCACTCAATGTGACTTAATTTTATGCTGTACTGCATACAGCCTAAAATGGTAGAAGAGTTGGCTGGCACGCATGTCAGTGACGTATTGGACACACGCTGGGTACGCACAGGTGTGAACAATCTACCCAATATTCTTACTTCCAATCTTTTGCTAGCTCACTGACTTCCCGCCATCATGGGTTCCACCGGCGAGAACCAAGCGCCTCGGTTCGTCCACAAGCCTTCCCTGAGGCAAGAGGACGACGGCAATAGGCTGATCTTCGAGTGCGAGCTCTCAGGATGGCCTCAGCCCAGCGTGTCCTGGTTCCGCGGAGACGACCTCATCGCCGAAGATGACAGAACATATGTCCGTGTCCAGGAGACACAGACGAGGTAAGATGACACAACATAATTATGCTTCTCAGGTCCTGCAAGACTCTGCAGAATTTGTTCCAATCAAACTCATCTCCTTCTTCGACCGACTGACTTTCAGTGGATATTTCTTTGCAGGTCATTCATGGTGGTGCTGGAGATCAACGACGTGGTCGAGAGCGATGCCGGTTTGTACCGCGTGAAGGCAAAGAATAAGTTCGGGGAGGTGGCGGCGTCCATCAATCTCAACTTCAGTCGTAAGTTCAGTTGCCTTCTCAGTTTATCCACCGCAACTCTGAGATGTAATGCACATTGGCCGAGAATTCTACTGGCGAGCGGTTTAGTGGTTGAGCTATGACAGAGCAGTTTGCGATAGTGATCTTACGGTGTCCCGTTTGTACGAGGATGCGTACGTAGTGTGTTGTACGAGTCTCACGTTGTCCTGATGTCTCGGAAAAATTTGCCATGTTTCTCGAGTTTTCCTGGTTATGTGCTGATATATGGAGCACACGTATCGCACTGAACAAACAGTTCTTCTGTTGATGTATTGAAATTACTTGTAGTACGTTGACACCTTGCCATATAGTACGCACACATAGCTATCGTTTCAATCCAATACATCGATCCAGCATGGCTTGAATGAACCCCAAAATGAAACGGGTGTGTCTCGTACACATCTGTCACAGGAATATACAGACTGTGCGATATGCCAAATTAATCGATTTCGCGATATTCGATATGAGTCATGATACGACATGGATACCCAATTGATTGTCAAAATTACGCTGGTAATTCAAGAGTGTTTGATATATTTCAAAGACTCACGTAGAGTTTTCCCTTGCTTTTTTGGCCTCGCCACGGGCTTTCCCGACATTTTCTCAACAATGCCTACAAAAAGTATTGTGCGACGTCGCGATGTCGATGCAATTTATCGCACGGTCTGAAAGGATGCGTATGTTGCGTTGGCTTTCGATATGACAGAGATTCCAACCCGACTTCATGCGCCATCACCAGTCACTCATGAGGATAGAGCAAAGTGAGGTCTTTTCCCACTATGCTGACGTTCCCGCGGACTAAGATCTTAGTGCAGTATCTATCTGTCACCAGGCGGGCACGTTTTTGACTAGCAACGCGAACGAACCCTGTCACACCGAACAAAGACCCTTTTTCGTTAATATCGTTCAAAAAATTGGCCTTGCTGAGTGCCCAGCGAATGCAAGTGCGCACACATATTCACATATCTTCTCACGAGGCCAAAATATCAGAGGCCTTCGCCGAGGCGAGGAGTCGAATACGCACAAAGATGCGGCCTTAGGTGGTCGACGGAAAAAATCTTCACTCGAAAAAGGTCTTTTTTTTTTACTTTTCCCACAGAAGCGATTTATGCCTAAAGGGGAGGAGAAAGAACGAGGACTTTTTGTCACCAACCCTTCTTCCCTTCCTTTCTCGTGGGACTTCGACCAAAAGTATTCTTTTACATTGACAAAAATTGGGTAGGTGTTTTGCCCCAGGCATCTCTTGGCAGAGCTGCCAAAGCGTCCGCCAAAGAAACGCAACCATGGCAGCGCCGCTTTTGCTGTCGCCATCAAAACGCCACAGTTGCACGCAAACGGTCTCACACTTGATCACATAGGCTTGTCAAGCTGCCCCGAGCCTACACTGTTCTCCTACCAAAACTACAACCACTTTGGGAGGGCCAAGTGCAAACCAAATTTACACAGTGCGTGCAATGGGGCCCAATTTTAAACAAAATGTGATCGCAAGTTTTGATCAGTTTTGTCGGGGCGATGGACGGTTTTTCCACGATTTCCTCGGAAGCTTTGGTGTCGCTCTGGTCTAGTGAAATCATCTTTCTTCCCCTTGAAATTTGTATATGACGATTTGTTTTACATTTATGCCTCACACCAAGCCGGCTCTTCGCCGGGACGTGTGTTGACCTGGGCTCCACATCCCGAAATGCGCAATTAGATGTAATTCAGCAGTTTGTTATCTAATAATACACTTTTAATCCTGGAAAGTAGACCATACTTGAGGGCCCTTCTGTGCACAGAAGTGCCTCAGAGTTGCTCAAAATCGTAACCAGATTATTCTTAGGTATTTTGCTCCACTTGTTACTTGTGTTTGCTTGCACTTCCGGCCTCCAGGCGAATGCAGTTGACGGACGACGTCCTTACACTTCGTTATGGTAGAGCAGATAAAGCCCGCTGAGGTATGACTAGAGGTCACTGGGGTGTCGCTTCTGGGTTGTACAGTGACTCCTAGATGTGCATTGATTTTCGAGCGTTGTTTAACACCCAATGCAGACAAGGAACGTCAGAGTGCAACTCTGGCCAAGCAGACTACGTATGTGTACACAATCATGACTGTTTCACTGTTGATATGCGCACTCAGGTCGTATCTTAACATGCATCCCCCTCCTTCTCCATTTCCCTAAACGCTTTCAAAAGCCACTTTTATGCTTTCATTGTGAGGAAGTGTCTTCTTTTCCCAGACATCAGATCTAGAGAGAAGTGTACTTTTGCACCAGCCTCAACATCGCTGCAACGGAAATTTGCATTTTTGCCTGGGAGGAAGAGTGAGAAAAGACAGTCCCATGGGAATGATGATTGCATTTGGTTAAACGGAAGGCCCTTGCCAAAAAAGAGCTGCTTCCTTCCTCCTCCCCTCGGTTATGCAAATGTTTTTCACTGCTAATGTTTGTGGTTCCACATGGAAAAGGGTAGATGTGCGTCAACTGCTTTGTGGGCTTCGACGAAAAATGAGCGATTTCGCGTCTTGGCAGGCAGAATTCGGGATCGTGGCCTACATTTCAACCCAGTATAACTAGTGCGTACGTTGTGTGTCACAGTGCTGTGCATGATACTGATGTACTCAAGTACGTGCCACTTCATGCTGCTCTGCACTCGATAGCGTAGGATGGAGAAGCAGTATAGACTTATTGTAGTGCAGCGGAGCCAGAAATGCATACGATATATCCTTTGCCTCTTCGACCTTCTTTTCCCCTATATGCCGAAGCAATAACTCAAAAGATTTTTTTCTTTTTTTTGCAGCCGCGGATGCTCCCATAATGCCGTAAGTGTTGCTGGTGGCGTGAGGGCGAAAAAGGCCACCAAGGACTTGTGAAAGTTTTTCCTCGCTTGGTTTTGTAATAGCACTCACGTGTAGTGTGTGTGTGTGTGAGTGTGCGTGTAATCTTTGACGTACGGGGGTTAGAGTTCTTATCCATCAGCCGTCATAACTTTCAGACAAGTGGACGGGATGGCGCCCACCTTCGCCGTGAAGCCTACCATCAGGCAGGACCCTGACGGCTCAACACTTATTTTCCACTGCTCGATAGTGGCGGATCCAACCCCCGCGATCACCTGGTTCAGGAACGGTGTCAAGGTGCAAGACACCTCCAAGTACCAGGTAAGATCAGGAAGCCAAGGTGCAAGCGTGCAGCTAACGTCATGGTACTTGAACAGGTGATCCTGAAGGAGGAGAACTCCTACACGACCGACTGCACTCTTCTGCTGCGTGAGGTGACGGTAGAAGATGCTGGAAAATATAAAGTCACGGCAAAAAACGACCTGGGAGAATCCAACGCGACCATCAGTCTCAACTTTGACAGTGAGTAGCGCTAGTTCATACGATCATTCATGGGCGCTGTTGAATGCGCCGGGAAGATATGGGGGACACACTCATGAGGCTCCGTGGGGTCATGACGCCCCAGCCGCTATGTGCAAACATGTGTTTCCTGCTCGAGTTTATTGGCTGGGTGACAAAGTCGGTGCTGTTGCTCCCACCCGCGTCTGCGTGCACAGGACTTTCAAGGTCTCGCTTTCCCAGCCGTTGCTATTACGGAAATTCAGCTGTTCGCACTAATCAGCGGTGGTATTAATTATATACGTCCGCCTGGGCAAACAGCGCCATGCGTCCGAGCTTTAAAATGCTGCCAATGGTGCATAGGCCTTGTCCAGGTGGACGATTGTTGTTTAACGTAACTTTCTTGTGGTCTACGGTTGTAGATGACGCCAATGGTCATGTAACTACTAATGGAGGGAGGGAGAAGTGAGATTCGAACCTCAGCCTTTTGCGTGGAGGTCCAGACACGCACGTTCTGAGCTACCGAGCTCGGAGCAAATTTGTGGCTTCAAAGAATGACCCAGTTCAAAAACGTGCGTATACGTATACGGCCCGCTCCTTTGTACTGGCAGAGGGCCGTGCATTTCGCCTGCCCGCTACACAGTACAGTGTAGTACATTGGTATAGAGACACTTGACGGTTGGTCACAGAAAATAAGACAAGCACGTAAACAAAAAAGTGACGTTAAATAATCTACATCTCCAGCGTAGGCAAGCATGCAAATTATCTGCAAATTGCCTGCGAAACTTTCTCTGACGTGGTTTGCTTAAGCACGACCCACGTACGTGTACAGCGTCATCGCGAACTTTCCGCACGTTATGCTTGACTTGGTTAGCAGGAAAAATGAAAAATCGCGTTCAATTTCTTGTCCTTATAAAAAGTTAACGTTTTCTCTCAACCCTTCGCAGCATTACAGCTAACCTGAACTTTCTGTGTTCTCATATTTAGCAGAGACAAAATGGGAATGCTGTACTGCAGGACTACGCGTACTTGACTGATATTGTGCGGGCTATGTTTCACACAACAGCCGCAGGGAAGACACTTCAGACGAAGAAAAAAACATTTGATTAAAGGCAAGAGAAGGTTATAAGAGTTACTGCCAGCGCCGAGGACTTATTGTGTGAGCCAAAAAAGAGTCACAAGAATGCTCCAAAAATCCGACTTGGCATGGTCGACCTGATTGATGACAAGCACTGGCATGGGACACCTGGGTGATGACAAGAATGTTGTGCAAAACCGTTGCACAGTTGCACTTCGGGGTTGGGATATCACTTTTTCTCCCTCACACGCTACACGTTGTATGATACCCATGTAAGTTGCATATGTACACAATTATACGCTGCAGGGCTACAGTCGCACATGCTCACAGAACTTCACAGTCAAGTGCGGACCCCCTGCTGTCTTGGGACGATGTTCTCTTCTGAAAAAGAGATGTTGTGCATCTCATACGCACAACCTTGAAAAGACTTTGGCCTTTATTTGTTGTTGCTTGTTGCAGGCGATGAGGCCCCTATTCCACAAGGAGGGGTGCGTCCAACGTTCACCGAGAGACCAGTCATTCGTCAGACCGACGACGAAAAGATTGTCTTCGAGTGCAGGATAGCTGGAGACCCAAAACCGGAAGTCACATGGTCAGTTGGCAGTAAATTGGGTTTCGTATTAGTTGAAGAAGAGACAAAAGTCACGGCAGAACTGGTAGTTTTCCTCTGAAAATGAACTCTTCTGAGCATTCAGACAGACTTCAATTCAAACGATAACAATATCGATGATAAATCGACAAACAACGAACTGATGTAAAGGCAGCCAGCTGTATTGTGCAGTAAGCTGTAGTGATACAGCTTGTATAAAGAGAGATGTAGACAGCTGGTGTGTGACAGAAAAGTCCTTCACGAGGACAGCACAACACTAACGGGAGCAAACCTTCTATAGTGATGTTAATCTCATTTTTCTGCAGGTATCACAACGAGATCAGCGTGAAGCCTGACTCCCGCCACCGCATGACGCTGACTGAAGCGGACAGCAAGAAGTTCTACTATGTCCGCTTGGAGCTGAGTGACGTAAAGGCGCAAGACGCTGGCGCTTACAAGGCAGTGGCCAAGAACTCCATGGGCGAGGGTCACGCAACTATAAATCTAAACTTCGAAGAAGGTATTCGTCGCACTGCACTTTTTTACTAATCTTTTACCTATATTATGTGTCGCAGCATAAGAGCAGGATGGTCCTTTATGTCAGGAAAGAAAAATGGCAAAAAATCTAAAACGCACGAACGTATATGTGGTAACTGCGGAGGTCATGGTGATCACGGTGGCCGGTTGCTAACGAGAACGAAGAAAATCGTCATGGTGCCACCGCCAGCTGACGAAGTTTGGTCAAAAGTTCTGAAATGAAATTTATCTCCAGAACGTGTAGCTATGTAGTAGCGAACGTGCAGCACCAAAGAACCCAAGATGTTACCTTCTCAATGGCGTTCAAGTCAATTTTGATCCTGGTGATAGGCTACTCCTGGGCCTCCCCTCGACTTCATGCTACAAGATGCAAGCTTTCTCCATCATCAAGTGACTTTCCCGCTCGCGTCGTCCTAAATCTTTTATCAAGCAACGTCTAGGACGTAGCAGAATGTATGGTCTGGCTCAGCACGGCCACGTGTCAAGTATCCAACTTGCAGGATCGGACCCCAACAGTCAACCCAAGCTCCCTGATGGAATTCCTCCACGCTTTCCTCGAAAGCCCACCATCAGACAGGATGGAGACAACCTGGTTATGGAATGTCAATTGGAGGCGTCGCCTCTGCCAGATATAACCTGGTTCAAGGGAGACAAGGTCAGTGTTTCAGGAATTGGAGTCGTTGAAGCAGACGAAAGAAAGAAAGAAAAAAAGCGCTGCCGGAGAATCGTAGATAACGGAGAAGCGACCCGACCTCATTCTAGTTACTCTTTAATCCACTTACGCGCATATCTTAACCCCGCTCATTCCCGTTTCCCCCTTTGTTGCCACTGCTGCTATTTGCTATTTAAAACACTCGTCTTCGGTTTTTTTTTTGCTAGGATTCATAATTGTGTTTCCCCTTAGTCCATAACGGAGAACCGGCGCATGCGGTACGAGTGCCGGCCGCTGGGTGGCAATCAGTACCTGCTCACCCTCACGATCGTCGACCCCTGCCTGGCCGACGGCGGCCTTTACCGCTGCAACGCGTTCAATCCCTACGGTGACAGCAATGCGAATATCGACCTCAACTTTGAAAGTGAGTGCGCTGAAACAATAGAGAGGGGAATGGGCAGGCTGTACTGAAAATATTTACGCATTTACGTGCAGCTGGTGAAGATGAGGATGACGCCGAGGGACCAGCGTCAGAAATGCTCGATCCACAAGGCATTCCACCTACGTTTACTGAAAAGCCAAGGATCATTCCTAATGAGGAAGGCACACTTGTCACCATGAGATTTCGGGTATAGAACGAAATCAAGCATAGCTTGGGAGAAATCTAATGAAAGTGCTCATGGCAGGTGCGAGCAAAGCCAAAGGCGGAGATGCAGTGGTATAAAGGCAACCACAAAATCAAGGAAGGTGCGAAGTTCAGAAGCAGATACCTGGAAATTGGCGTCGACGAATATGAGGTCATACTGGAGATCAGTGTAAGTGAAAGCACAGCGTGACGGGCCTACGTGACACACCTGTCCTTTTTCACGCATATTCGAGTGCCAGATGAATACATTTGCTCCATTCTATCTGAGAAAATGCACTATCTTTACTGTATTTCATTTTTTATCTCACTTCCGCCGTGTTCATGGGCAGCACGTAGTGCATGGACATCGTGCATTTATGTACCGTGCAAGTACGGGGATCATGAAATTCCGACTCGTTTACCTCTGTGCGAAACGGCAAAACAAATCATTTATTGGCTGCGAAACGGGAAGAACAATGCACTTGAGCTAGTCAGTCTACTAGAGACTGCTTTTTGAGGTACCTGCAATGATTGATCTGCACACTCAATGGCAAAACTAAATTGCCAAAGTTTTCTCAGGTACAACAGCACAATGAACGGACTGTATATAGCCTACGTTCATATTGTTAAACGGGCGACTTCCATAGAAGATACATGACAAAACTTTCACTCCCACATGATTTTTTTCTTCTTGGGTCGCTGCTAACGTCATCAATTTATTGTACATACACCGCAGAAGCCCACCGCAGATGATGGTGGAGACTACAAATGCATCGTCCGGAACGAGCTTGGCCAACTCCAGGCCAAGCTCAACCTCAACATTGAGGCCGAGCCAGCAACGCCTACTCCCACACCTACTGAGCAACAGGAAGTTGGGGCAGAAAAAAGCACTGAGAAAAGTGTTGAGCACGGGTGGAAAAAAGTTGAAGCTCGGCAAGATGCGGCCAGGGACGGTGAAGAGCAGAAAAGGACTATTGAAGTCAAACAGGAGCATAGGGACAAAAGTGGTGGACAGACAAGTGTGGAATTAAAACAGGAGGTACAACAATCTCAAGGAAGTTATGCCGATGATGGAGAGATGACGGCAACTCGAGAAAAAAAGAGTGCTTCTCACAAAAAAGTAACGAAGAAAAAGGTCGTGAAGAAGACGGTGACAAAAGATGGCCAGGTTCAAGAAGAAACTGTTCGGGTCAGCGATGAAGCAGATCAGCCTTCACTTGAAGCCACTGACTCAATCGCTCCTGGTGAGGGCGCAGAATCAGGTGCCTCCCAGGTCAAGTTGAAGGTATCCAAGACTGTCCACAAGGATGGGGAAAGCAAGACGCAAGAGAGCGAGGTTGAAGGCGCGCAGTTTGATAAGGGCAAGTCAGTGGTGATCAAGAAGAAGAAAGTGTCCAAAACTACGAAACAGGACGGGACAGTCATTGTTACCCGCGAGGAGGAGGGAGGAGAAGATGAAGGATCCTCTGACAAAATAGAAGAGGGAGCTCTAGAAGACGAAACAGACGAAGCACAGCAAAACTTGTCAAAAACCAAGGTAGTCAAGATGAAAATTGTAAAAACGAGTCATCAAGCAGATGCAGCTGGGTCCGTGGAGGGACAAAAAGATTCCAACGTGGCCAAAGCTGCTGAAGAACAAGCAGGTTCCGTGAAAAGGAAGAAGGTAAAAGTGATAAAGGATAGCACAGAGCAAATGGTGCAGGATGCAGCTGCCGGCGACGATCTGGAACCTCAGACGCAGCAGCATTCCGAGCAACGCACGTCAAAGACAAAGAAAAAGACTAAGAAAATTGTGCGCAAGATTTCTAAAACAGTCATCAAGGATGGAAAGCCTCAAACTGTCATTGAGGAACGCGTAGAGGAAGTTCCTGCTCTTGACGACGAGGAAGAAGACCAATCTAGGGGGATTGAACTTCTACAGGATTTGCCGTCCGAAAAAGGGGAGGTAAAAGTTATAGATAAGAGAGCAGCAAACATATCTGCCGAAGCAGAAGAGGAGCCACTTGTCGAGGGCGGTCAAGATCTTGAGCGTCAGACCAAAGACCTCACTGAGCACCACATGGCAAAGGCGAAGAAGAAAACGAGGAAAATTGTGCGCAAAGTTTCCAAAACAGTCATCAAGGACGGAAGGGCTCAAACTGTCATTGAAGAAAGGACAGACGAGGTACCATATGATGACGACGACCATGAAGCAGATTCACTTCGTGTAGCTGAACTTCATGAGGAGGAAGATAAGCAGATCGAAGCCAAAGAAAGTATTTCCTCCTCGAGAGTACCAAACGAGGAGGACGAATATGAAGCCGAAGAAACCGATCAGCCAGCCGAGGATAAAACACGCGCTGTGCAAGTTGCAGAGGAGACTACGAAGAGCAAAAAAAGCAAGAAGATAAAGTCTCGAAAAGAAAAGATACAAACTATAGCTGCTCCTGAAGATGGTGAAGGAGAGCAAGCAGATGAGGCAATCACCAAAGATGCTACAGATGCTTCTCTTGTCGCCGAAGCATTGGAAAGCCAAGATGTGGCAGCACAAGGAGAAGAGGAAGAATCAGCAGTGGGGGAGGAACGCGAACCTGAAGAAAGCATTACGACCAGTAGAATGTCCAAGAGAGGCGTAAAGAAAGTGGCGAGAAAGAAAGTTAAAGTCATCAAAGAGAAAGGCATCAAAAGTGAAGACGTGGAGGAGACCGTGCTTGAAGATGATCAAGACAGTGAGCCTGTGGTGACTCTGGAAGACGAGGAAGACGTTCAACCGGTAGGATCTCCCGAACGAAAAGCTTCAATCGTCATTGGCGAAGAAACGGTTGACAACGAGGACACTTCCATCGAACATCCAGACAAGCCAATAGTGACTCAACCCCAAGATGAATCTGGTACCCGCGTCATTGAAATTACTGAACAAATTGCTGAAGAAGGGTATGAAACGCCTTCTGCAGCAGATCAGTCTCTGCAAGACGAGCGACCCACACAGAAAAAAGTAACCAAGAAAACTAAAACAGTGAAGAGAGTGTCGAAAAGTGAATTACCCGAAGGTGAAAGTGGTGCTCAGGAGCCGGAAGAAACTTTAGAAACCCAATTGTCAGAAATGGTTCTGGAAGAGCAGGAGTCAAAATCTGCAGAGGAAGAGCAAATCTTGGTAGATAAGGAATCGGCTTCCCAAAAGAAAGTGAGTGTAGCCAGGAGAGCTGAAAACGAAGAGCAGGCTGTAATATATGATTCTGATGGAGAAACTGTCCCCGATGAGGTGAGTAGTGTGACTACACAACAGCAACTACAGCACACAACAACTACATCCACACGAGGCAAGAAAACAGTAAAAAAGACAGTAAAGAGCGCTCGTGAAATTTCGTCTAAAGCAGGGGGTAAGACTGAAAGTAGCACAGTAGAAACTGTGGAAGTGACAGAAGCTGACCTCGAGCCCGAGAAAGAAACGGCCGAGGATGAGTATGGTGCTGAAGACTCAAGAAAGAAAGAGTCCAGAAAGAAGAAAATTGTCAAGAAAACGGTCGTAGAATCTCCTGAAATTCCAACAGTTAACGTGACAACCGAATACAGCCATGACGACAGGCTTCCATCGCCAGATGAGCCATCAGAAGTCATTTACAAAGATGGACAGGAGATTCTGGTCAGGAATGTCCCCATTCAAGCAGAGAAACCTGAGAGAGGAGTTACAATTACTGAAGAAGAAGCCGTAGGTGGTTACGACGAGTGTGATGGAGCCAGTTTAGTTGAGCCACAAGTTGACGAACCTGACGAGTGTCAAGTGCAGCAAGAAAAGACAAAGTCACGTCATGACTACCTTCATATTATGTCTGTGGAGGAAGATGTTGATGCAAAGCTTCTGCCCACGGAAGACCATCTCACAGCTGAGGAAGAAGAGAAACCTGATCTACAGATACCGGAAAAAGAAACTTCCAGCTTGCAAAAATCGAAAATTAAGAAGAAGAAGAAGGTTCTCAAAAAAGGCCCTGAGGTAGCTGAGGTCCCTGCTGTGGATGAGCGAGAGGAAGTTCCACGGGCTGAAGAAGCACAAGAGAACGTTCCAGAGGCTGAAGTACAACAAGAGGAAGTTCCAGAGGCTGCTGAAGAACGAGAGAGCGTTCCACAGGCTGCTGAAGAACGAGAGAGCGTTCCACAGGCTGTAGAAGAACAAGAGAACGTTCCAGAGGCTGAAGCAGACCTAGAGAAACTTCCAGAGGCTGAAGTAGAACAAGAGGAAGTTCCAGAGACTGCAGGAGAACAAGTGGAAGTTCCAGAGGCTGAAGCAGAACAAGAGAAAGTCCCAGAGGCTGAAGCAAAACAAGAGGAAGTTCCAGAGGCTGGAGAAGAACTAGAGAAAGTTCCAGAAGACGAAGAAGAACAAAAGGAAGTTCTAAAGGTGGTGGAAGAACAAGAGAAAGTTCCAGAGGCTGAAGCAGAACAAGAGAAAGTTCCAGAGGCTGAAGCAGAACAAGAGAAAGTTCCAGAGGCTGAAGCAGAACAAGAGAAAGTTCCAGAGGCTGAAGAAGAACAAGAGCCGCAAGTGGCTGTATCACCCTCGGACGAGGGCACAGAGAAAGGAACTCCACCTGTCACAACCACTTCAGATGATATAGATATGGATGACTCGACAACACTTCCAGAGTCTCTGTCTGAAGATGTCGCCGAAGGCCCCTCAGTAACCAAGAAGAGAGTCGTCAAGAAGAAAATAGTCAAGAAAGTCAGAGCTAAAGAAAAGGAGCATCCTAAGGAGGATAGTGAGAAAGAGAAAAGCAAGCTGGGCCAAGAAAGTTCGGAGGAGAGCAATCTCCCTGAATCCTTACACGAAGAAGTCACCTCAGGCTCATCGATGAAGAAGGTCAAGAAAGTCATAAAAAAGTCTGCGAAGGTGACAACAAAAATCGAGGAAGACAAAGATGAAAGTCAATTGCACCAGGGGGAGACGGAGGAGAGCAAGGAGGGGACAGAACATCCCGAGGTGATGCACGAAGAAGACAAGAGTCACAAGAAAGTCTTAAAGAAAAAGGTTGTCAAAAAGGCGAAAGCCCCTGCCGACGTCGACTCCGCAGAGGCCACATTTGACTCGACAGAACCAGAAGTGGAAGAGGAGCCAATCTCGCCAATTTCTAAAGAAGTATCCGAGAAAGAGGAAGGAGTAAGTGGAACAGAAAGTCCACTGGCTGGCGTCGACGACGAAGAGCAAGTGCCTGAGCCTGAGAAATCTGAAATTGACGAGAGTCCTTCAGCAACTGAAGAAGACAAACCTGCTCCATCAGGCATGGCCTCAGAAGGTAACTCAGAGCCCATGGACGTAGGAGAGGAAGAGGAAGAAGCAGAAGAGCCATTGAAAAGCTCTCTCAAGAGACCCCCCAGAGATTCGTCGTCTACTGGCCCACCAGTGATAGTCCAAAAGTTTGTGGAAGAAGTGGCAGGGAATGTCTACCTGTTGGTGGTGAGGTACGCCTCAAACACGAAGTGCAAGTGTCGATGGTATTTCAAGAACGCTTCAGTCAAGGAATCATCACTGTACACCATTCGCCATGAAAAAGAAGAGACATATTGCGAGAGCATACTTGAAGTCACGGTTAGAAACTTTACCCCGAATTACCCAGTCACTCTGCATTTCCTGCATGTGATCACTAAATGCATGAGTCAAACATCACCAGAAAAGACAATGATGAAATTCGTATAACAGTACTACGACCATGTATCATGAAGAAATTTGCTACTCATGCTCTCTTCTCAGAGTATATAGGTGTTTTTTATGTGTTACGCCATCCTAGACACTGAGATGATAACTTGACGTAACCCATTCATACATTTATGCGAAGGATACCAAGCAAAGCTCCAACAAACAAGTTCAAAAGGGCATCATAAGTGCATAGGATCCAAATTTTTGAATGACGCACGTGAATGTGCACATCGTACATTGCATCTATTACGGTGACAAACTTTGCGTTATTGCTGACTTTATTCAATGCCTCTTGTCTGATGGAGACCTTTGCTAGTGACATTAATTGCATGCTGATTCAAACCACATACTGTAATCGATGCACAACCTGTGAATATGGTAGGTACATTTCTTTTTGCACACGCAGAATTTGGTACGAACTAGGTGGAGAATCACTTTTAAACACTCTATTATACTTGGAAACCTGATAAGTTTGCCCCCTACAAGTAGGACGGCACTTGATTGAGAACTGCAGCTAACACACCACATGGACACGTCACTTTAATATAGCACTCCTACACCTAATTTTTATACTTGTGAACACTTTACGAGAACATGAACTCCAAGAATGCAGTGTTCAAACGTTCTTACTAAGTCCATGTTTTACAGAACCCAGCTCCTGATGATGCTGGCACGTACAAATGCAAAATAGAAAACAAGAATGGTGAGGCCAATGCTAAGGTATCTCTCGAAGTCAACCAAGAGGACAACCCGGATGATGCCAAGGAAGAGAAAGAGGAGGTACCTGCTAAAGTCAACCAAGAAGATGCTCCTGATGAAGCAGGAGAGAAGGACGCGAAGGCAAATGCAACGGTAGAAGCAGCCAAAAGCGTCTCGAAGAAAAGTAAGAAGAAATCGGAGAAAAGAAACGAAGAGGACGAATCCGCTAGAGAAGAAAATCCTGTTCCAAACCCTGGTGAAGGAAAACCCGACTCATCCGCTGACCAGGGCTCTGCGGAGAAAGCGATGGAAGCAGAACCTGCTGAGGCTCAGTCCAGCACCACAGAGGTCAAGAAGAAGAAGAAGAAGAAAGTAGTGAAGAAGAAAAAGAAGAAGGAAGAAGAGGAAGTTGTTAAGCCTGAAGTTGTGTCCTTCCTAAAGAACCTGGTGAGTGCTACAACAATCACGGGCCTGTGTTCTCTTCATGACATGTTATGCCCCTTAGATCAAGCTGGAGGGGGAGCACATCGAGCTTCAGTGTCGTCTGGATGATGAAATGGAGAATGTCAAGGTCACTTGGTACTTCAACGATCAAGTCTTGGAGGAAAGCGACAACGTCATGCTCACCTTCGATGGCCTCTACGCCAAACTCTTCATTTCTAAGTAAGTAGTCACATGTAGCAAGGGGTATCTAGCATCCTTATTTTAGGTACTCTCCGAGAGGCACCCAAAGTCAACTTGGAAATCGACATCTCATGAAATATTAAGAATACGCATCTATAATTTGGAATGCAAGCTCCCTCCCCCTCATTCGTGGACAGTTAAAGGCCATCTGCATACCCTTCCATGACCTTCCTACTTCTTGGTACCTACGAGTGGTCCTTGGAAATAATTACGTTTCCAAATAAAAGTACTCTCATCACCTTTCTGAGTTATTCACGTCGCAATTCTCTGGCACATGATGTAAATGACTCCCCCTTTGATCCAAATCCACCTTGTGACTTAACAGTTCTGTTTACTCCTCGCAAATTTCGGGTGATCCCTCGGAGTTGCCAGATATTTGACTTAAAAGATTAGGGAGATCACGTTACATCGTACGTGTTGGCGAATGCATCCATGATTGACCCATCGTACAAGTATGACTCATTTGTTGACCCATCGTACAAGTATGACTCATTTGTTGACCCACGCAATGTTCTCGTAGGAATACGAAAATTTGCACATGCACGACCAGAGCGGTAATGACAGTTCCATTTTTTCAGCATTACTATGGACAACATGGGCTCATACCGTGCACGCTTTGAGAACAAGGCAGGCTACGATGAGACGCAAGCCAAGATAACCATCAAACCGGTGAGCCACATCTCATTTTCCTGCACTAAAATAACGTGCTTGCATGAACATAGGCAGATGTCACTTTTTTCACATGTGACATTGCCTGCTCAATGCTGTGTTATGGAATTTTTCTGCACTTGCCTCGCATGTTATCTGTAAACGAGGAATTACTTTTCATCCAATTCCGACAAACTTCTCATTGCCTTGCTATTTTCAGGCCCCAGTTCAGAAGAAGGTAGAGTTTGTGGTGAAGTGAACAGCGTTTTTTGTGTTTTTGTGCTGAAATTCACTTCCACGTAGCGTACGTATGAGTAACTCGAACTTATGCTTGCGTACGCTATTTACACCATCACGCTTGGTATTTTCGGTACACTCCAAATCCACACACGTATGACAAGACATACACCTACGCATCTTCACCCAAGTCTTGACGTTGAACTCTGATGTGACAAACCACTCTGATCTCATTGGGCGACTATGAGGATGCACAATCTACAGTGAGCAAGAACGTCAAGCACCGACAACGTACACGTGTTCGATTCTGTACCTGTCCTGCAGGTTGTAAATGCCTCCAAATTGAAAGTGTGTGAAGTCAGAGCGATACTTTTTACTGCGATGGATGCAAGTTCAGTCTTCAGCTGAGAGCTGATCTGGCTTTTGACTTTTACCTTGGGCTTGCAACCTATTTGTGTTACACAACTGTCAAAAAGTGGTTTAACACACAAAAACTCATTCCACATCAGGGGCGCCGTCATTCATAGCTCCGACTAAAGTACAGTACCGGTAGACTTTAGATTTTCGCTGATGTCTCGACAGCGCCGTAATTGTGCTAAAATAAGGGTTGTCACAAAACTAAAAAACGTTGCTTGTAAAATCCTTTATTACACCTTTGTGCTGGAAAAAGAGACTTTGGTGCGCAGCACTTAGACTGTTTTATACCCGTCTGACACTATATCCATCAGAGGGCAACGCAAAAACGGCCGTTGATTTGGTGCAGGTAATTTTCATTTACATGAGTGGTGACTGTTATTGGCGGCGTCCACTGTAATGTGGCTCTGTTCAGGCATTTTGCAGATTTCAGGCAGAGCTAATTGTCCTAGTCATTAGATTAGTTCAACTGGATTTATAGCATCGTAGTAGCAGCTTAAATTCCTTCCTCTGTGCCAAAATCAAAGGTAGCTTCTGACATTGTGCTACGTGAAAGAAGAATTTTCATCACGTAAAATATTGGTAGGTAAGAAGGTTTTTTTTTTTTTTTTTTTTAAAAAATCGAGGGTTTTTTTTCCAGAAAATAGCGTGCAAAAATAGAATACCCAAAACATAAATAAAATTAATGCAGCCTTTGCCGTAATTAATTTAATCGGGAATAAAA
>JAAUXU010101146.1_pt1 | contig 25950 bp, 23 predicted proteins | sample 7278151 | NCBI WGS metagenome assembly JAAUXU01 (sample SAMN14350113, study PRJNA611818) | marine sediment metagenome | isolation source: surface marine sediment (1.8m) | place: French Polynesia: Moorea | collected 2018-08
AGAACAGTTTAGCACCATAATGCAGTGCAGAACAGTTTAGCACCATAATGCAGTGCAGAACAGTTTAGCACCATAATGCAGTGCAGAACAGTTTAGCACCATAATGCAGTGTGGTGCGGAGGAGTAAAGCACAACAATGCAGTGCAGGAGAGTAAAGTACAACAACGCAGCGCAGAGGAGTAAAGTACGACAGCGCAGTGCAGAGGAGTAAAGTACAACGCAGTGCAGAACATTTCATTAGCATAATGCAGCGTGGTACGCGACAATGCACCGCAGAACAGTGTAGCACTGCAAGGCCGTGCAGAACCGTTTAGTAGCATAATGCAGTGCAGAAAGGAACAGCATTTGGCTTTCGGGATCAACCCTTTTACTGTATCCATCCTTCCCGAACAGGTGATGTTGCCGTGTCTGTCCGTGTCTGTCTCGACCCCCGGCAATTTTCTCGCCCGCCGCGAATTCGAAAATCTGTCAAAATGAAGCCATCACTCGGCGGAGGCGGCGGCAAAGGAGAAAAGAACAGAGAAATGTAATGAATTGTTCAGTTGCCTTCGGCGCTCAGGAAATATCATCCTGGCTGGGCTGTGAGAGAGGCAGCCACTTCCACGGCCATCCATCAACTAAGGAGAGAGGGAGGATAAATTGGGAACCAAAATTGTGCGGGGAGCAAAGAATTAAAATTTTGGTAAGTGAGAAGCGGCCAACTGCAGGCGTCACATGCGCCAACGACGGCGCGGAAACTGCCAAAGAAGCTGCTCTTGTCAGGAACGAAAACTTCTCCAACCCCGGGTGGATTTGGCATATCTGCCTCGTCAACGAGTCTGGTTTGGTGCCCCTTGGAATTTGGCATTATTACTGTGACTCAAGTCAGGTGAGCTCAGGCAAAACTAATTTTGATCGACTTGACTGGCACGGATGTTTGTCGGCTGATGCACATCACTGAGGTGTTGCAGGCCTGAACAATCAGCTCAAGTCTGAGATCGCACTTGTCTAGCCAAGTCCACAGTAACTTGTCATTTTTTGGATGAGCTCAATCCTGCCTACCTCGTTCAGGCACTAATGTCTTTTCTACGTCAAAGCAATCTTCTCGTCACAAGGAAGGTTTTTTTAGTATTAGACCAAGTTTGTCCAGCTCCTTTCTTGAGCATAAATTTAAAGCTTCACTCCAAAAAAGAAGCCGTAATGGTCATAATGGTAATTTGCGGTTGTTGTTTTTGTGTTTTCCCACCATCAGTGGTCGAATTACAGGGCCGGCCCGTCAAAATTCTGGTGGTCGCCCCAACACCAATAACATCACCCTGAACAAATTCGAGCTTCCTGAGCAAATTTTTTTTTCTCTCTCTCTCTCTCTCTGTCCGAAAAGGGACAGCGGCAAACAGGAAAAGTGATGACAGCTTAATATAAAACTTGTTCATAGCTTAGCGTTGTTACGTACGTACAAGTAAACGTGAGAGAGGCTGCAGAGAAAAGAACTGAAAAAAAGGGAATCTCTGACCGACTCTGTGTGAGCTTGGCCGCCGCCAATTTATTTGTTAAAGTCCCCTCCTGACATTTATATGGCCATAGATTCTTCTGCTGCATGCCTCGGCCATTTCCGAACGCTCGAAGGAGGTTTTCATCAGGGGTGCTACTCTTGACACTTCCCAGACGCTTGCAAAAATGAAAAAAAAAAAAAAAAACTTATTGACAAAGCTGCAGGCTGCCAATCCTGAGCTTCAATATCGACTTCATAGCGTACCAAGATCTTCTCCTGACAACAGGGAGACAAACAACTTCTCGCTCCAGCGCCTCATGTGGGTTAGACACGGCAAGATCAATTCCCCTCTTTGACCCCTAGATGGCCGCCGCCGCCGCCGCCGCCGCCGCCGTCTTCGCATGCATCGGGGTCGTAACGTGCTCAATGAAGAAGTGCCTACAGAGGCTCCAGCTTAGATCACTTTTACGCACAAGGTTTTTTTCTTCTTCTTCTTCGCCAGTCAGGAGATAATCCAAAACATGTGCGCGCGTGATTCTCCTTGTTCACATGTGCCGCATCTCTTCTCTCATTCGCCGGATATTCATTTGTCAGATTAATCATTTTCCTCATTACTCGGCCCGTCAGAAAAAGAGAAGAGGGAGGAAGACGGAGGCCAAATTAATCTGCAAGCTGATGGCCGCCGCCGTCGCGACGACGTCGACCTCGGCCAGCCGCGAGCAGCCGCGAGCAGCCGCGGATGGCTCTGAGCAGCCGCCGCGAGCTTTTAGAAGCCGCCAAGAGCCACTGCCAGCCGCTAACAGCCATTGCAAGCAGCCAAGAGCCATTCCAAGCCGTCACCGACCGCCTCAAGCTGCGAACAACAGGGAATTGCAGTGAATGACCGCCCCTAATGAGGCTGATGACAGATATGAGCTTAAAGACTGGTGAAATACTGCGTCAGTGGAGGACGCGACACTGGCTGCTTCTACCAGCATGAGCGATCCCTGAGCTGGAACAGCACTGACTTCCTCCACGCTCGTTTGAAATGAGCAAAGGTCTTTCTCCAAAGGCTCCGGAGGTTGTGGAGGCACCAGGGGGGCCCTTGCAAGCTGTATCATGCTGCTGCTGGCGCTGTCGGAAGCATGATTGAATGATGCCTCCCAGCCCATTATCATATTTGAGCACATTCAGTGGAGGAGAGGAGAGGAAATTTGCCTGCCCCCCAAAAATGTGAGCGCCTGCACCAAGAGCTTCTTTGTTGTTGTTTGTTCGGCAAAAACACAACCTTGATGGCGAAGAAATTATTCATTTTTGCACGTCATTTGACGACTTTTTGGCACTCGTCCTAATCACCTGCAGAGAAGTGAGCAAACCAATCAGCGTAAGCCTTTATAAGGCCATGCCCTGGCCGAGGCAGAGGCAGAAGGAAAAAAGAAGGCCCTGACCACGATACCAATTTGGAAAATTGCCATGCAATGGCTGCCTCAGCCTCTGCCCCAACTTGTACGTCAGCCTCTGCCTCCTCGCACATAAGGAAAGGGGGGAAGCAATAACAGAATCGACTGCTTGCCTCGATTTGGAAGAAACCAATTTGAAGAGTAGGTGAGGCCTCATCCATCGATATTTTATTAGTATTAATCAGTGGCCAGGGCTGTTGGGGAAGTGGAGGCGGAGGCGGAGGAGGAGGCGATCCATTTTGTTTTGGTAGACAAGACAATTACAGGGCGCTGCTACTCTCCTTCCTGCTGCCAGCCAATTGGTGGAGGGAGGGAGGGAGGTGTAAAGGTGTTGGGGCCGCTGCCGGGGCTGCTGCCGGGGCTGCTGCCGGAGCTGCTGCCGCTGCCGGCGGAGGCGACCTGCTTGGGCCAGACTCTTATCTACCTGCTTTGTCAGGAAGGAAAGAAAATGAAGCTGTAGCTGCGGCGAACACGCTAATTCACTCTCTGACGCGAGCGGGGCGCACTGGAAGAAAAAAAAAACGGCGGGGGAAAAAAGTTTGTACAGTGCGTACAGCGGTTTCTCTCTCCCCTAGGTTTTTGCAGTGCCAAATGCGTCAGTTGCTGCTTGTTCCATCATGGCAGAATTGGCTTTGTCTGTCCGCAGATCGTTTCCACAGCCTTTTTTCTTCCAGTGTCTGCGCGGATACGTCTTCATTGACACCTGCTCAATTAAGGGAGGAGAGAATGAAAAAGGAGAAAATGTAGTGGGCATCACGAAAAGGTACAGAGAGATCAGGTAAGGACTGAATACCTGAGCTGGTGAGAACATTTTTTTTTGTTTTCACCCTTTGACTTATGGGCTTGTAGGTGAATCTTTAATACGCGCTAAATATTGGTTGGTGCTGCGTGGGAACGAGGCAGGAAATCGATTTTCACGGCTGAGAATTTATGTCACTTCACATGTTTATACCTGAAAAAAAGAACATCCTATACTACCCTTATGTACCTTTATATTCAGAGAAGAAGACCGACTCTTTGATTATTGTATAGCAGCCTTGTTTCTACCAATACTTGCTCGTGCGTGTGTATGTTTCAACCTGCTTATTTGCCATTATTGCTCCATCAATTTCCTATTGGCCTTGCTCTGCTTCCCTCCTCCTTCTTCGTCTCAGTCTTCTTCCTCCACCCAAAACACGCACGACGCCCATATTTCCCAGATATCTGGCAATCTGAAGGCTGTCATCTTATTTTCTGTTTGAGCCATAATGACACAGACTCCTCCCCACTCATCGCATATTCATACGTGGTAGCATGTGAGGGAGAGGCCATGATGTCCCCACCCACCTTATTACCACCGACGGCGGCGGCGGCGGCGGCGGCGGTTACGACGACGATGACGACGACGATGACGGCGGCGGAGACGTCGACGTTGTTGTGCTCGGGCTGGAGGAGGAGGAACACGGAGGGGTTGGAATCACGTGACGCACGCACATTTGCGTCGCACGCATGTAATTGTGATTGCATATGAAGGAAGCTCATTTCATACTACTACATGCAACAACGGGACCAGGACTATCATTATCGAAACAGCTTTTGTGCGCAGGAGCGCTAGAGATGACGACTAGGCCAAATTTGAGGAGAAGCAAACAATCCAAAAACCGGTTGTCGAATCGAATTTTTGGCTTTTCTTTCGGAAGATTTAGATTGGAGATACCTGAAATGACCATCAGTTTTACAGACTGTCTGGCGTAAGAACTCATCAATCCTTTTTTCGATGCAGGCCGATGTCAAGCTTTTTTTTCTTCCAAAATTTGTTTGAATTTTCAAAGGTTCTCTAAGATTTTGAAGAAGAATTGTTAAACGAACCGATTTTGATGAAATCGAATGCGTAGTCGACGTGAAACACCGGTTTTTTTCGGAAGCCAAGGCTAAAGCCCCTATCCTACACTTATTTTGCAATGCTGACAAAAAAATCACTGCAAAATCGAGTTAGCAAAGCATGACTGAATCTTCCACGAATAGTGATAAAGTGTGAAAAATGATTTACTTTGAAGCAGAGGCAGCAGCAAAAAAAATCGATCTGCCGTAATGTTCACAAAGCTATCGTTAGGAGGTCTTGATTTTCCCCGCAGATAAGCAAACAAATAACTCACCTCATGAGCAAACAGGAGAAGGTTTTGAGATCGACCAAGGAATCCTATTCAAACAACTAAAAGTGGACAACAAATCCTCTCTGAGCTCTCCCTTTTCGTTCGTTCCTCCCACGGGAGTCATGTTTTTCCTGCAAGCGCTCACGAGTCTCTCATGTGGTTTGGCACACATATGAGAGGGGCCAGAACCGACGGTGCCAACGATCGACTCCTCTGCAATGGTCGGACAATGCTGATTGTATAGTAACGCATCCAGTTGTAGCAAAGCCGAGTGACGTCACTCGTGGGGAGCTGTACCTGGGTCGTAATGCCAAGCACAACAAGTCAGGTGCTGTATGATAATACCAAAGTACTGTATGCACACAAGATATGTATATTTTTATGATGCATACATATTTGTTGGACCAAACCACAATGTTGGAATATGTCTGAGTGAATCTTAGGATTGTTAGCTAGTGCCCAATAGAGAGGACGTAACATGTTTTTTGAAGGAAAATCCATTTGCCTGTGATAGATTCAAATAGTCTGGCAACAAAATGCAGAATGCAGAAAGAGATTTAAAAAATGATGCAGCCTATTATGTATATTTATAAAGGCCCAATGTTCCTTTTTTCTCTTTTATGTCATTACAATCGTGCACATTATGGACGCATTATTCACATTGCCACATTGTTCTTGACCACTATGAGCATGTTTCCTCTTAATCAGGTCCAATTTCCGCGTTAAAGCCAATCGGACTCTATATTTTGTAACCACTGCACGTCGAAATGTAACGAACGTCCTATGAAGTAATCCCATTTTTGCTAATTTCAGATGGGATATCTGGTCCCCCCCCCCTGCTTATATTAGAGACTTCCTTATGGTAGGATCAGAAGCAACAATTCATGGTTTTCTTCTGCTTTTTAATCCTTTTTCAGAACACCATCTTATATTAGAGACAGAAGTCAGGTAGACTTAGAGCCAGGTAGAAACAAAACGGTACTTATAGATACACTCGGAAAGTTGAAAGCATTGATAAATTTATGCGCTGAAGAGTCCTCAATCCTCCATGTCATCGTTCTTCTCTCGTCGAGGATGTCTGCGAGTGAGCAAGAAATTGTCATTTTGTCCATATTTTTTACATAACTCAATGTACCGCAATGTATCAGTGGAGCGCAACATTTCAAATTCATGAGCCACGAGCCTCAAGGATACGGTGTTCTAGCGTTGTAGACTGCTCACGTCATTGCAGAGTTGCCACTTCGTATGCTTACTCTGCGTTGCGCAGTCTTGGTGTAGGCTGACAAAGGAAGTCTTACGAGTGTACGTGCGTAGGTACATGTAGTTCTGTCACTCCTGTGCTATGAATGAAAGAACTACGACATCGCACGCGGGAATTGCACAAATGCATAACCATATAACTTTTGTTACTATAAATACTTAACTACTCGGTGTATGGAATATGCGGACTCGGTGGGCACTACATGGTGGCTCCTAATAACTCTGCCGCATATAAGGACCTCTTCGTGTAGTCCTTCTGCATGGTAGCGTTCGTAATTGAAGAAGAATACAATTGAAGTAATTGCATAAACATGACGAGAGGTAACAAGCACTAAATGATGCAGTCCATATGCATGATGGCGCTTCTGTGAATTGTCTCCGCGTCGGTCTTGTCTGCCTTGATAAGGTCCACGATCTCGCCTTGCCGACTGTGCCTTGTCTCGTCATCCATGGTCTCGGTGATCTTGACACCAGGGAAGTGACTACTCCAGTCAATGAAATGAATTGAATGGTCCAATAAAGATACCATCTCAGAATCACATAAGATCGCCGTTCTACCAGCAGCAACTTAAGCAAGACTCCTGACGACCTTCGTCGAAGAAACATGCTAGATGACCTTGGTGTCTTCATTATGTCTTGTGTCCTTTTCTGCTGTTTGCTACTCAGCTTTGTTTGATCTTTTTTCGAACTTACAACACAATTGGGCAGGAAATCCAAATTACTATCAGTTATGGCACGAAGTCTCATTATATACAGCCTCCCGAATAGTCAAAAGCTCGTGTCACCTCGAGATTCTCACTTTTTCAACAATGACTGCTAGACTGCACACACTATAAGAAGGAGTGGTAGAAATAACAATTGTTGTACTTCCCCTGCTCCATCACTGCAACTTAAAAGTCTGTGCATACTGGTGAAATGGTGGCTTTGAAAGTATTCAATAAAGATAAGAGACTGCTAATGACAGGTGATAACTCAAGTACTCATGAGGAAGAAATTTCCTCTGACTCAGCACTCAGCATTCCTTAAATAAGGTTAATTTTAGAGAAACATAATGAAACACAAGACTCATCCAGGACACTCTTTAATGCCATATTGCAAGCTAAATTTGAAGCGTCGAGTGAAGAGTGAACCGTCGTTCACGTTAGCGTTGAAGGAAGACCGAGACGCCATGAACACTTTGGATTCTGACTGTATGCATCACGTTTCTGGGCCATACGGTCCTGAAGCTGAAAAGCCCCTTCCCAGATTAACGATATTTTGGCCGCTGACGCAAGACATCGTTAATGTGAGCGCGACTGTATCTCATTCATTTCATATCGATGTCAGTGTGAGCCGCCACTATTAATATTTTGGTACCAGACTACACGGATTTTTCATTTCATCCAGTGCGACTGAAGAAAGGACGTCTGTGACCGTGATAAATACGCGCGAGCAGCCAGACGATGAGAAATCGTAATTGCACGCATCTCATTTCTCTTTCTTCTTCACACATGATGAGGTGGGACGACTTATTTTGACAGCTACCGAGTCCGGTCCACCTCTAGCCTTTCTCTCTCTGCCGAGTGCAACAAATGACATCTTGGAAAATACCGACTGATCCTGCTGCTTCGCTGCTTGGGACGGCGATCAGAGACGACGGCTAAAAATCAGGATCAACTGAGAAATACGGGGTGGCGTAAAAAAGTCAGGACTATCCCCCAGATAGAAATCTGAGAGGCAACCGTTCCATGGGTTATTTTATCGACTATTTATTACTAGAGATGTGGCGGTTCAGGAACCGCAACTACCGCCTGATGACGAAGAGAAGGGGTTGAGCTCAGGCCGCCACTATGACGGAGCAGTGCAGTACAACATATGAACGTACTTATTGTTCTCTCTGAACAGTAAAGCTACCTTTACGTTCCATTAAGGGGGTGTTGCAAAATCGAGCGATAGAGGAAGGGGGGTGCGAGAGAGCGGGGTACCCTCGTCCCCCCCCCCTCCCCCCTTCCATGAATCTCTGTGAGGGATCTGTCTGAAGAGGAGCAACTTCTTGATACCTGTGTCGTGATTTTTTCCTCCCTGACTTTTTATTTCTCTCCCTCATCGATCGTTGAGGGGTTAGATCATGAAGAGCTGAGGTGAAGAGCGACTGTGGTGTCTGTCTGCGAATCGATCACATTTGCGTCGGGGTAAAACATATGTTGGGAAAGAGTTGAATGATCTAGCATTGTCGATTCCATATTTCTTTCGTTATGCTTTCTTGCCGAATCTGTGTTCTGGCTGTCACATTTGTCAGCGTTACAATTTCATGGCGGATTCGCCGATTTGCATTGGCACGGCAGAGAAAAGGGGTGAGACTCCGCCAGACATCTGGGCTCATCATCAAACGACTGCCACAGATAAAAAGACCTACTTCACTTCGGGGTATCAGCAGAACGTGCGTGGGTTTGTCGATCAATGAGCTCCACCTTACCTAACTTACGCCAATATGACTTAACCTGAGTTTACGTCAGCGAAGCTTTGATAACCCAACCTCAGTAGGGCTGAGCAAAGAGCTAACCTAAGTTGAGCTAAGGTCAACCAAGCTGAACGAAGCTAAGCTAAACGAAGGTGACCATTTCATTGACTATAAGCATACTGTGCTGTGCAGTATGAAATAATTGGTGCCAGTGTTACAGTTCCTGATCATAGAGTCAAAGTGCACGCACGCTTTTTTCTCTTCTTACACGCGCAGATCTTAAAAAAGTGAGAAAAATGGTGGCAACCTCTTGTTCCTACCACTTCTGGCACTACATAAGCAGAGCAGCACAGCTGTAATGTGCTCGTAGTATTGCTCTAGTGGAGGAAAGAGATCAGAAAAGGGATTTCCCAGACATTTGCTCAATGTGCGCGGATGAATCTCTAGATGGTGTGATAAGGGCTTTGTTCGCCGCGGGGATTTTACCACATTTTTCGCACAGCCGAGGGGGGTGATGTTAATGTTGGGAGGGTCTTGGGCAAAGCACGCGTAATTGTGGCCATCTGTGGGGAAGACGGTCAAGCAATAAGAGGACTGAGTAAATAATCGCTCTGCTCTCCACCCCCTCATTACTACTACTATGGAAGAGGCCCCCCCTGACATCACCTCCCCTATTTGCATTTATAGAGGGGTCATATGGCACAGCTGCTGCTGCTGCTGCTGCTGCTGCTGCGGTGATTGTGGTGATTTGACACACTAAGATCATAATGAACGTGCCAACTTGGCTCACAAGTTGGCACCACTTTGGCACACGGTGATGGCCAATTGAGCGTGTGGACTAAGATTCTGCTGCCGCCACAAACTGAGACTGCATCAAATGGAATTTTGTCCCTTCTTCTCTGTGAAAACAGATTGAGTGAAAAAAAAATCGAAACAGCAGATTTACGATCGTGGTCAGTCGACCAAATGGATTTTTAGACACTTGAAAAGTCAATTTTCTGGGAAAAAGAGGGTCCAGATCAGTTCTCTCCTCTTGCCTGAGGGTTTCTCTTTCTTCTTTTTCTCCTTGTTCAGACGTGTGAGATAAAAAAAAAGACCACAATCAGTTTTTTTTTTCCGCACCACAGAAGAGACCACAAGTGAAAAGTTGCCAAAATCATTGGCTTTCCACGCATCTTTGAGCACCAACAGTGAATATCGGCAAGAGAGACCTTGATTGACTTTGCACAGTCAATTTTCCGGCCGAGAAAGTTGCCACGGATGGACAGAGGAGAAAAGTAATTCTTTTTACTTTTCCCTTTTTTTCGGTTTTTCCGCCTTTGAGCGCAGCAGGATCCCAATTGAGCTGGCGACACCTCTTTTTAGTCGAGAAACCGAGGCCGCCGCAGCCGCCGCAGCCGCCGCAGCCGCCGCAGCCGCCGCAGCAGCCGCCGCAGCCGCAGCAGCCGCCAGCTCCAAAAGGATTTGGGGTAAAGAAAAATTGAAAAAGAGAGAGGAGAGAGAGAGAGACTTGTTGAAGTTGTCATTAGTGAGCGACTTAATTTCAATGGAGTCTTCGCCTTTGAGCACCGGAAAAAGTCACGCAGCGAGCGCTGAAAAGATTTTTCCTTAGGCTGCCCCAAAAATGAAGCGGGAGCCCATTTATTTTCTCCTTCCATTGCAAAATTCGCGAAATGACAACCGTGGGAGTGAAGAAGAGGGGGGGTGGAGAAGGAGTCGATTCCAGAGGGAATGAATGGTCTTGACTACATTTTATCAGTGTCATTAGGCTTGACTATTGTGTGTGCTCCGCTTAGTATAAGACTGCGAGACTCGAGGTCTTACAAACAAGACGACCAAACTAAGTGACTGCCTGGTTTTATGCGGTTGTCATATTGACACCAACAGAACAGAGCACTTTTTGAACTGCAAGCAAGTGACGAACTCTTGGCCTGATCTCTCTCCAAACGGTGTCGCCCAAGCGATGATCATGGTGTCGCACACCAACGTGTCGTGCTCGTCCACGCACCCGACCGTGCAGCGCAGGTGACTCACGGACGCGCGCAACTTTATCCGAAAGTGGTGGTGAAAAAAAAAGGCGAAGAATTTTCTCTCCTCCCTTTTTGTGTGCCTGCGCCCATCATAACTTGTTCTCCTCCCAGTCCGCGGCTGCGCCCATGAACGGCCTCCCCTTAAGCTCCATCCGCCAATCGGTTTGAAAATAAATCGCCCAACTGAAAGGTTCCGCGCGGGCTGCGCGGCCAAGATTTAATCATCCATTTCCAATTCCGAGAGCGGAGAGAGAAAAGTGCGTGCATGAAAAGAGCAGGCAAGAAAGACCGATCATTCTTTCCTCTCTCTCGTTCCACACCCGCCGCCTCGGCGTGCAAGGCCGCAGATGCCTTAAGGTGAGGACAACGTGGGCCAGGAGGCTCCGTCCCTGCGGAGGCTGCGCCGGGGCGGCGGACCCCGTGTACGAGGCCGGCTTCCACGGGTCTGGCGTCAAGCTGGCGGCCGGAAAGTCCGATCACGACGTGAGCAGCACCCACGAGGTCGTCGGTCGGTGTTCCGAGAAAGAAGTCTGTGACTCTTTGAACGGTCGATCGCGCCGCCACCGTCCGTTCAAAGGGGGGGGGGGAAGGAGGAGGAGGAGGAGGTGGTGGAGGAGGGGAGGCTCGGCGGGAAGTCGCGCACATCCATCTTTTCGGCGCGCGTGAAGATCAGACGAAAAAATCGCTTATGCAGCAGCAGCCCAGGGATTGTGTGTGGATAGATAACGAGCCTTCGCCCTTGCCTTTGCCTCCTCTAAGAGAATAGACACGACGATTTTGTAAGATGTAACACTTATGTGCCCGGCAGATTAGACCGTCTCTCACCCGGTCTCCCCGCTGTGATCGTCGTATGACCCGCCAGAGCTGTCGTCGAGCTCATTTTTGCACAATGCCTTTTGACTCTTGACCACATGGATAGATAAATAGATGGATGGATGGACGGATGGGTGAGTGCCCACTGAGAGGGGGGACGCAAATAAAATGGGCCAGGGCGACATAATAACATCAGCTGGGGGATCAAAGGGCTATTATTCTTTTGTATCTGCGACTCTATCTCAACGAGACCGAATAAATGATTCCGAGCTATCCAGCCCGGCCAAGCCAAGCCAGGCAAGGTAGGGAAGGCAAGGCGAGGGCAGAGCAGGGCTGGGCGGGCCAGAGCAGAGCAGAGCAGACCAGGCCGGGCCAGGCGGGGCGGGCCAGGCCAGACCAGGCCAGGCCAGGCGAGACCAGGCCAGGCCAGGTCGGCTGCATTTCAACATTGGTCCATTCTGCTGCACCACACAAAAGATCGGACGAACGCCCAGTTTTGAGGGCACGCGAGGGCAGCATTGTTATTACAGGAGATGGAGTGAGGAGGCTTTTAGCGTCGGATTTGTATGACTCGTACATAATGGGGGTGTCCAACTTGACCCCGGCGGGGCCGGCGACAACTTTGTCGAGCTGGACATGATGATATAACCTTATTTATGTAAGTCAACTCGGCCAAGTTGAGCCCTGAGGAGAGCGCGAACTCATCCCGTGAGTGAACAACATTTATTCATTGACGCCTTCAACCGCGTTAATAAGTGTAGCGTTACTCATGATGAATCGTAGCACACATTCGGCCTGCTTTTTGCCACTTCCAAACGTGTCTAACTGCACCGCATGAGATAATCTCTGAGCGCAGCGAGAGCGAGGGTTAACAAGGCCGCCGCCTCCGCCGCCATCAGCAGCAGCAGCGGCGGCGGCGGCGGCAGAATCGTCGGCATCGGCAGCCACTTTTGCCGCAGTCTTCCTGGGCTTGCACACGTCCGTAAAACCGACGATCACCGACGGGCGAGGGAATTTGTGGGCTGGCGAGCGAGCTGAATTAATGATATTGAAAAGGTGGGTTCGAGGTGGAGATGCCTTGGCTTTGATTAATGGATGCCAGTTTTGAAAGCCTGTCCGACATGTTGTTAGACAAGAAGAAGGAGGCGGCGGCGGCGGTGGCGGCGGCGGACGCGGCGACGACGGCAGCCGCCACAGCCTTTTCGGTGGACCTCGCGGAAAAGGAGGTCAGTCAGTCTTATATTGGGCCTCGGAGCTTCTGTCTCCAAAACAGGCGTTCTTCGATTGCGAATTAACAGCTCAATCGATCGCCTTCCCGGAAATTAGGACCCAATGATGATGAGAGGGGGGGGGGGGAATGAGGTACAAAAGAAACTTTCTCAACGGTTTTTTGTCCCTCTCGTTCTCTGCTTTTCATTTTCCCCCACTAGGCACACCTGGGCACAATGTGCAGGGAATAAATTCATTATGGTGGAAAACCCATCCCAGTTGCCGGCGGAGAGACCAGACTGGGGAGTGACATTAAATTTGGCGAGCAGCTCATAACAATAAATTTGCGACTGCGAAAATGAAATTGGGCGACTCCTTCCACTTTCGTTCTCTCACGTGTTTCTGACCGCGCTTGCTCATCTTTGGCCCCATCGGCAAAATGTGCGGCTTCTTCTTCGTCTTTTCCCGCCCCCCAAAGAATCCGGCCCAAATTGATGCCAATGACAAATTGTCCCTCTAATGGGGTTTCTCTGCGACGCCTCAGAATAGTGAGAGATGAGCAAACAGGCGTCAAATGTCATTTCCGCCATTTTCTTTTGTCTCGTGCTGAGAGAGAAAGGAGTAGGAGGAAGGAAGAGGCAAGGATCTATTTATCTGCTCACTTTGGGGGCCAAATTTTGGGGAGAAAACAGAAAAAAAACCAGTCTTGCCAAAATGTAGCCCCTTTTTTTTCACTAAAAAGTTTTACTTCTTCTCCTTCCTCCTGGCCAGTCTGATGGTTGAATGGTGAGAATGCAGACAGATAAAGTTTTCTCATTGAAAGACCCTTTCTCCTTAATTCTCTGCTACATACGCGGCCTCTCCCGCCGGCAATCAGCCAGAAAGGAGTACACGGACGTCTAGAGCAGCAGGGACCTGGCAACGTGCGTCCGTCGTCGCCGTTCAGCATGATCACTCTCGTCCGATCCGTGGTAAACCGAGAAGCCATTTCCCTGGGCCAATAACCAGCAGCGATCCTCCAAGTACCTCGACGCCAGACTTTTTCCGGCGGGTGAGTGCAGATATTATTTTTACAATCAATAATTTTTCATCACAGTCGAGAGCCTCGGAGGAGTCGTGAGCCAATTTGGCGCTTATGAATTGCCACGTGCGTAAAGAAAGGTGTTTCGCGGGAGAGCAGAGAGAGGGCGATAAAAATCCTCCTTTCCTCCCCCCCCTCATTTCATTTCCCGGGGAGAAGAGAAAATTTGCATACTTTAACGGCGCAGGCAGAGCCCATTACACGGCTCTCACGCGCCGCCTATTTAAAAGTTCCAAGAGTAATTGTATTCCCAATAGCTGTGCTGCTCCTCCGGCGAGTCCCTCACGCTCGGCCCAGGCGGCGCGGACAGCAAGGAGCCGGCGATCGGTTTCTGCAACGCCCTGTGCCGCACAGGCGTGATCGCGCGGAAAATGATTGCAAATTTCTCAAACGTCTTAATTGCGCGCTCGCCACAGCTGTGCAACTCCCCACGCAAGGAGGAGGAGAAGAAATGCGTCGCCTCATTTTTCACCTCCCACTTCTCGCACAATGAGCACTGGTGTTCCTCACAATTAATCCCTCGTCATGCCCAAGACATTTACCATCTGCGCGGAGTGCGCGCGCGCCTTCGAACCAATCAGCCTCAGAATTAATGGGTCTCTCTCGACCGCCTCCCTCCTCCTCCTTCTCGTGGTCGTCGTCGTCGTCGTCGTCCTCGTCTTCCTCCTCCTCCTCCTCCTCGGCGGCGGCCGCCCCGGTGCTGCTGCTCCAAGTACGTTATACCTGTGTCATGATTTACTAACGAGTCCGTCGCCGACGACGACGAGGAGGGCGACGACGACGACGAGGAGGGCGACGACGACGAAGACGTCGCTGCGGCCGCCAGAGTTAAGTGGTGGGCTCGGCACGGCCGCGAGTGCGCTCGCTCGGGATGCCAAAAAAGGCGACCGGCTTCCGCGTCGCTCTCCGCCGGTGAGGAGGACCCGCTGGCTCCGCCGGTACCGTCGGTGGCGGCGGAAGGAAACGCCCCTTTGTTTGGAGAAACCATCGCTCGCTCGCCGCCACCGAGGGGACGGAGGCAGCCGCGGCGGTGGCGGAGGCGATGGCGACGGCGGCGGCGGCGGCGGCGGCGACGGCGGCGGCGGCGACGGCGAAACGAGGGAGAGGAAAAAAATCTTGTGACTGCTCAATTCCGATGGTGATGGGTGGGAAGAGGACGTAAGTCAGTCGTTTGGTAGACTTTGACAGCTTTACACCCTGAACACCAGCAAGGTAGAAGAGGCCTCAGTGACGGACACGAACTCTCTGCCTAAGAGAGACAAGAGGAAATACATTGACTCAGCGAGGCCGACAAAAAGCCGACCAAGATGCTACAACTCAAGCAATGGAACAGTGTGATAACTGACAACTTTCTGAACATGTGACAACTTTGCAAGAAGGAACACTTCGTCCGACTTAAACTCTGGCAGCGTCGTCGCCGTCTATACACCTTTCGTCACCAATCATCAGTGATTGGTCTTACTAAGTCACGATAACCGCCGCCAAGCTGTTTCCCCCGGGCTCCTCCGCCGCCGCCCCCTTCGCGCCACCGCCGCCGCCACCACCTCTCTCGGCCGCCACCATGCTAGAGAACGGCATCAGTCAGTTCATGCAGTTCCGTCACGCGCAGGCCGATCTGTTGGCGAGGTTGGGTCGGCCGCTGCCGCGGCTGCCCCTACCTCTTCCCTTACCGTTCTTGCACGCCGCGGCGGCGTCCGCGGCGGGAAAGTTCCCCCCGCCGCCACCAGGGCCGCCACCGCCTCCTGGCCCACCACCGCCACCGCATCACTCCTCCTCCGGCACCGCGGCTGGTCCGCCGCGGCAGCAGCCGTCACAAAATGCGCCATTCAGCAGTAGTGGCGGGAATGGCGGTGGCGGCGGCGGCGGCAGCAACGGCGGCTTCGATCCGCGACTGCCCTTCTCCACGCTGTCCTTACCTACGCAGCCGGTCATGAACGCCGCGGCCGCCGCCGCGGCCGCCGCCGCCGCCGTGGCTGAGATGTCAGCAAGGAAATCTCCCGGCAGGAATCCTTATGGCGACGAGCCCATGTCACCCAATGGTGAGTATGCGACGTGGTGATTCTCTTGCGACACCTTCATGCATCACGCGTGCTTCGCGGTCATTGCCGCAAAGAGACCACGCAGATTGTTGACGCAGAGAGCACAAAACAGCTGCTGTCGTGCAGGCTTTTGGGCGGCGAGGGCGGCATTTGCCAGATTTGCGACAGCCCTTATTAAGTACGCACATACTTCGATCCTGAGTTAGCACAGATTGTGAGTAATGTCCGCCTTTGGTCCCTGCGCACAATGTCGCAGAATGTGAACGTTACTGTACATCTGCTCTGCGAATGGCTTGTATCGTTTGTCATCTTTTGCAAGACAATTTCTGCAATTAAGGACAATTTTTATACGTACGTTTTTTGCCCCTTTTTTTCCAGATTCTGAGAGTGACGATGCGAAGCGACGTCGCTCGCGTACAAACTTTTCTCAGTGGCAGCTGGAGGAGCTGGAGAGGGTCTTCCAGAGCTGCCACTACCCAGACGTCTTCATGCGGGAGGCCATGGCGCTTAAATTGGACCTGAAGGAGTCGAGGATATCGGTAAGGAGAAAAAAGACACGTCATAGTGGGGTCCAAACGAGCCGCATTTGTGTTCATTTGCCTGCAACGCATCGGAGACTTTGGTACTCAGTCAGGAATTATTTACTTTAACCCCCCTCAGAAAGAGAGGGTTACTTAAAAAAATGGGGTTGGGGAAGCGGAACCTCAACGTCTGTCCCCCCTTCTCTTTCTAACCCCCCCCCCCCAGCTATAACCACATAAGAAGCTTCTTTTTCGTTGTTCAAGATAAGGGGGTCTCGAAGGGGGTCCCCTTGTTCCTCCACGCCAAATAGCAGCCAGAACAGACGGACACGTCTTCTCCTTCACGTTGCACTACAAGATTAATCCCAGTGATTGCAGCAAAGTGTACAGACTACCTTACTTGGTAACGACATCCAATCAGTCTCGCCCAGCGTGACTAAGTAAAAAGTGTTTCTCTCTTTTCTTCTCTCTCTTCTCTTCTTGAGTGAATATTGTTACAGGCGCAATTTTGCAACAGTAACGTTGATGATGTATTAAGACCATAATGCGCTACGATCATTCAAGGAGGACAAAAAGGGGGGCAGAACAAACAAGGTGCTTTCTTCTGATGCTTGCTTTTTTGCCACCGAGCTTAGAGGAAGGTCCGATTTGTTTGTCCAGTGCAAAAAGGTCCGAATGAAATATTAATAGGCTTTCACACCTTCTCGTTGATTGACCGGCAAAAAGTTTTGCACGCCCTGGCATTTATGCCGTCAGGCGACAACGCTTATCAATTGGTGAATGGTTTTTTGCCTGCTTGTTCGATGGACAGAAAAGGCTGCAGGAGCCGGCGGGCGGGCGGGCGGGCAGGCATGGGAGGCCTCTTAAAGGCAAGCCAGAGAGAAGTTGCAATTTTCGTCAAGAGTTTTGTTCCCGCCATTTAACGTCAAGTGACATCATTTTCTGTTAGCGAAATTGCGTCAAATTTATTGTTCCGGCGACTCCATAAATCACGCCCGGAGGAAGAAGGAAAAAAAAAGGGTTGCTCCTGCAGCAGCAATGGCATGTAAATTGTTTGCTCATTTCATACTGCTTCGTTCATACTTTGCAGCCACAGCTATCGATCCAAGTTTGAGAAAGCCAACCAATGAGAGAAGGTCTCTCCTCACAAAGAAAGTCTCGCTCTCCACGCTCACGCACGCAGACACTTGAGTGGAGGAGGTGGAGGAGGAGGAGGAGGAGGAGGAGAGGCAATAATACCTCACATGTTATCAGGGCAATTACGCCAAACATGGCCATTCCAGCCCCGGCCTGCGCGCCCGCCGTTGCCTGCGTCGATCGGGATCAAATCGTGGCTGCTTCTTTTCTTTTTAGAGCCGCCCTAGACGATATTCATGCGTCGCGTTGGAAGTGATATCGCTCGTGATATCTTTTTTTTTTTTTGCTCCTTGAGGAGCTGTCACTTTGTCACAGCGGCACGATACCAGCGGAACGGAGAGAGCTCGGCCGTGGTACAGTGTAATCCACATTTAGCGTCCTTGGCTTCCAAAGCGTCTCCACCATCAGTCACAGATCTTGGCAACTCTGACCGTTAGACGTGAAGGATTTGTGCCGCAGAATGTCAGAGAGGGACGCCAAGTGGCGGGACCACGCTACAAACGCATTGACGAAGTCTAGCAACGCTGGTCCTTTGTCGGAGCGTCGTCCAGCCATCAAAGCCTGTCTCTTAATTACAGATCACACCGTTCATATCGGCAGGGTCATATGAGCCAGAACGAAGTGCGCACTGCGTCTCCTCATTTATGGCTGTCACGTGGCTTCGGAGGCCTCCTCCACTGTGCATTTCTGCGCTGATCTTCCTACATCCTCTCTCTCAACCCTTTCTTCCTTGCCTCTCTTTTTCTCCCCATCGTTGGCCGCATCGTTGTGCCAACACTCGCACCGTTTTCCGCAAATTGCAGCCAAGCATGAAATTTGAAAATGAAAAGACTCCTGAGAGAGAAGGGGGACTCTGTGGTTGTGGTTGGAGCCTCCGCAGGCTCTGGAAGGGGGGAGGGAAATATTGATACACGTTGACAGAGAAATGGAGGAGGAGCGATGGCAATGGCACAACACAGCTGCTGTGCGCGCGCGTGCGTGGACGTGTGTGTGTGTACGCACCAGTGGTGGGTGCGGGAGGAATCATCGAACTCAAACCTAGTGATGTTGGCGGATCGGGAAGCTTCGGTTCGCGAATCCGCTAATCTACCGAGTAATTCCATTGCTATTTTTTACTCGTGGCGTCGTTGAGCTGGGGACACGTAAAACTGCACTTTTGGAAAAGCTCCTCGCAGGCAAGATATGGAGGGAATTAAATCTAGATTTCTAGGCCGGGGTTCGACTCACTCGTCAATGTTCGGATTCGATTTGATTCAACTTCATCATTCGATTGGTTGGGCACAAAATACGGTTCGCCGACATCAACACTCCACTCACTAGTGAACGAGTTCGAGTAACCAGTGAGAATGAGCCTTGGTCAAAGGTCTGTCGGATGATGTCGAATAACTGTACTTCGAAACGAACAGCCACACTTGTACTTGTTTGCACCTCCAACGTCTTCTGTAACTTCACTATCAGGAAGATTCGAACACTCGAGCAATCAACTTTGTATCTTTGGAGCCTTATTTGAATGGATACGGACTAGTCTGGCTCAAATTCCCATTATTGTCATTGCTTTCTCTCTTACTTTTCGATGCGAACTCCTGTGAATGGATTTTACACTCCAATGTCCAATGATTCGAGTCCGGCTCGGATAGCGATTCTTGCCTCGACTCGAAGAAGAACGCTCTGATTCGAAGTCATCACTAGTGCTCACTGGAATGAAAAAAAAACCACTAGCGTTACTCTGCTCGCATGGAGAAAATCATCAGCGCTCGATGAGTAACCGTGCAAATAAGAACATTTGTTACAATAACGCTTTTGCCGCCACAGCCAAGTCAAGCTCAGGCCCTCGATTTATTTATTATTATTTTACGCCTTATGGTGCTTTGCCTCCAAGCACCACAACTACCTGCAGTTGACTTTTTTTTTTGCCAAGAGGGGGAAAATGAGGGAGGCGAAAAATAATTTGCCCGTGACAAAGTGATCTTGGCTGGCGGCCACCGCTCCTGCGACTACCTGGTCTTGCCCGCCAGGGCCCGCCAGGCCCTGCCGCACGCCCGCCTCTTGGAGCTCCGGGTCCTCCTCCTCCTCCTACGTGGAGAAGAAGTATTTGTACAGAATTTTAATGGTCCCTTTTTGTCGAAATAGATTCGGGAGAGCGAGAGGCGAGCGTGGACCCCACAATTAAATCGCGTCGGCATGCAAGAAGCACACCTAATTAAAACACGGGAAATGGAGTATTCATTAACCCTCCTCCCCCCCCTGGCTGGAAATTGGAACACTAAATCTGACACGTGACACATTCTCGCGCGGTCCACAGTGGTCCATGGATGCAGTGGGAGCCGCAAACTTTCTCGATGAGTCAATGACTTTCTTTGGGTGTCCCAATGTACAGCAGTCTATTAAAGCACGCACAAGAGTGTCTCGATCTTGAGGGTGTAATCGTAGGGAGGAAATTCTGTGCACTTTTTCTGCTTGCTTAAGTCATCAGGTCGGCAATTAGATCCATTTCTGACAGGAAAAGCATTGGTAATTAGGCCGGCGATGAAAGGATATTACTAGAGCAGTTTTTGCCAGCTCACTTCCTCTTTGTTTGCATTCTCGGGTATGAAAACGCACACAGTGAAGACATGATGGAAGTAACTCTTGTCTCCGTTTGCAGGTGTGGTTCCAGAACAGGCGGGCCAAGTTCCGCAAGAAGGAGAACACCAAGAAGGGCCCCGGCAGGCCCGCCCACAATGCACATCCTCAGACGTGCTCCGGGGAGCCCATCTCGCCCGAGGAGCTGGCCAAGAAAGAACGCGAGCGGCGCGAGAAGAAGCTGCTGAAGCAGTTGGAGAAGCAGCAGAAGAAGCTGGCCGCCAAGGGTATCCACGTCGAGTTGGACGCGTTGAGGAGAGACTACGAGCATCAGAAGGCTGGGGGCAAGTCCAGACTGCAGCAGTTCGACGCCAACAAAATGGACGAGGAGATGATCGATGTCGTCGGACTGGATCGCAGCGACGACAGCGTCGGCGGTCACGATGCTGGCATGACGGGAGATCAGCTGTCCTCCACGGAGCCACAGCAGCAGCAGCGGAGAAAGAACGTGACGGCCTTCAGCATCGAGTCGCTGTTGAGGACGCGCGTCCAGGAGGAGGAGCAGAGAAGACGGGTGTCGAGGATGAGGCGGGGCAGCGGCGACAGGGACTCCAACTCGGAAGGAGAGGAGGAGCTCGGTGATGTCGAGTCGTCTTCGTTCCAGCCGCCGCGGACGTCGAGTCCAAGTCCCACCAGTACCACCATGACCACGTCGTGGCACAGTCCGGCCTCTTCTCTCAGAGTCCCCAGTCCTCTGCCGCCGCAGCAGCCGCAGCAGCAGCTACCAAAGTCACCCTCCGACGTGGAGGAAGAGGACCAGCAGCACGACTCCTCCTCTTCCCCCTCGTCCAACCTTCCCGTCATCCACAAGCCTTCTCCAACGTTTCCACCAGTCAGACACTTTGCTGCGGCTGCTGCTGCCGCCGCGGCCGCCGCGGCCAGCATCCCCGCATTCCTCCCGGTGGGCTCGCCGCCGCCCGCGTTCATGGGTGTGGAGAACCCCTTCCTGTCGGCCAAGCTGCCTCTCTCTCCTCCTCCACCGCCTCCGCCTCTGCACCCGCCGCCTCCGCCTCCGCCCCCGTCTTCGTCGTCGTCTTCTTCGCCGCCCCCGCTGCCCAACTGACCGTCGCGAGAGCCTCGCAGCGTCTCGAGGCTGTGGCCAAGCCCCGAAGGAGCTCTCTTTAAGTGTGGGGAGTGGCGTTAAGAGCGGTTGGTCCTGCCTCCCCCTCCCTCCCGTAATAATTGTCGTCGCTTGTCCCTTCCAATTTGTCAAAGACTTGTTTTTCACGTGTCACCGCCACAGAAAAGCAGCAACTGCAGAAAGCGCAGCAGGTTTTTATTTTTATTTCCCCTTCTTCACACGGAAGCCAAGACAGTTCCTAAAACTCCTTCTACAGTTTGGACTAGGGCGATCCTGCCACGCATTTCAAGGGAGGAAAGCAACGTTGCGAATCTCCTTAGTCCAGCCTGTGTCACAAATGTATACGCATTTGGTGTCTTCTCTTACAATGGAAAAAAGAAAAAAAAGGACTGAGATCGTAGCACAACAATGGAAAAATTGAAAATTTCTCCTTTCTTGACTTTTTTGTTAAACATCACGCAATGGAAATGAGGAAAAAAATCCCATCCTTCCCAACCAGATTGAGAGTGAAACTGAAGTGTGCAACTTCACAAGATATCACTTATTCCCCCTTCCCTTCTGTGATACGAATACGTTATAGTAGAAGACAAAAAAAACACCATCATTATGATTTTTCTCTCTCTCCCGTTTTCAGTTGTTACTTTGATGAAATAAGTCAGCTTGATATCAGGAAAGTGCTAGTAATAAAAAAAACAATAATAGTGTTGTTTTCTCTGTAGCCCTGACGTGGCTCGAACACACGCAAGCAGAACTGCTTTTGTCTACAACGCAACTGTCATTTTTGTGTACACAAACTGTGCTAGTAGCAAATGCGTACATGCCTAGAGCAAGCAGGAAAAAAAAAGAATAAATGGAGACGTTCTAGCTATAACAACGCTATTCACTAAATGTGTTGCGTAGAACAGAGAACGCAGCTAATGATAATGTAACGACAAGTGAATGCGAGATATAGAAAAATATACAAAACTATTCGTCGACGTCGCCTTGCTTATCGACAGCAGCAGCAGCCGGAATTCGTGTACAGGGTGCCCAAGAAGTTGAAAGAGTGCGATTTGGCAATGTCTTCAATACAGCGACGTTGCTCATTCACTCCGCTCAATCGGATTCCCCGGGAGCCACCTTGATCGCGTGCTCCAGACGCCCCGTGGCAGCGACCGTGGACAATTTCCCCAAGTTGACGGCGTCCACCTCGGAGGACTCCAAGCTTCGCATGCGTGATGCACACTGGCATGCTAAGAAGACGTGGTCAAACAAGACCAACTGGACGTCGAACTCATTGGTCACCCTGTAACAGAAGTGGAACATGGATATTTTTCTGTGAGAACGAGTAGGTGAAAAAAAAGCCGTTGTTCATTAAGAGGGGTTTTCTCGCTGCACTACAAAGCTAAGTTATGATACGCGTTCTGTGGTGTAAGGACCCTAATTAATGAACCTACAATTATACTGTCTATTCAAACACGCTCCAGAAGAAGAAGAAAGAAAAAAAAGTAGCTCAAGCGTGGGGTCGGCTCAGTGCATTCTCATCATTGGATTTTAGACTTTTACCAACTTGGGCCTCCTCCGCTGCTTGAGGGTATTTGCAGCACCAAATGCAGTCAAACTTCGATAAAGTCAGTCTAGCACTGATTTTACTACATCGAGTTCTTTTCACTACAGGTTCTTGGGTCATAAGAATGGGTCGACAACAGAAAAGTCTCAGCGCATTGGACGTCAACCTTCCCCATGGCGAGACTTGACTGAGAGAGTCAACATCACACTTAACGTGAGTCCATGATGTGAGCTTTCCAACAACTAAGAGGTCGATTGGAAGTCGCGCGATCTTCAGTTGAGATGGCAACCACTCATTGCTTGGATCTTTATCACACTTTGGTGCCGTCCACACCCGTTCCAACTGCACGAGCGTCAAGTTTGACGTCGACATCCCTGTATTTTGGCAAATCCTCAAACTTTTACTGCGTTCCTTCCTGGATTTTCCAACTCTTTGCGGCTCCAGAGAAGAGCGCAGTTGTTTGTTTTCTGTCCCTAAGGCGATTCATCACGTGTGCACGCTCCCTAAGCCATCCAAGACGGAAGAAAGCGGCATCACTCTTGATGATAGTAATTAAAAGCTTTCGCTCCCACCCCAAATTCGTATAGAAAAGTATTTTGGCAATTTTCGCGTGTTGTCCGACTTTTTGCTTCCTCCCCCCCTCTTTTTTGCCATTAATTGACGCGGAAAGCCAAATACGTACGCTCACTTCTCTCTCCTGCTCCTGCTTCAGCCCATTGAATTGAAACGTCTCACTTTCGTAGCTCCCCCGAAAAAAAAGGGTTACAAGAGCCAAACTGGCGCCATAATTTGTTGTAACGAAAATTTGATGATTTCGGGGTCGCCTGAAAATTTTGTTCCTGCCATTCCGCATCTGTTGTGCTTGGTGCTACTATAAATTTGTCTGGGGTACGTTGGTACTTTAGGAGGGGGGGGGGGGAGGTTGTTGGTAGCTTCTCTGACCGACCGACACCAATTTTTTAATGCTCCGTTCATTGGTGTGTCATGAGTTGACCTCGGAATTTTAGAGGAAAACCTGGGAGGAGAAGCTTCAAAAGTATGTCTCTCTGAGGTGCCAGTGATGTGTACGTTCAGTCTGCAGTGGGGCAGCCAAAAGAACAAAATTCTCAATGAATGGTGGCTTTTTTGGCCACAAAGATTCCTACGTTTCTGTTCTTGCACAAGTTCTTGCTGTCGACAGGTCTAATGTGCCTTAGGGCGCACGCACATGAGCAAAAGTGGACTTCTTCTTCGCCGGGAAACATGAAAAGTTGAGGAAAGAGTTTGACAATGTAAACGAAAACGCAGGGACAAGTATCGATGTGAATTTCTTTCCTTCCACGTTGGTAAGAATCTTCACCTAAAATTCCTATGTCCGGTCATGAGGAGTTGCCATCCGACGTTGGTTTTCATCTTTCTTGGCTCTGCGTTCGCCGGTCAGCTGTGGAGGTCAGGCACGCACATGCCAGAGTTGCCACGATCTGCCGGTGCCAACGTGGCACGCAGATTTGGCACTGCGGCGGACGCTCTTCTCAAAGCATATCTGTCTTCCCTGGCAGTTCTGCTTCTGGGGCCGTCACGTCTTTATTTCATGAATGCCTCCTTCAGCGCCACCGCCAAGATTGTGGAAACCGCTGCCAACATCATCCTGAGCCGCCTGTTCCATGTCAAACGCTTGATTCGTCGCGCTAAAAGAGAAATTGCCGAGGGAAAATTGTATCGGGTGAAGCCGGTCATTTAGAAAAGAAAGGGTTGAAGATGAAGCAGTGGAGAAAACAGCTTGTGGCTCGTGCAACGGACGAACCGACCTGCGCCATTGATTCATCCCCGGCTTCGTCATGAATAGCACTGTACATTCGTTCGTCGGGAGAAGAAGAGTTTGTGAAAAAAAAGCAGTTTCAACATCTTCCTCGGGGATGTCGGCTTGAGGCCTCTCATTACGCCGATTTGTTTCACTTTGACGCCGTCCGTCGTGTTTGCATTGCAGCGACTGCGTCAAGAACAAAGCAATTCTATTTCCAGCGACAAAAATGGGGGCTGCCCAAAAAGTGCATCGTGGGGCCGGAGTCGACTTCACTCCAGGGGTGTGCGGTTGGCTGACAGCCACGTCTGCCCCACCGGGTGAGTGGATTGTGGCAATGCATACGAGTCCGTCATCGAGGGGTCGCCTGGCATTTCCTTGTTCTCGTGGTTGGGCGAGCATCACTTCTGCAGGTGGCTTGGAAACGTCTGTGCCGAGAAAGAGGCCTGCCTGCCTGCCTGCCCATGGCCACACTGGGCAGCAAGAACAGCTCCCTCTGCATGTGACGGCCTTTGTTGTGGAAGTCATCGATGACTGAGCTAATGACCCCATAAGCGAAGTGAACGCCAATCATTGGGGTTAATCGCACAGCCTTAAATCATCGAGTGAAAGAGACCGAGCAGCGCAGCAGAGACCGAGCCAGTGCAATCCCCCGCAGAAATAGAATTCTGCGAAGGCATGCGCAGTAAACATCGAATTAAGATTGAGAGACCTGCAATTATTTATGCGGGGAGGGAGGGCATTTCCTTGCTGCCTTATAATGGAGAGAGAATTGAGAGGAGAGCAAAAACTTTGCAGCGGCATGATATTAATTTCCCAAATTACAGATTCTCCTCTCTCCATTACGGCACGATTTCGTGTTAGACGAGCCAGGAAAGATTGTTTCATGTTCGACATCGCCCTGGGCGGAAGAAAGAGGAAGAAGTAGAAGAATTTGGAGCACTCATTCGGCCCCCAAAAGCCGTTCATTTGGGGCCAAAAAAATTGGGAGTCAGGCTGACATGCACACACTCTCATTGATGGGCTATTACGCCAAAAAAGGGCTATTTTTTGCAACTTTTCACCGTAATTTTTGCCAAATCGATCGCGGACAATCACGTTAAGATGTTTGGGCAGCTCGGCCGCTCATGAAGGGACTTTGTCGGTTCCTCTCTCTGATTCTTCCGCCCATGCAATTTGTTACACCAGCACAAACGCGTTTTTGTCTCTCTTTTTTTGCCTCTTTGGACCTCTTCAAAAAAAAGTGACTTCGACTTCCGTCACTTTTTTTCGGGGGGGGGGGGAAATTTCGTGCGTGATATTTTCGAAAGAGTAGGAGGGGAAGAGACAACTAAATAGGTAGAGAT
>JAAUXU010041385.1_pt1 | contig 25924 bp, 21 predicted proteins | sample 7278151 | NCBI WGS metagenome assembly JAAUXU01 (sample SAMN14350113, study PRJNA611818) | marine sediment metagenome | isolation source: surface marine sediment (1.8m) | place: French Polynesia: Moorea | collected 2018-08
GCTGCTCAAGTTATTACAAGACTAAGCTAAATATTAAATGCGGTCAACCTCCGACGTGGTGCAGATCGAGATGGACGTGTCCACACGCTCTGCGCTGATGCTGAGCTCCACGTGGTTCGCACCCCACTCAGCCTCTTTGTTGTCGTTTTACTTTTGAAATTGGATGACCCACTCACAAGTGCTACATTTTTCAAGAGGTTTGCATTTAAAAAATGCCAAGGATCACTTGGTTGTGCTTCCTTTTTGTAATCGGAACTGCCTCAGCTTTTTGGGGGGAGGGGGGAGTTTAGCTATGGGTGCACCCATTGTGAAGGGAAGAGGGGGTAAACATGACCCCCTCCCCTATGACTCCCTCCATGGGTGCTCCTGACACCACTCCAAGTTTGAAATTGACTGGTTTGTGGTGTTTGCTGCATTAAAATCTCATATTGTAGATCCAGTTTTTCCCCTTCTCACATGTAACATACATGGAGATATCCCAAAAGTTTCTTCGCATGTTCGGCATGATTGCTCGACTCCTAGGCATCGCAGAGGGCCAATTCTGGCATCAGGGCACTTACCCAGATTCAAAATTTTTTTACCTAGACGGTGCATCTCATTCATGACTTTGAATATGACTTTTCAAACTGAACTTAAAAGTTTAAATACTGTGAAGTTGCCAGGTTTTCACAATGCTTAAAGCCAGTGTGCAGAGCCTTGTCAATATCTAACATTTAGTATGTTACTCGGTACAAATTGCACCAAAGGAAAGACAAAAAGTAGCCAAAACTGTCCGTCGAGTACTCATGCCCCCACCCCACTCTCTGGTGCTGTTTGCTACACAACATTTCAAGAAAGAAATTGCTTTAAAAAATTCCATAATATAGACACACGCAATATGACGTATCTTTGAAATGGGCAATCTTTCCTGCAGAATGTCGAAACAGACAAATTTTTGATAAAATGACCAAAATAAGCAAGCGCACAGGCAATGGGCGTTTGCCTATAATTCCGAACTCTGCTGATCACATAGTTCTCGCAATACAGGTTCTATGTAGGTCAAGAGAACGTACAATAATCGCCTTCTTTGGCATCAAGAAAGGTGGATACGCCAATTTGTCATCCTTGCATTGTGTACAAAAAAGGCTGGCCGCAACCTTCTGATAACCCCTCGGAGGAAAGAGCATCAGAGCGAACAATCATCAGACGTCTGCACGCATGAAACCAGAGAAAACAACGTGAAGTTTCATGCAACATTGATTGAAAAGTGAAACCGAAGAAAGAGGAGAACAAGATGAAGAGGAGGAAGCAGGAGAAGAGAAAGACGACGAAGAAGAAGCATTGGCAGTCTGCAACATCCACCATCGACTGGACTTTGCCAACAAACAGAAACAGGTCTCTTGGCCGTCGACTGATTTTTGCCTGAGGCGCAAGCGAACGCGAGTCCATGAGCTGTCAGTGTTATCACTCCGGCACGAAGGTTTGCGCAAGCTTGGCAGTGGAGCAAATAACCCAAAATTGGGCAATGGGCAGAAACAACCTTCGACTTTTTGGTCATGCCATTTTGGTGTCACTGTAATAACAACCAAGAGCCCACCGACTCTTGAGTGTGCGGCAGAAACAGAGCTTGAACGTGGCACAGCAACAGCTGCACTCTGCAACAGCAGTGGAAGCATCTCTTAGTCGTCTCTGAGCACGTGGAGCCGCAGGACTGGCAACAACTGCCTGCTCTTGTCCTACAGCTATGCTACACCTCAAGAGCTCTTGGGGTTGGAAGAGCAGTAGGTCATCCAGGCCTACAGCGCGCGCACGCGCGCGCAGAGCAGAGACTTCTGCTCGAGTAGTACGAGACTGACTGGGCGGGAAAGAGAGAGGTCGTGCTCAAAAACCACTCAGAGCATGAAGTTCTTTAATTTTTTCCCCTATATTTTGTCCAAGCCCTTAGCATGAAGGTTGGCAGAATTTTGGGGGGGAGGTTAGGAGGAGGCTGCCATTAAATTCGCTCTTTTTTTTTAAGGAACACCCCGTGAAGAGCAGTGGCGCAAAGTCTCGAAGCAAAAGGTCTTTGACATGGTTTCTCTTGGACGAGTGAGCAAGAAAAGATGCAGCAATACTTTATTCTTCAGTGCTGTCTTTCCAGAGGTCAAAATGGGCAGTATCGTATCAGTAGCAAAGCAGTTTTAACTGGGTCACAGCTAAATTTTAAGCTTTTGCCGGTGATTCTAAGGGCAAGTCCTGCCGGGACCGTCACAGGTTCTCAGGAGGCAGGAAAAATTATACACTGCACTTTAAAATGCAGTCAGAGCAAAATGCTCTCAGCAGAGTACTCATCATGATTTGAAGTGCAGATGAAGCTTCGTCAGCTTCATAAACCATTCTCTCAGTCAAGCCAGGGGTTGAAAACAGGATGCTTGGTGTGAGAGTGTTTCAGTGCACAATCCCTAAAAAGGGGGGGGGGCAGTGATAATGTAATAAGAGCCTCGCTACTCATAAGTGCCCGTTCACTTTTGACCTCTTGTTCTTTCTGGGCTGCGAGTGCAGTTATGCGTCCGAAATTGAAAGCTGTGAATTTTTGTTGCCCTCCCCCCTCATCTGCGTCCAGGCCCTGACTTTCACCCTTAATCTTGAATTTGCAACGTGCCTACGACGCACGCACAAAAAAGTGCACGTTTGGCTGGGAGGGGATGATGACTCTTGTCCCTGCCCGAACGCAGCCGCGTGGCAGTGTGAAGAGAATGCGAAAACCCCACCGAGGCCCCAGAGTCACCCTGTAGCACCCTGAGCCCATTCAAATGGCCACTCATGTATGTACTGTCCTCATGTAAAGCAGCAATGGCTGCTGTTTTTGAAATCATGGCACCTTAGCAGGTGCCACATTAATCAGGGCTTCGTCGAAGAAGAAGGTGTTGCTGTCCTCACCCGCTGAGATCTTCGCGGTTGAGAGAGGCTTCATCAGAAACGTGAGCTATCAATTGCTCCTCCCGACTTATTTACTGCACATATTTCACGGACTATTTTTTTTTCCAAAAAAAATCCAGGCTCGCACTGCACGTTATGCGTGCATGTTTAAAGACAATTTCTCACTAATCAGCCCTTCTCGCCTGCGTGTAAAAACAATACATTTTACCAGTCAATCGCACCGACCGCGAGAGAGAGAGAGAAGGTTTCGCAAATTTATATTTCTGACACCCGCCAATTCATTTGCTGCCGCCGCCGTCTGTGAAAGGCTTCTTCTTGTACTTCTTCTTCTTCTGTCTGTCCTGGCACTTTGCATGCAAAATAGCCAGAGCCTTTTTTTTCCAGCCCGTGCTAGGGAGGAATGTGGGAAATGCAGAGTTTCTCCCGTCGTGTGTCTCCAGCCGAGCATGAAATTCCGATATCTCCTCCCCGCGGGCCAAAAAGTTCGGTAATTGTAGGGCAAAAGAGATAATAAAGTCTCACATAGTGAGAATGAACTGCACACACACACACACATGTGCATTGTGCTGTCTCTGTGTGTGTGTCTCTGTCCATTTCTCCTGCGTTGCGCACGCACGTGCGACGCCCTTCCATTATTGATTGACACAAGCGAACACTTAGCCAATCGTTTATTTCGCACAAAAATAGCAGCAGGCTGGCAAAATTTTCTCTTATATAAATAAACTTTTTTGCCAAATGTCCCAGAACTGCGCACTCCTCAAATAGCAGCCCCTCTATGAACGCGCATGCAAGCGCGCACTCCTCTTGCACACCTGTGCGTGCGTGCGTGGGGCTTATTTTTCCCCCCCACTCAACCCTTTCTATATGCCTACGTACACAGTCATTTGGGGAGGGGGAAGGGTTGTAAAAGCCATGCTTTCGTAGAGTAACATAAGCCTGAACTGGACTCCACTACATTTGTGTTTGTTTTAATACTATCTCCACTACATAGCACAGTACACACACATAGAGCAGAGGGGGGGGGCAGGAATACATGAACGACACGACAATAGAAGAGTAGTAGTCTTAAGACATGAAATGGATATAGAAACAAGCATTCAAAAATGTATTATTTCCTCCCTGGTTTAATATTTACATAATGTGACTGCTTCGTGAGGGATGTAGTACAAGTATGATGTGCTTCAGGGAATAAAAAGACAACTTTCGAACGTCTTAAAATGCCTTTTTTTTTCTTTTTCTACTCATACGCTGTGGATGCATTTCATGACAGACACGAAATGTCCCTTGATGGAGTATCTGTTGGGATTGTTGTGTACACATACAGCACGAATGAATGAAACGATGGCGGCGAAGTCGGACGCCGCCGCCGCAGCAGCAGCCTCCGCGGCCGAGGAGAAGCAGCCGCAACCGCAGCCGCCAACTACGTCATTTCCAGAACTTCCTAACGAGTTACTGAAGCTGTGATTAACAGAAAGTTGGCAGAACACAAAAGTACCCGATGAATCCACAGAAGAAAGTTCTTTTGCAACACTTTTCCGCTCGATCGCATCTGCGCACACAGAGCCTTGTGCGTGTACGCGTAACAGCAGAGCCGGGTAGATGCGCACTCCCTAGGACAGGGTGCAGTTGCAGGCGGTACAGTAGGTCTACAATTGTACAGACTGCTTACGTTGCAAACGAACGAAATGCACATTAAGAAATGCTGCCGAAGAAGTAAGATGCCGTCCCATGCACGCGTCTTTTGTAGCTGAGAATGATGTACAGGGTGGCCCAGGACGCTAGTCACACCGCGGTCAGAGGTAGCCAGGCCGGTGTGACGGGCGTTTGGAGTCACCCTGTACGTATAGGGTGGGTGCGATTGGTTTAGCTTTACACTACTGATGTGCGAGTATGAAAGAAGTTAAGGAAGGACACTACAGTCGCACCCTGTAGTGGGAGTGAGTAAGTGAGTTTACCCACTCACATTTTGACGTAAATTTTTTGCCACCATTTTCAATTTTTCTTTTTCGGATTGTGACCAATTTTGAGGTTTTCCGACTTTGCGAAATTTAGAGATTTGTGTGCATGTTAAGAGTCGCCACGACGATGTCTTGAAGAGTCCTCTTCACTCTTTCAGCTTGTGCCACTCCGCAATCTGCCTCCTGGGCGAGCTCACCACCTCCTGCCAGTGGTGCAGCTCGGAGGGCTCGCACTTGCTGCCGCCGAGGTTCAGTCTGCCGATCACCTGCAAGTAGCAGTCGTCGTGTGAGCACTTTAATCTGGAGAAAGTGTTGTTCTCTGATAACGGGGGCAGCTTCGTGGGGGAAGGGAGGGAGTTTGGGGCATTCCTGAGCACCAACTAATGGAGCTCTGGGAAATGGGCTGACTTTTTCCGACCAAACGAAGACATTTTCCGAACGACCCAGATTTTTCTGGAGTGGAACAACCGAATGATAGTATTTTCTTCGGGACTGAAATGCTTCCTCACCAATTTTGCCACCCGAGCATAGGAAAAAGAAAAAAAACAAAGCCATAGTCAAATGTCTGCGGTTATCTGGCCGTGGCCACCAATCCGGGTTCAGCCCGGAGGAGCAGTTGAAGCGAATCCCTGGCCATTGTTGTAAGTCAAATTCTATTTCAGGCAGGGAAAAACACTGCCAGAGAAGGGAAAGTTGGCAAGTCTCATTACTTTCGCACGTGGTTCGGCAACGCACGTACGTTTGAGGTTGGTAAGAAGAAGATATTCAAGTACGCTGAAGCGACTCTATTAGCTGAGAACATTTTTTCCGCGAATACTTTTTCACTTACTCAGCGTGCGGCACCGGAGAGAGACAACTGTACACATACAGAATAGGTTAGTGTTTACTCGATTTCACTACCTTGTACACCCACACAAGGTGGAAGGGATTTGGAGAGATTTTTTCCGCCGTTCTCCGTGCCAAAAGCCACAATCCCATTTGAGAGGGAAAAAATGGTAGTACTGTAGTACATATAGTTTGTTCAAAGGCGTGCAAGTGGTCGTATCCAACCAGCAGGGGGAGGGTGGGATAAGTCAGTTTTTCTGTCAAGGAAAGGGGGGGGGGACATTTTCAACCACATCGGGGGGAGGGGTTGTGACACCTACAGAGGGTCACAAAGAAATTCTTACAGGGAGGAGGAGTGTTACTGCTGGAAGGGGTATAAGAACAACTTCTCACCAACTTGAGCTTCGTGTGCTCAACTAGAGAGTAGCTGACTCAAAGCTGATGAGAAGGGTTACTGCTAGAGGGTGTCTAAGAACAAATTCTTCGTCCGCTTGGTCCAGGCCGGGTGTAGCACAAAAAGTTGTGGGGGTTGAGACCGGAGACCACCCGAGGGGTCCATGTAGCATTTTTGGCACCAACCTTTGGGGCGTTCTGTTACTTAATTGCGGTCGCCTGCACACCTATGGGTGTCTGGGCTGAAAGTATCCGGCATGCACGAAATTGCCCCCCCCCTTCTTCTTTCTCACTCGGCCGCTCATGCGCGAAACAATCTAGTGTATAAAATCGAAAGTTCGGTTTTCCCGATAACACGAGTTAACACACCACCTCGCGTGATCCCCGCCAGCCCGGCTACAAGACTTTGCATGCTCCTCTGCCAGACAGGGAGCCAGAGGAGCGTCTGCGGACACTTGAGGTTACGCTACGAGGAAAAAAAAAACCGCAGTATCCAGTCCACTTGTTTGAGAGGTTAGTGAAAAGAGTTTTAGTAAAAAAAAAAGAGACTTAGTAGTTCTTTTTTGTGTGTGAGAAGCAGAAAAGCCCTACGGAACCTACTTAATGGAGGGGGATGAAATTTTTTAAATTGGACAAAAGGGTAATCGTTTAAAAAAAAAAAGGTGCGCACGCACGCAAGAAGTGAATCGGTCCAATTCCCAGGACAGAGTACTTATTTCTCTCAGGCACTTTTGCTAACGGCTAAATGACTCCTAAAATGTCTGAAAACGTCTTCTTTTCTAATTCCTGACAGCGCGGGAGGTCGAGGCAGTGGAGTTGTCCGTCAAGTCACTGGACTGGACTCAAACTGAGACTGACTTGAAGCTGAAGTTGTTGTCGGAGCTGCAGGATGTGTGCGTGTGTACGTACAGAGTTATACATAGGTAGCGCATTGGGGTGTTTGAATTTCTTTCTCAAGGCTATGATGACGGATAAATAGAATGTTCTGAGGCTGCTGTACACGTCTGACATGACGACAAAAAAAAGGAAAACCACGAAATCAGGCAACGACAACGCCTTCATCCAGGACCTCAACGCTTCCAAGTGGAGAGCTGTCACCGCACTGTGAGCGGCCTGCACCAGATTCTCCTCAATAAGAACCCCACTGGCCATTCAATGATGACTATTGGTGACCCAAATCACACTCTTAGGGCTCAAAATATTTTTGACTCCAACGGGACGTCCGGCTCATTTCTACATTTGTCAGGCCACTTACGAATACCCCCGCACGCACACCGCGCTCAGGTTCTTCCCGCGTGCGTACGCGTGTGTATGGCCTACGCCCGTTCAGACGTCCGTACATGTGATGATGTAAGTACCACAACAAGAATGGAAAGGCTGCCACTGTGGACGGAGGCTAAGACTAAGATCACTGCATACCCGTGTAATTGCTCACCTCGTTCTTGGTGACCCTGTCCCAATCGAGAAGGAGGAACTCCAAGCTGACATTCTTGAGTCCCTCGTCGTCCAGGTTGGGCAGGTCAAACACGAATGACTCGTTGAAGACCGGGTTGAGGGTGCGCTTCTTCACGTGGGTCTTCTTCTTGGCGATGCGCTGGTCGTTGTACAGCAAGTAGATCTTCACATACGGATCTGCATCCACAGAGAGAGAGAGAGAAGAGCGTCCATACATGAGGTCATCTGAGCTGCGTACAGAAGCGCGTACACACGTGTATGACTTCGCATGTGTACTCCTACTAGGTCGGTACGTACATGATGCAATTTGGTTTGGGAAAGAAGAATGCAGCCATTAGCAGTAAGAAAATTGTTCTCTCTCTCTTTCCGACAGTTATTTCGAGCCGGGAGGCAGAAAAAGGAGGAGGGAGGCCTTTACCTCGGCCAGTCAAACGTGTGCACATATTTGTGATAAAGAGAAAGTTGTCTGGAATTTCTGGGAAAGAAAAGTTGCGCCGCCGCCGACGCCGCTGCCGGTGCTGACGCTGCTGCTGGCGCTGCTGCTCAGCGTCTTAAGTGGCGAGCGAACGACCAGTGGGAAAAATACCCGAAGGGGAGATCGTATACGTGTACACGTACACGGACGGGCGAACGGCGGACGTCGTGCAGGAGATAGACAGACAGACAGACAGACAGACGGACGGACGCAGAAAGAGCGGAACAAAGGTTGCTAGATTTCAGCTCAACTTCTTTGCGCTACGTTCTCGGTCCTACTCTAGTTGCGCATTGTACGGCGCAAGTGGCGCATGTAGGCCTTTCCGCTCTTGCTGCACAGCAAAATACGCGCTACGTTTGGCATAGATTGTACAGGGTGTTCGGATTGATTGTCCTATCCTAATCAGAGGCCCATAAATCACGGAGGAAAGAGAAAATTCTTTCCTTTTTTGGTCCCTCAAGAAAAGATGCCAATTTTTGGAGTTTCGTGTCAACCTCATCATTCTCTCCATAGTACGAGGCAAAACTGCGGAGCCAGAATTGTTTGTATTGCACACGCACGCACGCACGCACACGCGCGCGCACACACACTACGAATAATACAGTGACCTTCCGCTACTTTCATCTGCATATGCTGTGCGTATAGGAAAAGGTTCAGAAGAAGTTGACAAACGATCTTACGCAGCGACCTTAGGTAAACATTCCTCCTAACCGTAGGGTAACCTTTAAAATAGGATGACGATGGAGGCCTTCAATTTTAGTTAGGTCTGGTCAATTGAATACCTTTATGCTCGGTTAGGTCTGCATGTCTTACCCATACTCGCCGCATGATGCAATTCCACTAGGAGCCAAACAAGGGTCAAGAACAAAAAGAAAAACTTTACTATTTTCCTGATTACGAGGACGAAAGTCTTCCTGACCTTTGAGATGCCTATGACTGCCCATGCCAGAGGACGCAGCGAATTCCTCACGTTGCATGAGTGCCCCAAGAAAACATTAGATTTTCGAGGGCGACAAGAATACGTACACGCAGGCAAGATCTTCAGGCGTGCTGAACGTGCCCCTAAATCTGACAAGGCAATCCCAACCTGTGCTCGCGCGTACCTGAGAGCCCTGTGATGTCCATCTTGGGCAGGTTCCTGGCTTTCAGCACCACTGCCGTGATCCTGTTGGCCGCTGGCTGGTAGCAGAGCGAGACCAGGATCTCTCCACGACCTTGCGTCTTCAGCTGCGCAATTGGGCAAAGTGGGTACAGAACGTCCATATATGAAGGCCGTATGTGCGTTGGTACGGTTGATGACTCACCTTGAAGCTCCTGGGTGTAATCTCCCTGGCGATGGCAACCGGAGCGTGGTCGCTAGAGCTGAGGTCGAGCTCTCCCAAGTCCACCATCACCTCTCCGATGACATCATCGCGAGAATAGCGGTCGAAGCTTAAGACCACAAAGTGCAACGTCAAACCCTGAGAGAAAAGTGGTAGAAGTGCGCTCTGTTTTTCTTCATCACCCTGGGAAGCAATGCAAAAATAGACCTTGCACTGAGCAAGTGCGTGCATCCTCCTGGAAATGGGTGCATCCTCCTGGGCGTGAAATATAATATTGACTAGGTGACAGCCAAGATGGCGCAATAAACGCTGCATTACTCTGGTACTGAAAATTGAAATGATGCTTACCCAAGCGTGAGTGAATTATTCATGGGTTGCCCCTTGAAAGCACGAAATTTGACGTCATTTACATGTACGAAATTGACTTTCATGAATAAGTTACGCACATTTTTACAAGAAATTAGCATCGCTTCCAACCGCAGGCGTGTGGGGTGATCCACAGGAAGTGTTATTTGTGTCTGCAAGGTCGAAAAATGTGGGCTTCACACCGACTGTTTTACATGATTAAAGAGATGAAGGGAGGGGGGGGGGGCACCATCATGGAAGTGTCAAAAATCAATTTTGCCTACGAAAAAAGTGCATCTCTTTTGGAAGTTAGAACTGACTTTAGCCTTCTTCGGAGCAACTCTCAGCCTGTTACGTGAGATCCTCCAACCTTTTCTTCAGGAACGTTGGCCACAACAGCCTTGAGGTTCTCGAGGTGCTGTAGACAGTGTGCGGACACAGAGTGTAGGCAGTGTGTGGAGAAAAGATGGTCCATCAGTCGTTCATTCTGTCAGAAATGACAGTCAAAGACCCACCTTTTGCTCGATCGACGGAATCAAGCTAAATGTTTCAGAACATGAAATTTCCACTTCTCAGCTCTCGTCTCTCTCCATCCACATAAAACACTCGGCGTAAAGTCAACATTTCTGACCTCTGGGATACAAATAAGGTACCCACTTCTGTGCAGTGCACCCATTCCCAAAGTTGAGTTCATTTCCCTGCAGCGTTCCACACAACGTCGATAAGACCAGCAGAAGCAAACATCTCGTGCATGCCAGGTATTGCAACTCGAGATTGTAATCTTCTTTGTTGCTACAGCCTGGGCATGAACTTATGTGCGTGATACGACCTGGAAGAAGAGTTTCCGACCATATGGTAGCGAGGTAAAAAGCCCTGTTGCTTTCCTCCAACGCCCACGCAATGCTTTGGGAAGGAAGAGAAGCATCATAGCATTACCCCTTTTTGAGCTAAGTGTTCGTGCTTTTGGATGGAATATCTTTCCTCTCAACAAGAGTGAACTATGTAAAATGGTTGCTGTAACACAGCAGCTGTCAGTGGTGATGACGGTGGTGCGAAGAAAAAGGCACCGATCTGTCCTTGAACAGAACTAGATGGGCCTCTAGGCCCATAGGCCCATGTCTGCCGTTGACGAACTTGCTGATAAGTTACTGCGACGTTGAGCATACTGCGAAACGATCACCGATATTGAACGGCGGGAGATGTGCAAGCATCAGCGCATATTGAAGTTTTTCCCCATGGTATGTACTCGTGTGGCAGTGCATAAAGTTCCCTGGGGAGGCGTCACTTTTGAAGGCTCCTTCGTAGTTCGATGGATCCCTTTCATCCAACGAAAATAGACTAGAATCTTCCAACAAAGAAGACAACGGCGCAGATTTGTTTTCCTCTCAAGTTACTCTTCCATTGCACCACTTTGCTTTTGGAGCCTGTAGAAGCGTACGGACACGTGGGCGGATGCTACAGGAGCAAACATGGAGCAGCAGGAAAACGACGTCATTGGAACGCTTTCTATGTATGTGAGCTGTAAAGTATGTGCAGGGTGGCCAATAACTTCTCCCAGGTTGGATCCGTTCCTCCTGATCTGAAGGTTATCCACATCCGGTGAAAACACGTAAATTTTCGTCCTACCTTTGTCAAGTAGGCAAGAGGACATCTGTTTTTTTAAACTTCACAAATTCAACTCTTTATGTCGCCTTCTTCGGTCTCGATGACGGCCTTACATGCAGTGTGGATATGGGCGATGCGTACAATACGATGAGTACATGAAGACGATGGCTGACCTACATCGCAGCAACTTTGAAATCGTGCAACAGCACCCATCATTGGCCGCCCTGCACTCGTACACACATGTCAACAGTGCAGTGCATCGCATCCGCCACATAACGACGTGGAAGATACATCGTTGCATCGAGAATTGTCGGTATGACGAGTAAAAACCTAAACAATACATTGGGCCAGCAGCAAGTTGTACGGAAATATCATTTTGGAGAATCCACTATCCACTGCCAGGCAGCGACCACGTGAGTGCAAGGAGAACAAAAGCCCAAGAGTAAACGTATAGCACTCAGTGAGATCCGGTCAGGCACTCTAAGCTGTAATACTTTTTCCTTCGCTCACTCGAGAAATTCTTCACTTGTATTCTACGCCACGAAACTAGAAGTGCCTTCTTTTTCCCTGACTGCACGAGCCAACTCGATTTACCCAAGTTGTAGCGGCGAAGCAAAACCGTGAAGGAGACGCTTAAGAAAGAGTGCTGAACTCACCGCCAGTTGGTTGAACTGAACTCCGTAGAAAGTGAAATCCTCGTCGTAGACCGGATTTAGCGTCCTCCTCATCACTCTGGTCTTGACCTTGTGTTGCTTCTCAGGCAGAAGTTGGAGCTTGACGTAAGGATCGCTGTAGGATGAAGTAGGTTGTTCCAGATGAAATGTGACATCAAACGTTTCTTTTGTGTTTCCCCAGACGTCTTCATTTATCTTGCAAAGGCCCCTCTTTTGGGTAGGCTTTCTCAGAAATGTTTCCTCCTGCCAAAAGTTCTGACACGCTAGTAGATAATGTTGTTAGCTCTGTGGCCAGAGCAACCACCTCGAGTGAGGAATGCCAAGGGTTTAACCCCCTCGGGGGAGGGGGGAGGGGAGGCCAAGAAAGCAAAAAGAAGGTTATAACAGCGACGTCTGGCAGCAGAATCGCCAATGGCCAATTTCATGAATGATTCGCCAGAGACAACAGCAGCTTGGCGTTTCATGAAAAGTTTTTTCTTTCTCTTGACCCAATAAATCACGTCCCCTGAGGAATTCTTCTGCTAAAACTGCCCACTAATTTGCTCCACTTATGTGGTAACCCAATAATCTACGCACTTACGTGCATGCTGTGTGTAAGTGTAAGTACTGCACCAAGGCGCTACCTTTGTACCCGCACCTTGTGCAAATGAGTTGCACTGCACGGTAGCTCCAACATATGTTCTGTTGTGTCAGGAGTGCCACAAAAATCTCATTTTGACAGGTAACTTATTTGTTGCGAGTTTTTAGACGTTGAATGACATATCTGAGCTTAACTTTTCGATTATAACCTGTCTGGTAAACTTTCATCTCTTGAGCCTTCTCCGGTAAAAAGTTTGCCTCTGACCCTAGCGGATGTAATTGTATTGCATTGACACAAAAATATACTATGATTTTAAGCGCCAAGCCCAGGCGTCGGAGGCCAGCATGTACTGTGTGCAGCACCCACTTGTCGACGATCCAGCACATTCACAAGTACAAGCAACTGAAGTGAACCAAGCAATCACTGCCACTTTCCAGTTAGTGCTCCCCTGTACAGCTGAAGCGCCTTTTCAAGAAATTTAAGTTGAAGGCTTTTAAGAACTAATGTAGATTTTAGTTCTGTAGGCCTTGAGCATAACACAGTTGTGTGAACTCTTTAGCACAAGCTTTTTGGAAAAGTAAGCAGTTTATTCCCTGATGCGTGCTTCTTCTGCCATCGAGTTAAAAGGCGTAATTACGGTGCATACATAGCTGTAGGTCTTCATTCGAGCTTACTGCGTGTGTATTTTGGCACGAGGTACAACCTCGCACATTGTATATAGCGTCACACCACTTGAGGTCAGTGAAACGATTCATTATCCCCATCCATCCCTGCCAGTCATGCCCCGCCTCATACGTAAGGCATTCACACACCAGAATGCTTTGTCGATGCGAGCTGTGGCTGTCCCTGACAATCCCAACATTGTCTCTGTGTTTGCGAGGGGGGGGGGGGAGCTTGTGTGTGTATGAGTGTATTGGAGAGTCTTAATGTACTGCTGTGCTCCTAATACTGTTCCCTCCTAGGGGGAAGCAATTACTACGTACTTTTTGCAGTAAGGTATTTAATCTAAGCCTGTAGTGCTTCCCAAAGTGCCACCAAAGTAGTCTTTCGCCCCCCCCTCTTAAGGTAAAACCTGCCCGCCATTCATGTTGATTTTAAACTGTGTAGCGAACCAGGGCAGAATTTAGGAACAATGTATATGAGTTTAGCAAGTTGGCGAACTCTGCCCTCTCTTTAACATCATCATTCTTCTGCTTTCCCTTAGCAAACAAGGATCAGACCAAAGCCTTTTCCGGACGAAGGCCCATGACCGTTTCTCCTTCATCATCTTGAGTCAAGTGCTAGAGCTGCATGAATTTCGCCGTGCTCACCTGCTCTTAGCCGCCGCGTCCTTGGGCGGCAGGTTCTGGCAGCTGTTGACGGTGACGACGAGGGCGTTCTTGTCGAAACAGTACTTGACTGTGCAGTGGAGACTGCCGAGAGAACTGTTGGGGTCGGCGTTGACGCTGGCCACCTCGGAGCCGTGATCCACCAGCTCCAGTCCAGACGAGGAGCGGCGCAGGTGGGTGGGAGAATGGCCTTGATGAAACTCATCCAAGAGATCGCTTCCTTCGTCAGGTTGTTTCTTTGCCTGAGATTAATCAATAAAGGTGTTTCATCCTTCTCACCCCACTTCACGTACTGCACAAGCAGTGAAGCCTAATCACTGGCCCAGTGCGTCCGTCAAGTCCGGAGGGGATCTTATCAGGCTGTGTCTCAGCTTCAAGTGCTGTGACCGTCCAGACATTTGCAAATTTGAAACCTGTGCACCTTCATGAAAGCGTCTACACGATCAAAATTTGCACTGGCACTGGCAGTGCAGACTGTGTAATGTAGGTCTTAGAAGAGCAGTAGTGTCTCAGAGTTTTGCCAATTATGACATCTGTGCTGTTATGCCAATAACCCCACCATCATTCGAATTCAGAAAAAAAACCCTCTGATATTTGCCACAGACCGCTTATGTCACTGCATTGCCCCTTCTGGAATCAGTGGATTTTGTTCACTGCGGTGGTGTGAGCAAAGCCGCATTTTCCCCCGAAGATCGTGCTCATCACTAACTCCTACTGCATTACGACATGCCTCCTACGTGCATAAGATTCAAAGATGCGCTGATGCCACCTCTGCAGAGGTCTGGAGGACGTATGCAAGAGAAGCAAAGATATATACTTTTATCTAGCCTTGTTCAAACCCCATCACAACTTTTCTGTTCGTGTTCGTACCTCTGTGAGTAGGCTCAACAGTAGTGTTGATACACAAGGCGTCAGCTACTCATACGATATTGATTCCTCCTGGCTCCATCACTTTCCCCCTGGAAATGTAACGTTCTCGAGACATTAAAGGAAGTTGCTCTAAGGCATCCTTCCTATACCCTTTCAGTATCCGGTCAGAGCATCATTGAACATATCTGGGCTCTCAGAGTGTGGCAACGTCGCATTCTCGGGTCTGAAATGTACTCGGAGGACGTACAAAATACTGATTGGAACTCTCCGGCAAAAAAGGAGCTGATATTTGCTCTTTCACCGGAAAGAGGATCCCAATTCATCAAACTTGTTTTTGTCACACAGAAGCGATGACGGCGGTTCTAAGCTTCATTCGCACGGTCGCTACGTTGCAGCTGAAGGTGACTCTTAGTGGCGGATCCTGGGGGGAAGATGAGTGAGAACAGTCGAGGACCGAGAGCGTCACTGTCACGTAGAAACGCTCTGCTTGGTGTGGAGATGCCCAGTCAACTGCACGTGTCGCTATTCTTCACGTTTAATCAAGTTGACGAGAGAGCGTCACACTGTTCAAGCACACTACGTGCCCGTTGTTTTTGCATGGGGTAGGCCTAGTCGGACTCCTGGGCAAGGTGATGGGGATAACGTGTCTCAGTCGTGCTTGCACACCCACCTATTTTGATGACTGGCACAAAAGCCAAGCGTAGTGAAGGAAATACAACGAGTGTCACGTGGGTGGGAAACGACGCCAACGACAATTAGTGACGGAGAAGGTATGAAATGTATGAGGGCGCTCAGGCATGAAGTGGACTTCTCTTTGTACTCCCTTGCATGGCAATCTCCAGCTGTGAAACTTTTCGTGAATAATCTTTAACCCTTTCTTCATGTCAGCTGACTTTAAACGCAAAACAAATCACTTAAACAGAGGTGTCCTGTGAGACCCCTCTAGTTTTAAAAATGCACAGTTTTAGGACATGTTGATGTCTTGAAGGATGATGAAAGCAGCTCTTCAAAGGCACAAAGTAATTACCTCACACACATCAATGATTGATTGGTTGATTATCCTGCCTCGCCATATTTAGCTGACCAGCCCAGATCTTCTCCTAAATCAAGATTTCGTGTTCCCTACGCACTCAACCTCTCCCACATAAAACTGGGAGGATCTCGCAGGACGCCTCTCTTTAAGTGCTTCAGGCGTGCTTTGGATGGGAATAATGAGAAAGGAATAGAGTCACGACAGCGTAATTTTGCACAACTCTTTAATGGAGCAAGAGTTAGGAAATTAGATCTAATGGTGCTTCTGGAGAGGCGAGGCATTAGGACAAAAGGACCTAACTTATCCTCACCCTTAACCCAGCTCACCTAACCTGACCTGACTTACGTAACTTGAGCTAAGCGTAAGTAACCTAAGCTAACTAAAATTGTCCTAACCATACACCTAAGACGTCTACTACTTCTCCTTAAGCACCATGTACAATCGAGAGCTACTTCACATGTCAACACTCTCAAGTCAGTAGAAATACTGGAGCAATTTGCAACACCCTGCACTCTTTTAGACTGGGCATGGGACCATACCAAGATTATGTGGATGGGGGGTAAACACCAGTGAGATACGTGGACACGAGGATGGAGAGTGGTGGAGGGGCTTCTGAGAGATGTCAGAAATAAATTGGAAGAGTTGAAGATGTCGTAAGGCAAGACCTTTTTTCCCTTGTACAGCAGCACGTCTAGGTTGAGTAGAGAGAGCAAGAAGCGGACTCAGCTACACTTCTTCTATGTGACTGTTAAGTCGAGTCCTTTCGTACGTGCTGCGAAAGTGAGAAAGTGTTTCCATCTGTGTCGCGAGCCAAGTCTTTGTAACTTTCCGATAAGGCCCCAATCCCTTGATGAAGACTGTCAGCAAATAAACACTGCGGGGCGGGTTTTACCTGAACCAATGAAGATTTCCTCTGGGAGAAATCGTCGCTGACTCCGGCGCCGCCACCGGGTGGAGACTTGACGTCTGTAGGACTCGGACTCTTCTTCAGGTAGTGCGCGCCTCTGTCGGGGTTGCAGACCGGAGTGGGATTCTTGGGTGGACGCGCGTGGAACGTCTTGTCCTAACAAAGAGAAACAAACATTGCTGCGCGTTATATTGTTTGTATATTATGTGTATGACGGACAAATCCTTTTTACAGCTGCCACGTGAAGATGTGATAATATAGGCAAAGTCAGAAGGGCGTCAGTTTGGGTGAGTGCACTTGGGGCTTGTTACCAAACGGCAGATCGTGAAGGTGCCATCAAATACTTTTTTCAAAAAAATTTTTCTTTTAAAATCGTCCTCAAGAAGTGTTTAAGTTTCATTGCGTAACAAAAAGTGCATGTGATTGCACGAACAAATGCCACTTTTTATGCAACTCACCTGCACTACCATGTGACCATTGTGCAGCCAACACAATACAGGGCTAAGATAAATACATTTATACTTATATAAAGCTATATAGGTTGTGGAGCAGGCATTAAAAGCAATGCTTCTTTCACTTGAAATGTGTAGCACTAGTAACAGATTTTGCACGTTCATGTAAAAATCCATACTTTCGACCAAGCCAAATATGTGCACTGCACAATTCTGCAAATAAGGCTGGCACGTTCGCACATACACGTCCTGCATTCTTGCATACACGCGAGAACGACCGCACTCTTCTTTTATACAACGCGGGCTGAATTAGTTGACAATCATCATAGCTCCAACAGGATCGAAGGTGATTGAAACTGCAATAATGAAAATAAGGTCGTTGAGCTGAACTTGTGCAGCTTTTTCTGTGATATTTTCGGACAGTTGAATTTTCGCAGAGATTTCGGCCGCATTTTGGCGACGCTTTTAATGAATGACATTGTGTAATGCAATTGCCAAAAGTCAAGTGGGTCTTTTATCTGGGTGGCAAGATACCAAATGATGCCCTCTTCCTCTTGATAGGGTTGACGAGACTTGGGAAACAACTGCACGAGCAAAGCATGGCCAACGGTCACAGTTGGGGTCAAAGAAGTCTTTGTACGACTCAAAGGAAAAGTTGGGTTACACGCTTCTAGTAGCAAGTGGAAACTTGCTAGTAGTGACTCGGATTAATGACGACAGAATTCGTTGTCAGAAGTCATTGACCTGCTGTTAAATGGAGCAAGACCAGCTTGATTATATATCACAGCTAACTCTGTTTTGTTCAGCCAAAGCAGATAAGAGCAAAAAATGCGGTGATGGTCAAAATCTTCGCACGACGTCGAAAAGGGTAGAAGCGCACTGTCATTGGAATATTTCCCAATTTTCTTTACTCTCCTGAGAGACCTCCATAAACGAGGCGACTCACAGGGTCTAAGAGATATGAAACGATGTCCCTCCGGAGAGTAGAACATGAGGAAAATGTTGCAATAATTGCGCGGAAAATTACAAATTACTGACGCATAATGTGTACACACATCACCCTGATTTGGACTTGACAGCGTGCTGTCAACTCCAAGTCAAGGACATACAGTTGACCATAGTACGCGTCTCTCTCAAATAGGTGTGTGGGTGTACAAGATGCAGCTTCTTACCAAAAAGAAATTGGTCCAAACATGATGGGGTGTCTTTTGCAATGTTATTTCTGCCTTTCCCCCCTGCGCCAGACTTTTACGCGTGGAAGAGTCGGAGTTCGGCCATTCGGTCAACTGCTTCAACAGAGTGTTCGGTTTTATGCCGAATATTCAGTTCTTGCTGCTGATATGACTGAAGTTCATCTGATTGCAGTGGTCCCGCTGCTGAGGACACTTGGCCTGGCCCGAGGGCGTCAATGTCAGCTTGGACTACAGCATCAACTACACATTGGGTGACCAGCGGCACAGAGTGATGCAGTCTCTTTTTGCCGAACAAAACAGATGTAAGAAGCCGACTCCGAGCAGGACCTATTGTTTCAAGCAACCCATAAGCTTTGCTCTTAAGAGTTTGCGCTGCCGACGCCGAACTTTCGGCCGAAACCGAATGTGCGGCCGCAGACGCCGCTATTCGGCCGATTGTCCTAGAATTCTTTCCCATGGAGATGTTATCTTGGGACCTGGGAAATCTGTCACTGTACAAGTATCACTCTAAGCGGACTCCACTGAACCGATTATAGATCCAAGTTTTGTCTGTCAAGATCGTTTTCTCCGAGTCGGTCGACATTTTTCCTCAGCTACAATGATATTGCTGCCTCTTTATTTGAGAAGAAAACGTACTTTCCTTTTTTAAGTAACAACATGTCTACACAACTAAACTCGTACCTTCATCGTTGCTTCTATACGTAGCTCCCCAGAGCACAGCCAAGAGATTACGATTCTCGCCACATCACGGGGGGGTGAAAAGGAAAGATTAGATCCCATGAAGCAGGCCTAGTTATCCACCTCTCCGTGGACACGTCATAGCAAGGTCTACAAGGACTGCTTTCTAGCCTCAACAATGCTTTTCTGCTGTCGATAGAACGACAAAAAGACCGCTATGCTACATGTCAGCTACGTGCTACATGACCGCCATGCTAGTGCGTACGCTCATACCGTGAATTATTGTGTACAGGGCAAGGACGACAACCGTGTGATTCTTTTTCCCCTGTCATTCCTGCCATAGTTGCGCGACACGCAATGGCCTGGACGGACGAGATCAACGCCGATTCCATGTAGGAGGCCAGCTGTGATTGAAGCACATTGTCGGCCGAAAAGGGCAAATCAGGGACTGATTCAAAAAATGTGACGCAGCAACTGGCTGAAGCTACTTGTCTGGCTCTGATCATGAGCTCTGCTCCCCATTTTCCTTTTTCGTTCCTCCTTCGTACCAGAAGTGACCAAAGTTGAGTTCTCAGTCGTGGAAGTCATGTCCAGGTTTGGCCAACATCGATGAGACTTTGTCGTTCTCACCCTGTACGTGCGTCGCTCTTGCGCCCTATTTCGGGGAATGAATGACTTTGCCTTTAGCTGCACACGGTAAATGCTGCATAACGTTGCCAGCGTCTCGGCTGCAAACCGCAGCAAAGTGGGATAGCAGACACTGCAGAATTAAGTCGCGTGTGCATCCACAAAGACTTCGCTGAACGCATTTGTGACGTCAGACGCCAAAGAGCGGTCGACGATAACTGGAGACTATTTTAGATTCGGGGTCTCCGTAAGCTTGAGGACCAAGGCTCTACTGACTTCTGTGGGCAGGAGGCGATTATTTAAAGAATGAAGTTGGTTACATTCCGTAGGCGCCATAACAAGTACTGACGAAGTTCCCCTTTCTTCTTTTACTTTTTGATGCCTTCACTGCTGAGTGCTCTTTAGAGGCTTAAATAGAACCTCTTTAGAGGGCAGACAAGAAATCACAAATTCCTCCACAAAGTGTTGGCGAAGCCATTGCGCTGGAGAGAGAAAAGCCCGCACAGACTTAAGTACATGGGACAGGGCTTATGTACAGGGCCATTGTCGACATCTTGACAAACTTTTAAGGCCTTCTTGAAGCTGTGTAGGCTTAAATATTATTATAGCACTTCTTCGCAGGCTTCAGCCCGCGTCCACTCTGCTTAATTTGTTTTTCAACAATGATGCATCAGCACTAAGCAACAATCAAAACGCGGGCGCCGTGAAACTTCTAAAAAGACAAATGGGACGGAAATGACGAGAATGTGCGTATTTGGAGGTCCGGCAGAACTCCAAAAAGATATTTCTTGATTTTCCACATGTCTGCAATATTGCTTGGACGAAGATGATCTTCGGCCACTCTCCTCACCAGACCCGAAATTCTGTAATTATTTCCTGTGGAGTGTCTTGGAGAAGGAGGTCGATACTACTCGGCAAACCCCAACGTCAACAGTTTCGAGAGTTCCATCACAGAGAAAATGGGAAACTTGGACAAGCACATTGTGGTCAGCGCCTGTTGTCATTTCAGGGCTCGTTCCCACCATGTGATAGCTGAAATTGGTGTATACTTTGAACGATCGCTCCTGACACACCGAAGAAAAGAAAGTTGAAGTTAAAAACAGGCCCCGTTTGTAGTTAGCACTAATAACAACTCCAAATTTCTATCTCACTTTCTGAACCGACCTTGAAGTATCCGGTCCTCTTGACGCCAAATGCGTGCTTCTTCTTCTTGGCGGCCGCCGCAGATCGTCTTGCACAGCAGAGGATGCACACCAAGAGCAGGACGCAAGCCACAGCGCCGAGCGCCACCAGCGTCACGATGGCTGACCAGGAGACTGAAATAAGACGCCTCTTCTTTTTAGTAAACCGAGGTTCGGGAACAGTAAGGGAAGAAGAAACAAAGAGAATCTTCAACTCATGCCCTTCTATATATCTTTCTGCACGAGTTTTCCCCCCGGAATCGACGCCGGGTATTTTAAAAGAGATGGGAGCGGGTCCGGACTCGGCTCCACCCCGTCCCGAGACATTTTTCTAGGACCAGAGTTTAAACAAGTCGTCCCACTCCCAAAAAATATCTGGGCTTTTCTCTCCGGGCCCAAACGTTGGCGAGGCGGCTCGCCAAGTTGCCGGGCCAGGCAGCCCGAGTTTGGTAGCGGCACAGATGCAACCAAACTGCCATTGCTGTACAGATGCATTGTTGATTGATTGTTTGCTGTATGCTGGTCCGGGCCGAGCCCGAAAAAAGGTCGAGCATCCCTACACGTGTTGACTTTTATAATCGATCACTAGAGAACAGCGAGACTTGTTGGCACGCACGTCGACGCCGATTTCTGGAAAAGTTTATTCACGAAAGTTGAAAAGATTTTTTTTTATCAAAAAAAGCTACTCGATTCGGCCGCCCACGGCCTCGACTGCAGCTTCGAGCTGTAAGCATTGCATCTCGTAGTGATCGATCATAGCAGTCAGCCCTTGCCTATTAACTTATCTCTCTCTATAAAGGGCCCCGTCCGTAAGTACGTCCGTGGGCGCATCTGCGCGAGTGCCATCAGAGGCTGGCGCTCCAGCCGCTGCACCGATCGTCCCCACACTTGGACAGCAGACTCTGTGGACTGCACCAAGTGCGAGGAGGGCGACCGTAGCAACAACTTATCTGCATTGATATGGGCGATTTTTTGCCACGCACACACAACCTTTCAGCGTGTCTTCGCTCTCCAACCATTACAGGGGTCATAATATCCGTCTGTGGAAATGCGCACTCACATTCCTTCCCCTTGAATCAGTTCAAGTAAGAAAGATATATAGCTATAGAGAGAGGTATAAAATACATAGAGAGACAGACATTTGTGTATGAACGTTGCTACGAATACTCCTATGACCTTTCATTTTGAGAATGGAAGGTATTATTAGCACATAAAAAATAAAAGCCAGGTCCGCCTTCGCATGAAATGGAGACAAAAAATGTGCACGTAATCTCATAACGTCGCCTAGCGAAAGGATGAATCTCTACGACTCTCGTTGCTTACTTATGGGTCCTTAGCAACCTTAGAGCATTAGTTCGTTGAGGAACCAAGACAAAGAAGTCCTCATGTGACTTTAGCACAAAATATGTACATACAATGAAAGGCGCTTTCAGTGTAAGCCAGGAGGGCTCGACTTGGCCACAACTTGGACAAGGACAAGCCAGCGTTACTAACCGTGAGTCGCCGTACACAGACCTTGATCTATTTATGTCTTCCCCGTCAGAGAGCTTTAGGCACTGATCATTTATTGTGCACAGTGCACTCCTCTTTTGGTGACCACTCAGCGCTCACAAGGTGCATATGTGCAAAGGACACCTGTCGGCATTGATGTCTCTGTGTACTGTATGGAGTAAAAAAAAGCAGAGAAGAAGCAATGTGAGGTCAGTTGCAGCTCGTATAATGGGGACAGCTTTGCCCACAACTGCGGACACCGACTAAAGCTTTCCTTCTTTCTCAGTGTTAACAGCTGTCTAAATCAGAACTGGATTCTCCACGCACCAGGTCTTTATGTGCACAAGTCCCTCTACTGCCGGTAGGTAGGTACATCTAGGAAAATAAGGCCTCTTGTAGCGCTTTTAGCCATTGGACTTGCTGCCGTTCCTTCCACTTATTGTGCTTTGTCATGTTGACGCAGTGGTAAGAAGCGATGCACTGTACAGAGCAAATGTGATATCCACTCATTCATGCCGTTCTTAGTCCGCATGTACGAAGACAAAGTCACAATATTGTTTTGTTAAAAGCGCGTGTTGACGAGTGTCCTCCTTCGTCTGGGTCATTCGTGCATTCAGCTTCAAGGCTGACAGGACTTGACTTTCGACACTGACCCACTTAAAAAAAACCATGAGTGTCACTGCAAAAGTGCAATCTTCATTAACCTGAATATGACACTTGCGATTATTAAGACACATTTCTTCAAGTCATGACATGAATGGGAAGACGCACATGTACACATGAACTATGATTCAGCGCTTTTGTCATGCAGAATGAGCACTGGGCTACTGTGCAAGGACCCGGTGAAGAAATCTTATCTTATCTTTAAAGAAACCCGATGAAAGCTTCGGACAGAAAGGGAAAATAGATTATACCCTCATCAATTTTGCCTCCCTTCAGATTAACGTTATCGAGGTGAAAATGTCCAATGTAGTCATGAACCTCAAGTTTTGTCAAGCTGCGTTACTTTTTCTTACTCGCGTCGGCCGTAGAAGTGTCGTTCAGCATTCTCAACAAGACTTATTGGATTTTTGGGACATGTCACTATCCTGGAGGAAAAGGTTTTCCTCTCCGCAAAAGAACGACATACATAAGATTTACACAGCCCTGACTAAACATACTCACACACACACAGATTCTAGCACGTGTCACTCTTAATTCCACCTCGTTGATAAAAGAGCCAACAGACCTTTGTGGGGTGGTAACATTTGGGTTTTAGGTCACGTTCGCTAGAGTTTACACTACTTTCAGTCATCGGTTGCAGCAAGAAGAAGTTGCAGTCAAGTAGTTTTTTCCCACACGTTACCAAAAAACACCCTGGGTCTCCTTCATGGAGAATCCTCAAGGACTTGTGTTTGTCTGAGAAGTCTGAGGTGATTTTCTTTATTGAGTGGATGATGTCCTGTGGGGAATGAAAACAGGACTAAATATTTCTGATTATTCGTTACTCAAATTTGTGACTTTGTACAGTGACTCCAACTGGCACTCGATCGCTGTCGGGGTCCCTGCACTAAAAGGGAGGTAGAGGCGGGAGATGACGAAGGGGGGTCGAGCGGGTGACTAAGTTACGTTGCTTTAGCTTAGTTCAGCTCGAACTACGTGCATAAGGCCGACTGCGGGCGCAACAAGATATTTCGTCTACGCACTTTTATCCTGAGGTGAATAAAAACTTCAAGCTGTCCAGACACAGTTGGGGTCAACAGTTTGCATACACTTGAGGAAAAACCTTTCTGTCCTCTGCTACGCACGAGAAGCTCGCTTATGGCATGCCAAAACCCATGCCATACCAGGGGAGACCAACCAATGCATGGGCTGTGCACGGGATATTGTACAGTACATATGACATCCTGCACATGCGTATATGGAAGTGAGTGCATTCGTTAAGGTTTCATTAGAGTGGCATTGAGGCATCGACAGAATCCGTTGTTCTCCCAACCCTATTGAAACTTTGGATCTCAAGATCATTGGTCTTTGTTCCAGAAACATAAGTCTCTTCTTAAGTCTCTCAGGTACTTGGTACTGTCTGTCGCACTCACACTTGCCTTAGTTGGATTAAGTACAGAAGTTTTCAATGACGTACAAATCTAGGAAATGTGTCTATGCCACAGCAAGTAGGTGAAATAACAGAAAAGACAATTACACACACGGCAACAAAGACACTCCCCCTTTTGTACTTTCTTCAGCCTTCTCCAAACCAAACAAGTTTTTGTAGCTGCTCATAGATTAAAGCATTTCTGGTTTGTTATAAGCACTGACAAATGGCTCGGCGCAATGTGCGCAACGTGAAAAGCTCTGGATTTTCTTACCCGTCTTAAGATGGTCCATATCCGTCACCTTCCAGATGGGTTCCGCCTCTCCGATCCCCTCCATCGCAGCCGCCGTCTCCCTCGACTCCGAGGCCCGCTTCACCAGGTCCTCCATCAGGGCCTCCTTAGGCATGGCCCCGACGGGGGAGAGGGGAAGAGGAGGGGGAAGTGAAGAACCGGCCTACTTATGTTAGAAAGCTTCTTTCCTCTCAGTCAAAGGCAAAGAGATGTAGAAAATTACTTCCCCACTCCTACATTAAAGTCTGCATTTTCCTCCTCCCGTGACCTTTGGGGAAAGAATGCTCTTTTCTCACACCTAAAGAGAGACTTGAAGGTCCTCTCTCTCCAAGAGAGCTGACGTATTTCAGAGTAACACGCCTTACTCGCTCGCTCGCTCGCCCGCTATATCCACGCCTTTCTCTTATTTACTGCTATGCAATAATACCTCTCCTCCCATCCTCTGGTTGTACTATGCATGGAAAGGCCCACAACTATAAGAAAGCTGTGGTTGAGCCGGGTCGGCGAAAACGTCACGGCCGCCGCGCTCTCCCTCTGCCGTTCTGGGCCTTGGCGGGCGGCGTCTCCGCCAATGCGATCCTTCTGACGGAAAAGCTGTCAAGGCACCCCGAGAACTTTTCCGTGTTTATTCTGGTTTTCTCGCGCTGGCGAGGGGATTGCTGAAAGCGCCACAACAGAAAATATGAACAGTATGAATGTATGAGTGAGCAGGTGCAGAAAGACGTTGAATCGGATTGACAAGCGCTGGGGAGTTTACTGGCGAGACACCCGACGAGATGCATTCACCACCGCCACATGCCCCCGAGACACGTGAACATGCAGCTCAGCACAGAAGTGAATTTTTCATTCAAATCACTCGTCATGTAGTACTTCTAGGCCGGGCTGCTTCTAGCCGTGCTTGTTCAGAATGGCCACCAGATGGCGCCCTCATTGGTACTGCCAATTGCCATGGGTACATCACCCAAACAAATCCCTAAACCAATAGTTTTGGTCTCTCGCCAAACTTGAAGCTTGGACCATGAAATTTTGGCTCTCCAAGCCTTCATGATGACTCTGGCCAGCTGTGCAGAGTTTTGAGCATTAATAATTCTTGTTCTTCCAGCTTTCACCGAAATGCCATGATGTTAACACAAGTCACGCATCGTAGCTAAGTGTGGAGAGGACTTGCCTGAGCTGGAGAAATTGGCAGTGAAGGAATGGAAAAAAGTTCAGCCAACGTGAGTGAGACCCTCATCAAAGAACGAAAAGAAGAGACTTTGTAAACTTGTCAA
>JAAUXU010066177.1_pt1 | contig 25917 bp, 14 predicted proteins | sample 7278151 | NCBI WGS metagenome assembly JAAUXU01 (sample SAMN14350113, study PRJNA611818) | marine sediment metagenome | isolation source: surface marine sediment (1.8m) | place: French Polynesia: Moorea | collected 2018-08
CTCTCAGATGTACGCCCTCCTCGGGAAGACTGCAACGTCGCCGCCAACGTCCGACCGACCATGGGCAGGCAAGGGAGAACGAGAGCCCGACATTCCAGGTGACGGCGACGGCTGCGGCTGCGGCGGAGGCGGTGACGACGGCGGCGGTGGCGGCGGCGGCAACGACAGGTTGAAAAGTAGCCGTTCTTACGGTCAGTCACAGACGAGCTCTGAAGCGGTCAACAGCTCTGAAAGATTTTTTTTTTCTGCCCGTAATTGGACACCAAGTTCCACGAGCGTCATGAATAACTTTGTGGCAGGAGCGTTTTTGCTACTGGCTGTGGCTTCAACTGCAGCCGAGGCTAAGAAGATCCACTACGTGCACTGGAACAAGGCCAGTCCACTCTTCCGTATTGACAACACCGACCACATTATTGACGTCAAGGAGTTTGATCAGGTCAACCTCATCTGTCCCGTGTCAAAGCCTGGAACAAAGTTTCCAGAGAAACATGTCATCTACAGCGTCAGCAGAGAAGAATATGAGTCGTGCCGCATCACCAACCCCAAACCCCGGATTGTGGCCATTTGCAACCATCCTCACAGGTTGATGTACTTCACAATCACTTTTCGCTCCTTCACCCCTACCCCTGGTGGCCTTGAGTTTCATCCCGGACAAGACTATTACTTCGTCTCGACCTCCTCCAGAGATGACCTCCATCGAAGGGTTGGTGGCGGCTGCTCCACTCACAACATGAAAATGATATTCAAAGTTCATCCGAGTCCCAGACAGCAGCAGCAGCTTTCGAAGTTGCCTCCCACCAAGATCCCGTTCAATCTGAACGCACCGCGCCTCAACATTATCCCCGATGGTTCCTCAACAGAGAAGATTCCTCAGTACAACCTCGACAGGGACAATGCTAATGTTGAGACTGAGGAAAACAACAGCAACATCTACTACTACCACCCTAGGGACGTCGTCGCTCTGGAGCGTTCTTTGGTAAGCAGCATCAGCAAGCGGCGTCCAGCGATGACGCCGAGTCACTCTCGGCGACAGACGCCATTGCTGGCCACGACCAGAGAATTATTCCTTCCTCTGAAGTCTGAAGAAGATAAAGGAGACACCAGTGCCTTTTCCTCTGCCCCCCGAGGTATGGAGAACCTCTCGTCGTGCCTGATGATCTTGGTCACCCTGATCATCTCTTGGTTGAGGCGGTAATCAAGATGAGTCACGACTTCGTCAGAAGAAAAAGGATTCATACAGCTTCAGAAACCAGAGTAGCCTGAAGAGAAACTTCTCCTAATACTGTGGCACCAAGAGACATCTCATAGTGTATTGTGCAGTATGACTGTGATAACGGACTACTTACGTAATGAGAAGACTACTTGTATTTATTCACTCCTTTGCAATCAAATTGGCACTACTCTTGTGGTAGGAATACAATCTTGTACAGTGAGCACGTGCAATGTCTGCGTTGAATAAAAGATTCTACAAGCCCAATAACCACTCGAGTTTTCCACATCTACGCATCCTCTAGTAAAGTGCATGAACAACAACTAACCTACACGATACCTGACCGTTTTATACCATGTAAGGCAGATGCCCCTCCGCTCTACGAGCGTGTGGTACATACTTTATAGCTCCCCCTAGCAAGGTCTATTGCTCCATTCATTAACGAAGGAATTCCTGCTCAAGTAGTTGGGGAGACGAGTCCAAATTAATTCAGTCGCTCGGCGGAGGTGAACTCGGCCACGTCTCCCTTTTAGGCCTCGAGCAAGCGCTCTTAAAAGGACAAGAGAGCGAACGGACAACAAATTGTAGGATCAGCCGTTTATCGCGACTTTGAAGACCGCAAAAAAGCGCGCAGCTCTGACCCAAATTCCACTAGAGCGGCGGCTTTTTCCCCCCTCTTCTTCCTCTCCCCATGAGAATAGAATGTCTTGTTAGAGACATCTTGTAGCCACATCATGGTGCGCGCGTGCGTCTGCATGCGTAGAGTAGTTGGTTGGTTAGAAAAAGTTTTGTCAGAAGACCCCTAAAGGACGACAAAAAAGCAGGGATCTATTTCAGAGCAAGTGCGCGTGCTGCCCGAGAGGTAAGCGCGTACGCAAGCGCGCGCTCGCGCGTGTGTGTGTGTGTGAGAGAGAGAAAGTAAAGCATTGCCAGGTCATGGTAGCAGTACTTGAGACACCTTTTTTGCTATTGGAAGTACGTTCATCGGTTACTTCAGCTGCGTTAATAACAATTCATCTGGGAGATTCTGGCAGTTCTTCTTGAATCTTTTGTGAGCAGTGACATTTACCAGCCTGACGTGCCCGAGAGAGACTCAGTCATTTAGTCCATGACAGGGGCACAGAGTTGATCCCTTTATGACTCTCTTCTCTTCAGCATTGTTTCAAAGATTACCATGTTGCCTTTTTCTGTGGTCCACACGCGTCCGCACGTATTTGCAATACTGTAGGAACATGTACATAAACGGTCTTTTTTTTTTACCTCTCCCCACTTGGGTAAATACCCTGGGTATTTGCTAGGGAATGGCGGCGTTTCCGATTTCTCCGCGTTGTTTGCTCTTCACCCGGCAGTGCTCTCACCGATACTGAATGTCACCAGAAGGGGAAGACAATTTGTGCCCTTGTACCACAGTCATATATTCGTATAGAGCAACTCACGTACTGCGAGCGCGGTTTGTACGAACAGTTGTACACAACAGCTCGGTATGCATATCCCACACAGTACACGTCCAGCCACACCTTAGCGTGACCACAGAAAGAATGTTTCACTCTCCTGTGTGTTATGAATAGCAAATGGCGAGAAAAGGAAAAGGGTTGTGTGCCGATGCATATTACAGCTGCAAGAGGTTCCAATGTCCGGACGTGGAACCACGCCTAGAAGGGACACATTGGTGTGCACGTCCACACAAGCACATAGATAAGTGAGAGCTTTGGGGCGTTCCCTCCCCCCTTGATTATGAATGAAACAGTTTGTTAGTTGGCTCTGAATAGGCTTTCCTGTCTACGTGAAGCTCGGACTCCAATGGCAAATTTGGATGTTACGAGTGTGAGAAAAGAGAAAAAATGTCCAAAGGGCGTTGGCAGCAGAGCTGCAGCATCCTCTTCACCCTTTGGTTCTTCGGCAAGAGGAACTTCATCCTCCCTCAAAGTCAACATTGAGGCTGCAGCCACCTGGCTCCAAAGAATGAGCTTTTCACTCCTTGTGATGCTCATTGTACCGAGTCCTGCGGATTGGACAGGTGGCAGGCAATGCGTTCATTTGAGAGTGAGGAGGAATCCTGGTAGAGGATTCATTTCTGCAAAAAATCACAAACTACGCTGTATAAAAGTGCATGTGCAGCACGTCCATGCCAACGTTATAGCCTACTCAATGTAAATGTCTGTGCAGACACTTATGTGAAGAAGAAGTGCGTCGACTGCATACGAGGCTCACTCCTTATGACCGTTTGAGAGTTTTTTGATGAGACCGAAAATTGATCAGCCCAAGCTTCTCATTTTGTCTCGATCTTCAGATGAGATCAGAAAAGAAATCTTGGTCGTTACGATGCAGGAACCGCTTATGCAGGTCATCATGAGAAAAATCGAAGTCACAAGCTCACACACGCTCGAGAAAGAGAGGAATGAAGAAAGTAGATATAGAATTAGTGGGGAACTTCGGACCGGACTTGGCGGAGAATGAGATAAAATCTTTCCAATTCCGAAGAGACCACGAACGACGACGACAACATTCAACAATCCATCTATTGCTTTTTCCTCCGTTCCTGCTACTTTAGTGGCACTCGGAGCTTGAGATAACAAGCCTCATATTTTGGAAGCTGCAGTCTGAGCTGATTGTATCCCAATATAGGGGAGAGGAAGGAAAATAAACGTTACAAAGTCAATCATATTGGAAAAAGAGCAGATTCCAGTTCTGTTCCTGTTATTTGGAATTTTCAGCATTCATTCGTACGTACCAAAAAGTACGAATCGGACGGACGGAAGCCGAAAGTTGAGCGAAACATCCGAATTGGAGGAACTCGCGCCATCTTAAAGGTCATAAGAGATTTTGTCGGCCAGCACTTGGGGTGGGACCGACCGCAGTACAAAGAAAGAAAGATCCGTCATAATCAGAACGTGGTAGATAGAAATGTCACGATAGCGCACGTGCCTTTCGACATCCGTCCATCAGCAACGTTTTTGATGCCACAACTTGTATCGCGCTGACGTCTGCGTTATCACTGTGAGGCGCTGAGGCGCAGGAGCAGGTGCGACCCATGCCATACATGGCGCAGCAGACGATGAGGGGGGGTGGGGAGAGAAAGTTGCATGGTATCTCTGCGATGAATTGCACTAGCCAGGTGGTCCAACCCTGAGCTACAATTCCCCCCAGTGCTCAGATCAATCAAGTGGCGAAAATCCTGCTTGCAAAGCACTAAACATACCTTCCTGTTTGAGAGACATTTGAATGCCGGACACCCCTTTTAACAGCTCTTTCTCCCGAAGAATTCTTCTTGGCAAGCCTCACCCCCAATTTTAACGCTGCCGCAAACAACATCCCTAGTGTTACTCAGTTTCCCTTTCTTCCTTAGATTTACTACGCTGTCATTAGGGGTAAACAGTGCTTCCTCTGGGAATACTCCTAAATTCTGTGTAGTGAAGGTGAGGAGGGATTGTCAGCTCGTTTATGGTCTCGGAGAAGAATATATGGGGCTCTGGATCATGATTTATGGAAGCTTTTCATTTAATGACGATACATTTAACCCTTCTTCTTCCGTTCGGGCGAGATGGCCCCTCGCCCAGCAATTTAGAAGGAATAATAACGATGGCTTTTCGAACGACCTCGCTCTTAGAGGAGGTGGGAGCTAAAATGAACATTATGTATACCATTGGTGTGAACGAAGCGATTCCACGATAATTACTAAACAGGCAGTCGCGCGGGTCTGGCCTCGTTAACTGGCTTATTATTCTTCTGCATCCATTCCGGCCTCCAGTGGAGTCTCCACTTTGTGCATGCATGCAAATAACCGACGTCTGCAATAATTACACGCGTGTGGATCGGGGCAGCGCGGCGGCGAAGGACTCGGCCACACATAGCGTGAATCGAACTAGTGCAGAGTTATATCAGCGATTTTCCTACGACCAGAGCAACGTTAATCACGGCTGTAAGTACCTGAAATGACAGACGGGACGGGTAGCCCAGGGTTAGTTGAGGGGCGGAATGTTTGTTTCAGATTCGGACTGAAACAAACAGAGATTTCTGTCGGCAACCTCCCCCCCAGCGTTGCGAGAGCCTCTGCAAAGTTCGCCGCCCTTTCATTATTAGTGCGTAGAGCGGCAAGTTGGCGAAAAAAGATTTTCCTCTTTCCCCGCAGAAATATCACAAACCAGCGGCACCGAGGTGAGAAGAAACCATTCTTTCACTTTGCGACTTCACTGTTGATCCACTCTCCACCGTGACTCAAGAATTGTCCCAGGGGTCCCTTTTTTTCAATCACTTGATGATACTCGGCAGAGGTTAACTAATCGCGGCAACAAGTGATCAGTGGTCTCTTTTCTGGGTGCTGTTTGGGGCTGGCTTGCCGCTCTTTTTGTGTGTGGGAACGCGCTGCGTGTGTCTTTGAGGGGCCAAAAGGCATTATGATGGACCTCCTCCCCAACCTTTGTCGGGTGATTAGTGTCGCTTGATTCTGGCGGAATTTGTGCCAAGAGCGTCAAAAAGGCGCTTTCCTATCGTAGCTCAGCGTGATGCCGCGAGCGAGAGTGCCAGCGTCGAATTCTTTAATTCAGGGGGCCGAACAATTCTGGTCTGCTCGCGGTAAGTGCGTACGTACGTGCGTGCGTGCGTGCGTGCGTGCGTGCGTGCGTGCGTGCGTGCGTGCGTGCGTGCGTGCGTGAGTGCGTGCGTGCGTGAGTGCGTGCGTCTGAAAAGGTGTAGTACCTTCATACGTACACACAGTGACAAATGCGCGTTCACGCGCGCCAACTGCATGAGGCTGATCAGCGACGAGTAAATGTGCTGGCCGATTAGGGACGCAGCTCTCCCCCTCCTCCCTTACAAGTATTTATGACATCGTACTGCACAGTGTGCACTCGTAATTTATGCGTGTACTTGGCCCCAGGGTTTATGCTGTCGCTATATCCTCGTCTCGAGATACATGTTCACTTCTCTCTGACCAGCTATGAGTGCGTGGCGGTGCTGACATTGGGATTTTATAACAGATATCGGCACCCTGAGTCTCAAAAAGAACCGATATTCGGGAGGAACAAAACGGGGGATAATGGGAGAAAGGAATCAAAGGATCAATTGACTCCGTCGTGGTCCCTCAACTCAAGGAGGACGAGGGCAAGACGTAGCGATGCGGAAAGAGTCGATTGTCGACGGAATATCTGACTCTGCCCTCGTGTTCGCCATTTCACTATAAGCAATTTACCGTGAAGGTACATGCGTTTGTAAACACTTCTTCTTTGAGGACCACTTGCCTGTGGCCCCACTGCTCTTGCTCGATCGAGTCAAATCGACATTCATGATTCTACGAAGCTGCCATGTCATTTCGATAAGGAGCAAAGTTTATCAGTACGTTAAAGATTGCAACGTTATCCTTGTCAGAAAGAGCTGTCTTTACTATCCAATTTTTACCCACTTAGTACAGCTGCTGCTTACTGTCTACAGAGGTCCATGGACGAGGTCAAAAGCTTGGAACACTGTCTTCTATGTACGCTGGTACTAGTCAAATTGATCGTTCCGCAATGGCTGTCAAATATACGAAGCTTCCTGCAGCAGATGAGCAAGTCAGCAACGTCGATGACGTCGACGATGACACATCCGAACTAGTGGTTTATAGTGAAGGTGACGAAGAAAGAGTCAAGATCACGTCGAGCGAAAGTGAGCTGGAAGAAGAAGATGAGCCTCACTCAGCTTGCCATAGCCAAAGGCTGTCCTGGATTCCAGGCATTGGTATGGCCTTGGTGTTCGTAGCGAGCATAGCTAACTCCAGCGCAGCTGTCGTTGTTAAGATGCTAAGGGACGTCGATGTTATGGATATCATAACTTTCAGAGGTCTGGTCATCCTCTGCTTGACCGCGCCCTTGTTGTGCTATAACCGAGTTAACCTTTTTCCCAAGAAAAAGCTCAAGAGTCTGGCTTGGTTGTCGATCTGTTCCTCAATCTTCAATATCGTAAGCTTTTTGGGCTTCCGTTACCTTCCTCTGGGAGACGCGCGAACACTCAGTTGTACCTTGCTAATCTTCGTGACTGTGCTTGGACGGGTCTTTCTAAATGAGCCATGTGGTCTCTTTGAGTCGCTTAGCATCTTGGTAACCATTTCTGGAGTCATCATGATTACTCATCCACCATTTATCTTTGGAGAAGTCGACTCGGGCACTGTCGTTCACGACAGCACCTACTTCGCTGCTGCACTCACGGTCATGTTCGGCTCCTTCTTCTTAAGCTGCAACTATATTATCACCAGAACCTTATCAGACGTTCACTGCCTTGTCATTCAGACTTGGATGGCAGTCTTCAGCATTGTCCCTTCCCTGGCAGCATCTCTTGTCAGGGCAACGTTCAGCATCCGGCAAGGACCTGAGGCTGGATACGCTATGCTCGGAGGTGTTTTCAGCTTCTTCAGCTCTACTGCCATGACTCTGGCGCTTCAAGTGGAAGAAGCCGGTACAGTGTCTGTGATCAGGCGAACTTCAGACATCTTGGTAGCCTTTGCCATTCAAATTATCTTCTTTGGAGAAGTCCCTGGGCTCCTCTCCATCTGTGGCTCGATCGTGATTACGTTAACAGTGGTGACAACTAGCGTCAGAACAGTAATAGCAAATAAGAGAAAGCTGAAGGAAAAAGTTGCTGACAATGTTTAACGAATTATTTGATAGTTTGTTGTGCTCATCATCTCCATTCACTTCAAAATTCAGTGGAACGTCGATAAGTGACCCCAATAAAACGGCAGAACTAGAAAATACCTCCTTCGTCATGGGATTCTGCGAAATGGATGCTGTTATCACTGTTATTTCAATGTCCGAAAGCCACGAAACTAAGTACAATTGAGCATTTATTTCTCTTTTTTTAAAAAAATTACCGTAAATACCCCAATAACCAGGCAGGCTCCAATGATTCGGAAGGTTCTAGTAATCAGACACCCTTGAATAAGGGTGGAAAATAATTCAGGAGGCTCTAATAATCCAGCAGGCCCCTTTTTGTGGCAAGGACTATAGCGTTTCAGTACGATTCTGCTGAGTCAATGACCCAGAATCAAGACGGACTTGCCCAAAGAGATAAAAAGAGAGACTCCATCGTGCACTCTCTTTTACGTACCGGGCCATTTGTGCAAGCTTTAAATTAGCGATTAATCTTAAAGGACAGTTACTCTCTTAATCTAGTCATAGGACAATCTTCATTTCAGGCGATATTTGGGTTTAAAGCAACTGTCACTCGTACCAAACAAGAACGAAATCACGATCAGATCAAGCATCATTAAGTACAAGACCACTGAAGACGTCACAGTCTGGCCAAGCATGGCAAAATGGGTTAAACAGGTCCAATTCCATCAAGATGAACATAAAACCAATCAAGAAAACTCATTAAATGGACGTTTGAACCATTTCCAGCTCATCACGTCCAGCAACTCGGCCTCAATAGAACCATTTTTCTAAACCCACCGAAGATTGTAATGATTGTCATAGATGATCCAGTACATGTCGATTGTGGCAACTCGCAGCTGACGAGGAGGGAAGATAAGGTTGCCCATTGTATCTAGACCCAGTGTGTGCATGCACGCAAGTAATGCTGTCACCCATTTATCATGTACTATATTTTACTCAAAACGCGTCGATCAGCTGCTATTTAATCGGCGAACATAATATCAACATAATTCTCAAGTACGAGCATTGAGTACATACGAGTGGAAGGCTTGTTTGGTGATAAGACGTCAGCTAGCTCAGTTGCTTACCAGTCGGGACAAAACTGTGCTGTGCACTCAGAAGGATTGATAGAATGGAGTATGAAGAATCAGATAGAGATGCGAAAGAGGAAGATCATTTCCTTAGTTCCACTTCAGAAGACGATAGTTTTGAAGGAGTAACGCAGCTGAAGACAAGACAGGCAACGACTACCAAGCTGAAGAGATTCAAGTCCATACCATACATTAGCTATGCCCTCATCTTTGTGGCGAGTTCTACCAATACAGTGACGGGGATTTTAACCAGAGACCTGTCCGACGTCGATCCCCTGGTGATTGTCTCGATACGAGCGGCCATCATATTTCTGATATCGAGTCTTAGTCTGTTCTTCCGAAAGATCACTCCATTTCCGGAAAGAAAGTTGCTTCTTCTCTTCATTCGCGCCCTTTTGCTCGTCACTTTCACTACCGCCGTCTTCTTTGGCTACCGACACCTCCCTTTTGGCGACGTGCGAACTATCACGGCCACTCAGGTCGTCTTCGTGGGTCTCTTTGCCCAATGTTTCCTCTCCGAACCGTGTGGAGCCTCTGAGGTGCAGATGGTCATACTTACTGTGATCGGAGTGATAATGGTGACCAACCCTCCTTTCCTCTTCGGTGGGGATCACGGCGGCAATGTGATTTACGACCGCATCTACTACTTGGCCGCCAGTTTCTCTGCCGTAGCCGCAGTCGTTCAAGCCGCTAACTTTGTTCTCATCCGCTCTCTCAAGGACCTGGACTTCAACGTCGTCGCTGCCTGGGGCGGAATAACTGGGGCTATTCTTCCCATGGTTGCAGCTCTCATCATAGATAAGTCAGCTTTGTCACCGGTGCCAAACCACGTGGGGACGATAGTGCTGATTGGATTACTCAGCTACTTAAGCCAGGCTTCCATGATCCTGGCCTTACAAGTAGAAGGTGCCAATCTCTGTACAGTGTTGCGTCGCGCTGTCGATATCCTTCTGGGTTTTTGCGTCCAGGTACCTACTCGTACACAGTCGATTTGTGCAACCGCACATCCATAGTGATGCACTGCTCCTGTTGCAGATTTTCCTCTACGGACAGATACCCAACGTCATCTCCATACTGGGATCTATTATCATTACCGTGACCGTAATCTTTGAGGGCTGGAGAAAGGTTCTGCAAGAAAAGGAGCAACGTCATAGCTGAGTCATAAATCGAAAGCAGTCAACGCAATCATTTTGGTCTAAAATTGCCTGCTTGGGTAGGAGACGAGTAGCGTTCACGCCACTCGTTAATCATTGGGTGCTCGGCGAAGAGCACACTTGCATTGCATGAATTTATACTGGGCTTCAGCGGAGGTCAGGACAATTATTGCTTCCGGGACGGTCGACTAATTGGCAACAGTTCAAATGTAACGCAAGAGAAGTCTTTCATCGTCACATTCCTGCCCAGTCCAGGTGTGCATACAATAGTGACTGGAAAAATAATGCTGCTGCGTGATGGTCGTGACAATGTCTGTGTGGGAATCGGCGCAGCCGTAGGAAATAATATGTCAATCTAGAGACTTTCGCGCACCACCTACGACCACCTTTGCTCGTACTCTGTCGTTCTCAATCAACATGGAGAGAGAAAGGGACTCTGGTGTCGCAGTTGGTGTTGTTATTTCCCCTCCCCACCATGTCCGATCAGTGAATAAAAATTAAGTACGAAGAACGCGATGGAAAGGCGAAATCTTAGCTAATTCCCGTGTCATTCATTGAGCTGGTGACGTGTTTTGGGACAAAGACATTCGCCAGACTCCCTGCATTGTGCACTCTACGTATTGACTGTACTCGTACTACGAGTAACTGTGTGCTGTTAGTGCGCTGCACTATAGCAGATATAGCATTCTTCTGCCAGATCCAATGAAAGAGACGCGAGGCGCTCGCTCACAAACTCTGTCTAATGCCCAAGACAGCAAAACAATTTATGAATAAGGTGCGAAATGCCTCATAGCATCTCTGTGAAGAATAACTCTGAGCTAACCAAAAAAAGGGCAGCTCCGCGTTCTGCCCTCGAACTAAGAAGATTGTTTGGCCAAATAGTTAGTTGGTAGCTGCGCATATCTTCCCTGATAGGAACTTATTTGATCCAATGCCTGAAAATTGCCAATCTCAGATCGTGAAGGCTCCAGGGTCAAGAACAAAAATCTCGCATTACCACACCAGTTCCCCATTGTCGAGAAGACTCAGGCCGACTCACTGCGATCAACGATTCCTTGTTTTCAGCAGTAACCTTTGACAGATCCAAGAGGACTATTTTGGACTACGCAATAATTCGCTTCCCTGGGCATCCAATTTTCCAAGTGGGTTCGCTCTGTGATATTGTAATCCGCATGACGGTGGTGCCACCATAACAGAGACAAGCCAAAAATGTCGGCGAATACTTTTCCGATCCGTTGAACAAAAACTAACGGCTGATGGCAGAAAATTAAACGGCGCTCATAGTGACGGCTGATCATGTCAAGGCGATATAAAGAAGAGGGAATACACTCGAACTTCGATTAGGCAAACTGCACTATAATAGAATTGTCGACATGATAACGATTGCACTGCTGCTCACCAATGAAATAATCCAGCCTCGCCACCATATGGATTGAACTGGGGCAAGTTTCCCATGTCAAAGTTCGACTGTATCCTTGTAGGGCTAGAACTGCATACTGCATGCGCCCCGGTACATACGGCACAACATTCTTGGAGTGTGTCAAGGAGTCCTTTTACCGTATACGTACACCTATGTGCTATATACCGCGTTCATGCGTAGTAAACTGTGGCTGTGGCCGGTGAAATTTTAAGGGGTCGTAACAGCTTGTTAGCACCATACTAACAACGGTCTCTGTCACGAGTTCAAAGGGAAGTCAGGGAAAAGAAGATTTGCGCCCTAGATAACTGCAGTCAAGAGTGAAGTACCACGAGTACGAATCCTCTATGTCGTAGGTAGCACTCACACATGCACCAACGACAGATATACTGCAAGTAGTACCAACGTGTACTTCCCTCATATGTGGCCCAAAGTATAGCGCCAGCGTAATTCAGCTGCTCCCATTGATATTAGGAATGCGAGTATCCGCACTCCGCACCATTTATGTGACCTTTTTCTTACGCTTTCATGGGATGATTATGCACCCTGCGATATAAACTTATGCTATCGCCTCAGAGAATCAGATCAAAATGATAGAAGCAACAAAACCGTGGCTCTTCATGTGAGGTCCAGCCTGTTTGGCATTCAGCCTCTAATTGATAGATTCCATAGCTTCGAAGGGTTAGGTGATGGATGATATAGCCCCATTAGAAGCAGAAGCCAAACGGATTACAAAGATAGCTGTTACGTAGAGAGGAATCATTATAAAATCGAAAAGATAAAGAGTTTCAATCTCACACCGAAGGAATTTTTGTTTTCGGCGATCTCAAGGCCAAGGTAAGATGACGGCGAATCTTCGGCAAGACGTGCAAAAAACACCCATTGTTAACACGTCAAAATGAGGCGAAAATTAGCAACACGAAGTCCCCTGAATGAGGAGACGCATCTTTTGCACGTCAGTCCAGTCAAGCGAAAAAAGGGATAGCTGATTGAAAAGGAGAATCCTCTTGCAAGAAGAACATGAAGTACGTAAACAAGTGACCGATAGCGCGGAGCACAAATTGGTTTGAGTCTTGGCCATCGGTGTCATACTCGTCACAATCTCACTTGGACCTGTACGGGGACACCCGACCCATGACCACCCAGCTTGGCACAGACTCCAGGGCTTATGTAGGTAGTTGGAAGTCCAATACTATGGCCGTGACCGGGATGCATGTAGGGCAAGGGTGGAAAACCCCTTTTTTGCCCTCATTTTATGCTCCGCTGTGAACTCCGCAGAAGAGACATGTGTTCAACACCCTGAAATTTGCCTTAAAAATTAACCGACGCTCACGCCTCCGGTAATTTCAAAGCCACAAAGAGAAAGAAAGGACTTCGCGAGAACTTGTAGACTTCGTGCACCAATGTCCATTATTAAGCTATTGACCGTCTATCTGGTAATGGTCTCCGCCAGACTCTTTGCATCCGGAGTAAGACCGCCAGGACGATTGCCATGGACGTACGAGGAAGAGTTGCCAGTGAAACCCCATAAGTTTTTTAAGGAATACACACTGCATAATCGGAATTCAACGCACCTGGTACAGTCCTGCTACACCAAGGACACAGAATATCAGTAAAAAAAAGTAGCAGAATCCGTACTCCCTAGGATGTGCACTGCAGTGCGTGTCAGATGTAGAAATGGACAGGGGTCATGGACTGACTGACATCCAGTATTCCAGTCTCACTTAAGCTCTAACCTCATTCTTTGAGGTCTGTGGCAGCCGTGCCAGTAGAATCAAAACAGTGAATTATTCCAGGCGCGGCGATCTACAATTTGGCAGGGTTCAGGACACCAATTAGACGTCGTCTGTTTCGTCGACACCGCCAATCAGAGCAAGATAAATTCCTTTATTTCTGTCAAATTGCAGTTTTTTCACTTCTACTCTCCTTGCTTTTGCTTTTTTTTTTCTCATGGCAGCAGGACCGAATGGGAAGGACAGCTCAAGTAGGCAAATGCCTAAGCTGCCGTACAGTGCGTACAGTGCTGAACAAGAGAGGCGTCAGAAAACACCTCGTCCGCATCATCGATACTCGACGAAAAACGACCACGAATTCATTTCTATTCACTGAAATCGACCGAAATCATGCAAATTCGGTATCAATACAACAGAGCGATGAGGAGATCCCTATAATTTTCCCGGTGTCGAAGAATGCAGGCAGGCACGACCATCGGCCATCATTCGAGCGATTTTTCTCGGGGAAAACTAAAAAGAAGAGGAGCATTTGCATACGTGATCACAGAGTGGCCGCCACGATGATGAATCCGAACGTTCTCGCAAATTGCAGGCTGACAAACGCCCAAGCGCTCTCTGTTGTTCCTGGCTGAGTAGGAAAATGTGGGCTGCTCAGACCCCACCGGCCACATCAGAATATACTGTACTGTGTATTATACTTATGCGTGTGTGTATATCCTTCTTTCTGACGGAGTGGGGGAGAATGGGGAGCTTCAAGTCTGTTTGGAGGAGAGACACCAGAAAAGTTGCGATACACAAGGCTTCATTCTCGCACACAGGCCTTCTCTCTCTGTATAAGGAAAAAGCCTGCTACGGGATGTTTGTACAGTAGTGCAATTCCACTTTTTCTTCTTGATTTACGGAGACGACGAGTGGGACGAATGTATGTGCACGTCCCTTTGGCAAGGCACGCACAGACAGAGGGGGAATAAGATGCTATCTCTTGACATCTCGTTGACTTCTCAACCTTACCTGGTCACACACGCACAGGTCACAAGCGCTCCGCCAGACTTGGGACGACGTGCATCATCTTTTGCATATTTCGTGAAGACTTTTTGAAGGGATGCCTGCAGTTTGTTGGTTGGCACAGCCAAGCAACGGCCGTTTGAAGGGGAAAAAGAGAAATTTGCTTCGCGGCATGGGGGCAGCAAACGAGAAAAAGTGTAGTCAGTGCACCTGAAAACTCAGCAAAAGTGCTTCACCCACTTGCACAAAATATGTTCGGTACCCCAAAGCTCGAAGTAGCTGTATTTTATGAGTCCATACACCCGGCCCCGCACGCAGGAGAAATGATGCATTTTCACTTGTCGGACCTTGCGCATTTTCGTCATTTTTCTGCACTTGGCTTTTGCAACGAAATAAAGTTTGTTGCGCCCAGCTGACCTAGGAAGCTACTTCACTCGACCATGAGAACGCTGCAAACCAGAGTCTGCGTTAAGTGCTGTGTTGCACGCATCACCACCACTACTACACTTAGGCATTTGACCTGTTCTCCCTTGTTCCGAGGTACCTAAATACGTGTCCTCCGAACGCCCGACACCTGTAATTACATCTCGTCAAGCTTCCCTTGTCCTACCTATAAACTTCGGCTTCTTCGGTTTCCCCCAAAAGTCTTCGGTTGGGACAAGGAAGGAGAAAAAATTGTTAAGGAGAGGGTAGGAGGAGTGAAGCAGCGGGGAGCTGAAAATCAGTGGGATGACTTTTTTGCACGAGTATAAGCGAATGTGCTGGAAAAGCAGCCATGAAATATACGGCACTGTATGCCCATTCGCTCAGTGTGCGTTCCCTACGTTCGTTCAGCCATGGCGGCCACGCACAAGTCGGTGCTTTCGCCCTCAACAGACTCGCCAGCAATAATACAACAGGCCAACTCACGTATAGACGGGTAATTGACGAAGAAAAGACATCGTTGTTTCAGCATTTGAACAAGAATGCTCTTTGTTGAAACTTTTCTATTTGGGCCGGAGAACGCAACCATTGCCTCCCCTCTGCTTATGTTTGACGGTCTCTCTTTAAGATGGTCTGGACTGGTTTTTTTTTGTAATAGTGAGCAACAGTAAGATTCTCCCTCGTTTCTTTTGACTCCCCTACTAAAGGTGAAGAGAGGGAGAGTCAATTTTGGAGACCCAACTTCACTGTTCGCGTTTTGCCAGCGTCCATTGTGGCACTTCGAAGGCCGCCCTCACCATGTTGCTCAGGCTCTCTCACTTGAGTTTACAGTCTATAATGGGTGACGAGTGAGAACTGCTTGGCGGACCACACCGACTGCAGCCGGGTCGTCAACCAGCTGAAGTTGTGTTTGCTTTTCCATTAATAACTGGTCATCGGAGGGTCCAACTTCCTCTCGGTCAAGACATTGGGTGAGAGGAGCCATTTGATAAGTAAGCAAACACCACCTACACCGCAGCCATTAATTAGGGGAGACGGAAATCGGCTGCTGAGGAAAAAGAGGTGTCTGCCCTTGGCAGGTGCGGCGGAAGAAAAGCAAACGGGGTCAGATTCGGCAGCAGGGAAGGTAAATGAGAGGGTGCGAAAAAAAAGATTTGCTCGCACCTTGACCGCCGGAACCGCCGCATTGGTCGCTTCTGTTTGGACTGAGTGGCGGTCCCGTCTGAGTGTCTCTGACGAAAGTGCTGTGCTCCCAATGCAGATCTGACGAGCAGCACAAGAGTATGCTGGAATCAGCGGAACAGTCAGCGATTGGTAGGATGTTTTGCTATGGCAAGAATGACTTCATGACTTCGCAACATTTGGGACCATTAAGGCGCGAAAGACATGGCACGAACGTAAACAACTGTGAGGGTGTGACCGAGAGATCAACACTCACACACACGGGCGGGGTAAATTCATTAACCCCTCGAGCTTTCTCACGGGGGAAGTGACCAAGAATAACATGAGGAAGAAGCTGGGCGAACAAGTACGAGTACATTAGAAGACCTACTAGTAGGGGGAAGTCTTTAGAAATACGACCTCTGCCCTTTTCTCTCAACCGATAGTCTTTCGCCTCCGTCCAGGCTGAATATTGACGACTGTTTGGCAATGCACTGCACTTTGGTAGGCATCTGGTAGCAACGTCCTGCATGAGCATGATTTGGGAGAGCTCCACAGTGACTCTGTCCAAATGTTGAATAGGATGAATCCCACTACAATAAGAGGGCCGCTGCTTTATTCAGCCGGGTGAAGGAGAAACCCCGCCAGCATTTGTTGTAAAGTGCTCTCCTAAAGTAGTGAAACACTTCCCTCTCTCCACTCATGTGGACGACGACCGGGGGCGGAACATTTGTTACTTGAGACACTTCCAGATGATATCCGAGCTAATAGATTCCCATAGCCGCAAACTCCACACATTCTGCAGCGTCCGCACATGTGGAAGGACGGTTTACCCCTCGAATGCAAATCTGAGCACCATTCTGTTCATTCGCTCCTCGCCTGTCTAACCATTTAGCAGCCATGGACAGAATTTATCGGAGAGTCCAAGAACAGACCAGGATTTCTTCTCTGGTCAACCGCAACAGATCCTGAAAATAGTGGAAGGAGATCGAATCATTCATTTGTCCCTTTCATCTCAAAAGCACCCCCCTTAGGAGGGGGTTCCTTTTGTCGTCACCTCTTGCTGAGAACTGACCTGACTCCTCCGTAACACCTTTGGTGGAGGATTTGCCGGGCGTGTCCGCACATTGAGAAGAGATATTTCTGTTGCATTCTCAGAGATATCCTCGCACCCCTTTTTGGTACCCACGAGTTCTGCTATTGTTGCCGGAAGGCCTCCCGGGGGGAGGAGGCAAAAGCCATTGGCGGCAAGCGATGCGACACGCCAGTTGTTGTTGTGTTGTCCTTTTCCCAGGCTATCAATGCTCATTCATGGACAACCCGTGTCCATTATTATTTGGAAATTCTCCTATTCTTCACTTCGTGTTCTTTTTCGACGATTTATTGTGCTGCTCGTTCCTCTCTTTGATATCGCGTAGCGAGACTCGCGTTGGTCAGCGTCTACGAGATCATTGCACAACATTTCACAGTGCTTTCTTACGTGAAGGCAGCTCTTGACCAGGTTTGGGCGACAAATTTCTCGTTCTATCTAGCAAATGGCCAAAAAAAATGAGCGTCAAGATCGAAGCCAGAGGCGGATTTCTTGAACATATAATTACCGCGAAGTTGCAAACTAAACAGTCACAGTCAAATATTGTTTAAGGAACCCATCAATATGTCGTCAGAAGATCACAATCTCATGATCACCACGTAGTAGTTATCAGACAGTTACCAACTTTGGATTCGTTAAGAAACTCATGTTGATGGACTCCTCAAACAATATTTAGTTGCAAGTGCTTGGTTGGCAACTTTGAGATGATTATGTATTCAAGAAACATGCCTCAGACGAGAAGGTGACCGAGTGGCACAATTATTTCTGAAGTAAAGCTTGGTGCCGGAGCCTCCGCTTGCTGGCCACGTTGTTCTTGGTGACATTGAACAAGTCAAAGAGACCCTGCATCTCCAACCCAAAGGTCAGCTGTCGCAGTCAGCCAACACAACTCAATGCTTTTCAGAAGAGATGGTGTGAGATTCATCGATAATGTAGCGATCTTGTTCGATAACGAGAGAGGCACAGGAAAGAAAGAATGGGAAAGAGGAAAACTCCACAACAGCCGGCAACGCCCAATGCAGAGACAATGATCAGCTGAGTCACTTTTGATTGACAGCCCCACCGAAGAGAGAAAAGACCACTGCCCAAAAGATAAACGCGCACAGACGTCGAGACTGGATTAGCTTCAGCTGACCAGGACACACAGAGTCAACGTAATTTGTACCTATGTTGGTATAACTACCAATAGAAAGGAAGGGATGATCCTCTAAAATATTTGCGGGGTGCCTGTTTGTGCACCTTGGTGAAGGCGGGCCAGACCACGTACACGCCGGCAGACCTAAATTATAACATCTCTCTACACTATCGACAGCATAGACTTCTTTAGACTTGTCATGAGGGCTTCCTCAGCCCCATTTAGAGAGAGAAAGAGTGTCTGTAAGTTGGCTGGCGAGATGGTAAAAGACAATGCGCATGCAACCCACCCTGAAATAGATTAATCCCAATTAAAAGCCACTCTAATCCTCTCTTTCCTTCACAATAGAATGACCACATCTTGATAAGACGCAAAGGAGCTTTTTCTGTCAGTAAGAGCCAAGAGAAGGTTTTTCCTTCAACTTTCAACAGATTACAATGGGTGAGCTTAATTTCTCGGACCCGTACTTTGTCAATCCAGTGCTACGTACATACTTGGTCCTTCATCATGGAAGTACCCGCTTACACGTACAGTGGTACACACGCACCCTCGTGCATAGAACGTTGCAGGATCATATTTCATCAGGAGGCGGCTGCGAACCACTGAACGTTAGTTTATTGCAGTCTGGATGAATAGACCGAGTGAGCAGGAAATACTTTAGCTTAAGAGGGGGAGCGTCATGCAATTTTGACCTTATACTACTAAAGAAAAAGTGGAATTAAGGTATTTGCCGAGCCTCATACCAAGAACAAACTCGGGATCGTGATGGAGGGGACCAACTTGGGCTTAAAGAGGTTGACTGACCAAGTTTTGGGCCTGTGCTATGGCTGATACATCAAAGACAGGCCCACATAATGTAGAAAATACAGAGGCAGAAATTTCCCTGGGTCCCGAAATGCGCATGGCAAATTCTTGATGGGGGCTCGAACAGGTTAGTACTGTAGCATCATTTCTAGTCCGACTGAAAATATTCCTTCTTGTAACTTGTAACTGCTCTTACAGGTCTATCCACATAATTTCTTTTAAGTGTGAAAATACGCGCAAGAGTTTCCCGCGCACCCGGATGCGATTTAAACGTAGATGGGCAAAATATTTAGCTTCCTACCCTTATACTTAAAAAACCAGAGTAATTGGGTCTGTTCTGAATGCACCCAAAAATGCTGGCTCATGCTCAACAGGGAGCTCTCCCACCGCTAGTTTTACGCGTAGCCATTTGAATCCATTAAAAAAATTACTTCAATACTTCACTCACTTAAACTTCTCTTCAGTAATTCGCCTAAATAATTCTGCTTAAAATTAATTTAAGGTGTCAGAGCAACTGCTTCATTTTGAGACTATCAACATCTCATTTTATGCTGCCTGCTTATTTCACTGACAGATCGGAGTGCAACTGACTCTCTTATTGCATCAATCTTGCAACCTTCTCTTATTTCATTGCAGGATCGGTGAGAGTTGTCCTGCCTACATCATCCTACTTCACACTGGTCTGACGAAATCGCTCACGAAATGCTTCCATAGACACTACTATGAAGACAATGGTGCTTCAATTCATAAAAAACCTTATGTGCACATAACTTTTTGAGAGAAATGCATTTGCTTAATACGACCCACTTTGTACGTGTGAGTGTGTGTGCAACACAAGCATCAGGACGGCCAGTTAAAGCCACGTACATGTAACGCGGTCGTTGCTTGCACAATTTATTTCACAAACATACAAGTTTAAGAAAAACAATATATTAAAAAACGCGTCATTTATGTATCACAGATATAACTTTTGATTCCGGACTTCTTGTTGGCCGGAGAGTCGAGGGTGAGGAAAATCTCAGTCGATTGACGCAAAGTCGAAAGAGATCTCTTTGTCAGACAAAAAGGCACAGATTGTCCAGCCAACCCGTCGATCTCTATCGGGTTCACTAAAGACTTCTTTTTACTTAATTCTCAAGAACCCTGGTGGTAGAACGAGAGTGTCCTGTCACTCCATAGCTGGCCGAAGAAAGTGGTTTCTGAGTGCTGACTGAATGCGACGGTGTCAGTGTTGCTGGTGCTGACATAGAAGTAAAGCTGGCAACGTGAAGAGGGGAGAAACTCCTCTCGAGATTCTTCTTCACCTCCTTGCTCACCTGAGCCCAAGGAACAAGACCAGCGACGACGTCAATGTCAACAAACAGACATTCATCGAAAACACAACACTTGAGGAGGTGGAGGAGGTGTAACGCAGAGCCTCATTTCTCCACACCTCGTTCTTGCGGGCGAGAGCAGCGTTCTTCTCCAGCTCGACCAGGTCCCTGGGATGATAGTAGTAGATGTAGTCGCCCCTGCTCTTGGCGTAACCGCTGCCCCTCCGTCCAAAGAGAGAGGACAGGGGACTGGGAGTCGTGGTGGTGGTGGAGGTGATCTCAACTCTAGGGGCGTTGACGTGAGGATCTTCCAGAGACTGTAGCGTCTCCGACAGCAGGTCGTTTTCGTCATCTGGTGACGCAGACGAATGGCTATCATGCACCTTGAAGATCATGCGCATGTTGTTAGTGGAACAGCCGCCGCCAACCCTGCGGTGGAGGTCGTCCCTGGAGGACGTGGAGATGAAGTAGTAGTCCTGACCGGGCCGAAACTCCAATCCTCCTGGTGTTGGTGTGAATGATCTGAAGGTGATGGTGAAGTACATGAGTCGATGCGGCTGATTGCAGATGGCGACAATTCTGGGCTTTGGGTTTGTGATGCGGCACGACTCGTACTCTTCTTTGCTGACACTGTAGATGACATGTTTTTCAGGGTACTGCGTGCCCGGCTTCGACACCGGGCAGATCAGGTTGACTTGGTCATATTCCCAAGGCAGATTTCCTCTGTTGACGTCCACAATGTGATCTGTGTTGTCTATGCGAAACATGGGATTGTTCCTGTTCCAGTGGATGTAATGCACCTTCTTGCCCAGCGCACTAGAGCAGAGAATGGTGGCCAAGACAAAGACGATCCAGTGGCCCTCCATGATGTCTTCTAAACCATCCACTTAGGTAGAGATTTCAATCGAGAGACAGCATAACTCGATCGAGATGCGTTGTTGTTGCTGCTGATGACGATGCCTCCCGCTGGGTCAAATTTTCTCCGCCGCCTGCAAAGGGTGGAAAGAAGGTCCAACATCAGTCAACGTCAGGCCAGGGTAATAACAAAGTTTATCATCGAGGGAGGAAAAAGATGATATCTGAGCAAAAAACTGAGCGAGGATGCGTGATGATGAAAAATCGGAAAGGAGAGAAGAGGTTACAGTACATAGACTCACCAAATTTGGAAGTTGAGCACTTCGGTATGCTAAGCAGTCAGCGCTATGTAGCCCTGGTGTACAGTACAGCTGGCAGAGAGCTCACGCTACTTCACGTCCGCACGAGTCAAGTTGCCGGAGACGACTGACTGAGTGGAGAGCTTGGCTGTCGCCTTTCTGACTTTTTTTTTCGATGGGCAAGCGCGGCGTCATTCGCCGGCGAGCTTCAATCGACGCAGGTCTGTGAGTGACGGGCGAGCGCGAGCTTGGCCCCGAATCCTAAGGGTGGAGGAGGGAGAAACAAAGTGACAGTCTGATGAATGTTTCACAGTATTGATCGTAGCAGAGGTTGAGGGAGGGGAAGACATATGCGATCAAAACTGACGGACAGAAATTGCCGTCTTCTCGTGCCCAAGATGTCAAATTTTGAGAGGCGCTTCTCAGTTCGGCCCAGAGCAGGTTCAGCTTTTTGCTCGCCCACTCGAGAAAGTGGGGTTGGGCCGTTAGGTCCTTGTACGTGTTGAAGTGACACAAGAGCCTTCATTAGCACTGCAGCAAAGACGTTTTTACCTAAATATTTTACCGCAATAACTTGTGACAGAAGCCAGTGACATCGCCTTCTCCTCCTCTCCTTTTTCCTGGGGATTGTCTTTTTTTTCGCCCCTTCTCCAAAAGGTGGTCTATTTCAAAAGCGATTCCCACCCCCTCCCTGACTCCCGCAGTGACCGACGGCGGCTTCGGCCGCGGAGCTCAAAATGGACAGACAAGAGGACTCCGCTGCCTTCTTCCTTGACCATTGTCAGCTCTCCCACAACACAAAAAGGAATGTTCTTCTCCAGAGAGTCGATAGTCAACAGTCCATATTGCTCTACCCCTTAGCAAGACTGGACAGGAGTTAAATTGTCCTGTGGAATGCTTCGCTCAGTCGCTACTACAGCTCGGCCAGATTGATTTTTGGCGTTCTTGTGGGAGGAGAAGAAGAACTTCTTGCTGTCGTGGGTCGGGTGAGCGGCGAAATTGATTTAGGATGATGTTTAATACCCGCAAGGCCGCCGCGATGACACTTTTGACGGGTCCCCGAGGAACATTCGCGACAGTTCGGAATGGGCGGGTGCGTTAGGTTTGAACTTTGAAAGAAGTTCTGACTGTAGGTGGTCTTTTCCAAGGACATGGAGGAATCTCAAAGTTTGATTGATCTGGATCTGCTAATACGAAAGCAGGAGCCGCTGTTGGAATATAGGGGCATGGCCGATCAACCTGAGACAGATGGTGTCAAATCGCCCCTTGTGTAGCCGCCACTGCTACGCGCACACATGCGCGCAACTGTTCTCGGACACGCCGGGTGTCATGCGTGCGCATCCACAGGCTCATGCGTACAGTGCAGCACCTCTGTGCACGCACAGTCAGTGACGCCAGTGGTGAAGAGCAGTAGGTAGAATGCTATCTCACTTAACGGCGTGGCCGTTACGTCTATTTTAATGCGCCGACGAAAGCGCGAAATTTATGCCGCCAGCATCTCCTCTCTACTTAGTCATCTCCATCCTCTCCAGCCGTAAGAACTCCGAGAATGACAACTAACTCCGACCAATCTTTTTTTTTCTCCCCCTTTTTTTGTCGCCAGCCATAAAAATGATTTCTTTCGCCTCTTTGTGTCTGCATCTCTCTGGGCTTTGGCGGAAAGTTGCCTTCTTTTGTTTCCCTCTTCTCTGTCTCCCAAGAAGAAGGGGATGTTCAAGACTTCGCAGTAGATTCGTGATTTACGCCCCCGAATCCCCCGGAGAGAGCGAAAAGAAAGAGAGAGAGAGAGGATTGAAGACAGGCGGGTGTCCGATAAAATATGTCGTCTCACGCAGCGACTTCTGCATGCATTTCCAATTTCCTTCGCTCGATCACCCCGCTGAGGCGGGTGGTTGAACCGAGAGAGATGGGGGAGCCTCTCCACATTCCCCAATGCCTTTTTAATGCATCTCTAAAGGCAGAGTTTACTGCGTCGGCTGGTGAAATGCGTGGTTGGATGCACGGAATGAGCAGATGATGAAAGTCCATTGCTCTGGCATTGGCAGGGGCAATGGAGGGAGGAGCAAAAAAAGCCCTCTGCGCTGACAGATGAGATCGGGTAATCATGACATAGCTTATGTCAGGCGTGCCAGGATACCAAGTCACTGCGTGCATTCGTCTCTTGTTTGTTTGCGAGTGGCAAACGTCAGCCAGTGCATGATGTGGCGAATAAAAAAAGACACAAGCCCCATTCCAGCACCTGGGGCCAGCCCGCAGTTGTCGGAGGACGTACGTACTACGTCCATGCTCACATATCGAGACTTTGAGCTGCTTGGTTGAATTATGGTCCATGCTCCAACTATTGCGGGCTCCCCGCCGGAACGTCAATGCAGTAACAGGGGCGTCGTCCTCGGCAACAGAGACACATGGTTCGTGTTGCTCGAGAGAGAAATGGTAATGAGGTCGGCAAGAAAAATTTCGTCGATGGCCAAAACAGATATCACGCTGATCACGGCTTGACTCCTTCGGCGGAGAAATGAGCATTTTTGTTGCTGCTTCCCCTGAAAATGAAGTGCCCCCTAGGGAACTTAGCCTTAGCGGCGTTTCGTAGGAGGAGGAGAGCAATGACGTGAATAAGTCGACGGGGGTTAAAAAGACTTATGAGAGAGAAAGAAATATAGTACTATCCAGGATACCGAAGGCAGAAGTGCTCTGATTAGCGCGGATTGCTACACTGCATCTGTGCACTGCACTTGCATTGCACTGCGGGCTGCCCGAGAATTGCATTGGACTGCCGGCTGCCCGAGAATTGCATTGCACTGCCGGCTGCCAGAGAATGGATGAGGGTGGCGCGTTGGCACTTGATTGCAATCAAGAGTGACATCTAATGGCTGTTCTGTTTTGTTTAAACATTTATCTACTGTCGCCATTGAGGACTGCCAGCCGGAGACGGTCTTAAGTGGCGAGGAGAAGTCTTGCCTGTTCTCTTTCTTGACTTTTTGTCTACGAGGTACGTGTATAATACGAACTAGTCCTACTGCTACAAGTGCTGACTTTTCAGGACACCCGTGGAGAGCCCTTGATGAGCACACTGCGAGCTCCCGTCGACGACTGACCGCTGGCCCCGAGCCCCTCCTTCTCCTCCTCATATACAACAGCCTTGTTGACAGGCAAAGGAAGGATCGAGCGAGTAAGCAGCAGGAGGCCTCCGACAGGCTTGCTCTTATGAAAATCCAACAGAGAAAACGTAGAGAAAAAATACATTAGTCTGAGGTAGGAGCAAAAAAGTTCCCAGCTGTGCTGGGCGACCGGAGCACTGAAATTTACAAAGTGGTGCCACGCGAGCTCACCGATCCTTCTATGTTGCTCCCTCCTTGGAAATACCTCGAATTAATGACGCACTTCTGATTGTTGTTTTGCTCCACTTGGGTAGTGTGCACACTCGGGAAAGCGAGTCCGGGATGAGAGAGGTTGGACCTCCTCCACGTCGGAATCAATTTCGCCACGGAATGGGCAAAATGCCAAATGTTGGAGGACATTCCAATGCAAAATGAAGAAATTCTTGTTTCCAATCCTCACCGCTGGCTGAGCACACAACTGGAACGAGCATCAAGACTCTTGCTGCGTAATTGGAATGGACTAAATTAGTTTTTACCCAGGGAGTTAAAGCTTTGGTCCGCGGCAACTGCGTTACATCCAGCGCTCTGCAGAGACAGATAGAACTGCGAGGTCGGGGATCTGGAGACATCGTTGAGCAGATTGAAACGGTCAGACCAAGTGATCTCAGGGTCAAGAAGAGAAGAACGGAAGATGCATGTGGACAAGCGAGCGACTGACCAGATAATTAGCATTCCCACGGATACACAGCACCCTGGAGTCACTCTGTTTGACCTCAGGTATTTTACCAAGCAAAGTACATACGTGCGCAGTAAATTCAGCACTTTGCTGCATACTTGCCACGCACATTATCGCCGTGACGCGTCATATCCGGATTTCCGGCACACATATGCCAACTTGCCGCAATTCTTGGCACGTACGTTGTACAGAGCGTCATCACTACGTCGGGTGACTGAGCTCTTAGGCATTTCCTCGAGTCAAGCATGTACTGTAAATATACAGGACAAGGAGATAATAGAGGAGGAGCTTCTGCTTTTTGAAGCGACCAGAGCAGAAGGCAGCAAATGACATGGTTCTCTCGCCTCCTTTTTATTTCGCCTGATTGGCACTTGCCAGACATGATACAATTTTGCTTAATGATGATTCATTCGTCGTCGCCGCTGCCACCCTCGGAGAGCCAAGCAATTTGTCAATGTGAGACCTGCTATTAGTTGTCGTTTTAAGTTTGATAGCTTCCTCTTTCAGCCAGGGTGGAAGATTTTTTGTTCGAATTAAGGATGATGGGTTTTGAACATGTGAAAGCTGTCGAACTTCCACAGTGCAGTCACTGTCATGTCTGTCTCACAAAGGCTCACTCACTATTCACCATCAAGCTTTTTGTATTAGTTTGATCAATGCTTGCCAGCGGCAAGATATTTTCTCTCTCTCTCTCTCTCACACACACACACGCACACACACACACACGCACACACACACACGCACACACACACACGCACACACACACACAC
>JAAUXU010042834.1_pt1 | contig 25901 bp, 38 predicted proteins | sample 7278151 | NCBI WGS metagenome assembly JAAUXU01 (sample SAMN14350113, study PRJNA611818) | marine sediment metagenome | isolation source: surface marine sediment (1.8m) | place: French Polynesia: Moorea | collected 2018-08
ATGTCAGATCATCTGCACCAAATGTGTCATTCAGATCTGGGGTAATAGAAAAGTTATGACCACTTAAAGTTTTTCTTGATTTGCCCCTCAAATTCTGTCGGCCACCCTGTAGGTTTCTATCGTGCGTGATACTTTACTTTGTATTTCAAGCGGATGGGCTGTTAATTCTGGAGCACCCTGTATTTTGGGGTCCTGCCTCCACCCTGGTTGCACTGACTGAGTTTTGCCACACGTCTGTCAATCTGGAAGTCACCCAAGTTGGCCCTAATTCAGGCAATCAATGCTGTTGCTAGCCCACAAATGTCATATAAATGCGCCACTCAAGTCGCGACCTCTCTGTCGTCCGACGTTGCCGCAGCCATGAAGAGTCTTTTGTTGCTTTTCACCACCCTGCTGGGTGCGTAGGCCAAATAGAAAGTGGCGTTGGTAGAAAACAGAAAGTGACGTGATTGCCTCTTTGTCTCACAGATTTGAGCTTCGGCTCTCCGCTTCAATCGAGTGCTCTAGGCCGCGAGCTGAGCAGCGTGTACCACTCCGTCATGGACGACTACGACAACAGTGTGATACCCATCAACGAGGATGGGAAGCCCCTCGAGGTCAGGTTCGGTCTGGGCGCCATCTGCCTCGACTTCTGCCCTAGTGGGGTGCTCAAGGGTCACTTCTGGTAAGTTCAGTCGACTCGACAAAGAAGCCGTACTGAAAACTCCCAAACTCTGTACTAGGGTCAGATACATCTGGAACGATTCCCGCCTCGCCTTCACCTCCAACACGGTCAAGAACTTCAAGGTCAACCCAGCCAAGCTGTGGCGGCCGGACATCACCTTATACAACAGGTTGTGCCAATCTACAATGTGCATCAAAAAAAGAGATATCCTCTTCCTCACGACCGAGTCACCCCTCCCTACGAGTGTACGGTACTCCCAGATACACCCTCCCTTCTGCTGGCCTTCCCGTCACCCACTTTCACGTTGGGACATTTTCGTGCCTCACTGAGCATAACCGAGTTTCCACAATTTAATGTATACAGGGCCAACCCTTGGGATGACCAGTTCCCCACGGGCAAGACCCAGTCCAACGCCCTCGTCTACTCCAACGGAAAGGTGCTCTGGGTGCCTTCGGTCTATCTGGAGGCAAGGTAAGGGCAAACCTCCAGCTCTAGCACATCAATGCTACCTGAAGATGTCTCCACCATTATGTTGTGTCACAGATGTGCCTCCGAGCCTTCGACCAACTTCTGGGGCGAGCACCACTGCAACCTAAAGTTCGGATCCTGGACCTACGACGGCCTAGTCATGGAACCCAACTTCTACGACGGCCTGGAAGGATTGGACCTCAAAGACTATCAGAGCAATTGTCCCATCAAGGTGACCCTGCAACACTTTGCACAGCATCGTCGCGGTCTCAATGACTTTTCGCGCAGGTCACATCCACTAGTGGTCAGTTCCAAAGCAAGAAGTACGACTGCTGCGAGGAGCCCTATCCTTCACTGACCTTCAACGTCACTGTGCAGAGGCAGTTTGTCGTAGAAGAGGACGGAAGCAAGACCAGGAATCCATTTCTAGGCTCATAACGTGTTACCTTTTTTTCCTCACTCCAATAAAGATGAATCAGCGGCTTCTTTAGAAGAATTTATTGTCAGGACTATACTTTAAAAGCAACAATACAACAAAAACGTCAACAAATCACTTTTTTTCTTTTTTCGCAGATTCTTTCTAGGGAATCGCATATTGGAAGAGCTGCCGGGTTTTTTATTTATATAATACTGATATGGCGATGGCGGCGCGGGTGGGTATGGATGATAAGCAACTTCTCCCATATTTTTAAGACACGAAGTATCATGTAAGAATACATTATCGCATGAGCAAAAGCAAAGTGTGGTGAAAGAAAGCATAATCTTAACTATTGCACGATCTTTTTAAGTCTCGAGTCAATTGCACTGAGATGTTTAATACTGTCGAAGGCGGAAAAGTTGTCTTGGTAGTCTCATTGCACTTGGTCACGCGAATGAACATTTGTAAATGACAATATTAGGAGTCTTCATCGACATCCTTGCATCATTACTCGGTGGTCACATAGATGAAAGTTACGGCGCTCGCTTACACATTGTTGTTCCATCTATAGCATCAGCAGTACATTAGAAGCTAGAACATAACATAATCATATAACAATTAAAAAGAACTATACTTTAAAACCTAAGTAAGGTACAATGAATGAAGCGTTGAAGCTACTTCTCGTTAGGGGAAGCTCGGTCATTTCCTGTACGCGGGCAGGAGAGATTATTATTGTTATTCTTAGCTGCACAAGTGTTTTGAAAGTCATCTGAATCTTTTAAGACCTCTAAGGAAAGAGCTAATGTGGTCTCCAGGGGACCTGAGAGTCTCTTTGTCCGATTGTTTGTCTGGCACACTCTTTTCGTGGAAATTTATATCACAAGGTAGTAAAAGAAAAAAGAAATATCAAATAGTCCAAGGCATGCTTTCCTTGTCTGTTCGCGGAGTCTTCCTTGTCCTCGGTCTCTTCTCGACGAGCATTTGTCCGATTTTCATCAACGTTTCTGATACTGTTTGTCCCTTCTGGGATCTCTCAGATCTCGTTCCAGACCTTCTCCTCGACCTCAGGATCCCACTGAGTGGAGCCATCAGAAGTGTCCTGAGAGAGTTGGGAGGAAAAGAAAGTCAGTCTTGAGACTCCGGAGCGAGGACAGGGAAACGGGAATGTCTATCTACCGTGTTCTCCACAAAGTCAGGGTTGACGATCAGCCTGGGCTTGTCGTTCTCGCCGTTACCGCCAGCCTCCTTTCTGATGGCCTCGTAGGTCAGACACTCGTCCTGCTTGTTCATGCAGCGCTTAATCTGGCGAGCCTACGAGTGCGAAACCATGAGAGAATACTGACGTTGCCAGCAGCAGGTCACACAATCATTATTGAATGCAAAGTTTTACCTCAGGGATGGTCATGAGAGCGTTCCAAACGTTGCCGAATCCTCCGTGGAAAGCCATGCGGAACATGGTCTTCTGGAACAGTCTGGAAAGGTGGAAGATTCCGATAAATGTTTGAAAATGTAACGACAAAGCATGTCGCAGCGTACCCAGTAAGACCTCCGGGTCCCTCGACCAGGTGGGCTCCATTCTTGACCACCTTGGCCACGCATCTCCAGAACTTGGTTTTGCACTTGGTCTCGCCAGTCAAGGACTGGACGTAAACGTCCTCGTCTTCCTCTTCCTCGAGATCATCACCGGTGTTGTCCACGTCTTCAACAGACCGCTGGGTGCGGGAGGGGGTGGTAACGTTGGCGGAGACGGTGGAGTCTGAGAAGATGGTGTGATAAATAGTGTAGAAATGTCCACATGTTATATTCTTGGGCGGGCAAAATCCATTTATTTTAAACAATACCGCCAATAATTGGGTACAAAAACCAAAATGGACCACTTTTTCTCAAACAGAGGGGGGGGGTAAAGAATTGACTGTAGTGATACTGTAATATTGATTGGAAATGCTTACTGTTTTCATTGTATAGTTTGTGGACGTCGTCCAGGCCCCATGTCTCGTCCAGGATGGGAGGCTCCAGCCCGTCCATGCTGTCGCTAATGTTATCGAGGTCATTGGAGTCGCCGAGGAAGGAGCCCTTGAACTTTTTGTACAGGTTGCCGATCCAAGATCCCTCTCCCGAGTCCGCACCACCGGCAATCTTGTCGATCTTGTCCTCGAATTCCTCCAGACCTAATAAGAGGGGGAGGGAAAAAAGCTAATGTGAGAATATGTCAACTAACACGTGGAAGTGCAACAACTTCTTCTAGGAGTCAAATATCTCACCCTCATACTGAAATTACGATCGATGATCGCTTTTGTGGCATATCACCTGTCCTACCTGTCCTACCTGTCCACGATACCTGAGTCACTGTGGCGCTTACAGCAATTAGCGCCCAGTGCAACCAGCTTCAAAGATCCACGCAGCCCTTTGTTAACATGTGTCCCACATAAGATAGCTAGAGACTTGTCTTACTGATCCATCCTAGTTCCACCGGCTGCCATTTCTATCCCTACCTCCAAAGACAACCATGTGGAATTCATTGAGGAGAGCATTGACGGGATCCGTGACAAAGTCGCTAATCTCAGTTCCGTCCTCAATGCTCCTCTTCTTCTTCTTCCCCAGCATGGTGAGCTTGGTGTAGAGAGTGAAGAAGAGCGCACCGATCCCCAAGAAGGTGGTAGCGAGCAGCGCCAGACTGATGCCTTCGCAGTCGTCCTCCTTGTGGCTGCTTCCATAGCCGCTGCCAAAGGAGCCGTACAGACTGCCCATGGACGCGATGGCGTTGGAGGCAGAGCCGAACAGGCCGTCGCCAAAGTCGCCCGCCTTGGAGGGTGCCCCAAGGCGCTTAGACACTTGACCCTTGGGCGGGGCGTAGTTCAAGTAGTCAAAGGAGTTGAAGCCGCGAGCTTGATTCACGGCGGGTTCTTTGTTGGCGGCATTTGAGATTGTGGCGGACGACATTATCGTTGCTACCTTTGTGCGTGTAGGTGTTAAATCTTTCACTGCGTGTAGATGTGTGTTTGTCAACACCTCCATTTTCCGTCTAGTCAGGACACTCGGGTCTTAATACCAGATAAATAAACCACCAAGTTTCAAATTGAACCATTACACTCTTTGACCAAGCTTTAGTTGGGTAATAATAACCGCAGCATTATGAGTGCTGTTCCGTCGCAAACACCATTGGGGGTGTCTTGGCTGTGACTTTAAACGCAAGCAAGCATTCCAGGGTTACGGCTTCTCGACTTTCTACTTCCTGGTACATGCAAGGTGAACCAAGCAAACTTATTCCTGCAAGCAAGCTCACAACCAAATCATCGCAGACCTCCGTAAATTATGAGATGCAAGTCAACGATGAGGTCTCGCCAGGGATCGTTGGTCCCTTCCTCTGCCGCCGCGTCGGCCAGACTTCTCTTCCTCCTTCCGATCATGGTGAGCTTGGTGAAGAGAGCGAAGAAGAGCGCTCCGATGGCCAGGAAAGTGGTGAGCAGCAACGCCAAGCTGATGCCCTCGCAGTCGTCCTTCTTGTAGCCACCGCCATACCCGCTAGAGAAGCTGCCGATGGGCTCGGTGGACAAGGCGGAGGCTCTGTCCTTTCTGTCGACGTCCAACAGTCCAAAGAGCCTTCCAGTAAAGTCATCGCCCATGATGCAGACGTTCGTCAGTGACACACCCAGGCAGTAAAGCAGAAAGCAAGAAAGCTAAATGGAAGTAGTTGAGGTGCCGGATTAGGTTGCTCGTCCAGCACTACTGGGAGATCGTCCCTGAGAGTGATCTTGCACTGCTCGTTCCATGCATTAGTCAAGCATGTGCACCAGCACGCTCACACAAATGCAAGTCATACTCTTTAAAAGCAATTTTTTTAGGGTGAACTCACAAGAATTTCATCCGCCATAATTGGATGTAAGCAAATTTACTTTGTGAGGGCATCCTAAACAACTCAAGCAAACATTACCGTACTTTAAGAAGTCAATTATTGACCAGTGAACCTCCGGTGTTGTTATGTTTGGGTAGAAAGAATTCTTCCCATTTTGGAGCGTTCTGTTGTGTGTGATGATGGAAGCAAGCGCTGTTTGAGATGTATGATAAGTGTGCCGGTTGTAAGTATGTGTATGAACCGTTGGTATCTTATATATGTTATTTCGTGACTCATATGTACGATGTGTATTCATGAAATTGTGATTGTACCTAAGTGCCAGAGCATGTCTTCCAGCCAGGTGGAGAAGACGACAGGCTCAGCGTTGTCAGTGCTACGTTTCTTCTTCCTACCGGCTCCTGTGATCAAGGTGAACAGAATGCCGAAGGCAGCGGCCGCAGCCGCAGCCAGAGCAGCAAGCACAAGGTCAGGACAGATCTCCAAGTCTGAGCCGTCGCAGTTCTCCTGTGCAGGGTTGGGACGTCCCTTGGTGTTCCCCTTACGTGACTCAGCTACCATCATGTCAAATCTGGTAGGTGGTCATATGTGATTCATAGCATATGTATGTGAGTGTGCAAGAAAATGCTGTGCCTGGGTGTCATGGATGGCGGCACAGCCAGGAAAGACTGGTGGAAGTCATGTTTTGAGTATTCCTACCCACATTCTGACTCTAACATAGGTCTCTGTTGTTATGAGAAGTCTTGACTTCAGTTGGTCAGTGTGCCAGAAGGGGGAACTTAGAGCTCAAACCGGCAGCAGAACGGATCAACGACATATTTGATCATGTGCAAGTGTTGTGACAGTTTGTACTGTTGACTTATTTCAGTTGACTAGGAACAAAACAGCTCACCAATGCCAACTGCTTGTGGTATGTGCTGTGATGAGACTGTACAACAGCGTTCTAAGTAGTAGTTCAGTATACCTAAGTGCCAAGAGAGATCTTCAATCCAGTGGTTGAAAGGGACAGGATCCAAAAGATCAGTGCTGCGCTTCTTCTTTCTGCCAGCTCCAGTAATCAGCGTGAAAAGAACCCCGAAGGCAGCAGCAGCCACTGCAGCCAGAGCAGCAAGCACGAGGTCAGGACAAAGTTCCAGGTCAGAACCATCACAGTTTTCCTGAGCAGGGTTGGGTCGTCCCTTCATGTCACCCTTGCGGGTCGACTCAGCGACCATCATGTCAACTCTGAAGGGGTCGTCAACGGTGGACAAGGTAGAGTGTGCAAGAAAATGCGTTGCGACAGCAAAGACAGAGTAGGAAGGAGGTTATCTGCAACGGGATAGATGTCAAAGGTCCTCAATCTCTTTTCCTCACTACATCTCTCAGTTTCACCAGGAGGCTTAACTTTATACACAGGGCTGGGCAGATCCAAATATCATGACAATGTCCACCCTAAATGATGTCACTCAGTTTGTACTTGAACCGCATCAGATTAAGAGTAAGACTTTACTGCAGCCGGCTTGCCTTAAAATTCTTTTACTTCTTTTGCCGTTAGCTTTAGCAGCATTTCCTGGACGATGCATCTGCATAGCTTGAGCACTTTTATATCAGCTGAAGGAGTTTTAAAGGTGTGAAAATGTGTGTTTGTCCGTCTGTTTGTTTCTTTTGTTTTGTTTTGTTTTTCCTTTTTAAAGTGAGGATAGCGAGAAAGAAGAGTGATTAGAAGTACCAGAGAGAGCTGAAGACGCTGCTTGGACATCTTCTGGTTCGCTCGACCTCTTCTTCCTCTGGTCAGTGTTGTTGGTGAAGAAGAAGACTGCCGTGCCTACGATCATGGCCCCAAGGACACCCAGCAATAGGTTTGAGTCCGGGTCGCACTGGGCTGGGTGCGGCCTGCCCTTGAGCCGCCGGGCACCATCATTACTGGTTATGTATGTTGTGTCAGGTGCAAGAAAATGACAGAGCAGCACAGGCAGGGAAAAATGGGAAAGTTTGACTCCAAGACAACACATTTGGGAAAGAAGGCTTTGAACCTCTTCACGCATGATGGCTCCAGTCTTAGAAGGAATATTGACCTATCACTTAGTGGAGATCAGGGTTCCAAGGTGCGATCGTTGTATGTACAGGCATCAAGAGAAGGAACCAGCGTCCTGCTGCTTGTAAAGTGTTTATACCACGTGAGTTTAGTACGCTACCTAGATGCCAATAGAGGTCTTCAATCCAGGTGCTGAATGGGACAGGCTCCAGAGTGTCTGTGCTGCGCTTCTTCTTCCTGCCGATGCCGGTCACCTGGGTGAAGATGACGACAAAAGCAGCCGCAGCCAATGCTGACAAGGCAGCAAGAATAAGGTCAGGACAAATCTCCAGGTCAGAACCGTCACAGTTCTCTTGTGCAGGATTAGGTTTGCCCTTTTTTGAGCTACTCTTTCGAGACTCAGAGAAGAGCATGTCACTGTTAGTGGTGGTTGTTTAAGGGGTTTTGGTGATGTGCAAGAAAATGGTAGCGTTATCGTGACGAGGAAATGGTGACGTTCAAGTGGACTTTTTTACTGACTCCACCCCCAGTTATAGATAGGGATAGCTGTAGGTGTGCGTTTCACGATGGATTAGACATGAAACTCCCACTTTATATTGGTATTGGTAGATGTGCTAAAGCTGGATTAGAAGCCAAGCCAATTCAATGTGGGTTAAGGATAGTGCAGCTGATTGGACAGTGAAGATCAAGGCAATGAGGAAGTAGAGCACACTAAAAGTGCTGTCTCCATTTAAAATACCTAAGTGCCAGGCAATGTCTTCCAGCCAAGCGATGACGGGCATCGGTTTCATTTTGTCCGTACTCCTTTTCTTTTTCCGCCCAGCCATCGTGATCTGGGTGTACAGGACAACGAAGGCAGCGGCTGCCACGGCAGCTAAGGCGGCAATAACAAGATCGGGGCAGAGCTCCAGATCGGAACCGTCGCAGTTCTCCTGAGCTGGATTTGGAGTGCCCTTTTTGTTTCCTTTCCTGGACTCTGCTACGTCCAGGTCATAGCTGACGATGCTGAGTTAGCCAAGCATTACCATGTGTGCAAGAAAATGGGGAGGCCTTCATGCTGTGGAGGGTTCTAAAGGTTAAAGCATAGCGGGTTTTCGGCTGTTCTATGTTACTGAAGCAAACGGACGATGCAAACATGCAAAGCAATGAACTTTTTGGCGCTTCCATAATCAATATTTCACATAGATGATGAGTTCTTGATCTGTTAATGTGGAAATGGTAGTCTGAAGGTAGCTGGAGTCAGTCAAGAAACCGTAAAAGCACAAAAGCTGAAGTTATATGCATCCGTTAGTACTTATGTACAGAAGAGAGAAAATGTTGGGGCCTAAATTCTAGTAGAAGTCTCCAATGACTTGACTTAAACTGACTTCTGGACCGAGGGAGTCAGCGACAGATCCTGACAGGTCCCCAGCCGTCTGAGTCGGGTTGGGTCTGCCCTTGGTCTTGGACTCCACAACAGTCCAAACTTTGGTTCATTAGCAGCAAGAAGTGCGGAGACCATGCAGGAAACTTATGCCGATAAGACTGTTTGGATGATCACAGTTAGTGGGAGAGTCAGGGAATCAACAAGATAGAGGAGCTTAAGGAAGGCTAAGACGTCAATGACGATGAGGTCATACTGCCTATCAGGATGCCCTCCATGTGATCAAGGACCAGTCGGAGACCGTCATGGAGATCGAGGACGCTCCTCTTCTTCCGCTTCTTCTTGCCGAGCATTGTGAGTTTCGTGAAGAGAGCAAAAAAGATGGCACCGAGGCCGAGGATGGCAATGGCAATCATCCCGAGGCCGACGCCGTCGTTGCAAGCCTTGTGCGACGGCTTCGAGTAACTGCCCTCCAAGTCCAGGGGCATCGAGGAAGAAGCTCGCAGCACTGGAGCGCTGCTGTAGTAATACTGCCGAGGACTGCCGAAGCTTTCGGCGTGGTCAAGAACGACCTTGTCATCCAGGTCCAGGCGACTTGTTGGACGTACCGGAGCCATCTTGTCCCTTTTTTTTTTCTTGCGCTGTAGCATCTGTCACTGTGACTTGACGTATTCATACTTCGGCACCATGATTAAGATGGGCCTTGGTGACATTTTCAAAAGTCTCAACTACTTGAAGGACCTCTTAATGAATGAAGTGAGTGTGGTTCAAGTATCTCTACGTGTGGGTGAATCAGCTTCGTGCTTCTGCATGCAAAAATGCTGCTGTCGTCATCAAAAAAGTCAAAGGTCAAAAAGTCGTCAGTCGTCGATCGTCAAGAACAGAGAAAAAGACGTCAGTTTGGTTTTGTTTCTTTGTCGAATTGACAGAGAGACAAAGAAAGTTAATCCTATGAAAAAAAATGTTGTAAAATCAAAAACTCATCCTTTTTTGTCTAACTTTTGCCTGCCCTGCTAACCGATTGATGCTCATGCTCGCTTCGGCCATTCTTAAGCACAGGGAAAGGCCGTGCTCTCTATCTAAAATGCCATGCTCGCGGATACTCGGCAATTTGCTATGGACGTGTGAGTCAGAAATGTCCGATGCCTTCTTCCAACACAACATCCGGGGGCCACCGCCAACCATCATCATTGCCCCCGAACCCTCCCTCATCTCTCCCCCTCCCTTGTACGGTCACACCATCCCATCGGACGTTTTTTGAGTCACACGGTATATGGCACTGATACAGTGACTTCATGAGGGGGAATGCTTTTTCCGCCAGTGTAAACCAAAGGGGTACAACCCTAAGGGGGATAGAAAGGCAGGAGGGGTACAAAGATTGGGTCGACGAGAGGGGTGGGGGTCGGGTAGAAAGTCAACATTTTCTTGCACTGTGATAATCCCTCTGAGATCCTGAGGCCAGCATTCCGCCGGATTTGTGGGCCGGTGATAAGGCCTCGAGGGTGTCCAAACGGCGGCCGAGGCCGAACCGACGGCCGCTTCGAGGCTGCTGCTTCGACAAGCTGTGCTTCGAGTAGGGAGAAGCCATCTTTTTCTTAGACTTTGACAGAGAGATAGAGAAATCTTTCACTGCTTCACGTTTTCAATCTGCTTCCTTGGGTTATACTCCTTAAAGGACGGTCTACTCGTGCACACATCTATGCACATACAATTTTCATTTTCTGCCTGCCTTGTATGTAACGTTTGGTAAGGTACAACCGCTATAGACTATGCGTGCATAGGAAAAGAGTGTCAATTATTAGAGTGCCCTGTACGTCTGTATAGCTATCTGTAGTAGACATGTCAATGGTGCAAGGTTAGATCTGTTCTGAGGCCTCCAGAGACTCCAGATTTGTGGGCCTCCACCGGGTGTTACCTAAGATCAAGCTCTACTTGCAGCAATACCTAGCATGACTGCGTCAGCGGCGGCGGCGATAGCAGATTTTTGAGAGGCATTGCTTGCATCTCTCTTCCTCCTCCTCCTCCTCCCAATCATGGTGATGAGCTGGTTGAGGAAGAAGGCCAAAAAGACGAGGAGGGTGGCGCCCGCGCCGAGCAGCAAGTCCCCGTCCAGCCAGATCTTGCCGCAGTTGCTCCGGTCACGCTTGACGCGGACCAGAACGTCATCGTGACTGACGGTGGCAACATCGAGCATGATCTCATTGGTGTCCTCCTCCTCCTCCTCCGCCTCGTCTTCCTCCTCCAGCTTGTTCAGTCAGCAGCAGCATCCAAAAGCAGTAGCGCACGCATGCACACGAGGCTCTCAAAGCAGTTTAAGATGCGTTTACACTGACACATTTGAGGCACCGACCCGAAGCTGTGAAACAGTGTAAAGACACACCTTTGTCTGTCATTGAAACATGTTCTCAAGCAGCAGGAGTGACTGTTTTATACTTGTTGTTGTAAGCGGCTAATGTTGTTTTTTTTTTAGTCACAGCTGGCTCTGCACAGCGTTTTTTTGACCTCTGTGGAGGCAGTGGTCTTTTTAAATGAGGTTTAGAAAGATCTTTCACCAAAATATCGTATTGTCATTGTTCAGCTTGCGTTAAGAAGGCTCTGTGTCAAATCACTCAAAAATTCCCCTATGTCTACAGTGAAGAAAGTAGGAAAGTGACAGTGTTTGAAGGACTACGAGCATGTTGAGGTATGCAGGCGTACGTGTAATGGGAAGATCATGGTATGACTTTTTTTGTCAGAGCAGGCGAGGCTTAAACTTGCTGATTGTGTGACCGTGCAGGAGGTGCCACAGATAGTCGAGACATGGTAACATTTAGGAGTCTGGATTTTTTCCCGGTGAGTGTTGGTTCAATTTGACGGAATTGGTGGGGCTGCTCTACATCTACATCATATATACATATTCCGGCTGTGTGAATGAATGTCGTCTGGCCGCTTGAGCGGGTATCATGTCATGCTGGTTCGGCCACAATCTGTAGGACCTACCCAGCCACGCCATGTCTGCCAAGACCATGAAGGCTCGCTCGGCCCATGTGGAATCGTCACCCAGAGCCCTCTTCTTTCTGCCTCCAGTGATCTGGGTGATGGCGCGGTAAAGAAAGCCAAAGGATGCAGCAAAGGCTGCCAGGAGGGCAAACAGGGCCTGCTTGATGGGGATTCCTTCCTCACAGTAGACGACGTGATCACTGCCATAGCCTGAATAGGCACCAACCACATCATCTGGGATCTGGCGGATCTGGCGGACTTGTCGGGAAAGTGGGTGTGGGTCGGCCGGTACTTCCAAGTGAGGTCCATTGTAGGGCAGGGGAGCAGGGGCGACAGCGGCGGCAGCATTTACGAGAGGGACGGCCATACTTTCTGGACTTTTTCTTTTCTGTCGCTTGTGATAAACCAGCGAGGATACTTTGAGAAAGATCTTTCACCTACAGTTTGAGAGTCATTCTGTCGAGGTTGCGTAGTTCCCAGAGGGAGCGAAGAAACATCTTCTCTATACCTTAGACATCTTGAATAGGCGAAGCTCGGAGAGACTGACTGAGGTTGGGTCTAACATTAGCATATCCAGCACCAGCACCTACCCATCCACATCATATCAGCTGCCACCATGTAGGCTCGCTCGGCCCATGTGGAATCATCGCCCAGAGCCCTCTTCTTCCTGCCTCCAGTGATCTGGGTGATGGCGCGGAAAAGAAAGCCAAACGAGCCCGCAAATGCAGCCAGAAGAGCAAAGAGGGCCTGCTTTATAGGGATTCCTTCCTCACAGTAGACGATGTGATCGTGCCCGTAGCCTGAGTAAGCGCCAGCAACGTCGTCACGTGCCTGTCTGGTCTGCCGTGACAGTGCGTACGGCACCTGGTCCTCCAAGGACCGAGGGCCATACAAGGGCATCGCAGGGACGTGAGAGGCAGCAGCATTGTGAAATGAGATGGCCATGGCTCAACAACACTTCAATGGGGACACCACAATGCAAACACCACACAGGTGAGAAAGATCTTTCAGTATTTGCAGCAGTGCTCGACGCGAAATCGATCATTCTTTGTGCTATTGCTCACGTAAACTTTGTATGGACATTATCGAAGAAAAAAGACAGTTTCATGTTAGTATGTATGTGTTGGCGCGCGCGTGTGTGTGTTTACTATGTGTTGTTTGGTAGAGTTAAGCCAGAGCTGAAGGCAGAGAAAACGTCGAATAAGCACGCACATGCACAGAATGACTACTTAAATAGTGAAATGACAGGGCCAACTCCAGTGCCAACCGAGCCTACCGAGAAAGTTTTGTGTTGAAAGCTACTCAAGCAGACCAGTAGTAATGCACGCACATTTAAAGCGGCTATGAGAAAGTTACATTTAATTGCATTTCAAATTCTGCATAGCGTATTAACATCTTGATGAGATTTCATCCCTCTTCAAAAAAATGATGGACAACATCTGTGTGGGATTGACTCATGACAGACATCAAGGCAGGAAGAATACTCGACCATTCTGCTAGCAGAGATTCCACAAAGTCACACGTGCCCTTTCTACAAGGGAAGCTTCTGCATTTGGCACGAAGGGACCAGTTATCCGGGGTGGAATTCATGTCCATATGTGGGCAAGCACCTCCAGAAGCTGGATGTCAGACACCCGGAGCAAGCCAGCCTCAACAGCATCATGGATGTAGCAATGTCAGCAAAATGGAAAGTGCGGGGCCGATTTCACTCGACGTTTTCTCCCTGGCAAAGACACCTTTGCACTGAAGACAAATTCTCTCTTCGACAAAGTCGCTACGGTCTCTCCGACCAACAATAGCGCACTAATAGAAGTCGTCGAGCGAAAACGGATCCACTCTAACTTGCACTCTACGTCCATTAAAGAGAACTTATGAATGCATTTTGCCCAATCATCTCTTTATCTCTCTCTCTCTCTCTCTCTCTCTCTCTGTCGTGTGTGCGTGCGCAGGTTCTGCTGCAATAAGTTGGGTGTGAGGAATGCAGAGAAATAGCAACAGGGAAGGTGGGGAACCATATGTTGCCACTTCCAGACGGGTTTATCAACGCTTGGGTCGCTCTTCCTGGCCTAGATTTCCCAAAATACGTGTCTTGTGGCTGCCTCCAGAAAATATGTGTCTTCATGTCACGGTCTAGTGCGTAAGTTTTTTGAATAGAGAGTAAAAAAGGAAGAAAAATCATCCTAGATGGGTGCGTATTGGAGTCATTGGACTGAGAAAATCCTGGTTACTTTTCTTCAGAATGGACATATGTATGCAGATGGGTGCACATGTATGTCAAACGCAGCTCAAGTGAGACCTGGCCAATGCTCGTGCACTTTGATCACATTACCTTGGGTCAAGATGCGACTGAAAGAGCCCTCCTGCTGCTCACCACCCTCGCTGTCCACATCCCCACTCCTTTTCTTTCTCTTCTTGCCCACGATGTTCATCGTGATGGCAACATTGAGGAAGGCGGTGGCAGCCGCGATGCCGGCGATCAGGGACAACAGCGTCAACGGGTCCACCACGAGCGGGCAGCAGTCGACGTACTTGCCGCCGCCGCTACCGCTCGGGCTGCCCACCAGTGAGGCAGAGTCGCCGTCGTACTGGCGACTCCGGCTGTAGTAGTCCAAGAGGTTTCTGGGGTCCTCATCCTCGTAGAAGAACCCCTGCCTGTCGGACAACTTGTTGCCGCTGCCTCCACCCCCTCCACCGCCCTCCTCCTTCCGGTAGTACAGCCGGTCATAGGGCAACTGGTCGTAGATAGAGTTGGGTCTGTCCCGGTCTGCGGTATAGTAGCTGTTCTTGTCGCGGTAGGACATGTTGTCACTTCGAGCACTAGTGAACGACTGAAGACCACGTCTGTCTGTCTCCCCAATTATTCAAAACGAGGCATCCGCGGACAGCGAAGTTGCCATTCCCTAATCACGCGCGCAACTGACAGGAAAAAACCCGGTGGATTCCATCTTCAGACTCGTCTCCCTGCCGCGGGCTTCGCCAGACGACTGACGGGCGGAGGCGGGAGAGAGACACACACGCGGGCTCCCACATGTTACCTCGACACCACTTCGTTCACGCACACCGGGAGGGGAATAAGAGGGGGGTTACCTGGGCCTCCGAGAGGGCCTCAAGGATGAAAAATGAACTGACAACTGTCCATATGAACGTTACTCACGCAGGGATTTGACCCCTTTTCCTACATGTGAAGAGAGGGAAATGGAGACATTTCTGCGTCATTTCGCTGATATTCAGAGTTCTTCTCCAACAAATGCGTCAAACCCACGAAAGTCCAGAAGTTACGAAAAATCTGCCTTCTGCGTGATGCGAGTGAAGGCAGGCGAGTCGGACTGGGGCGCCGTGATGAATGGCGGGGGGAGAAACGAGGCGAAAGTGCCATAGCTCACACGAAACACCCTGTTTTGCTGCTCCTCCGCCAACAACCTTGCCATTATTGCTCTGGCTTAACGTGTTCAACATGATTTCCCATACCTCCTGGGAGGAGAAGTAGGACTTCTCCCTGGAGACGTCCCAGCAAGTCCTCCGCCTTCTTCTGCCAGGTCCCACTCCTCTTTTTCCGCCTCTTGCCAACGTTCATGACGATCTGGAGAGCCAAGACTTTCATAAAATGATTCTTCCCCCATGCTCAACGAAGGGATCAATCCCAGGGAGCTTTTCTTTGAGGACGAAGAATCATTTTATGGAAAGTTTCTTTAGTCCTCCTCCTTCCTGGTTGTTAAGGAAGAACGTGACGAGTCCAATGCCGGCGAGCAACGCGAACAGCCCCTTTGGGTTCACCACGTGCGGGCAGCACTTCTCCTTGTAGTCGCGCCCGGACGACGCAGCGGCTGCAGCACCAGAAGCAAAGTCTCCCAGATCTTGGACTCCAGGACTCTGCTCGTCCGCCATCTCTTAATTCGCACGCACTCAGGCTAAAGTCCTACTACACAGTACAAAGCTTTGGGCGAATATTCGTGATTGGAGTCGCCGCCAGCTGCTGCCTGCAGAATTCCCGTAACTCTTATCGCGCCTCTGCCTCCTCCGGGGCAGGTAGGGGAGGCCCAGGTGCTTCGTTGCCTCCCAACAGGGCGCACAATACGGTAAAACTTCTTCTTCTAACTCGCTGCGATCTCGAGCGAGCAAAGTTTTTTATTTAGCCTTCAATTTTTTCTCTTTCCCCGATTCCTATATCAAGGCCTAAATTGCCACTGCTGCAACAGCAGTTATGCCTTGGACTTGGCCAAGGAAGGCGAAGAATTGATGGAGATAATTCACTGTTGCCTTGTTTCTTTAAAACTTAGCAGTCGACAGAACGGTGCCTGTATTTGACACTGTCCGTAAATGAAAAGAGGTCTACATGTAGCAAGACCACCATTTCTATTACCAGGTGTGCAAGTGTTGATAGCAATCAGGCGAAGCCGTCCCAGTAATGATGGTCATTAAAAGTAATTACGTCGAGAGCAGGGGAAATTAATGCGGGGGTGTTGGAGCTCTGTCAGGAACTGTCCAGTCTCGCGAAAGTCAACAATTATGTATACATCGTGCCGCCGGCGTTAATGTTTAACGGAGAAGTCGAGGAAGATCCAGATATGGAGAAGATCTACGCACACTAATAGGCAGATCTGAAGCCATCCCTGGTTCACTAGCGGTCATTAGTGAAAATGAACTAAGCACCGTGTTAGGTGCCAGAGTTTAAACGGTTTGAAAAAATGTCCGCATTCCTGGAGTATTAAGAGAAAGTTATATTTCGGTGTAGAGACACACCCTGCGTCCGTAAAAGGGGTGCTCTCGATAAAACATTACCCGCGATCCACTCTGATTCGCTGGGCGCGCTCAGGTTTGCAGCCGGGTGTGCAATTTGACGGAAGCCAAAAGTCAACCCCGACCAGGTTGGATTCGGGCTCAAAATCAGCCTTAGGCAGCTGAGTCACCCAAGTTTGTCACAGTTTCGTTGGAAAATGTCCTACCGAGCAGAAAAACGTCCTGGCCAGTAATGCTCCTTTTTCTCCTCTTCTTGCCCACGATGTTCATGGTGATTGCGATGTTGAGGAAGTAGGTGCCGCCGGCGATGAAGGCGAGCAACGCCACCAACGTCAGCGGGTCCACGACGAGAGGGCAACACTCGTAGGAGCCGCCGCCGCGGCTGCCAGAGGACCAACCGCCATAGCTAGAAAACGAGCCTCCTCGATCTGACGCACCGGGAGATGTGCGACTGTACAGATCTTGTTCATGCCGCACTGGCTCGTGACGATCGTGATCGTGGAGGCCTTGGTGACCTCCGTAATAGTCGTACATCTCCCCTGTTATGCCCTGAAGGACTAGAGCGGACTGATTCTCACTGTGCAGCACTCGTGACCCTACTGATGCTGCCTATTGTCAGAGGTTGGGGCGTCGACTCGACTGCGCGCCCCAAGAACAACAGTTGCTTGGGGGGGACGTAAAAACCAAGATAGGTGGGACATCAGGTGGAGGAGGAACGTGGGAAGCTTCGTTCTGGTCAGGTATGCTCGTAAGGAGCTCCTTATTTATGTTCACGACCATAGTCGAGTTTGCTGTTTTATTAACGGGACCACGGGGTGTCCGAGGAGGATGAAAGCCGGGGGGCAGCGATAACGAGAGTGCAAACTTTCCCCCTTTTTATGCGCGCGTAAGCGTTAGTACACGCAGAGGGAAAGACAGAAGCCAACGGTACTACCCATGTTCTCCTTGACGAGGTCGTGCATGCAACCACAAGCACAGCACACATGGGCGTACGAAGAGAGAGAGAGAATTGCCAGCTTTTCCTTTTGGTAACACAACAACGTACTCTAAAGTCTGGCCGAGTTGGCGGTTCTGTTCCGGCCCGACCTGATCCCGTTGTTTCGCCAAGCGTGCTCGTGCGTCAACCACGCTACGGAGGTTGCGCCGTTCACGGCTGATCACAATCAGGGAGAGAGAAAGTTCAGTTTTTATCTCGTGGCCGGGCAAAAAAGTTTGCAAACTCAAGCATCTAAGCTTCGATTCCATTCTGCGCTGCTTAATGGGGATACTTGTGCTCTGTGCAAATCTGCCAGGGAATTTGCACAAGTGAGTGGGTTGTCTCGTACTTTCCAGGGAAAGCGCCGTTAACACAGGAATGTAATAAGTGCTCTGTGCAAATCTGCCAGGGAATTTGCACAAGTGAGTGGGTTGTCTCGTACTTTCCAGGGAAAGCGCCGTTAACACAGGAATGTAATAAGTGCTCTGTGCATATCTGCCAGCGAATTTGCATGAGTCTGTGGTCTCCTACCGTCTAGAAAAAGATCCTGTAACGGAGGACTTCTTTTTCTTCTCACTGCCATGATGTTCATGGTGATGAGAACGTTCAGAAAGTAGGTACCGGCCGCGATGGAGGCCAGGACCGCCAAGAGTGCCAGCGGATCCACCACCAAGGGGCAGCACTCGATCTTCTCGTGGCCGTAGCTGCTGCTAGCGGATGACCGATCGATCGAGGTGACAGAGGTGTGGCGTCTGTGGTCACGTATGGGGTCGTCGTAGTCGTCGTACATGTCCACGACGTAGCTGTTGCTGCTGCTCACCCGGTTCAAGGCGGACATGGCGAATACTTTGGGTTGGACGTAGGACTCTCCAGAGAGAGAGACGAGTACACTTCGAACGTCAGCTTGCTACTGATTCGTCTGGTGTTACAGCAACTTGATCACATAATAATCCCTCCATTTGCGCGAAAAAATTTTCCGGTTTAATTGAGAGCAAAATTGTCGGTTTGTTGTCGCCAGGTGAGAGTCTCGACGGACACGACTCTGGTGACGAAATAGAGCGATTCACTTAAAAACTCGTACCTTGAAGAACAATTTCACTGATTGGAGCAGAGTCCGTTTTGCCGGGAGCCTCTCCAATGCTCCTCTTTCGCCTCTTCCTCCTGCCCACAATGTTCATGGTGATCGCTACGTTCAGGAAGGCTGTGGCGGCAGCGATGAAGCCGAGCACGGCCGTCAACGCGAGTGGGTCCACGACCAATGGACAGCACTCAGTTTTCTTCGAGCTGTAGCTGTCGGCCGCGGCTGCGGCGCTGAGGGTGAAGTCGTGGTTGACGCCGCTACCGCTAGAGAAGTCGCTGCCGCCGCTGCCTAAGCCGCCCAACTGGTTGTAGGAATAAATGTTGGCATTGCCGTTCGTGTTCCCGCTTCCAGTTTCTCTTTCCCCTTCCACAAAGGTCAGGTCGTCCTCGTCTTCCCCATCGACTGCGGTGGCAACAGCGGCCCCCGAAGGAACCACAATGTGCGCTATGGGGTGACTGGCGGCTGCACCGGTGTCGAAGTCATCCTCGACTTCGGCGTCGGCCATCAGCCAGCGGCCGAACTTTTCAATGGACCTCCTCATCACGGTGTCGTTCTACCAGTTAAAGACCAGGCAGCACAGAGAGAGAACTGAGCACGGCCCCGATCTGGACAAGACTGACTTGAGCGCGGACACGATCGGGATACGGCTGAACGTGGCGTGGGCAAAAGCCAAAAGTTTCTCCACCTTTTGCGCGAAGTCACCCCAAGAGTTCCAGCCTTGTCATGACCAGGCTGAGAAAGCTCCCATCGGTGACAGTGCTGAGGAAGAGGACGATCATCTTCCGCGCAGGGAAGACATCCGAAACCACAAGAAAATGTCCCTTGGAATTTCCACCGCGAAAATAGGCAGAGTTGCCATTGAATAGAAAGCGTCGCTGGTAAGCAGACAACAGTTGCTGGACTTGATGGAGACGAAGCCCGAGTTGACGGAGACCTGGCGCTTGGAGGCACTCCAGCGGAACAGGCCAAGGTGTCGACAAGCCTCTCAACCACGCAGCCGCCTTCATAACAACAAACAGTATTCACAAACCATTACAATCCTGCGCTTTCTCCGCACAAAAAATATGAACAATTTGTACAATATTCCCGGTTCGAAGAAGCGTCATAAGTAGAACCGTTCAAAGTTACAAAAAGCAGTTTGTCCACTTTTGGCATTTTTGCTTCTTTGTCAAGTCTTCTGCACAAAAAGCGTATTTGCATTTTTCATCATAATTGTTTCACAACTTGCGCAAGAAGTTGCTAAGAATCCAATTTATCTTCCTTTGGGTGCAATTTACACTCGTACTTCTCAGAGTATTGCTTTGTCGACGGAAAAGACACTTTTCCCGGATGGAAACTTTCCAGCTAACTTGACTGTCATTGAAGGCAAATTTTGTTGACTCAGCGGCTGTCAATGGGATCTTCGGGAAGATGTCCAATAGCACCTCGTTTTTGAGCCCTTTGGTGAGGGCAAAATGGATGAGGAACAACTTCTGGAACTTTTTCAGGCCCTTCGAGGTGTCCACATTTTGTCCAATCAACCCTGATCTAGTCAATTTTGCTCTAGTGCACAGAGAAGGTTTTGTCAGAGTAAGAAGGTCTGGGGCCGCCAAGACCTGCGAGACGTGAAAAATTACTTGAAGTTCACTTGATTTACGTCCTAGGCGTGCTTTCTTTCATTTCTTGCTTGATATTTAATGCTTTGTCCGTCATTTTCGCCATTTTCATTTTTGCAGCCTTTAAACAGCTTCAACTAATGATAATAACTGTGGAAGGAAAGAGTGGAAAGGTGATTCTAGCGTAATTAGGCCAGGTCCGTAATTACGAGACTAAGTTAGAAGGAGGCCTCGCTGCCAAGTCGCAACGATGCGAAATTACTCCTGCTCTTGCTTGTACTTCTCGATGCCGTGGTCGTTCATGGCGCAGATGTGTTTCATGTCTCTAAAGTGCTCGTTGTAGTCGAAGCCGCCTCCCACGACGAATTTGTTGGGAACCTCGAAGCCCACGTGGTCGGGCACGAAGTTGTCGCTCAACGGGGTGCGTTTGCGCACCAGGCACGCCACGCTCAAGCGGGCGGGGTCGAACTGGTGGAGATGGGCGATCAGACGCCTCATGGTCTTGCCGGTGTCGACAATGTCCTCGACGATGAGCACGTGACGGCCCTTGAGGGCGGACTCCAGGTCCGTAAATCCCACAATGTTGACGCTGTCAGTTGATTGAGCGTTGACATACGACTTGACGCGGATGAACTCGACCGACATGCGGATGCTACTGCCTTTGACGTTGCCCTGACTGCTGAGCGTGACGAGCTTGTCATACAGGTCGGAGAGGAACTGGTGCGCACCTTTGAGCACGCACAGCATGACCAAGGGCTCGTGGTTGTTCTCGGTGACCTCGCGGTGCCTGTTGAAGATCTCCAACGCTAGCTTCTCTACCCGATCCTTATCGTAATCAGGAATTATTATCTCTGACCTCGTGCAACTTGGCAAGGAGATTGCTGCTAACCTGAACGAGTCCCCTTGGTATGAGGACGTTCTCCACCGCGTCCATGTAGTGCTCGGGGATGCAGAAGAGGTTCTTGTCGAAGCCCTCAAAGCCGTCGGGGATGTTGAGACAGTGGGAAAGGTTCAGACTCGCCATTCTCAAATACCTGCTATCTTCTTCTCCTTTTGAAGAGCAACAGCAAATGTGAGATACCTCAGTGCTTCGAAACCGGTTGGCTTAAGGAATCTCTGGGGTGTTTTGGGCGTCGAGGTGAGGATTTGTCAGTGTTATCACTAGTGGTCCAGGTTAGCAACGGTCACGATGGTCAAGATTTACAGCATTTCCCCCTTCACTCAGCAACAGCAGGAGACTTATCTCCAGAGAAGCCTGATTGAACATAAGGAACACCTATGAACGCTGCGACTTTACGTTCTATCACTTGCGCGGTGACGCAAAGCGCGTGTGCGTGCGCGCACGTACGCACGCACGCACGCACGCACGCACGCACGCACACATACACACATGCACATACACACATGCACACGCACGCACGCACGCACGCACAAGGGGAGCGAGCAAGTCAAGTACATTGATGACGGAAGGGGTAAAAGAAACGTGATCAATCAGATTTCCCTTTGACGGATCCGCTGGTTGCGCTGACAAGAACGAACGGTTTATGTCTCTGCCGCCAGATGGCGCTTTCTGCGCAGCGCCATCTATGAGACTTTTATCACACTTTCGAGGCTCGACAGACATGAGCGACATCTATTGGACTTTTGCCTCTGCCCCACTTATCTGGCACATATCGAAACTACTGCTGCTCCTTCGGACTCAAATTTGCTTCAACGATGGCACAGCTGGCAAAAAACAACTGACTTCAGCACTTCTCTCCACAGGAAGCACCATCTAGGGATGACTTTTAGAATTTCACTCAAAAGTGAACATTTGGAGACGAACTGGAAGATTGCCTGATTCTGGAAAGAGTTTAAAGCGAGAAGAAGTTGCAGCAGTTCTTTTCCTAGAAAGAAGACTTTTCTCTTAAGTTAAAGGCAATTCAAAGAGGATCTTGAAGAGGCAGCTTTTGGCATATTTTTGAAGGCTCTGACTGATGATGACTGTTTTCGGTCGTCATTGACTGGAGTCAGTGCATTGACTTCAGGGACAGAATTCAGCTGGGGCTCCACTTGCAAGATGACCACGCAAAGTCATCTGCAGATTCTCCACAGATTTGTCGTGGCTCGCTGAGTTTCAACTCCTTCAGCAATTATTTGCTCGATAAGTTTTCTCTTTTTTTTTTTAACTTATCTCTCAGCTCAGACTCAAGAGTATTGAACAGAGAACTTATCCGTGCCTCAGAGGTCCTCAACGTTGAGGCTTCTTGGTCCAGGCAATCATGACTTTCCCTTTATCTTACAGATGCTACCTAGTCTTAAGAGAGATTTTGAGAAAGAAGTCCTGCTTAAGCGAACCAGCTGAAGCAGAGTTCACTGCACCATCAATCTTTGGAAAATTGGCAATCCTGATTTCATCACCTCTGGCCTCAACTGTCACATGCAGGGTGGCACAATGTACCTTTTTCATGCAGGCTTAGGTTGTCTAGCATCAACATTCTCAGCGAAGCCTTCCTACCTTCCATAAGAATGTCATCTAATACTGCTCCCAGCGTCTCAGGCTTCTTCTGCAGCGGAGGCATTTCAGCAGGGCGAGGTCGACCGTGCCGACCGCGTTGCTCGGGCTCGCTTTGGCGCCTCCTGCGTCGCCGACCGTCCATCATCATGATAGTCATGGTGATCACGGTGTTGAGAAACGCCGTCCCGGCGGCCAGGAAGCCCAGCAAGGCCGTCAGGGCCAGCGGGTCCACCACCAGCTCGCAGCACTCGAGCTTTTTGACCTTGCTACTGCCATAGCCGCTGTGGCTACTGCCGTAGCCGCTGTGGCTACTGCCGTAGCCGCTGTGGCCCGCGTTGTAACCAACGTATTCATCGGTCCTAGCCTGCGCCTTGGAACCCCTGATCTTGTTGTAGCCGGCGTTAGCGTTTTCCAAGATGACAAAATCTTCATAATCTAGCATCCTCCTGGGGTAGAGGGCGCTGTTCAGCATGGCTACCTGCTGAGGCCCGGCCAATGTGGCAGCCGAGGACGCCGCGGCAACCAAGGACATGATTCTCTCTGCCTCTTGTGCACGCTCTAAATGATGCCCTGCAACTGCCTGATGAGGAGGGAACTGATTTGAAAGGGTTTGATTGAAGGTGTTTCTAACAGATTTGGCCACTGCTTCGTCTTTTGCCCGAAAATGTTTTGAATTCTCCGTACTAAGCTACTGGGTGGTCTCAGGTGTCGGCCTTTTCCTCCAGGCTGTGTTTCAGCGTTGACATTGAAACTAGGAACGACCTTTCTTGTGCAGCAGGAGAACTTTTTGAAAGTTAAATCAATTTGTGTCCGATAAAAAGGATTTGCATGGAAGAAAAAAATCCCTTTCGAATCGGCTCCCTGGTGATGAATGAGTGGAGTGCGCGTTTCTGCCGTGTGACGATGACGGACGGGACGTTGGTGTTCGTCCTCACACTAAAAGGACGACTTGCGGATATGTGAAGCACTCGTAACTCTTTGTCTACTTGCAGACTTGGACAAAAACAACGTGGTCCGTGTGTCACGGGCAGGGTTTTAGAGGACCGCAGTACAAGAACTGCACTTGCGCTAACTTGTGATTGCTGGTCGGGTACTCGCAAGTTAGAAAATGTACTTGATCGCCAATCTGTCCTTTGGCAGTGGCAATCGAAAACACGCGCACATGCACGCAGCATTTAAAAAGGACTTGAAAAATAGCTTCAAGATCTCATCAAACCCCTATGCTGAAACGTTTGTCACACGCTGTTGCACTTTTTTGCAACAGTGGTCAGTGAATATTGTTGACAAGTACTGCTGAGCTTGCACTGCCAGACATGTGAGTTACGGGTCTGTTACCGAGAGTGCAATTGGCAAACGCAATGAGAACTGCGCTTCGTGTCAAAACTCTGGTCAAGAGACTCAATGTCAAGCACTGGTCTGAGAGGAGTCTTCGGGCTCAATCACTTGGCCAATCCCTGATTGACCTGGATCACTGCCAACAGCCCCTGGACTCTGAACGGGCTTCTTCAACACTCTGGAGAGATGTGATCAGAATGATGTTCTTGATCAGACTGAGCGTCACAGCTGAGGGAGAGGATGGAGGGCGGGCTGGATCTGACGAAAGCTTCTTTTGTAACCGTCACCGATTAGAGGGGATTTTTGCAATTTTCTCCTTCGTCCTACTTTTTTTTGCTATTGACCAGGTGGCAAAAATGCATCCCGCGGGATCTTTTGCCCCCTCCCCTCCTCCCGAGTAGATCGTCCAGTGCGTCAGCATTCGGAGGATTCTGAAGGCTGGCTTCCACTCGCCAAAATGCCAGACTGTTGGGAGCTGGACCAACATCGACGCTCTAGTAAACCTGCCGTAAGTTTCGCGGGCTTTTTTCCCGTAAGTGTTTTTTTCGGTGAAACGATTGCACTTGTTCTTTATCACCCACCGGTTGAAAGCGCCAAGAAGACGCTTCGTCATCAGTTGTGCGGTTTCAATCCTGCTGCGCCTTCAACTTCCCCCCTGGCTTCTCTCTGATGAGCTTCTTCGCCGGGAGAAGCATAAGGTACGAGTGCACGACCTGAATGCAGCTCTCTCTTGGAGAAGGTTACATTAGGTTTTAGGTGCACGACATGGAGGTGAAAGTCACGACAAAGGTTTTTCTGCCGTAAGTTTCACATTTCACAACTGAGGAAAACTGTAAGAAAAATTGTCCTGGCGAAGTGTTAAATCCGGAAAAAAGCTCATATCATCACTTAGGTCTAGAGGAGCCAATTTATCTCTCCATGGGTGAAAACACATTTCGATGCAGGCCAGCATCGCTTTGTCTGCTGTCGCCAAAGATGTGCCACGTCTGACTTTCCCCTCAGGCCCACCAATGCAAGTTACCTTGGTGGAGAAGATTCCCCAGGTAGGCATAAAATGGGTGCCCTTCACTCCTCTTCCTCCTCCTCTTGCCTTCGATGTTCATGGTGACTGTCCTGTTCAGGAAGAAGGTGCTCAGGATGATGAACCCGAGGAGGGCGCAAAAGGCCAGAGGGTCGACCACCAGGGGACAACACTCGGTTGTCATCTGGTAGCCCAAGTCGTCGTAGGTGACGACGGGAGTCGGCGAGTAATCGAAGTACACGATCGGGGGCATCGACTGGTATTCGTAGCTCAGCTCCCTATTGCCCACGGCAACGTCTCGTGCAGCGCGCACGCCTCTTTGGTCGAGGGCGTCGCCTCCATGCCCATGTTGCTTACTCACTGCGGCCACCATGGTACAAATTGAGCGATGGGAACAACTTAGTGCAGTGCGACCTGGGTCAGATCTTCAATGTGTCAGGCACTTCCAAAGTTCTGTATTGCGGGCAACTAAGTCCACTGGGTAGTGAGCACTCAACAAAAGCACCACACAGACTGAGGACAAAAATGGGGTGAAAATTGGATCAAAATCCACATCTACCTTGGGCTGCAGGTGCATGTGCACGTGCATGCGCATGTACAGGTGCACGTACAGGTGCAGCAGCAGCAGCAGCAGCACCAAGGAAGTGGGTGAAAGTCGTCCCGAGGAGAAAGTTGGATAAAATTATCACTTCTACGATATATGGAGGGTATCATAGGGTTGGCACGAATACGGGAAAATTCGAGCCCGTTAGGGGTCGAGTCTGGGGGGGGGGGGGGGAATTGTTCAGGACACGCAAAGTCTGCACTCGAGTCCGGGCCCAGAGCTTTGGGGAAAGCGACTAATCATTAAAAATTTAAAGTAATAAAAATGTTATTAAAAGATAATCGTAAACAATATAGCCA
>JAAUXU010024240.1_pt1 | contig 25881 bp, 26 predicted proteins | sample 7278151 | NCBI WGS metagenome assembly JAAUXU01 (sample SAMN14350113, study PRJNA611818) | marine sediment metagenome | isolation source: surface marine sediment (1.8m) | place: French Polynesia: Moorea | collected 2018-08
AGAAGTAAAGGAAAAAGGAGAAGAAGAAGTAAAGGAAAAAGGAGAAGAAGAAGTAAAGGAAAAAGGAGAAGAAGAAGTAAAGGAAAAAGGAGAAGAAGAAGTAAAGGAAAAGGGAGAAGTAAAGGAAATAGGAGAAGTAAAGGAAAAAGGAGAAGTAAAGGAAAAAGGAGAAGTAAAGGAAAAAGGAGAAGTAAAGGAAAAAGGAGAAGAAGAAGTAAGGGAAAAAGGAGAAGAAGTAAAGGAAAAAAGATAAGAAGAAAACAAAGAAGAACAACAACAAAGAAGAAGAACAAAGAAGAAGAAGAGGAAGAAGAAGAACAAAGAAGAAGAAGAGGAAGAAGCAGCGATTACTTCTTGTACAATACATCCCAAATCGCAATCTTTTTTAAGCAAACGGGAGCTTAATGCAGGTGCAAAGAGAAGTCAAGTTACCTGCCAACTGGTAGATGTGCAGTACTGGTCCGGCATACGTAGCTACTGCACCTGGTCCATGGTCCATAGAGTGGGCGCAGAAAGTTTGGACTCACCAAACTAACTACCCTAACTATTCAGATTCTTATTGAGAGATCTCATGGGCATAACGTAATAAGTAGACATAACGTTCTTCTTTCACAAGAAACTGGTATTAGAGCGACAGATGTTCGTGATATGACCTCAAGGAGGCACCAGACCCAGGTGGAGAAAGAACCATGTCCAATGGATGCCGGGACAGTGGGGAGTCAGTTATGACACCAAATTTGACCTGTATGGCTTGAGCAGAATGAAGTTAATCCTGAATATGTAATCGTGCAAGTCAGTTCCACTGTTTGATCTGAGCCCCAACTTTTATGCTGTACTTGGGATAATTGCAATCGCTTGGCAGTCGGAGAAAATGACAGTCATTCTCAGTTGTGGAGATCCTCAGGCGACGACGATTTGGTTCGTACCCCCTCAGCAGGTAGTTGGCAGAGTACATTTGTAAGACATTATTGCACGTACACTTGAGACTCTCTTCGAAATTTGCTTCGCCGTTGCTGAGATCGTCACTCACGAGCAGCAAAGCACCACAAAACAATGTATGAATGAAGTGCCTCCCATTTGTTGTCGGCGGAGCTTGGCTATTGCTCTGCTATTGCATTCATTCAACGCTGCAATTTCAAAAATAGTATTCATCACCAGTAATTATGCTAGGGCCCCTCCATAACCAAGCGTCGCCATTAAGGCTGAGCGATAAAGCCTCACACTCGTTGTCGCGATGATGGAATACTCGCGATAACGATAACAATGACGAGTATCGTTTGGGGCTCAAATGTTTCACGATATCATCTCGGTGCAATAACTGACGATATATCTTCATTCTCTGTGAATGCAACCACTTTGACAATTCTCACTTAAGCATTACTCTGCTTTTTTGACTGGTGTCCCTAAGACTATATCTTCTGATTCAGAAAGACCCGGGCTGAGACATTTTCTGGATTCAGGATGATTCGAAATCGTCGTCTAGAATTATCGCGATAATGGATTTTGATGATACGATAAACGATAATGGAAACGATAATGGAAATTATAATACTCGATAATACTCGATAACGAGTACTCGTGCAGCCTTAGTCGCCATCACGCAAAAGTTGTCCCATAAAACGCGGGAGCCTACGAGCTTATGCCACTAGTGTCACTGCACTGCACAGCACTTCTTATATATTTTGTTTATATCGCGCGGAACATATGCAGCACTGTATACATAAAGCGGGGCTGCCAGCCACGTCATAAATGATCGGCTGGATAAAGGGGACCTGGTTGCAAGATGTCGTGCAGTTGGACTTTATTTAACCTCAGCCACTTCTTCAAATCACAGCTCGGTGGTAGAGGTGATGGGAAGGGGGGGGACACCCAAGGTCAGATCTTCGCTAGGCTGGAGCATATTTGCTAAATAGGCTTGACAGCCCTGCACTGTCCTGCAGGTCAGTGCGTACGCAGCGCTGTAAGTATGGGCCCAAATACTGGGGGGGGGGCGACCGTCATTTGCTAATATTTGTAAGGAACCTAACATGAGGTATAATGCTAGTACTTAAGTTCTCCGTAAATCGTATGGAAGGACTGCGAAGATTTGCTGGCTGTCGCCAAGCGCAATTTTTTTTACCGAATTGCTTTTCTCTGTCGGCGAAATTGCCTGACCGCGCAAATATTTGCTATCTTTTCTCTGCTAAATTTATCCGGAGGTTCCAAATGACTTGGGTGCTCTTATCTTCTGTACATACAGTACTGTGTGTGTCGTAACTTGATATAACGAGACTAGGGCATGCCTCCTGGTTTTATTGCAATTACAACAGCAAAAACGGTTCACGGCAAATATGGAAGAATACAAATGACAAGATCATACACCTGTCGTCGGTAGACGTTATGTTGTTATGTAAAATAGGGACCTAAAGAATATATTTAAAAGAATGAAGGTGACATTTTATTGTCCTGCTTTTTTGTCTGATTGCTAATGGTCTGAAACTGACTTTCTTGGCTGAACTGAGCAGCAGTGAGACTCTACAGAAGAGGCATTTTCAGGCCATGAGGATTCAAATAGATAAAGCAGGACTTTATCCTTGGGAATGCGTCATTTTCTTACAAGAAACGGCTTTTTGTCCTTGACCGCACTGTTCCACATGAAATGTACAATTTCTCCAGGAAGGACAGTGATATCAACTGTTAGACTAGTTCGAAACTGTCCATTTCCCATTTTCAAGGTGGAAAATTGGCATTGGCCACTGGTCCAGCTGACGCAAGTCTCACCTGCTGAAAAAAATAATTGATTCACTATGAGCACTTTTGATGTAACGTTAGTTTCATGCATGTTTTTTGAAGCTGCTCAACACTCGAGTTGCTCTGGCAACACAGGTGGTCACACCATTGTATTAGCAGTGTGTCGTCGGTCAGCACCGATCAGTCCTCGTCCCACTCCCCAAGTGCTGAAGATAGCAGCATTTTTGGAGTTTCTTGTTTGACCAGAGATAGGACTTGCTTAAGTCACGACACAGTATGACATCCCCAGAGTTATGTCATAAAAGTGTCTCTGATGGAGCTGAAATTTGATCAGCTAATGCTAGACACTGCCCACTCATAGCACTTAAAATTCCATAACGCGGCATTTACGTGTCCATTCATTTCCGCGTACATACGTGTTGAGTTTGTTATGCTAAAGTATCATGTTGTAAAAGTGTCCCGGATTGAGTTGAAGGGGAGCAGGGGACCGAGGACAATATCAGGCCAAGGACATGTGAAATGACGAGGATCAACACGAGGAAAATGAAGCACACAGGCAGCGCTGGAATTTGTAATTTGACCCAGATTTTTGCTTTTTCATCCCTGGACTGTCCTCGGGACAACTGTGCATTCAGTTTCTCTTCTTGAAATTCTAAAGTCTAGTGCAGTGATGTTTGTTGCGCATAAAGTGACATTTGCGACGTATAAAGCAAGCTGCGGCCTATAATGGGCTACATGACATGCTGCTCACTGGTATATCAGAGGACGATCGAGGAAGAATCTCGCATCAAAGTCTCTTCTTGATTGCCATGTCAGGACAAAACAGCCGTGTCTTATCAGAAAAAAACTATTTTTCGGGTAAAACTAGGGCTTTGCTCCATAAAGTGGGATTTCGACATAACACTTCATGAAATTGTGCTTTGGGCCCCATGGAACACCACTCCCCGGGATGATCCCAAGAGTGACACCGTCGAGGCCAGACTGGCGGCTGTCCCGAACCAACGCCAGTACCTCTTTAAGGGGGTAGGGGGCTGCTCTTCCAGGTGGTCTGTGTGATGCTGCTAATGTGCTGCCCACCGTAGTCATCGGTGCCAACATGGATGTAACACTCAGCATGAACGGGTGCATCCTGATGGACCACAGCCTCAGGCTCACCCTCAAGAATCCCCGTCATCCTTGGGGGGTGGGGGTTAGCATACAAAAAAGCACAAAGTTGGAGCAGTCTGGACCAGAAGGGTTTCTCTCAGGAGGTTATTAATGGCTCAGTCACAGGTTAATATTAAGGAAAATAAGAATTTGTGCGTTTTTCTCTGGCAGGCTTGTTCTTTTCTCACAACTAACTTAGCTGGAGGAGGCTGTGTTCAATGTCACGATACGGGTCGGGCTAAGTTCTGGCCTGCTGTGTCCGGTGTCAACTGCGAGAAAGTGACGACGACGATGACCGGAGGGGGGGGGGGGGAGCAAAGTCCGGACTGATCTCTGGAGTCGGCAATCGCATGTGAGTTGGCTCCTTGAGTGTCAAGTCCCTATAAGGCTTTTGGTCTTCGAGGGAGTGAGAATAAAAACAGCCACTTTTAGATCTGACGCGGACCGAACGCGAGAGAGGTCTTAGTGAAGTCGAAGCAGTCAACTTTGTCTCCATTCCGTGATGCGTCAACGATCCTTTCGGCGTCTGGGCCGGGTGTTTGCCCAAACTTTTGCCAATCCTGAAATGAATAACCTGTTGTTGACGCTCTGTTTTCTGAAGGCGCCCCTGAGTGGTTGAAAGCAGAAAATGCTTCCAAATGGCTTGGGTTGAGTCAATCTTGGTGCTGCTTTTTTGTGTCAGTAGGTGATAAAACCGTGACATAACCAAGTGCGGGTGTCTTTCTCGTTCTCTGCTCATGGGTCTGGACAAAACGCTTGAAGAACTGTGCTTGCACATTGTGACTGGCGTCATATTCATCATACACTGCGTGGAAAGTGGGGATGAAGCTGCTTTGCACCACTGAGAAAGCATCGAAAGTTATCGCACGAAACAGACTCGTCCACTGGCAAGCTGAGCCAATAATAGCCCAAAAGACTGCATAAACACCTAAAAGAGAGAAAAAAAAACTTGTCCTCGCATTGCGCGAGAATAGAAGAGCGACACTGTTGGGATGGGCATAATCCTTTGATGCGACAGAATCCCTTTTTTTGTCTCTCTGTAGAAAAGAAAAGACGGGGCAGGTCTGTCTGGTGAGGTAGGAGACGGGAGAGCAGTTTGGCGCCATTTGTCAGCCTCCAGTTGCTGGAGGAAACATCTGCATTTGGGACGCTTCCAAGAAGGGGCCCCGGAATTCGACGTCAGGCCTATGAAAAAAATATGCCCTCAAAACCTCGTGCAGTTGAAGTCATAAAAATTTAGCGCTCGCTTCACTGAGGGCTTTTCCAGTGGTAGGAAAAGGGATGCAGGCGAGTCATTTTGAGCCACCTGGTATCCCTACGTGGCAGCCGGCGTGTACGTACAGGGGCGAAAAAAAAAGACAAAGAAGATGTGTCAATTTAGAGTCACTTCTCTCCACCCTTTCCCCTTCATACCGAATTTTGCACTGCGCAAAGATGCAGAGATCTTGCATACTTCATACTACACTAGGGGGAAATCCCCCCCTCCTCCCCGCTGCTTAGGTATCGATTTTCGTCCTAAGTTGTTACAACTTTTTGTGTGAGTACTAATGCGCCCAGTCATTTTTGACAGGAGAACCCTATTACCATATCACATTATATATGCTCTACGCCCTTCCACTAAACCCTTTCTCCCCCAAAACCTCGATAGATCTCTTTCTCTTGTGACCACTGAGTCGAGAATAATAAAAAGGGCCTCTTCTACTCCTTGTCGTCCTTTTTCATCTCTGGCTGGACACAACTCTTTTCCTTTTGCCACCCCGAGCGCCAAGTTTTTCCTCTCTCTCTGTATTTTCCTTCTCGTGGGCCTATCCGAGGCCTTCCACTGGAGCCAGATGACGCAGCTACTATTTCCTCTCTCTCTCTCCGCACCCTTCCTTTACAATAATCCCAGAGAAGGACGGGATGGCCAAGCAGAGGAAAGACGAGAACAAAAAAGTGTTTCAAGGTACATATGTAGCTGAGAGAAACGTTTATTCTGTTCACGTAACCACAGTAGCTTAGCCTTCCTTTCACTTCCTCTCCCTCGCCAAGATTAAAGCGGAAGTTACCAGTGGAAAATCGCCACCCACGCCGGCGACCTGAACCCCCTCTCCTCCCCCTCCCCCCTGAGTAACCGCTCCCTCAGCACCTGCGTGTACACGCTGTTTCAGAAGGGTCCGACGAGGACATAACAAAGAGAGAGAGGGACAATGGGGAGGTCAATTAGAGGAGAGGCCGAGAGGAGGTGCTTGTCATGGGTTTGACGGAGGCCGAGGGAGGCGTCAACGTGGGCAAGGAGGAAAACTGTGCACTGAGTACGGACGTGGATACATATAGAGGAAGGCTTTGGTGTCCAGTCAGGATTTTGTTCTAAGACCACAAAAGCGATTTAGACCAAAACTTGGCACGCCGCAAGGGGTAAGAGACCGCTCCCTCTCCTCAACAATGGTCGATCCTTCCAAGAGGGTCTCCTTTATTAAGGAGGCCCCTTTTGGTGTCTTTTGCACTTATGCATTAAAACCTGCTCTTCAGATTGTTAACCGCCTTCTCCTTTAAAAGGATGGTTAGGTTTGTGACCCCAGGAAACCCATTTTTTTTAGTCAAGTGAACTGTTCCGTGGGCCTGCGAGAAGGGAAAACCCCTGGAGAGAAGGAGGTCAACCAAGAAGTACATGATCCGCCAGGTGATATTGCTAAGGGGGGCAGCAATGGCCGGACAACGACCGTGTGGGCATGCTGGTAATTGATAAGAAAGAGGACCATCGGAACATTCTTTCTTACTCATACAGTATAGGTATAGCTGTTTTAGTGGATTTTCATACCCCCAAGGGCACTTTATGACCAAGATGGTGGATCCCAGGCAATTTAAAATGTGTGTGAAGTTGAGCGGGACCATATTTATTCTTCTCCTTTCCCTCCTACAAGAGGTCCCAATAAATCCGCCGCAGCGCTCGGCTTTTGGGTTCCTTGCGTGGCCTAAAAAAGACCCACCCGCTGTAAAAATAGAAAGCCTTCATTCCTCTCTCCCATGGACGACAGCATGAAGCACAGTGACTTCAGATAAATGAGATCTCGTGTATGTAATATATGTTACGAGAGCTCTTGTACCTGCTCGCTCAGTGGTAGTGTCTGCCTTCGTAATGCTCAGGACCAGAGTTCAGATCCGGGGATCACACGGCAAAAACTTTCTCTGCGCATTTACACCAAAGGCCCCTGGCTGGTGCCAGAACTGTCCAAGAGGCAATCTCTGTTGCCATTACCACACTTACCAGTTCCAGCAGCTTAACATCAGGAGTTGGCGAGACAAAGCTGCAGCAGGGCCACTGGTGGGGACATTCCTGGACGTGAACCCCGGACATGACCTGGGTTGCTCGGTACTCGAAGCTCCATCGTGGTGGAGCTTCTTGCCAGGAGTTGCCTGGAAGTGATTCCACGACATGACCAAAGTTGCTAGCCCTGAAAGCCCAGCTGAAAACTGGGCTGGCCAAGGATCAGTTGCTGAGAAGGTCGGGGTGAGGTCATGGTCACAGTTTGGGTGATGCCCGTCTCACTCTCCTGGCAAACTGGGCCAGAAGTGAAAGCCTGATGTTGGGGACATTTTCCGTGAAACTCGCCACATTTGGGGAGGAGGGAGAGTATTCAGCATTGCAGAACCATTAATCTACTGTCTGGGGGATTACCCACTTGTACAAGTTGCAAAAATGCATGAATATACTGTCATGAATATTTTATGAACTGGCTGGACGCATGCATAAAACAAGTTAATGAGGTAAGGCCAAATACCACAGTGTACTTGCTGTACCTAAATCAACACAAAGAATTATCACGCACACGGCTGAATGCCCAATCTTTAAAAGTGTATGTAGTCGGTCCAGGTGGTTATTGAGAATGCACTGTAAACAGTCGCCAGGCAAGTACGTTGCGGAAGAAGGCCTATTGAGCGGATAGGCCCTTTCCTCGCAGGCTGCCCATCCATCCCGCCAGCTTCCCATCTCGTCCTGAATTTTTCAACGAAACCTGAGCCCTTCGTAAGAAGAGCTGAGTGATTTTGCTGTCCGCTGTAATGAAAAAGCAGGTAAAAGACGAGGGAGGAGAAAGAGTGAAGGAGGAGCGCCATAACTTATACGCACGAAAGCTGCTGTTTAGAATATCCTTCCGCCACTATGAGAGCTAAAAAATCTACCATCTGCTTCACACAGAATAACAACGTGAGACAGTAGAGTAATGCTTGATACTTTTGGTCCGAGTGATGAAATAGCTAAAGTGACTTTAATGCAAAGTACCTCTTCGATTTTCCCTTAGCCTAGCAGCCAATAGGAGGCACCACGCGCTGGGATTGTCTGGGTGGAGGTGCACTGCCTTGGCACTGGCCCTTCTCAGTTTGGTGACGAGAGGTCCAGAGGACATTTCAGACGAAGAGGCCAACAACAGAGCCAGGGTGATCAAGTTTGAGTCGCTGGCGCTGGCGCAGGAGCGTTGTTCCAGTTCATTCGTCACCAGACGTCCCAATCCTGCCGACTTCTCGGCGCACCTAGAGGCTGCAGCCAGCATGCGGCAGCGGCGGGCCGGAGCAGAATCTTCCTCCTGGTTTGCCAGTATCTGGAGAGAAATCTTGAATGGACCGAGAACTTTGCTCCTCTGAGCTATAATCCCTACCAAGTGCTTGGCTAAGGCCTCCCACAATCCTCTATGCTGAGGCCATTTGTGGACCTGAGTGACCACCTGTCTCGTGGCCAAATCTATGCGTCCCTTGGCGCAAAGCACCAAAGCCTTGAGGGACGCGATCTCTGAAAGGTGGGTGGGGTCGTCGCGGAACCGGTTCATTTCCTCTAGGGCGGCCTTCAAGAGGAAAAGATAAAAAAAAATGAGACCTTAGTAAATCGAGCCAAAAACCACTCGCCTACCTCACCTCAATTAGGGTCATGTCCCCTTCCTTGATTCCTAAGACGCAGAGAGCAAAAAGACCAGGGATTGAAGGAGGACTCATCTACGTGTGGGTTCAGAACAAAAGATTAAACGGCACAACAGCATGTGTCACGTCTATTTTTACCTGAGAGCTCTGAAAGAGGAGCGTCTTGGCCGCCTGTGCCCCCTGCACCCTGTAGGCCACAGTGGCCATGGCCGCCAGGACGTGCGCCTTCAAGCTCGGCTGCGCGAGCAGCAACGCCGCGTTGTACGCCTCGTAGGCTTCCCTGTATTTCCTGCTTCTGTAGTACGCCAGAGCAAGGCAGGAGCAGGCGTAGAAGTCGGGCTCACAGGCGTTGGCAATATGAGCGATGGCAGCGTCGGGTTGACCCAGCCGCAGGCAGACCCTGCCGAGGGACTGCAACACTTTTCTGAGCTTCTCCTCGTCGGGGTCGCTGCTCGTCTGCAAGACATGGAGTGCCAGCTCCAGAGCCTGTTGGGCAGGACGAAGGAGGCCCTGACGTTCCAAAAGCGCTCCCAGCATGGTGAGAGAACACGAGTCCATCTGTGAAAATGCTTTTGTCATGATCGATAGCATACTTTTTGCAGAGGAGTTGCGCCACCTTCACTCTCTTGTTGTATCGCTGAAGACAGTCAGTGGCCACCGTGATCCCGAACATCTTCTCCACGCAATAGCGGTTGTGAGGTTTCGGAGGGCGGACGCCTTCAACCTCAGGATGCAAACCCTCAAGGGTTCTACGTTAGGCAAGAACAGACAAACAAGTCATTACGTCAGAATGTCAGAATACTCCGACATAATGGCAACAATAAAAACTTTGGAAAAGTCGACTCGGGTAATCAAATTGCAGTTTCTCCTCTTCCCCTTCCCAGAAGAGAGGCCAGGTTTGAATTGTGTGCAGATTTGGTTTTGCAAAGAAAGTCACAATATCAGGCATGAATCTTATGTGCACTAGTTGCAGTCATCTTCCTCATGTGAAGCCCGTTGTCTCTCTCAATTTCAATCGCTTTTGCTCTGCTTTGTTCTTAAAGTCAGTCGACCCTTGCATAATGCCCAAGGGCGCTGTGAACAAAGAATTGAGCACATCTCATTTAGAGTGAAAATCGACCTTTCAAGAACGATTTAGGAAAAAAAAAATCCAAAGAGCCTGTTGAAGAAAAAGGGGCCTTTTACGGCCCCGAGTTCCTACAAACAAGTCTATACAGTACTGGAAGGAAAACATTCCTCATTGTAATGGCTGCTACTACTCCTTTGTCTGTCTGCACAACACCGGTTTGTGGGCTGATATCACATACTTGGCCAATACAATAGGTCGGATTCGATATGACAGGCGCACATTTATGAATCAGAATAAAGCATTTAAATTCTCTAAACCTTCATGCAGGCCTGAGAAGCGCACTGGGCTACTCAACCTTTTGCAAGTTTGGCACGCTACAATCCCATTTGCGTGGCACTGGGTCGTGCACAGATACGAGTACGCTTTATGCTTGGGCTACGAGACACACAAGCAGTTTACCAAAACTTTTCTATCACTGTCCCTTGAAGCCGCAAATAAAAGTTTTATGGATAAACTATAAAAAGTTGGAGAGAAGGAGCGTGATCGAGTGGTCGTGTGTAAACACAAAAAGGGGATGCCTAGAGCGATTTCTTGGAAAATGTGAAAGTACCTTTTGATATAGGTACTTCAGAGTAAGTAGAAGTGAAGCCTATACATCATCTATCTTTTAAAAAGAGTAAACCTGCTTTACGACAGTGCGTACAATAGCAGCACGCATTTATCAGTGGGTCTGTGCAGACTGGATGCACATGAGCCAGAATGTTTGTGTAGGTACGTACAGTATGACGCAGAGTTGATTTTTTTTGCTGGCCTGTTGTACTAGGCACTCCTAGTTGGAAGAACGGGTGTGCAGTGAATTACAGTGTAAAAGAGACCTGCAGACCCAGTTCGCGTAGCCCAGGCCAGACTCCAGCTCATTTCCGAGGAAGGTTGTGTGCCTGAACAAGTCCATGGTCTCCTCGTCGTAGCCGGCGCCCTCGGCCAGCAAGGCCTGCCCGACCCAGGCCCGGAGCCACGAGGGGTCGGAGTTCTGCGCTTCCTTGAAGGACTTATTGGCCAATTCCACGTCTCTGCAGGGGAAAAAACAAAAGGAAAGTTAGCTCTTGTTTAAACATCAACACTAAGAACGAGTGTTTGAACACTTGTACGGAGTAGAAGTACGTACGTAGAGGATGCTGCGAAGCCACTTTCCCATCACCTCTGCAGTGCGAGTATCTTAATAACTTGGGCACACACGCACACAAAGCCGACGGCAGAAGAAGCTTTCTTTGGGGACAGGAAAAGTTTCGTTTAGTCTGATCCCAGAATTTGGAGGATTTGGAGCTGAATAACGTCAATTTGGGGCCCATTAAGGAAGTGCGTGTGACTCTCACTCATACTCACACACACGCACACTTCTCATTCTAGTTCTCCATGCAAAGTCTAACTCTGAGCATTAACAATCAACATTGTGGGACATCTGTGCACATGACAGTTGCAATTACTCATTAGCACAGAGGCGGACCAATCTCTTCTCACTCTGCTTATAAAGGCTTATAATTACATCTACTAGTCAAAGTCAATGCGATCAAGCAGGATGCGTGGGGAGGATCACCATACAGGGTGACACACATGGACGTCCCACTTCTCAACAGCATTTTTTTTAGCTACTCTGTAGTATCATCATTACCATTAAAAATTTAACCCAGATAGCCTATATTACTCACAAAGGAGCCTCTGTCATGTACTTGTTTCTCAAACTTGCCTTTCGCAGCAACACAACATTCTAAAAGGTTCCGGAACTTCTTGCAGGCTGAGATGATGTAAAAATAATGTCGGACGTTCACGTGACTCGCCCTGCACGTACAGGCTGTATGGATACAAAATATAAACACACGTTTCAAAATAAGTGAGCCATTTGAAGCTAAAGCTTCGATTATTGGCAGATTATAATAAGAACACTGCAAGCTGTTTGGCTGAAATCCTTTCTGGTGTCGACTATATGATCTGGTGGGGTGGTTACACATCATCAGGAATGGTTGAGGTCATGAAGTTAGGATATTTTGATCATTCAAATATTACCTATTCTCCTTTATTCATATATTTCCTCCTTGCATGGCAGGACTTCGTTGGCCCTGGGATGGGACTTGATGGCATTTTAGGACAGATTTGAAATCAAACCGCCCCAGAGCCATCAAGCGTACGAGGAGGGAATTTGTAGTTTGATGCAATGGTTTGGACAATATTACCCTGTCGAATGCTCTCTTGGAATATTTCCAGTACCTTACCCATGCTGTCTCTGGGCTACAGTGACCAGGTGGACCTGGGCCGGCCCGGCCGGCCTAGGCTGCTCATGCTCACTCTTTCCTACTCGCTCCCTTTGAGCATGGTGTAAAGCGTTTCCATATTGCCCGCACTGGAGTACATAAGAGAGGGCAGTCTTCACCAAACCCTTGTGTCAACTTCTATGTAGCCAGCGCCTCATACTGCACTGCATACAGCAGTGCGAACCACACCCACAGTGCTTTATGTTTTTGCCATTTTTTCCACCCTGCAAAGTGAGTACGACCTGCTAGTCTCTCCATATGACAGAACGTTGTGTTTCTCTGTCCCACGTTGCCGTCACCTGATTAAACCCTAACTTGCTCTGATGATTGTGATCCAGCCAGGGTCCCGGAAGGAAACATAAGAAAACGTCACTGTTAAGAACTTGTTTTTGGCCCTTTCAGCCAATTTTTGCCAGGGCCGCCTGGCCCAGCAGTCAGTCACCTTTTTGTCGGGTGCACCTGCTGCTTGTGGACTATACAAAAGTCTTACGCGCCACCAAATTTAAACTGGTGACATGAAACTTCCGAATGCAAAGAGGAATCGAGAGCAGGAATGAAGAGAGTGCAGGAAGAATATGAGGGGAATGAAAAGACTAAGGAGAGGAGCCAAATCGTCCTCAGTGCCTGCCAGGGAATTTATTTCCGTCCTCCTTGAGATTTCCCCTGGTATTATCTCGGGGTTGAAGAACGTATGCATATCACGCCAGAGGAAAAGTCCAAAGTGTTCTTGCTTGCAACTCCTTTGCCTCTTCTAAATTACTTTTGACACCTCTTCCATCTTCTCCATAGCTTTTGCCTTGACCTTGCTCAGGCGTCTGACCGCGACTACCCACACCCACTCTCCTTTTCACCTCGTAAGTCTCTTGTCCGCCTTTTTTTACGCTTGATCCACTGAAAGTTTTCGTCAAATCTCATATGCTTTCATACTGTAATCTCCAAAAACAGTGCGCCAGACACTCAAGACTTGCTCAGCACTTGGGCTAAGACGCTTCAAATTTCATGAAACATGTACGACTGTGCACTGATCGCAGTTCAGACAGCTCGGTACTCTGGCTGCAAATACCCCTTATCAGCTGCAAACAAAAAAGAGGGGACAGACACATCATAAACATAAGTTTTTGAAACTATCTTTTTTATAAGGAATTACGAAGCAAACTTTTTCTGCTCCACTCTCTCCATTTCTCTACATATAGTAGAGAAGACAAAGGACGACAAAAATAACAACGAATATGTTCAACTTTTTTGTGCCTGAAGAGTCCCTGAAAACTGAACAGCCCATATTTAAATCGAAACGTCGACGTAACTTTCAAGTTTGAAACAAAACTTGCAAAATACTTTATTTTTCAGTAGCGCTTGCACGCTACCCACTTCGTAGAAAGGAATACAAAGCTCTATGTGTTTGTGGCTGAAAGACGTCCATTCGAGCGAGCATCGTGCGCTCATCACGGCCTCGGCGCTGAAATCGGCCGCGCAAAAGCTGGTTAAGTTGGAAATCAGCTGCGAAAACGCTGACAAAGCTGGAGAGACCGGAGAAATGGTGAAAATTTTGCGCTCCCTGTACAGTTGTGTTCAGAATTGGAGGCCTCTAGCAGATTGGCAGAAATTGGCAAAATATTTAAAGTTGAAAAGTCCTGTATCACGTTCTTTATTAATGAATGAATGCACCTGCTGCATGCGGACAAACTTGCAACAGCGACTAAGATAAAAAGTACAAAAATGTAACTTCCTTAATTTTGTAGCAACAGAAACTCCACTAAGATTGTAGCAGCAGAAAGCTGGAGGCATTCATAGTTTTCGTCATTTCTTCACTTTGAAGTTAGATGGCACATTTAAGTGGAAGTGGAATCAGCAAAAGAAACGTGGGTAAAAAAGCTACAGCATGAGTATTACATAGGCTCAATTTCCACTAACGGACCTTAACTTCTGCACAGAAGTGACCCCTTCATAACTATCTTAATATTGCAGCTATTCAAGTCCTTACAGCGTTGGAAACCTTGAGGTCACACAACTTCAAGTTATTCACTTCATTTGGGGGCAAACTCGGGTATTAAGGGCTGTGCTGGTGATTGAAACAAAAAATCGCGGGACACATTCGTTTTTTACATTGCACATGAGGGAGGCGGGGGTGCATATGCAGTGCCATTCACTTCTGAATGGCACTGCACATGTGATGCGCCTTCATACACAGTATGCGGCAAAAGTAGTTTGCGAAATATGCCTGCCGATGGTGGATGACAGTCAGCAAGTGGTGTGGACTTGGAGCTAGTATCCATGAAAAAAAATAATTGGGTACTCATCTGAGGTGCCCTTGGGATTAGCCTACAGCCTGGAGGCCATACTTTGCCTGATGGAAGGGGACACAAAACTAAATTCAAAAACTATTTGACCACAACTTACTCTCTTTTTATACGCCAAGATGCACCCCACGTCAGAGGATTTGACGAAAAGACGGGGGATTTTTCACCTTGCTGCTCATATTATTCATTGGCCTACAAGCGACTATATTAAATTTTATTGAAATGTGTGTTATTTCCGCCGTAGGTATCTGGGACTCTTTTTGTAAGACAGGGATATATTTGTTGCGTTATTGCTTCCTTTCCCTAATTTGCCTGCTAGTGATGAGTTCGGAACTGAAAATGCAGGCAAGCTTCATTGAGCTGGAGCTAAAAACTCAACACAATTTCAACTGGAACACACAGTCCAAACCATTCGGCACGACTGACCAACTACCTCTTGATGGCTCCGACCGCCAATCTTCTCTGTCTACCTAGATACAAACTTAGTGATCAGCAACTGTCATGCCAACCTGCAGGACCTACCAATGCTCCCCCAGGTCTCCCGACATGGCTTGTCATTTTTAAACACCTAATGCCTTTTCTATACTGTCCCGGGCGAAAGTACTACCCGTCACATTTGGTCCTGCCACGTTTTTATTGTTTTAAAATCAAATCTGAATGTCACCCCCTACTTTTTAGGTGGCACTCAGCCTTCTGAGATCTTCTTAGTGGCCTTCAAGTTCAAATGTAAACAAAAACGAACACCACCACACTTTTCGGCACGTTGATCCAAACCAAGAGGATTATCAGAGCGCCTAGACCGTGATTTTTTGCCGCAAACTTTCCTTGAAGTTTTCAAACACAGCATGACATTAGCACACTCCGGCCAGTCTAACTGGGTGGCCGCGTTGGTGGAGGCTTCGAGGATGGCAACGAGAGAGAGGACTCTGACCTTGTTGGAGCTGGAAAGGGCATGTCAGAAAGTGAACACGCGGAGAAGGATGACCCGACAACAAGCAGGAGGGCGAGAAAGTGTCATGGGCGAAGGGGATCCGTCAAGACAGGACCAAAATCTGGCCGACCAAGGGCAAAAGTGACCCCTCGAAACAACAGCAAGATGCGGAAAAGGATTGCCCCGAATCCCCAGCGATCAATTACAAAGAAAGCAAAAAGTCTAGACATGTCTAGGAGGTCGATGAGAAGGCTGTTGGATGAAACTGCGCACCAGTCAAAGCAGGCCCCCATCTGCCACCAGATTGGAACTGCCAAGCAGACAGAGCGGGCTGAGACGGCCGCGATCCTGTCTAAGGAGATTGAAGGCACTAATAACGTAATAATCTGGTCTGACGAAAAGATGTTTTACGCGGACGAGGCCGCCAATCTCCAGAGAACTCGGTTCCTTGTTCCAAAGATCAACGAGGATAAAAGCCTTCGGGTCAAAACCCCGAGTCAAACAGTCTCTCCGAATAATGGTTTAGGGGGCAGTTACTTCAAATGGATCACCAATGCCTCCCATCTTTTCTGATGCCAACGAGAAACTGACAACGACCGTCTACAGGGACAAATGTTGAGCCCATTGTGGACTGGGCCAAGAAGACGTGGGGACATTTTTCAATAAGCTCCAGTCCACACTTGTAAGCTGTTCAACAGTTCCTGGTTGACGAATCCAGCATGAGTGGATTTTGGGGCAAAAATTAGTGCCTCCTTCAAGCCCTGATGCTAATCCAATGGATTTTGCAGCCTGGTCCAAGTTGGAGGCTGCAGCTTGCTCTGCTTGGGGCATATCGAGGGAAAACCTTATCAGAAGGATAAAAGAAGCTTGGCCACAGGTACTGACTCCAGATTTCATAATTTGGGAATGCTCCGATGCAACAGTTCTGCTGAGGGCCGATGTTAATGGAAGCCATATCGAGGGAATCAAGGACCTTGACAAGTATGAAAATTAATTCATGCAGTGAGTCAAAATAACATTTATAGCACTGGCTTTCGCTAATTACTTTGTCAAGTTCTATGCCAATTGACTAATCGAAGGACCCAGTGTGATTAATGTAGTACAGACACTAAACGGGCAATACTTTCACAATACATATTATACTGTATGTGCAACGTTCGTTTTTCCCTACCACTTATGTTGCATTTGCTGTTTCTTACATTTTGGTTTCGATGACTATCACAGCCCTCAATCTTACGAGGCATAATTTATTCCCTGTTTTGCCCCTCTCAATAAGCATTCATGGCTTGATCTGCGTGCGTGAGGAGCCTCCACGATGAAGAATGAGAAAAGAAAGACCCATCAGTCATGAAAGAAGAAGAAAAGCAGAGAAGTCGACTGAGAGGAAAATAATTGGAAAAGCGTGCATTGTTGTTGCTGTAACTTTCGTCCATCTCATTATTGCTTTCTCTATGCTACGGTAAAAGCAAATGTGTGCTATTGATCCTACACAGTGAGAAAGTATCTAACGGGACGGAAGGACATAGTGCGTGTCTGCTACTTGAGACCAAGGTAGGGCCCATCAATACTGGATGAGTTCCAATAGACACTCACTTACCCCAAGATCATGTAGAGAATCCCGAGGTTCGTCCAGGCGGGTGCGTCCACTGCTCCTCCGGGAAGCGCAGTCGACCGCACAAGACAGTGCTGTGCCAGGGGAAAGTCACCAAGACGTAGCGCTAAGACACCCAACAGATTCCAATGTGGATGGGCCGATGGCCGCAGCGCCACAGCGCGCCGTGCCATCGCCATCGACTTGGCGTCCAACTTGGCGGCCGTCTTCTCGTCATCATCGCCGCCGCTCAGATTCGTCGTTGTAGCCTGGGCGTGAAAGTTGATGGCCAGATCGTGCCAGGCCGTCGCCAGAGAAGGCTTCATGTGGAGAGCTCGGAAGTAGCACTTTGCTCCTAGCTCCAAGAGGCCAAGCTTGTCCAATTTCGTGGAGGAATCCGATACCTTCCACTTTCTGGGATCACACAAGTGATCTGCGGCAGCGCTAACAACTGCCTTGTCTTCATTTGAGGCAGTCAGCAACTCGGGCACTGCAAGGTCATGAAGAGTGTACGTATACGGTAGTGAGGTATACGACACAGCCTAAACAATGGAAAGAAATATCCCTCACCTTGTACTTCCCTCAGTGTCTCTTTTGGAAGATGCCAAACCAGCGTGCAAGCCTCCCCGAGCAGTTTCCACATGCAGGTGGCTTCCTCTTTCCTTGCCTTTCCCATGATCCAGATGCCGCACGCCAGAGCCCAGATGGCTTCTTCACAGCAGTCGACAGCAGCTTCATCAACGAACTCAGACAAGTAATCGCGGGCAAGTGCCAAAAGCGACTCGCCTAATCCCTGCAAAATAGGATGGCGGAGGGACGCATCAAAAGTTCTTAAGTAGTAAGAGCATACTTACTTTTAGAGCAGGCACATATGGAGGTTCCTCCGTCAAGACAAGCTCTTTGAAAGCTTCGCGTGCCTCGGAGAAGTGGCCCAGCAGTAGCTTGATGTTCCCAATCTGAAGTGATGCGTGCAAGGACGATGGGGAGAGCCTCAACACCTGAAAATCAGGCAAGGTAAGCACTTCAATTTGCGTCAGCAGAAGTTTACCTTGTCAAAAGCCTTGAGAGCCGCCGTGTATGACCCCCTGGCCATGTATGCGTCTGCCAGACACTCCCAGGCATGACAATCGGTGCTGTCTCTTCGGAGAGCAGACTGAAAACTTAAGATGGCATTGGTCGAGTCGTCCTGAAAGTAAGAGACCTCCATGATATAAATATTTCAACGACTGGGACTAACTCACTTGTTCCAAGTAGAGGACGCCTAATCTTATGTAGGCCCATCTCGATTCGCCAGAACTGGCGGTGGGTCCCATTGTAACAGACTTCAGAAACTCCAAGTTGCTCTCTGTGGCACCCTGATAAGAAAGCCAGAAAACATCTAACTACTAATCCCTAGACCAAAAAAAATAAAAAATATAATTTTTCAATGTTCTGGGCATTTTTGCACAACCTTTCAGATGTTTCAGGGTTTTCAGGATGTTGAAAACGTTCTTCCTTCCTTCCTTTCTTTCTTTCTCTTTTTCTTTCTTTCTTCTTTCCTTCCTTGCTTTCTTTCTTTCTCTTTTTCTTCATGAAATTGAGGTGCTTTTCTCGTCAAGCACAAGCACATGTATCTTGTCTTTTTCTGGTCACGAGCGTGGAGGGTCCGTCAGAAAAGTGCTAACATATGTTTTGAAAGGAACTTTAAGTTGCCTGCACACTCAATCGTCTCATACTGTAAAGTCAAATTTTCCGCCAAAACATGTGTTAGTCCTTTGCTGACGGACCCTGTAACTCTTGAAGGTACCTGATACAAGATCAATTCTATCCCTGGAGACAAAGGGAGGATTTTCAAGGCAAAGCGGGACTGTGTCCTGCAGAAGAGTGATGGTCTGAAAGTTCTCAAAACTGCGCACAAGGTTCTGGAAAGTCTACTCGTTCTACTGAGCAGCACTTCATCGTGCTGAACTAATTTATCCCTCAACGTGTCAATGAATGAACAATGAATGGAATTTATCGAGGATTTCCTTACCTGCTCTCTGTAGACGTCACTCAGCATCGCGCCTGCCTCCTCCGACCCCCCGTCTAGGGAGTAAGCCTTTTGTAGACACCGCCGGGCTTTGTCCGCATCACCACGTCGTCTATAAGCCATGCCTAGTCGAAGAAAAGCACCAGGGCACCCAGGCGCGGCTTTGGCGGCCCTCAGGTATGATGTTAACGCCTTATCGCTTAACTTTTCGGCTTCAAAGATACGTCCTTGCAGCATGAGTGAATCATAATGAGAGGGTTGGTCAGTGAGAGCAGACTCCAGGTAGGTACTAGCTTGGTTGAGGTCGTGGTTTCGAGAGTAGGCGATGACGGCGCGGATGAAGTTCAACTCATGGGCGGGCGCTGAACCTGTCATTCCTAAAGCAGAGGTGGCTAAAGACGGAACCGACATTGACAACGGGTTTGCTTACTGTCAATTTCCTCCTCGACATTGCCCAAATCCTGACGACGAGCAACGTTGATCTTGACGCGAAGCAACCTCATCTCGGTTGGTAGAGCCTTTTCTGTGCTGCTTATGGCTCCTTCCACAGCCTCGGCCGCTTCCTCCATCTTGCCCAGCCTGTAAAGGCTCTGCGCACGGATCGTATCCAGCTCTAACTTGAGTCTTTTCTTGGCCGCCGCGTCTTTCACCTTAATCTCGAGAAGCTGCGCGGCAGTTGACGCTGCCGCCGCGGCAGCCGCTGGGTCCTGATCGGTTTGATGCAGCGATCTGCTTAGTATCAAAGCGCCGTAGAAGTTCTTGTTGCAGTGATTGCGCAAACAGTCCGCGGCCTCGCCAAACTTTTTCTGGCGATAAAGCCATGATCCCTTGGCAAGCAGGCCTAAAGCAGATTTAGGGTTGAGACTGAGCAACTTCTCAGAGAACCTGTCGGCCTCCTCAGACAGTTCGCGACTGTCAAAGCTGAGCTCGTCCGCTGCCCACTGTACGTACACCTTGCAAATCCACTCAAGCGATTGGGTAGAGTCCGGATTAGATCGAAACATGGCAAGAGCTGCCTCAAGAAGTGCTTGCATCCGCATCTGGGAATACAGCAATCGCAGGCGGAACTTCTGGTGTTCCAGATTCTGGACCGAATCTTCTCCTGGCACGATGCACTCATTGAGAGTTTTAAGTAGAAGCTCGTTGAGTTCCTGACTCAGACCGGACCTTTGACTTAGGACCCTAATGAGGTCTGCTCTGGCCTCTTTAGCTTTAGACCCTTCATTGCGATCGTCCAGGAATGATATCCGAGAAATCATAGCCTCAACAGCTTCAGAAATTTCGTCACGTTCCAGTCTCTTTCTCCAAAGCTTCTCTGCGGTGTCCAAATACTGAAACGTAGTACGGATATTGACACCCATTCTTCGGGCATGCGGTCCAATGTGGTTACCTTCTTCGAGTCATTGGCACTGAGCATGAGCTGGACCAACTTTTCGTAGGCCTCTGTTAAGTCCCAGGTAGGGTCGAAACCTTCCTCCGTGAACTGGGTGTGCTTCTCGTACAACGAGGCCAGCCCTTGCCAAGCCACAGGTTGCTCCGAGTCGACGGAAATGGCCCGACGGTAAGACTGGAGGAAGATGGTTGACTAAGGAAAGCTAGTTAAGCCCAAAGGAACTCACCTCCCTGGCCTGTCGAAGCTGTCCCGTCTCCACATGACAGACGCCGGCAAAGACCAAGCCTAGGTAGTTGTCGGCGTCGACATTGAGCGCTCGATTGACGCATTTAAGTGCAGCCCTGTGGTCCCCGGAATTTATCTTCTCGCGGGCCTCCTTCAGCGCCGACTTGACGGCCTTCGAGTTCGAGGATGCCATGGTCGCCCACAAGAAGTACTTTGAGATGCGCCAACGTAACAGTTCAGGACATCGGACTTCAGAGAATCCACGATGTTTGTTTTCCTTCGGTAGCTTTACTCGATTGAAAAAGGTCAGGTTTGTCGTACGGCGGGAAATTCAAAAAAAGTTATTGCCGCGTGAGCAGACGATCTCCCCGCAACACTTTTCAGCCTTCAAGACCACAGCTGACCTTTGGTACTCCTTGTAATGTCATTATTAGCGTCGAAAGATGTTTTGGCTACAATCCCGAGTCCTTTGTGACCCGGAGGTCACCCTAAACGTCCAACAACAGGGAAATCTAGAAAAACATTCTACAAGTTTAATTCTACACGTTCACTGCGACGATCTTCAGTTTTTCCTATACGGGCTCCTTCTTCCATCGTAGTCCTTCTTTGTCCTCTGGCTAAGTGGAAACTTCAGCATGTATTGGTTCAGCTCCACTCCCTGCATCTTCGACGGGTCAGTGGTCTAAGAGAAAGAGACAGAATTTCACGAATGAGGAACCTCTGTACGGACGTCATGTACGTTTAGCTGCACTATCTTCCTAGTAGCGTCCTTGTGAACATCGTGATGTTAACGTCGTTTCCACTGCATAAAAGCACGAACGCGATGCGTTAACGTTAAAGTCACGGTGACAGAATCAGCAAAGAGTACATGTTTCACCACTGCAATTTTCCCAATGTAGTCATATGTTGCACGTCCTGGAACTAAACGCACTCGCGTGACCAAACTTACAATAGGGATCGTCTTATTGCTGGGTTGTTGCAGAGCTTGGTCATCTGTGGCTCTGAACTCCGAATAGCACTTCTGGAAGCTGAAACAAGAGACGTAGAATTAGCCAGCACTAGAGGAAAACGGATACTTGAGTCAAAGCACATTACTCCCAGTGTGAGTCTCAAATGAGATGGGGTTTTTTTTCGTTGTGCTGCATTTCATGATTGAGAGTAGAACTCACCCAGCGATCTCGCCCTCGCACATAGGTTGACTCTGGTCGAATTTCTCCAAGCACACGATCATCGCCATCAGTTCCTTCATGCACACCTTCTCCTTTTCCTTCAATGTCCGTGGCGTCACGCGGTTCAGTAGAGCCATAGCCTGCGGAGCGCGCTCCTGGAAAGAGAGTCAAGTCAGGTTCAGTCAGGTTCGGGTCAACATTCCAGACACTGAACTGCAATAGACTCAGCTACGCTGCGTCAATTTGTGTCGCTCACTTTGTAGAAAATCTTGTCCTCTTCTATATCGAGTCGTCTGTTCCTCCGACCAATGAGATCCTTGGCCCGGCCCAACAGTGGTCCTCTAAGATTCACCATGTTGGGGCCTCTGGTGAGATCTTTGTAAGGGCTTGGTGGATGCTTGTTTACCTTTTCGCCACAGCAGCTTTTGTTGCTGCCTTTTGGAAAGTCACGCAACAACACTATCTTGACACAGGCACGCAACCTCTGCTGAGGCTACAAAACTTGAGACGTGTCACACATGAGGTGACCGCAAATTAGCATCCTGCTACGGGTCTAAATAGGATGTGGATTTTTGTGACATCGTCCATGATTTATTTCTCGTACACAAAAAGAAACGACGGTCACGAGCAAAAGGGCCAGTTCATTCACCTGTAGGACCTCGTTCACTTCTTTCTATCTGCTCAAAAAATTAGAAACAACTGATCTTTCTCGTCTTCGATCTCGCCGGACCCTAAAGTGTGAGCTATTCATTCTGCTATTCTCGATGGATGAGGACGTAGAAGCCCAGACACGCGAGTACCGCGTACTTAAACTTCGGATATTCGTTCATGATAATGGTGACGATGCCCACGTAAGGTAAGAACCCCCTGGCTCGGCCAACTACGTCCTTCTTTAACAACCAATTCTGCAAAGAGAGAAGAAAACACTGTGACAGGCATGAGTTCCAGTGGAAAAAGCGCAGGGTCTACTTACTTGTCCAGGGGCGTAAAGACCTCTGTCGTGGACAGAATTATTGTCTCCCTTGGTGAGGAACTTGACAGTTCCGTCCTCTTTCTCATGCAACTGTAGCACTCTGTGGACGATGGGAATGTCGCGGCCCTCAACCTATCCAACAACGACGCAACAGTGGTCGAGTTTTTTAATAATACACAAGTACTAAGGTGCTGACCTTGAACACAACGATCTCGCCCACCCTGATATCCTCCGTCTCGTAGTTTGTGAGGAAAAGAAGATCTCCTCGGTGGAAGGCCGGCTCCATGGACCCGGACAGCACTACCACGATGGGAGATTCCGACCCCGTCAACACCATCAGACCCTTCCAGATCATCAGCGCCGAGGAAACGATCATGCCAAAAGACAGGGCCTACGACAAGAAGAAATCTCCTGAATTTGAGCAAATTCGCGGCCAAATGCATCAACTAAGATGCATCGGTGCAATCACGCCCTCATGATTAAGCGGGCGTCTGATCCTCCTCACCTGATAGAGAACCTGCCTCTTGTTCATGCGCTTGATGTCGTCGAATAGGGAGTCAATCATGTTGACGTTGACGATGCCCCCCGGGAAGACTGCGACGTGCTAGAAGGGAGCGATATCCCCCGTGGAAGTGCCTCCCTCGTCCCCGTCCTGATCGTTGGGCAAGAGCAAGCCGCAGAAACAACTTGCTGATGTTTCCGACGAGAATCAGAGTGGCCACTTTTCATGGCTGTTCCCTGGGTAACTTTGTCATGCGTCTCTGTTATGTCAAAGACGTTGAGGATATTCTCTTGACTAACTGTTGGGGCGTTCTAGAGGACAGAGGGCTGCCGCACCCTGCTTCATCACTCGTAATGGGGCATGATGTTGGCAGGAAAAACTCGAAGCTGAATCAATCCTGTCAACCCTGTCGAGCAGATGCCGACGACAGGCAAAGTTTAAGCTGACGTGGAGATGAGAAGAGAGCGAGAAAGGTTGCGCGATCACCTTTTGTAATTCTTCCGATGTCAAAACGTCTGTGAACATAAACAAGAAAGTGGCGTGGCGGACAAACAACAAAAATATTAATACGAGACAGCAAATGACGTTGGTCTCGGCGGAGCGCTGGGTCACTCCAGGCACACGGCTCTGTGCCGTCGACGAGGACAAGTATGAGGTGAGCAAAGTCGGTGTATCCTGTCGAGGCCTGGGAGGCCGAGAGACTGCGCACGGGTTTGTCACGGATTTTTGCTCTCTCACCCCGAGGAGCCGAAAGATTGGGGTAGGGAGAAAGTCAACGAAAATATGATATTTCTTTTCCTTAGTCCGGCACTGGGACGTACGTCCTGGGTGGCTTTCTGCACGCCTCTCTGGCCGGGCGCGTGTCTCTGAAGCCGGTGGAGAATCAAGAAGAGGCTTCCTCGTCGTCACAAAAGGTAAGGTCAGTCAGTTTAGTATTATTTATGTAGTCATTCTGTCACTGTCGCGTTGCTATTTCGCCCAGGGTCTCCTTCGCGTGGAGGTACGGACGTGTAAGAACGCGCAGGAGGGCGTAGTGCCCACCCAAGGAGATATCGTAACTGCCAAAGTGCTCTCGGTCAACCCAAGGTACGGAAATCATCATCAAGCAAGTTGTTGACGGTACATTTATGTCAGGCTATTTTATAGGTTCGCAAAGTTACACATCCTGTGCGTCCGCGATCGAGCCCTGCGTGAACCATTTCGATGTCAGCTACGGAAAGAGGACGTCAGAGCCACTGAGAAGGACAAGGTCGAGATGTACAAGTCGTTCAGGCCGGGTGATATCATATTGGTGAGTTACTGTGGTGACTCAAAGTGCACGCATAGTGCATCATCTAGGGACGACTTCGCTTGATTTTTGGTAGGCTCGCGTGCTTAGTCTGGGGGAGGCCTCGTCGGGCTACTTGGTCACGACGGCTGAGAACGAGCTTGGCGTCGTGATCGCGTATTCGGAAGCCTCCTATGCCAAAATGATTCCGGTATGTTATTAAGCATGTGCTTAATGTTGAACATTGCGTGTATATTTTTGATGTTATCTCAGGTTTCATGGACTGAGATGCAGTGCCCCGAGACCTACACCAAGGAATCCCGCAAGATCGCAAAGGTCTGCCCAGAGAACTTGGTGGATCTGGCAAAGATGGAAGCCTGTGAAACATGAAAATGTTGACCAAGCTGGCTTCGTGTACGCTGTGCAGATTACGTGTTAATTGGTTGAAAAGGGTTGTTGTACCACAAAGATTCCTGCACTTTTTATAACCAAATGTCTTGTCTCTATCAGTGTCGAGACGTTTCTTGGGCTTTTCTTTTGCGGTACAACTTGACGTACGTGTACTCGCAAGCAAAGCAGACAGCGCCGACGACCAAAGACGCGACAAACACGGTAAAGATGCCAATTGTGTCGTCGAAGCCGAGGCGAATGAAGGCTTTCTCAGGTGCATTTAGCCTCTCATCAGGCCTCAAAAGTCTCCTTAGCTGGGTACGGGAGTTAAACTTCCAGTGCTCGACCAGCCCGACGTCAATGAATCTAGTTACGACGCCCTGGAAGCGCTCAAACCAAGGGTTGAGTCGGTAGAAGCCCCATCCCACCGGTCCAGATCCCCCTTGTCCAAGCGTTGTGTCGGCGATGTGGAACATTCCCTCCCCGTTTGGTTTTGTGAATCCGATGAAGCGCACGGTCTCCAGCTTGGTCAGCCATTCAACGATGACCTTTTTCCCTTCGAACATCTCCTTGAACTGACTCGAGAGAGTAGAATTGTATTAGAAGTGACGATCATGACGGCATTTTGTTGGTGCATTTTACCGTCTCGTATGGAAAAACTTCCATCTGGATGACGACTTTTTCATTCCAAAATCTCGCCTCGTCGGGATCTTCACTAGTAGCCATGTATTCTTCAACCTAGCAAAAGCGTACATCGTCACATAATGTGTACATAGGTTGCATATGTGATGCACTTTATAAGTGACTAGCAGATTTGACCAGCTTCGCTGGTAGTTCCAATGAAGCCCCCAACTATAAAGTCACTGCCTGTTCAGTTCAGTTTGTGCCTCTGTAGTCCCCGCCTGTTTGTAGTCCCCGCCTCTGTAGTTCCTGCCTATGTACCCCCTGCCTATGTGATACCCATCTATGTAGTCCCCATAGCCTGACAGACAGA
>JAAUXU010077562.1_pt1 | contig 25875 bp, 27 predicted proteins | sample 7278151 | NCBI WGS metagenome assembly JAAUXU01 (sample SAMN14350113, study PRJNA611818) | marine sediment metagenome | isolation source: surface marine sediment (1.8m) | place: French Polynesia: Moorea | collected 2018-08
CAAGGAAATAACTACCTCATGATCAGCACTCTGAGAATGATGTCATGGCAGGAGAAACAGATCAACCATCAGCAGACGCTAAGATGCCTCCAACAGACGAATCCCATACCAAGAACTGGCCACTTTCTGAGTCATTAAGATGGTCAATGACAAACTTTAGGCAGCGCTGAAGGTGCTTGTGTGACTTAAGGGGTTCCTTCCTTGGTCAATAGGACTGCTGATCTTGGCGTCTCAATGCCAGTGTGATGGTTGCAGGCAATACCGTCACACCTGTCACTGCAACATCCTCCTGGAGGGCCTGCCTGGTCACCACGGGGTTCCTCTTTGCCTGCGTGCAATGTCCACCTTGGCCCTGGCAGGCAGGTTGTGCCCCCCCCCCCCGGGCTCAGTGGTGGGGCTCCCTATGGCATTCCAGCAAGTGATAACTTTACACACTGTAGTGCATTGGATGCCTTACATCTTGCTGATATGAGTGTAACCTTTGTTTGTTGTAGACCTTGAGTATGATCTGACAGACATCCTCACAGGGTTCTTGTGGAGGGGGGGAGCATGTTGCTAGGTACTATACTGCATTTGTACTTTTGGTAGTCATGACAGCAGTGCTGATTGCAGTGCCTGGCGGTGCATTGTGTAGTAACCTTGTACATACATAAACGGCCATGCATTCGCATCGCGTGCCGGGTCAAATTCTGTGACCAGTTTGAAGGGGGGCGTGACCTTTGAACGGCCTTGAAACAGGGATCTGGGCACTCTCCCCCAGCTGGGGTCCAGGGGGCAGAGCCCCCCCGGTGTGTGTGTGAGGGGGGGAGCCCCCCACCCGCCAGAAAATGAGAAAAAAATGGCAATGTCACTACTATAAAATTTGCCATAAATACAGTTTTCTGTATTCTTGACCAGGAGGGCCGTTGACTTTTGATTATATGTACGTACAGCACTTGAGACGAGACATCTCCTAGCTGTCGTATCTTCTCATTCAAGAGATGTGGCCAGTTCTTGGTATGGGATTCGTCTGTTGGAGGCATCTTAGCGTCTGCTGATGGTTGATCTGTTTCTCCTGCCATGACATCATCCTCAGAGTGCTGATCATGAGGTGGTTATTTCCTTGACCTCTATAATTTGTGACGCGTATAATAATTTGACACGTAGTCACACTTACGACCCCACACAGGTTGAGGGAGAGAGCACATTGTGAAAAGCAATGGTTACACAACAGAGACTAGGCCTAGCATGTCTACTTGTGCAAGTCGAGCAGGTGGCAAGGAGAGCCTACTTATGTTACTAAAACAGATACCAAGCCATACAAGAGAGATTCTATTAGAATGCTTTCTCCCAACATCGCAATAGGATTCATTTCGACGGATAGGAATTCACCTGTCCATCTAAGGTCGAAACTTACGAAACCTGTTCGTGGAGGGTGGGGAAAGCAATTTAGACGTTCGTACATTTGTGCGAGAAAAATCCGCCAGGACGACAAAAACCAACAGGTTAAACGAATAAAGTTGTGTTTCATTTGTGTGCGCGGCCTCGGGTTGCAGAAAAAAGTGCAAAAAAAGCACCGTCTATTGGCAATCGGAAAATTCTCTTTGAATGGGGTCTAACTGAAGAGAGAAGTCTTTTTTCCAGCAAGGAACAGCTTCCAACCTTCTCTCTGTGTGAAATGCTCAAAGTGGTCAGTAGATGGTGCTTGTTTGCAACTTGGCCACATCACAAGAGCCGAGCCTTCCTCCTGCTCCCCTCCCTCTACCCCAGAGCACTCATGGAACTGACCTTCATAGGTAGATCCTGTAAAAACAATGAAACAAGGGCCAGCCTCATTCTTTGACATGCGATTATCATTTCCAAAGTGTTGTCTCACATCTACGTCAATTCCATCCATTCTTGTGTGCGTCAATGGATGACTCACACTCTAATTTGTTAATCTACTTGGACACATTGTCGAAGCTGCTCAGTTGTTCCACTCAAGTGTACTTGTTACAGCACTGACACGCGACGACAACTCACGCCTACACAATCACACACACACACACACGTAAGGGCGCGCTCGGGATGTGAGAAGTGTACTTGTACGGGACGCAGCAGGAATGCATGGACATGTGCAAGGCGCACGCGGGCGCGCTCCAGGGTCTGGTAGAACTTTTCGGAATCAGGTTTCTCCTGAGTACGAGCCGGGTCACCGAGAGTTTCGGGTTTTGAAGTTCAAGTTGAATCAGACTCGATATCGGTTCGAATCTAGAACAGCATTCGAGCCGGTTTTCTAAAAGGCAATCGAGTCCAGCTTTCAGTTTTAACCTCTTGTGTCATATATTTGGGATGTGATGCTTCTATGCTCTAATGGGTGGAGCGATGCTACTGATGACGAACCAAGGGCTCGTGATATAGGTAGAATCGACTTGACTCGGACTCGAACCCTTTGACTCGCGAATCATTCGCGTCCGAATCAAAAGCCGAGCCTTGACCAGATACGGCTCAAGAGTCTTCTTGTCTTGTCAATTCCGGTTCCAGAACTTAGTCCCTTTCGCCCACTCTACAGGAATGTGTCAAGACCACGTGCGTGAGTGACCACGAGGCGGAAGGCGCGGCTCAAGTCGCAGGGCGAAGGCGGCTCGGGGGAGGCTCCGACGACCGCGCTTTTGCTTGCTTTCAGACTAGTCCATGTGGTCACACCTCTTTTAGCCGTCAAGGGAGGAGGAAGAACGGGACCGCACGAGAGGACGACGACGGCGACGACGACGGCGAGAACTAGAAGGAGGAAGAAGGCAGAATGCAGCAGCAAGCAGCAAGCAGCATTTTTGGCAGCAGCTATCAAGTTGAGCTTTTTGCAGCAGCAGTTTTTTTTGCATTCCAATTTCAATTTCAGTGAATCGACGCAGGCTGGGAAAGGACAGTGACAAGATAGGACAGGACAGGTTCGGCCCCGTGACTGTCGACGACTTCCTGGCGACGACCGGTAAGAACTCGGCCCCGCCAACTTCCCTACACCTTTCACCACAGAGGGTGAGACGAGATGTCAGAAGTGAGCGGTGCCTGGATTAGCAACCGAGCGGACCATGCACTTCACGGACCTGTTGCGGGAAGAAGTGCAGACCTGCAGAAGTGTTCAAGCAGGAAATCGTCTTAGGCTGAATCTTGTCCAGCTCTTGCGGCCCTGCTCATCAGAAGTATCATTACGTTTTCCAAGGTCGAGGTCGAGGTGGACCAGATGAAGCTCTTCATTGACTTTGATCAACTCCACTCAAGTTGACGCTTGACTGCCGGTTGAAATACTTGGTGAAAGAGTAGTGCAGGATGTGCTGTCTCTTCCTCCAGAGGAGCAGGTTCAGTTTAATGGCTAAACATTACTTTACCGCATGATGGACCATTCCTCGAGAGATTTACTGCTTGACGGTGGGAACTTCTGCAGAGTCTCCCGCAACAGCTGGGGAAGTACGTGGTCCATGCTATGAAGGGTTGGGGGGGGGGGGGGGGTCCAGCAATGCGTCCAATGGGACTTTCTTTGACTTGTCCACGAACACGGGCAAAATTGACAACATATTCGTGTCCAGCCAAGACGTCTTGATTTCTTTGCTGCAGATGATGTCTAGTCCTCAGCAAGGACCGCGGTCGCCGGAGGAGCGCGAGGAGCTCCGCAAAAACGTGGCCCAGCTCATCAGGAGTATCCTGATGCCATCGAAGGACGGGGTCGAACTTGACAAGTTACAGCGTAAGTCGACTCTCGACTGCCTGTTGGAATGCTTGGAGTGGTGCCGAATGTGCTGTTTTTTCCTTCAGAGGAATACATTGACTTCAATGCGAAACCCATCCCCTTCCGAAAGATTGGCTATGCCTCTCTGGAAGACTTCCTCATTGACAGTGGGGATTTTTGCAAAATCTCTCGGAACAGCTCTGGGAAGTTGCTGGTGAAAGTAGTTGAAAGTGAAGACACCGCACACATCAGGCGTCTCGTCGCAAAACAGGTGGGTGTCATTCTTGTGAATTCGCCATGACTTACATGTACTCGAACGTGTGTCAAATGTGTGAGGGGTTGTCCATGATGAAGTTCACATTTCCGGCCTGACAGATCTGCCTTGTCATTGACGACCGCAACTCTTCCGCCCCAATATATTTTGCAACTTTTGCAAATAAGTTGCATGTTTCTTCATAATATGAGTCACTAACACGGACACAGTTGCAAAAGAAAAATGATAAAAATTGCGTCATGGTGTGCATGCGTAGGCTTGTGACATCCAGCTTGGTTTGCTGTCACAACACAAGAAGTGAGGCGTTGATCTTCAAAATTACAATGCATGATGAAGATGCAACGAGCCCAAAAAGAGGGCAACAATAACAATTGTCAATGTGAGCAGATGCGAGGGGAGTCAGGCACGTCCAATTGTACACTACAGTGGGGCTTTTAGTACACATTGCCCGGTTCTGAGAAGGCTTTAGGTGATTGTAGGAATTGTGATTGACAATTTTGACCTGCAACTACCAATCGTTATAACTGTTTGTTACTTTTGACATCAACTTGGCCTGATTTCTGTACCGATTATTGGCCTGAGTGTCCGATTTCATATAGAACCCCAGTATGTGGGACGGATGATTTGCAGTGGCAAATGTAAGGGTGTGTGGAGTGAGTGAATCGGACATTTTGCATTCGTTGTATTCGTGCACCATACGTCCTAGGCTCTAATGTTACCTGTTTATGCATTGATGACGTATAGTTCTGAACGTACTAAATATCTTTCCTTACGTCATACCGTGACTTAGGTACTCGTTCCCAGAGAGTAGCCTCCATTTAAGCGAATTATGAGACCCAAGTGGCCCTGACAGGCTTTGCAGCAGTCGTGCATTTGTCCATGGCGATGATATTCTACTCCTTGCTCAGGGAGGCTTTCGGATCTTTTAGGACTTGTTGCATGCTTAGAAAAAAGACCACATGACATGATGGAAGGGTTGCCATCAGGCGTCAGGCCAAAAGGCTTTGACCCAAACTGATAAAAGTGTCACGGTACCCATTTCTGCGTGCAAAGAAGTATCGGCGATACTCATGAAACGATACTTTTCTCCTTTCTGAACCTCCCAGATATTCCTCCACCTCGACAACTTGAATTTTAAACAATTGGCCCCAAGGAAGGACTCCATTAGCAACTACGAACTTCTCACAATAATTTCGGGACACATCGCAATTAATTTGTCTGAAAAATTGGATGCCTCTAAAATTGAAGTGCAGCTAGTTTCCAATGATTTTTTTTCTTTTGGGTGGTACTCGAGCATTGCCTTTAGATGATATACTTTTGGGTGTCGATATAGTATCGGATGATACTGGGATACTTCTTCAATGTGGCCTTACTTTTCGTGGCAATGGAGGTGGATGGTCGGGTCCTATTGCTCTGGCATCTCATGGAGGCCTCGTTGACAGGGTTTTTTTGCACTAAATTTTTAGGGAGTTCACAGATTGTTTAGCTCTCATGGGAAAATGAGGAGCGCTATAGTATGTTAAAATCAGGTGAAAGAACCTTTGGTGCAAGGTGCATGATTTGCTTTGATAATTGAGCCTTTGCCAAGCTGTTGAATTCCAACATAAGGTTAAGATGTACAGTGAGCGAAGTAGCATGCACACGTGTGTTGGTCTAGAATAATGTAGCAACTATTCCGTTGCAGAAATCAAACAAGAAACGGCCTGCTCGTCCCATGCATGCTCCCATGCAACGTCTTCCAGCTCCTGGATTCAGATCCTGGCAATCTTCCTCACTACATCAACATCGAGGTCAGCATCATCTTCAGCAGCAATCGCGGCGTTTGGGGGCGATGCACCAGCTGTCGCCAATAAGGCATAGCCCACCTAACAAGATGAACCAGACGCACGGTGGACGAATGCGTCCAGTCAACAATCTAGTACGCCAGCAGCGAGTACCAGTAGTGGTACAAGGCTCTTCTAAGGCTGCCCCACAGCAACAGCGCCAAAGTAGCGGCCCCCATGGCACCAACAAGCAAGCTCCCGTGAAGAGAAATTCAAAGTCTTCCCAGACTTCTGCAGCCGATGGCGCAAAGGTGACCCAAGAGCTACGGCAGCTCTGTGCTGATTGCGGCTTCGTTGCGCCAAGGTTCAAAACGAGTCAGATGACGAACAAGCGATTCGTCAGTGTTGTTGTAGTCGCTGAAGGGCCAGAAGCCAAGAATGAGCGAAGGTTCCAGACGTTTCCGGCGGACTATCCAAGCAGCGAAATGGCGGAGGCCGCCGCAGCCAAGCTGGCGATGGAGAAGCTAAAGAAGGAAACATCGCACCACGCTTCATCCGAGGGCGATGATGTCGGCGCTCTTGGTGCGGAGATGGAGGTACGCAAGACCAGTTCTTTTGGATATTGGGGTGCAGACGTGGCAATACTAGTTAGTGCGGCATTACCATCGTCGGAAAGCCCATGTTGAGCCCCATTTACCCTGTCATGGAATGTGCAGCTGGTACGGAGGACCAGGTGGACCCTCGCAAAACGTGTTAGTGGGGACATTTCACTTTGTTCGTACTAACTAGTTGAAAAAGACTTCTTTTTCTCAGCCACGACATCATCCTCGCACCGTACTGGTAGGAGACGTTCCTGTTGCCCGCTTTTCTCATGTTGTTTAATACTGCAGTTCTTGTGCGACCGGGTGGCGAGGCTAGTAGGCGACCGCCAAAATGGACTCTGGTCCTCTTACATTGAGGTCAAATACAAGGAGCAATTCGGCCCCCTCCCCGGCAACTGGATCGACGTCGTCAGAAACTCGGCCGCCAAAAAGCTCAAGGTGGAGAAGACCAATGTGGATGGAAGGTGAGTCTAGATGAAACGAGATTTTCCAGCAGCATTATTGCGTTTCTGCTTGTCCAACAGATTCATCTTGACCCCTTGTCTGGACGAGCAGTCACAAGAGAACCCAGGTGCCATTCGGCAGAACAATGAAGTCAGCCAGAACCTAGTCAGTGGAGAAGCAAAGGTTTGTGTCAATACTACGTTTGATGCGATCTTTTAGTACAAAAAACGTAAGGGCCTTTTTTTCATTGCACGTACGATGCATGTATACAGGGCCGCTCATAAGATTAAGTAGGCAATTTGTTTCGTATTGGGGTGAAGGTGGTGCAAGTAAAAGTTGAAACTTTGTTCAGTATTTGTGTTTTCTGCATAGGCTATGAACGGAAAGCACGAGCCAGAAGCTGTCAAACAGAACCAGCAATTGCCGGACATCGAGTTTCCCAAGGATGAAGGTGGTTTCTGGAACGTTTATGTCACCTACGTCTACTCCAGGTAACCGTCATTTTTTCAATTGCTTCGCTTCAACGTCGTTCAGACTATATTTTTGCAGTTCTTGCGTTTTCATCCGCTTCCTTGGCGAGCAACACTCGGTCAAGTACGAAAACCTGTTGACGGAAATGGCCATGTATTACTTCAACGAGGAAGAGTTCCCCAGCCTGACAAACCCAGAGGTATGCGTTTCTATCTGCCTTCTCTGACGCTTTAACAGGTCGCCTTTTTTCATTTTTCTTAAGCTCAACCACTTGTACGTGGTCAAGTTCGAGGATGAGTGGCACAGGGTGGAGGTGGTGGACATCTCAGGAGAATTTATCGTCGTTTTCTTCGTCGATCACGGAGAGAAGGAGTTGGTGACGAAGGAGCATCTGAAGGAGATCGACCCGCGCTTCCTGCAGCTGCCGAAGCAGGCTTTTCCAGTCAAGTTGCACGGCCTGGAACAGTTCGCAGATCGTGCATAGTAAGCTTAGTTTACTAGCTGTACAGAATGACCGTGCCTGTTGATGTCAAACGTAAGCATTGAGGTAAAGCTTTCTCCTTGCTTTTTCAGTGCCCTGCAAGAGATACAGAACAGTTTGACGGGCAAGGTCCTGGTAGCTGAGATTCGCTCGAGGAATGGACAAGATATCTCAATCGTGCTTCACGACACTTCATCCGACCCGGATGTCAACCTTAATAACGTAAGCAAATGAGGTCGCTCTGTCAGCCTTGAACTAAGATCTTAACCCAAATGTTTTTCAGTGGCTGTTAGATCGCCTTCAGATCCCTCCTCTGGAACTTCCTAATTTATCCCTTTCTCCGAGTTCGTCAGTATCCTCCGACAGCCCAACCATGCGGCAGCAGCTAACGGATGCCAACGAGAACGGCCTAGTCGACATCTCGGAACCGCTGTTATCTTCGGAGTTGGCTTCGCTGAAGGAGTTGATGCCGCCCAAGGTCCCGCCCATCGATTCTTTCTTCGATGTCAACGTCATCATGGCAGCCAGCCCAAGCAATTTCACTGTGAGTAATGAAAGTCTTTTAGGAGAGAGTCTTTAATTCTGATTTTGCGGGAGGCTCTTTTGGAAGTTGTCCATGTTTGTGACTTTGAGGCGATGACCTTCACTTTCTGGCAGGAGGCCGACTGATACGCGGTCGCTCAACTAAAGACGTCAGCTTTGGCCTTCGAGGCTACTTGAGCTTCATTCTGTTCATAATATATAAGTGTACTCGTCCGCTTTGGAAACAGGGATTGGTCACCATCTTGTTCGAGCCCTTGAAGTGTGTCTCGACTCTTACGCTCTCCCTTGAATTGAAAGGTCCAGCCTTGGGAGGCGTTAGACGAATTGGACAAGATGCAATATGAAATGAGCATGTTCTACCGTGGTGAAAACAACAGGCCCGTGACTAAGGAGGATCTGCAGAAGGTGGGTAAAAAATTAAAAAAGTTCCACAAGAACCGGCTCAATCTTTATTAATCCTGCAGGACTGCTATTTCGCGTGCAGACATTCGGACGGTTTCTGGTATCGAGCTCGCGTGAACTCCCAGCTGGATGACTACACCGTAGCAGTTCGGTAAGCTTGCCCGGGTCTGTCCGGTCCGCTCGTGAGCCCCTCCAAGAGCCAATGATTTGTTGATTTGCTAGGTTCGTCGACTTTGGAGACTTCTGTATGATCGCGTTGGAGGACATGAGAATCTTATGGGCCCAGTTTCGGAACTTGCCCATGCAGGCCATCAATGCAAGTCTGGCCAGTAAGTGCTTACAGAGCAAGTGCAATTTTTATTCGCAACATTGTCTATTTCGTTTGGAGGTCGCAACCATTGTGCCTCCTCTTGTACTTGTCAGGGTATTTTGCAGTTATGCTGTTTTCCGCTGGATCGGGAGATACGCGCACCTGATGTCGATACTTTTTCTCTAGATATAGTCCCAGTGAGCACCGACTGGACGGCCCCCGACACAGTATGGTTCTCGAACAGGGTCATGGAGAAACAATTTGTCAGCGTGATCAAGGACATCTGTACGAGTGGCGGCAGCGAAGGCACGGGGATGTGCCTCAAGCTCTCTCTCATCGACACGACCCATCCCACTGTGGATGTCGATGTAGAGCAGGAATTGGTTGATTCCAAGAAGGCGGTCTTCTTATGTGTTTAATAATATGGTCACGAACGCCCAGAAGTAGCAGTGTTATGACGTGACATTTTATGTGCTTGTTACACACTGCATATGTTTTACAAAATGCCTAGAGAATTGTCGGACTATTTCGTGGAGAGAAATAGAAATTGATTCGTCGCCGATTACTTTCTAAAATTATTTATTTTTGTTTTGATTGCTCATCCTGTCCTGTTAACTGCTTTTAAGCACAAAAAATATTGAGAACAAAATAGTATTATAGCAGCCCTAACTTGCTGTGCTTACTATCATCATATCTCAAAAGGTATTTCTTAGACGAAGAAGCAGCCGTGCAAAGAATCACCAGCGTAGCAGGTCGGAAATAATGATATTTGCAAGGAACGTATTTGCACCATATAACCTAAGTGTTGCTGCTTCCCGCAAAGATGCTCTTCAGCAAGGCCTCTCTCTCCCCACCTTCCTTGGGCTGTTTCTGGCCTCCTTTCCTGGTCTTCTTCCTGCCTCGACCGGCACCAGCAGACTTTTTTGACACATTCTGACTACAGCTCTTAGACTTTTTCGAGGGGCTTGGATCGCTATCGGCGAGGCCAACTACGCCGACGCCACTGCCACTAGCACCACCAACGCCAAATGGGTGACTTGAAGTGGAAGGATCAGCTGTGGATGCGACAACGATGTCAGACGGCAGTTCTGCCTCCCAAGGTCTTCGTTCACCTTTCCGTTTTCTGTAACAAATGACAAAATATGATTGCTCGTACTAGCTGGTCAATTTTAACTTAAATTTTGACTCATTTTTAATTGACTCGATCATTAAGCATGAGAAAGAAAGCTGGTTACTCTCTCTGGCATCCCTACAGGAATCGCCTCCCAGTCAACTTCTATTAGATATGCCAAGGATCTTGAGTTACACATGGCCATTGCTTCTCGCTCAACTTTTAAACCACCAAAAACACATGAAATGCTTGGGACTTTCTTGGACAACCAGGGTAAAAAGCGTTTCGTAGAGGGACACAAGATTAAAAGTTCATGAGATTCGTGTTTGAGTGATCTGCAAGACATCGATCTCATACCTGATGGCCTCGTCCGTCTCCTTCTGTCTGAACTCGTACTTCCTCAGCGGTTGTTGTTGTTGTTGTTGTTGTTGTTGTTGCTGCTGCTGCTGCTGCTGCTGCTGCGTGCCGTCGTCGTCCCCCCTTTCGCTCTTCTTCGACTTTCGCTTCCGCTTCGCCTTCTCCACGTTGGCCTTGAAAAACTCCGCCTCCCTCTTGGCCTTTGAGATCTCTGTTCGCATCTTCTGACCGTGCACGGCCTTCTCGTACGCGAGGCGCTCGCTCAAGTGAGTCCACTTGAACCTGAAGAAAGAGCAAGTTGTGTACAAGCACTGACGGATGGACCAGCAGAAACTTGACTACGGCACGCACCCCCTGAGATACTTGATGTTCCACAACGTATCATGAGCCCTGTTTCTCTTCTTTCCACCAACTGGCTGGCCGTTCAGGTTCTCGGCTACCTCCTTGGCAACGCGCTTTGACACGAACTCGATCCAACCCTCCGTGAAGGTACGCGCGAAACCGTCTCGGCTTCGGGCGCGCTCTTTCAAGTCTATAGAAGTCGTTAAGGGAGGTCATTATTTTATGGCACACAATCAACCACGTCCAACTCTCACCTGGCTGCAAGAAGACTCTCCCCACTTGCCCGAACTGAGCGAAGAAGGTGGTCGTCTGGGAGACGTTGAATCCCGGCGGAATGGAGGAAAGGTAGAGGATGCCAGGTTTGCGGACGAGACTTCCTCCGGCATGTTGGAGACTCTGCTGACGCTTCTTCACCTTGCCACAGATCGCGTTCTCGTCATTGAGACAGAGCAGTGGGGGCGGCGCCTCGAAGGCGGAAGGAGGCTGTAAAGACAAAGCTTTGTAGGATTCGTCTTGGTTGAACAAGTACAACGTTGTTAGATACCTGGTAGGGAGACAACGGCCTCCTGGATTTTGAGCCTTTCTTCCTCCTCCTGAAAGTTTCTTCCTCCTCCTCAGTCAGATCTTCTTGGCTGCTATCTTCGTCATTCTCGTCGTCGACCTCTTTCCTCGGCCGCCTGGACCCTTCGGGCATCTCATCTGCGCTACTGGAGATGTCCTCGGGATCAACCCCCGACTGCTCTTGACGGTCCAGCCGCTTCTTGGCGGCTGCGGCGGCCTTTTTCTTGGCCGCCGCTGCAAGGGGAGCGGTCGCGACACGTCTCTTGGCAGCAGGACGCTTGCGGCCCTTGGGGCGCTCGAGGGACGGCGGCGGCTGGGGGTCGGAGGACTCGGACCCCGCTGCAGCAGCGGCCGCGATGGACGCGGCGGCCGCAGCCGAGGCTGCACGCGATCTCCGCATCTCGTACTTCCTGGCGTTCAGGGTGGAACAGATTTGCAGCCGCGGGCAAGGCAAGGGCAAAGTAGATTTTTCTCGTGGTGATGCAGGATGCTCTCGCTCTGCTCTGCTGTGCTATTCCTCCCCACCTGACCGCAGCTGCTGCTGCAGCAGCAGCTGTTGCTGTTCAAGACGTAGATAACACTTAAGTTTCGTGTGCCCAGGCAAAGGCACTTCTGCAGCTGCTTGTAAGAAGGGCAGAGATTTCAGCTTGCTTTGCTTAAAAGTACTTGCTGCATGTGAGGAGTGAAATGTGTGATATTAGTATTTCTGGCACTAGCGTCTGTGATAACACAGGGTTTGGTGGACACGTGTCTCGGCTTGATCTTCTCATGGCCATGAGTAGTTTTTGAATGAAGTCGTGGATTGCTCTCATGATTTCAGCAATCTGTGACACAATAAAGTAGCAGTGTTTATGCTTTCTCTTATTCCTTCCTTTGAAGACTGCTGCACAGCAGCGGACAAGAGGCATTGTCGCCATCTTGAGTGTAGACAAGAAGCCAATCGTATTACAGCAAAGGCGACAAGACATTCACATTTCTTGGTCGCCCTCTGAAGAATATAATACAGATTTGATATATTTTGGACAATATGGCCTATGTGCAGCCAATTCCGTTCATTGCAGCTCAATCTTTTACTGTGTGCTGGCTTCCAAACCAGCTGCTGAGGAAAAAAAACCACCCTTTCTTTCCTTTCTCGAAGCAGACGAGCAGCACAGGCAGCAAAGTTCGGCCAAGCTCCAGAACGGGGCCAATAGCCACAACACCGGACTCACCAATAGAAAGTCGAGTCGAGACGAGACGAGTTTTGTGGGCGCAGTCTCGGAAAGTTCGACTTGGTTCGATTCGACTTGGTCGGTTGAGGCTTAAAACCAGGAATTCTACCAGTGGCTTGACTCGAATGCAAATTCAATTTCATCACTAGCGGAAAGTCAAAATTGGGGGTGGTTCAGGCCGAGCATTTGCGGGCTGTGGGTCGGGGTGAGGGGGTGCGGATCGGGCCGGCCTGCGGGCCAAAGTTAAATTAATTCCAGACCTAGCCAAGTTGGACAATCTCAAGGTCACCTTGCCGAGGGTCTGGAGTCTTCTTCCCCTTAGTGTGCAGTGTTAGCTTCACAGTGGTCGCTGCCGTTTGTGAACGTCCTCACGTTGATGAACCTGACCACAGGAACGCACAGAGATCATGTTGATTTCAGTTGATGAGGCCGAGCATATGGCAATGACGAAAACATCACAATAGTTATGTTTTTATTGCCCCTGGCTAGCACCGACCAACTGAAGACTAGGCTCGGTCTTGCTGGCTAAGCATGGAATTGGGATTTTAGATCAATGTTTTTATTTGTTGATTTTGTTATGCCTACTGGGATGATTGTGCTCAGGAGTCCGGGATCAAAACAGAAATATCCTTGAAGTGTCGTTCGGCTCATAGGCTGGACATGGGAGCAGCCGGCAAGTGCGGGCTGCCAGCAAGGGATATCCCCAGAGAAAATCCATGAAGTTAAAAAATGATCGTTGAAACATCTGAAGTACAATCACGCCACAACTTCTTTTTAGATAATGACAGGTATGGATTACACGTGCAGTAAAATGTCATTCCACGCTTAACTTGGCCGAGTCTGCCCTGAAAGGTTGTGCAAGTTCAGATGAGTGGCCCTCTCAAACGAAGTTCTTAGTTGAATGATATTTTTAGGGTGGACCAAATTGAGGATCTACTGGGTGTATGTAGATAATTGGTTTCTTGTCTGGTCTTAGAATTACCACAGCAAAGCCGAGTTCCTCACCCAGCCTAGGTGGTTGCGTGGCTCCAACCACCCTCCACCTTCCTCAAGCAGTGAAGCAGGTTGTATCAGCTAGTGAGTTATGAAAACCATCGCACCCAAAGGGTTACAAATTGCCTTCAGTCATACTTCCCCTCCTGTGGATATTTGAATGTTCCACCACACTGTACAGCTACTATTTACTCAACCAAATGTACATTCTGCAAGTGCCTCCTTTATTCTGCTTCACATTTTGCACCCTCAGCACAAGCAGTTTCGTCTCTTTCTCGAAGGGCTTTATTCGCCTCCAAGACATGTTCTCCACAGTAGAGGAGTGAGCACCTGAGTCCCTCGTAGGGGCTCTGACCTCCAAGTGTGAAGTGAACCTTGCACACAGCCGTGTTTCCGGGAAAGTGAAAGGCGGGCGGCTTCGTCCCCTCAGGCAGCACCATGCCCAGGTCGTCGTGAAGGTGTGACATCAGCTCTTTCAGGAACCGCCCGTGGGTGACAACCAGCACCTGAGGAGGAGAATCCGCTTCCCCAAGACTTGATGAGACATCGCTGACGAACTCCTGAAATGACGCACTTAATATTTCTCAGACTGCGTTTGTAGCTACGTCATGCAGGATGAGCAGCAGAATCGGCATTTTTACATTATTGAAAAACTAATAGAGTTTTCGTCATTTCGAGTCATCATGCGGCCAATATGACATTGAGTAGTTCATGGCCACTGGGCTAGACTAACTTTTTGACCTTTTGCGGCGTTCTAATCAAATGAAATGAAGAACAAATTATTTTTTGGGTCCCGTCTCCCCCGTTCAAAGTTTTTTAGACACAGTTCATAAGAATGTTAGGTCAACGTCTCAAATCAGATCGGCTTAATAACTTTCAAACGGCTGTCTGTAGTAAAACAAAACTGAAAACGAAGTGTTTCGCTTTACCCCATGACGTTCAAAATCTGAACACATTGTTATGTTCTAAACTTACGTAATTATGTACCTTTTCGCAAGATACGGACGGAAACAACTTGTTTTTGTCAAAAACCAACTGACCACATCGTCAACACTTGGCGTTTGGTACAAAACCTAAGATGCCCTCATCACAGTTCCAAAACTTTCATTATTTGTGGCCTAACATATTTTTTGCTACATAAAAAGTAGCTCAGCCCAAAATGGCGGTCACTGACATGGCGAAGAGGCGGGAAAAGTCTAGGCCGATTTTGACGAAACCTGAATCAAGTGTGGAAGGCATTCCTAATATTCACCACCACAATTTTGGGCTCATTTCATGCAGCCTCCCTCAGATTATTGAGTCACAGTGATGCCGCATGACTTGAGAATTTCATAATGTATTTAGTTAAGTTACACACTCTACTACAGTGTCGACTGATAAAATTGATCTAGTTGTCGGAAAGATGCTTGTTGCAATAGAGCATGGAGCAAATCACGCAGGAATTCGGGGCTAAGGTCGGAGGCGCTTCCTGCAGCAGCATGTGGAGCTTTGTGATAGATGTGTTCTTGGGTATTCGGTCTGCACCGTCACTGCCACCTAGTGCGGCAAGGTAAAGGAGGAGTTCCTTCTTCTGCAATAACACCATCAATTCTCGGAGAAATCCTCCGTGAGTCACCACGAGGGCGTTGGGGGCCGAAGCCTTGCCGTCAATTTGACTTCTCACGAGATCGTTGCAGAGGGCCTTGAAAAAGACAAGTTTCGTCAGCGCCTTCTGGATCTCTGATCTCGTCAACCCCCATAGTCATATGCATACCCCATGCTGCTTTGCTGGATGGGCATTGTTGCCTGTAACAAATGTGTACTCTCTGTCTTTACCTCGAAGAATTTCTTTGCCCGGAGTCTGACTTGCTCCACGTCCTCCCCACCTTCTGGGGTGTAGTCCCAGAAAATGGAATGGCCTTCAGTCTCAGCCTTTGCCTTGAAGTCCTCAACAGGCATGCCCTCCATCACACCAAAGCTGCGCTCACGCAGGAGCGGCCATATCTGGATGAAGAGAAGTATCAGCGTGGACAGTCACTTGTTGCCGACATTACAAACCTTGGCCTTGCCAAAATCATTGAAGATCTGGTTCTCTTGTATGATTGCTCTGGCCGTGTCCTGCGTTCTGGTGGAGTCTGAGACGTACGCACTTGTGAAGGCCTCGGCACGTAGTCTCTCGCCAGTCTTCTGGGCTTGCAGGCGACCAGTGGCATTCAGTGGGAAGTCACCCCCGGCCTGGCCCTGGATGATGCCATCCTTGTTAGCATTGGTCTCACCGCTGAAAAGATGCTTAAGATGAACGGAGAAAGCTCCAAAAACGACGGATTTAGAGAGAAAGTGACTAAAATTCCACTATTGCAGTAAACGCACAAATGCAATGCCTACGACACTTGTTGCTGACACCGTTAGGCTATGACGAAAAACAGTGCAACATGTGCAACTTTCCTGAGCTGCTTATCTCGTGACCTTGACCAGGTTCAACTTACTGTCGGACAAAGTGCACGGTTGCCTCTATAGGAGCCATCTTAAAAGTAGCACCAATGGCAAACGGTTGTGATGCTACTAGGGAATGAAAGGCGTGCAACGATTTCATGCGTGTAGACTGCACGTCCAATGTGTGGGCAGATAATTTCAGTCCAAAAGCGCAAGACTTTTCCCCAAAGGAGCAACTTTCTTGGAGTCAGTGGCCAAAGAAGGTAGAAAGTTTTCAACTTAAGAAACGACATCGCATTTTAGTGTAAGACGAGGGTAGGGAGTCCACCCTCATGTCACCCTCTTCCCCCAACCCCAACCCCCTAAAGTTGTGCCAAAGCACCAAATCAGGTCACTGCATTGACGGTCCGAATGGCTCATGTTACACTTTGGACGACTCATGACAGCTGACCTTCGAGAGGTTCCGTGTCCCTCGTTGGGAAAAAAATGAGTAGGATATCATTCATCACAGGGTTAGCTGGTATCGGCTGTGTACCTTTGACCCTATTTTACACGGGGGAGTGTGTGACTACCCCACTGCTGATGGAAAAAGAGCTACTATCCTGGTTTGGTCTATTTGAGGGGCTCCATATTCCTTGACTTTTCCTGTAAACATGCATTCTTGTGAATTAAGTGACAGAAGTACAGAAGTCATGCAAATAGGTACCCCGGGCAGACCCACTTACAAGAAGGTCTGCTGCTGAAAAAAAATGGACTTGCCAGCCCACTTTGATTGCTGCGCTTGTAAGTCAATCTTTGTCAGAAGATGGCTACCCAACTCCAGAAAGCTCTTCAGGGAGGTGATTTTGAGAGTGACACTGACGATCATGATGAGGTTTGCAGCAACCTGGAGACAAGGGAAGAAAGCTCTGATTCAGAAGAGGAACAGAAGCTTATACGTTTGCTTAAGGCATCTAAATTGTTAAAAGTGTGAGAAACACTGTTGATCTCTTTGTCATTGTTTGTCAGTCAGCCAGAAACAGATTTAGTGCCGAAATTCAAGCATTCATAATATCATGTAGCAGTCAAACACACCCGTGTCTTAGGAGATAAAAATATTCCGGGCGAGATAGGGTCAATGTGGGAGAAATCCCAGCATCTCGAGAAACAACCCACAATGAGGAGCCGCCTGAACATAATAGACATAGAGCATGTAATTGCTTTTAGCTTTATGAACATCAGACTTCGTGCAAAAGGATAGTAATTCGTCTGGTTGATAATGCCACATATCTCAACGTTCCGTGCAAGCACACCAGCATTCTGGCATCTTGATCGCTAGTACAGGTCCATTTCTTTGAAATGACGTCACCTGCACATGAGAAAATGCGGTCTGTGGGGACTGAAGTTGCAAAGAAAGTGTAATGAGATAGTTTAGGGCAGCCACGGACATGTGAGGGAACCGCCTTCGTTCCGCCTTTGAATGAAGTGATTGGTTCCGAACACCTTTAAAACTGTTAAATGTACCTTTTCATTTAAAGCTATCAGGGTCGAGTGTAGCCATAATGAACTCAACCTTCACAGTTAGTTGTTCTGAATCAATATAGGCATGACGCGAACCAACTTCCAGGACGTAAGCACACTGACGCCAAGGTAACTGGCTACTTTGACCAGCCCAGCTCCACAAACATGGGAGATTTTATCGCACTCATGTAATCTTGGTACCTACCTTGCATCTAGGTAATGTCGGCACATAAAATTGAGTAAAGAGTATATTAATTTAGTAATTAACAATGACTAGTACATAAATAACTCCGGAAAGAACTTTTCATACGGCTTCGGACACGCCATGATGGACTCATTCTTATTATCAGTGACGTCGTCATGCTCCGACTGCTGCGTCAGCGATATCCTGCTGAAGATGCTCTCCAGGAAGTCGTTGACTTCGGGTCGGTTCTTGACCGTCATCTTTTCCGTGAGTTCGTCCAAGCTGGCATTAAGGAAATAGTCCCGCCACTCGGAGAGACGTTTGGCCTCCACCTCCTTTTCTTCTGCCGAAGGCCCTTCCAAGACACGCTTGAAAGCCGCTACCGATGTTTCCTCTCCCAGCGGACGTCTCACGATGCCGGGGCTGGAGACCACGCTGGCCATGCCAATTTCGCCCAGTACCACGGACGAATTGCTAGATACGGTCGATGGGCGGCGACTAGTGGATGGCGAGGACAGAGGCAAAGAAGTTTCCAATGGCCACGAGTTGCGCGATGCCGTTGGCGAAGACTTGGTCCTACGAGGCAAAGCATCAATCCTCTGTATGTCCTTGCCTGCATTTTTCAGCGCCTCCTTGATCAACTCTTGATCAACTAGCACATCTGCATCGGGGGTGTTTGCGCTGAGAGCAGGATGCACCTGCTCTGTGAGCGGTGGCAGCATGTGCTTCGCTTTGGCCTCACGTTGGGTCACCAACGAGTCCAAGTAGGCGTCCAGCTCGGAGGAGTTGACGGTGGCAGCCAACAGAGACAGGAAGCAGATAGCGACGGCATGTAGTGCGAATCTATTCTCCGTGCTTAGGTTCATGTTCGAAATGGCGATGCTTTGCACAGAATCGATGAGATCCACCAGGTACACCGCGCTCTCATCTGTGGCAGACGTCTCCAGATGAAGGAGAGCGCAAGTAGTGTACACAGCTTCGATGAACTCGACGGTGTTGCTCTGCTCCTCGATCACGCGCTTGAAATGGCCGAGAATTTGGAAAAGACTCTTCTGAGCGAACATTTGGTCAGAGCGGTTAAACTTGCTGGGGTACCCCTCCAGGTCAATGGTTGCTGGGTCAAGAACAAGTGAGCTCAATTTCTCCCGGTTATTGTGCCTGTCCACTAGGATCTGAAAGGTTTGCAACACCAGGAGCCTGACGTCTTGATCTGGCGCCTGCAACAACTTCAACAACGTGTTCAGCAGCTGAGGAGAAAAGGTCGTGGAGTAGAGTGTGGCCGTGTGTGTTTGAGACACACAGTACAGAGCCTTCATCAGGATCAACTGCAGCTCGTGATCACCAGATTGCGAGTCCGCCGTGACCTTGCTAAGGATGAACGTCATTATTTCGATTTTCTGAAAGTCCGGCATTTTGCTGGCGTACTCCCCGAGCGCTTCCAACAGAGCGTGCTGCAACTGCTGAAGAGGCGCCGAGCTTGATTGGTCGTACATCTTTTCCTTCTCCTTTTCGGCAGATTTTTGAAGGTGCTTCAGCAACTCATTGATTATCTCCAACACTGCTGGCCCCACCGTGAAGTCGCCGACACCGATGCCTATGATTTTGGACAGCACGATGGCAATGCTGGCCTTCTGCACCACATTATTCTTAGGCAAATTCAAGTGTCCCATCAGCTTGTCGATCACGATGTAGGACAAGTCAACTTGGATCGAGTACATGATGGCCTCAAACGTGTGGATGGCGTGAGCCAGCCCTGGCTCGTCCCACAAGTTGAAGTCGCGCATGAACTGAAGCACGGGTCGCAAGATGGCCTTGATCGATGAGAAGGAAGCGCAGGCGACCAACTCACGTAAGATCTGATCTGCTACTCGGCTGGGAGATTGGTCGTTTGCTTCAGCGTTACCGAGGTCCGGGGTCTCTCGGCCTCTACCGCCGTTCTCCTCGAACTGTGAACAGTCAACGTTGTAGAGGAGAGATGGAACTATCTTGTCCATGTGACGCGGATCCCAGATGTTCTCGGCCAACTCTTCATTGACGGTTTTCCGGATGACGCCATTGAGGCCGTGCAGACCGGAGAGACGAACGCTCTGCCTCAATGATGAGTCAGGGTAGTCGCTGTGGCACATTTGGGAGAAACGCTCGATGAAGAAGTCGTAGGAACGGTGAAGATTCGGCGTGTCCTCTTTGATCTGCGAGAATTGCGCAAAAGATTGGGACGCCACGATCTGCAGCTCTGGGTCAGGCGACTCTAGCAACTTCTGCACCGTCTTGAGGAAGCTCTCGACAAAGAGATTGATTGTGTTGACGTGGCACGACTTGATGAGCCCGTCCATGGCCTCCATGCCGATGATTGCGTAGCCGCGCCGGTTTCGATAAATGTGATGCGAGATGGTGGCTTCCAGGTACTCGCCAATGCGGTCCAGCTTCTCAGGAGACTTGATGGCATAGTAGACAAGCGTCTCCATCTTGCTCTTGACCAGACCCTCGTCTGGGTTGGGCGGGAAGATGCCATCCACATGGCGCTTGAAAGTGGGTCGGCAAGGAGAGCAGCAACACCAAGAGTGGCTCATGGCGATATCTGCGACTCCGTCGAGAGAGGGAACTTGACGTTCACTCGCTCACGTCCTCGAACCAGGAGCCGGAGCTGCCTTCGGGCCAAAAGAAGCTTGAGAAGTCTTCTAAAGAAAAGTCGGTGGAACAATAGGTCGAAGAGAATAGCCATAAGATCAGCCCAAAGGCTGAAGCTGAAGGTCTTCGTGAACTTCACTTACAGCTATTCCTTGGCTCCGTCGTCGGTAGCGCCGCACTGCAGTGAGACCGTCGAGGCGGCAGCCACTGTAAGTGTTGGGAGCACAAGAGCGAGGAGGCTGTGTCAGGCTGCGCAAGGCTGTGCTCGGGACAGCTCACCCAGACATGTGACATGCTCTAGCTGACTCGCGCCAGCTGCTGTTTCGGCAAAAAATAAACAACTCGCATTAGCATACTTATTTTTTGATAGCCGGGTGTCTCGTCGAGGTCCTTCCTGGTCATGCCGTTCAAGTTGGGATCGCACCCCATCAGGAGGACCCTCAAGTACCTCGAAAAATGTGACCTCGTCTTCAAGGACCGCGTCAAGGTAAGGAAAAGAGCGCCCGTGTCAAGGTCTTACTAAGGGATTGACGATCCTGATTTGGACCAGGATTAGAAGTACAGTGTGAGTAACAAAAAACGCCTACCGAGACGTGGATGTATGAAAGGAGGTGGATCGGGACAACGAGGTCGACTGTAGGGAGGATGGGTAGGAGAGTTGGTAAATGGACGAATGGAGTGGGCAGAAAACTACTGACGTAGCACCGAAGTGACTGCATCTTATTCACGTGGCGCTATTTCTATAGACCATGACTCTGAACTACAACGTTGACGAGCACTTCGAGATCGCAGCCGCGGTCCACCCAGCCTACGTCCCGAGGGTGAAGCCCAGAGAATACCACAGTAAAGGAGGTGAGCGAGTATCAAATGTCTTCGTAAAGGCCGTCCGTACACTCCCATGTCATTCTCAGGTCCCTCGCATCAGGGCATTCGAGACTTTGTGTACTGGAACCTCGACCAGGTCCTGTACAATAATCCAAACCTGCAGGTCACCGAGTTCAAGAATATGACCCCCACCCCGTTCATCACCTGCTACACAGAAGATGGTGAGACAAGTGAAAGCTTTGCCGTTAGTGATTGTTAGACCTGCGGGGTCAGTCGTGGTAATGAGCCTTTTCGTTCTTTTAGGCGAGCCAGTGATCTTTGACGTGGATGGTCAGACCAATTCTGAAATCATGTCTCGTCTGATCAAGACCCTGGGCAAGACAAGGGAAACCTTGGAGAAGGAGGCTTTGGCCTCTGAGAAGAAAGACAACCCCGCCAACTTTGGAGTTGGATTTGACCGCTACTGCATATGCATGGTCTCCGGGCAAGTTCCTTGTCCGGGCGTCGTGCAGCTCCCCAAGCACTGGAGGGGCAAGTACGCGTTCGGGCTTGTTGATGAGGAAGATGAGTGAGATGCTTTCCAGAACGCCTGGCTCGCCTGAGCTGAACCAAGCGCTAGTGAACAAAACTTAAAGACGACGCTTCATATCGCAGTTTCATTGTAAGAATAGACAGTGCGGAAAACAGTGCGGTTAAGCTTTACTTTACTGGGCTTCATTGTAGACTACTGAAGACGTTTTGTCCAAGGATCTACATGTACAAGAACTTTGTCCATCTTGGCCTCGACCGGCGCCGCCGCGGTAGCTTCTCCGTAGATCGGAGTCTCCCTCTCCCTCGTCACGTCAACACCAGTCTGGCTGAGATACGAGTCCTCCGCTGTACAGACAATCGGGATAGAAGCTTTCTGGCAACTCTGATAAACCCAAAATAAGCTGATTCTTTCAGCCTCGTCAGTGCTGCGTCGGATAACAATATCTCGAGCCTCGACCCGAGCCGAGTATAAGACTTAAGGCCTGGGATGGCGAATCGAGCCTAAGCTCGTTACAGCCCAAATTGAAGGAGTGATCAGAGGACTCCAGACGCTCCTCCGTCACTTGACGCAGTTGGTGTCTATACCTTGGTCTGTGTCTTCTTCTGGGCCATGGAGAACGACGGGTTGGTGGCTCACGACGTCCTCACCTTGGAGGCGAACGCCGTTGACGCCAACGGCGACAATGGCAGCGGTGGCACTGGCCGCTGCAGTCAAGGCCACGAAGCCTCTGGATTGCCGAACCAAATGGGTAACACCGTTAGGCCAAGGCCGATCCCGGAATCGTCGCAGGTGACCCAGTCGACGTCTTCGGAGAGCGGCGTCAGCAGCCTGCCTGCCCACTGGATGACGGAGCAGTGGGAGAGCAACTACAAAGAAGCGGCGATCTTCTTGGAGGAGGGCGTGAACAATGACAAGTTTACTCATCATCCTCGTTCGTGCGACGCCCTGCCAGCCTACTTGATGGTGCACAACAACTGGTTCCACTTGATCGATCTGGTGGCGTCACTGACACTCCTGGCGCTGGGGCTCGTAGAGAGGCCTTGCAAGGAGCCGTTGTGCGTGCCTGCACAAGTGCACAGCTCTATCGAGCTTGGGTTGTTGATTTTAGTCGCCGTCCAGCTATCTCTTAAGACGAGATGGCTCGGATGGATGACGTTTTTTCGACACAAGCGCACCTTGCTTAAGTGCTGCACCCTGGTGCTGATGCTCTGCGAGGCCTTGGTAGTTCTAATCAGGTCGAACAATCACTTCAGGGTGTCCAGAGCCCTCAGGCCTATTTTTCTCATGGACAACCAGTTTTGTGGCGGAGTCCGAAGGTGGGAGAGCTGTTTTTGACCAAGTTTAAGCGCGCCCTTATTATTTCACTTGCAGGTTCATTCGTCAGATTCTCCAGAGTCTCCCCCCAATTATGGACATGCTAGTCCTAGTATTTTTTGTGATGCTGATCTATAGGTACGTCCCCATCCAGAACTGTTGTTTCCAGTCTGCTGTAATCCAGTCTTTAATCTAGTGTCTTTGGTTTCTACTTATTTGGAGCTGTGGATCCCAAGAACTTTGGCAGTCTTCACCTCAGCTTCATCAGCCTATTCGTCCTACTCACGACAGCGAAGTAACTGAATTTTAGGAACTACTTTGCCATTTATTGTAGCAATTTGGGCCTCTTTTAGTTACCCTGACGTGATGATGCGCAGCTACGATGCCAGCCGCTGGTCAGCACTATTCTTCATTTCGTACCTGTCAGTGAACCTGTATTTCCTGATGAACCTCATGCTGGCTGTGGTGTATGACGCCTTCACCAGGATTGAGAAGGACAAGTTCCGGCGACTCTTCCTGCACAAGCGCAAGGCCGCGCAACACGCGTTCAAGCTCTTGGTCACGAAAGAGAGGCCGGAGCAGGTCAACTTCCAGCACTTCGAGGGAATGCTCAAGTTTTACAGTGGCGTAAAATGTGAGGAGACGGTACAAGTACTTCCTGTGGCCGTCAGGCATGCAAATTTAACGATACTCTCATCTTGCAGCCTCCACGGAAGCTTATCTTGTCTTCAAGCTACTCAACACATCCAACACTGGATATCTCTCAATTGATGAGTTCTATCGTAAGCACAGATATTACTAACGTAGACTTCGTCTCCTGAACACTTGCAAGAGATGTGATAATCCGCAGACATCTATGATGCCTCCCTCTATAAGTGGCGCGTGGCCAGGCCCGAGAAGGAGTGGTTCCACGACTTTGTTGACCCATTGAGGAGATTCTTGGCCACAGTTAGGGTCGTTGTGCTCCATCAGTGGTTCGAGTTCGCCATATGTAAGTTTGCAATTATTCTCCTCGATTGCATGACCTCCATGCCTATCTATTTCCTCTGGAAAGGCTTTGCCGTTCTGACCAACGGCATCATTCTGGTCATCCAGACTTGGATCATGCAAGACTCATCCTCTGCAGAGGCTGCCAACATCTATGCTCCATGGGTGTCTTACTTCTTCGTGGGACGTAAGTATCATCACAACATCACAGTATTAATAACTGCCAAAATCTGCATTGTACACTTTCTGTCTATGTAGTTTACACGATGGAGGCCTGCTTCAAGTTGTTGGGCCTTGGGTTCAGCCAGTATTTTGCCTCGTTTTGGAATCTTTTCGACTTCTCAGTCACAACCCTGGGTATCCTCTCCCTCGTTCTTGAGGTGCTCGACATCCCACTGTTTTACATAGTCATTCTCAGGCCCCTTAGGTGAGCAGGAGAAGAGTTTTCTTATTTTTTGTCTGTCCTGTTTCATTGTCTATCCTGCAGGCTCCTGACACTTTTTCGGATGAAGCGTCGCTTCCGTGACGTCTTTGGCACTGCTGTCATTCTCTACCCCAGGCTGACATCGGCGATTTTTGTTCTGGTCCTCATCTATTACTTTTTCGCCGTCATCGGCATGGAGTGTTTCAATCACATCGACCTCATCAACTGTTGCAAGTAAGTTCAACTCACATTTGTCCAGTCGGCCCTCAAGAACAAAGAACCTTGGTTTGAGCAAGGAACATTGTGCTGTTAGAAAATTTAGCTTTAGCAAGAGTCCTTTGTTTGCAGAAATACCTCTATTGAACCATACTTCAACTATGATGGTGAAGGCGCAGCCACCAACGGATTCTTCTACTTAAACAACTTCCAGAGTCTTTTGTCTTCATTTGTGACACTCTTTGAATTAACAGGTGACAACGATAAACCTCAATATCTTTGTATGGTCCTTGGAAGGCATATTCTTTTCTCTCCGCAGTGGTAAACAACTGGTACGTAATTATGGAGGGTTACGCACTCACCACAAGTGGCGGCGATTGGAGTAGACTCTTTTTTATGTCATTCTACATCTTCACCATGATCGTCATGACCATCATCGTGGCTTTTATCTTGGAGGCCTTCCTCTTCAGGATCCAGTACAAACAGTTTCTCAGCAAGCATGACGGTGAAGGAGACCTTTCATATGTTCTGTACTACAGACATGTAAGAACATTTTTGTGTTTATGCAGAGCAAAAGAAGCTGTCAGCCCAAATCCACCTTTCGTCTGAAGAAGTCCTTCGTCTCCTCCGCCACTCCGGTCCTTTGGAAAGAAACCAGCTTGATATTGCTCCAGATGTAAGTTAATAATCGATTACTCTTGTACTTTGATAATCATCTCATGCTCCTTTGCTCCAGTCAAACTTCCAATTTGAGGGCTTGAAGCCTCGTACCAAGGAGCAGCTACAGATGCTGATGTACACAGAAGAAATGGACTCTTGGCTAGCAGAGGCTTGCCAGGAAGAGACAAATTGTGCTGCACGAGTCCAGGCGGCTCTGCTTAGGGAAGGACAGCAACAGGATAGGAACCGCGAAGCCGTCCAAGTTGTAGCGGACGATGGGGAAGTCACAACAATACACAGAACGTATTTGCCAGATCTGTGAGTCTCATACAAAGTAAGAAGAGCAACCAAAGCAAGTACAGTGATATCCTGACAACTTCAGTAATATAGGAGCCTATTTACAATTTATACAGTTAATCATGTCATCAATAAAATCACATCTGACTTGAGGACTGGGTCCTCACATCTGACTAGGAAAGATTTCTCCATACCAATCACAGCTGAATGAACTCAGACATCCAAAGAAGTACGCACTGCTGTGGGGGGGGGGGGGGGGGGGGGGGGGGGGGGGGGGGGGGGGGGGGGGGGGGGGGGGGGGGGGGGGGGGGGGGGGGGGGGGGGGGGGGGGGGGGGGGGGGGGGGGGGG